>JAABUL010000725.1_pt1 | contig 68532 bp, 57 predicted proteins | sample 5559151 | NCBI WGS metagenome assembly JAABUL01 (sample SAMN10711876, study PRJNA513368) | rock metagenome | isolation source: Antarctica rocks | place: Antarctica: Victoria Land, Pudding Butte sud | reverse complement strand
CATAAAGCGACTCTTTATATTTCTTTTCATAGAGAGTTTTTCCGAGTTTCGAGCTTCGAGCTTCTAGAAAATTCACTTGGCATCACTTAAATATTTCTTTAACCTCTTACTCAGAGCGTTTCACGTAAACAATAACTCTAGTGTAGAGGTTTTCCAATTTCTATTTCGAAACCTGCAATAGATCGTCTTCTATTAACGACTTATGTCAGATGAAAATGGTATAAATCTAGTCTGCAAGAATCTAGATTACTCTTTTTGATAGAAAATGCTTGACGCAATTGCTTTATATTTCAGGTATCGAAGTAGTCGCGTTATCTCGCTCAGAATAGTAACGACTGATCTCGACTTATTGCCTTGCGCATCAAGAAAAGGTAAAACAGATAGTGATTTGATAAGAAACGCTCTACTTCTCTGAAACAACGTTGTTCTCTGCGCGACCTTCGAACGCAAAGAGGTTCGATTTCGATTTTTGCGTCAGTACACAGTCTTCTGTGTTGTTCTAAAGTCGCTTGACGACTTGTTCTTTTCATGTGAGTTTGCTCTTCGATTTATCAATCAAATTACTGTCTGAATTGATGATTCTTTCTTCTGCGTTGATGAACTCTTGTTTCGCCGTCGATTTTGGCCTGCGTGAGCGCGAAAAATTTTGATTTTCGATTTTTGACTTGCGACGCAGTCATCTGTGAAGCTATTGAGTCGAATGAGAGCTTGTTTTAATCGTACGATTGTGCTCTATAACTTGTCGATCGATTTAATATATCATATGCTTCGATAGGTCGCTGTCGTCAGAACCGTTGTCAATAACTTCAATTAAAACAAAATGTCGTGATCGTATCTTTCATTCTGAGTGCTATGTGTTTGATCATCATTTCACTGACTTGACTTTTCACATATGCAATCTTCATTTCTTCGATAGAAAAATGATTCTTGTTCATCTTCAGCTTGTTTTGCATTCAAGACAATCAATTATTCACATTCTGTCTCGAATCTTCAAACAAAAATGAGTCAGATAGCTTGATTGACTTCGAGAATCAATCTTTCGAAATCGAAGTGCTTAGTTGACTTGATGTCGCTTCTAGATGATGTATAATCACGTTCTTTTTCTTCATCTCTTTCTGTAGACGCATTTGAACAGCGTTCAACGTTGTCTGCGTAGCTTTCAACTTGATGTTGATAGCTTTCAATTTGATGTTGATCTTGTTGACGTCATTCAACATCTGAATCATGTCATTGTAAGTCTTGATTTCGATGTCATGCTGTTGACATATGTACTTGATAAACGCAACGAGATTATCTGCTTCATAAGTGCTTATTCAAGCATTCAGTTCAATGCTGATGCTGATCTTGATTATTTCGTGATTGAAGAACAATGCATTCATGTTCTCTTCTTCTGTATTCAATGATACATTCATGTCTTCTTCTTCTGATGCTGTTCAATTCTGTGATAGAAGTGATTCTCTTTCAGCATTTTGAAGTTCATAGCGAGCAATGCTCACTGATTCTGATTCTAATTCTGTGCTTCTAATCATTGAGTGAGTAGAAAATTGCTGATTGAAATTCAACTGAAATTTCTGATTTCAGTTCTAGAACAATGCATTTATGTTCTTCTATTCTTCTGTTCTAACGATAAACTTAGTAAAGAGTTAATCTAGAGCAACACGTTCATGTTTTTCTGTTCTGTTCTAGAAATTTCTTGATTTCTAACAAGTCTTCTGAGCTCAATTTTCAAATTTCGATTCTGATTCAAGTTTGAGTAATGTAGCTTGTTTTTATATCATTTACACGTCAATAGCAAGATTGATGAGCTTTGAACTAATGTTATAAGTCTGCATAGAGCGAATCATATGAATGTATTCTAACTAGAAGTTCAAAACTGAAGAAGAAAAAAGATGCAACATGTCGTGAATTTTACTCACGAAGACACGCTAGATCGCTAGCGTGTCAACATCAGTTCTATACTAGTCTATGATAGTCTGACATGATTTATGTTAGATTAACTTAAAGTGCATGATTGCAACATTGTTGTTGCTTCATAAAAAATGAGAAGTCATGATTAAAATAATAAACAGAAGAAAAATAGAAAAAATACAGAAGAAGTTGATGAAACAGATTTTACAGAAAATTACAAACATGTTGACAGATCAAAAAAATCTAATCATGTCACTTTGCAAGCTGAGTAGTGATGATATTTTTCTTCACACAGTTAGCTTATTATATTTTTTATTTTTTTATTTCTTCATTAAGTGCATGCAGCCTATGACTATGACACTATCTAGACGCTGTGTGTATGCTAAATTACATGTAATCTAGTCAAAATCGCTGCAGTATATTTTCTCATTGATTAATCACATTGATAGTTTGCGCATACGAACGCGTAAGCTGTTTATATAATCAAGTGATCATATAGACAACTCAAGATTGTGAAATCTGATCACTTTGATGTGAGCTTTCAACTTGTCTGTATGATCATCAAGCTAAGCGAGCTAAATGAGCTTTGATCTATGTAGATGAAAGCTGATCACTTCGACGTAAGCTTTCAAGTTCACTGTATGATCACTCAGCTGAATGAACTAAATGAGTTTTGATCTATGTATTTGCGACGCATGTAAATCAATCAGAAAACCGAAAAATCGATCGATTTACTGCGTCACACAGATGTGTATGTGCGCAAAAGCTGAGTTGTGCTTTCGCAATGACTGTGTGAATGTCGTATATTAGTTGCAGCGTATGCGCAAAGACGTTGCTGTCGTTCTGTGTATATGAGCAAAGACTGTGTCATGTCTTCGCAATGTATGTGATTGCGATGCATGTAAATTGATCAGAAAATCGAAATTGATTGATTTACTGCGTTGCACAGATGTGTATGTGTGCAAAAGCTGAGTCATGCCTTCGCAGTGACAATTTACTGCATCGCATCGATATGTATGTGTGCAAAAGCTGAGTCGTGCCTTTGCAATGACTGTGTGAATGTCGTATATTAGTTGCAGTGCATGCACAAAGACGTTGCTGTCGTTCTGTGTATATAAGCAAAGACTATGTCATGTCTTTGCAGTGTATGTGATTGCGATGCATGTAAATTGACCTGATAAAGCGAAAAATCGATCGATTTACTGCATCATGCAGACGTGTAGATGTGCAAAAGTTGAGTCGTGTCTTTGCAATATGTGTGTATGTGACGTATATAAGTTGCAGCGCATGCGCAAAGACGTTGCTGTTGTTCTGTGTATATGAGCAAAGACTGTATTGTATCTTTGCAGTGTATGTGATTGCGATGCGTGTAAATCGATCTGATAAAGCGAAAAATCGATCAATTTACTGCATCACACAAATGTGTAGATGTGCAAAAGCTGAGTCGTGCCTTCACAATGTGTATGTGTGTGATGTATATGAGTTGCAACGCATGCGCAAAGACGTTGCTGTTGTTTTATGTATATGAGCAAAGACTGTGTCATGTCTTTGCAATGTATGTGATTGCGATGCATGTACATCGATTTGATAAAGCGAAAAATCGATTGATTTACTGTTTTATGCAAACGTGTAGATGCACAAAAGCTGAATCATGTCTTTGCAGTATATGTGTGTTTATCATATATGAGCTCAACATGTGAATAAAGCGCTGTTACTGCTCTGTGTGTGATTGCGCTGCGTGTAAATCGGCCTGAAAATGCGAAAAATCGATCAATTTACTGCATCACGTCTGTCTGTATGTGCGCAAAAGCTGAGTCGTGCCTTTGCAGTATATGTGTGTATGTTGTATATGAGTTCAACATGTAAATAAAGCGCTGTTACTGCTCTGTATGTGATTGCGCTGCGTGTAAATCGATCTGAAAATGCGAAAAACCGATCGATTTACTGCATCATGCCTGTCTGTATGTGCGCAAAAGCTGAGTCGTGCCTTCGCAGTATATGTATGTATGTCATATATGAGCTGCAGCATGTATGCAAAGATGTTGCTGTCACTCTGTGTATGTACAAGCTTCAACGTGTTGATGACTGCGTTGTTATTGCTTCGCTTTTCAACTGTGTGTGAGTTCAACATGTGAGTAAAGCGCTGTTACTGCTTTGTCAATGTTGATGAGATTGTTCAGCTCTTTTGACAAGCATAACTTGCAGAAGATTCGTAGTCAGCATTTTGTACAGATAAATCTCGTTGTTAATCACACAGTTAGCTTAAATGCTTAAGCAAATCTGAAAAAGACTCAAACATGAGTAAAAGAAATCATGAGTTCAACATGTATAACATGTTGAATCTTTGTAATGCTGACACATGAAGTATGCATTACAATAAACATGAACAATCAGAAAAAGATCATTGAAAGATTGATAAAAGATAATGCAAGACTTCATGAAAATCTGAAAGTTCTAAGAATAGTTTGATTCAAGAGAATAGTAAAAAGCAAGAAGATTCATTTATTACTCATCATAAAAATTATGATCAAAGTGATGATAAATTAATTAATGAACATAAGTATGCTGAACTTGTATCAAGAATGTGCATGCAAGCTATTTGAAAAAAACTGTCACATTACACAATGCTTCAGATGTCATGAATTTAATCATATGACTAAGTTCTGCAGAAAGAATCAGCGCTGCAAAAAGTACGCAGACAAGCATTACATCAAGAAGTGCATAATGTCTTTAAACAGAAGACATTGTGTTAACTGCAATGAAAATCATGAACTTTGAAGATGCATCTGTCTTAAGTGATGATAACAGATGAAACAAGTGTTTGAAATCTATAGAAATAAATCATTCAGATACTCTGAAATGTTTAAATACAATCACACATTCTTCTTGCTGTTTCTGAACTCTTTAAATTCAACAAACTCAGTAATAATCATGTTGAAAACATGCAGTTGAATCACTGATGAATCAGCTTAATAAATAATAGAGATTAAGAAAAGATGAGTTGATCTTTTCTCTTATGTAAGCAGCGACTCAGATGAGATGACATCTGAGCAGATTCAGAAACATTTAATCAGAAAGTGAGAAAGACTCTTGATGATCAAAAGCATACTTTTTTTTTTTTTTTTTTTTCTTCATTAAGTGCATGCAGCCTATGACTATGACACTGTCTAGACGCTGTATGTATGCTAAGTTACATGTAACCTGACCAAAGTCGCTGCTTTATATCTTCTCGTTGATCAATCACATCGATAGTTTGCACATACAAGCGCTCTCTCTCAATTCTCGTCATCGTACTTCCGTTTTTCTTTGTTCTTTCGCACTCTTCGCGTTCTACTCTTTCGTTTCTAATAGTCATTTTCTCGTCGCAATTCGAGTATTTTTCAAATACTCTAGTGTTGCAATTCTTTCAATTTTGGTGATGAACAGTGTCAATATAGTGTCTGTGTTTTTGAGCTGAGCTTTTTCCTTAAGCTTTATCTGCTCTGCTCTATAATGTCTGCAGTTCAGCAGTAAATGCTTCGACGTTTGCCTCGCATTGCATATTTCATAGCATTTGTTCGAATTATTCTCTGATAATCTATGCAAATAGCTCTTGAAATAGTCATGTTCCATTTTCAGCTGAATAAAGGTTGAAAACGTTAGTCTATCGATTTTTCTCATCTCTTTTAGTGATTTATGACTTAGATTCACATCCGATATGTGCTTTTGATACTGGTTTCCCTTCTTGATGCTGCTTTTCCAGACATTTAACCATTGTAATTCCGCCTCTTTGCAAATTTGCTTTTTGACGAAGCTTATGATGATTGCTTTCGTGTTGTCGGTAACTGGTAATTCTTGAGCAGCGCTTTTGACCAATTGGTCTGCTTTTTCGTTCCCAATAATGCTCTTGCGACTCGATATTCACTGTATGCGGATTTGACACTGATTCTGACGTAAATTGGTCAAGTTTTGTCGTATGTCATCGAATAACTTCGCATTGACGTTGCTCTTTGCGTTTAGTCTTTGCAAAGCCATTTGACTGTTCGTGTACACCCAAATTTCGCTGTTTTTGAGTGCTTTTTCGCTGCATATTGCGATTGCATCGCTAATAGCTTGCAGTTTCGCTTTCGTTGTGGTTATTTTGTCGTAAACGCTTGTCGCTTTGCTGTATCTGACGAGTTCATGCGTGAATATCACTGTCGTTTCAGTTCCTGTTTCGACCTCTGCTATCTTTTTCCGGATTTGCGATGCGTCGATATACATCACTATGTTTTTCGCCTTTTTGGTAATTCTTTCTAATTCCTTGTAGTGCGAATTGACCGTTTCGCGAGTTTCGCTTTTTGCAAATTCGGTTTGAATTCTTGCTAAATGCTCAATTTCTTGACCTCACGGTTTCTTGAAGTGAGGAATTTCGATTTCTTTTATTGAATTCAGTGTTTTTTGCACTTTGTTCAATATTCGATATATCTGCGTGAGTCTGTCTTTGCACTTCTTGACTTTTCGAGGTAAGTTCTTCTTCGTCTCGTTTCAGTCCAGATATTTCGATGCGTTCAGATCTAGGTTCAATTCGATAGAGTATTGAGGTGAATTCTCATTTCATTGATTCTCTTTCTATTCTTCAACATAAGTTTAATTAAAAAATGCGAAGCATTGAAAATTAAAATTGAAGTGCTTAACTTTATAAATGATATTAACATTCTAGTTTACAACAGATTCATTGAAGAAATCTGCAAAACATTGAGCAAAGCACATGATGTTTGCGCGAAATGAGCTTGCATTCATGACATAACGTTCACATCAGAAAAGTATAAGTTCACGCATTTCACTAGAAAATCAAAGAAATTTGACATGACAGCTAGCATATAAATAGAAAATTCAGTTATTAAATTAAAATCAAACATACAAGTTTTAAAGATGCAACTGAATATGAAACTGCAATAAAGTGCGCATCTTTGATAAATAAAGACAAATTACGTCATAAGAATGCTGAGACTTAGTCATCTTGAAGTCTTCACATGAAAAGCTATCTTCACAAAAGTGAAACAAGTATATTCAGCAGTAGTGAGATCAGAAATTGCATTCAAAGCGTCAGTCTGACATCAGCGTAATAAGAAAAATGAACTGTTGAGCAAAGAATGCAGATTAAAAACACTTCAGAATCAAATTCTGCGTTACATAGCAAAAGCATTCAAAAGAGTAAGCATTGAAACTTTAAAGACAGAAACATACATAAGCTCACTACATGTTCATTTGAATATGTTACAAAACAAGATCATGCTACACAGTTAAATTAATGATTGAATGCAAGAGATCAGACAAGCATGCAAACTAATATATGTTCATTTGATGAAAGTTAATCACGTCATCTTTCGCTTACTCATCATCAAGAAAATAGTACTTCTGAATGTCTTCATTCAGAAAGATGCAAAGATATAGTTAAGATACAAATGATGCATTCTCTTTCTTACAATGATTTCAACAAGTGATAGCATTACAATAATGCAGTATCACAAAAATCAATGAAATCAATGATGAGAAAAGTACAAAGAATGCGTTGCAAACATTAATGCAATCTCAGCACAAAGATTGCATCTGAGCAATAAGATAATAAAGATGCATGATGATTTTCAGAAAGTAGAAAGCATTCTTGCAATGTACATCAGAATTGAACGCATAAATTTGAATGTTTATCTGCACTTTAGAAACATTTCAGACATGAATAGTTCACGATGTGACTGCAAATAAAGTCATCAGATGACGAAGCACATTGTCAAGAAATAAAGTACAGATGCAATATAAAGAGCTTCGAAATCAACAGAGCGAGCATGAATATATGCAATGATTGATCTGATAGATAGATAGATCTAGAAGATAGACTAGATACAGATGACTAGATAAATAGATATGTCTCTATGTAGATGTTCTCATTTAGAAAAGAGATGAAAAGATGAGTAAAAGATGAAGAAGAAAACTTCGCTTGAAAAATCTTTATAAATGATAGTCAATATTCTCATGAATTCTGAAGATGCAACTGAGTCATGCTCAGAAAATCTTTATCAATAGTAATCAATGTTCTCATGAACTCTGAAGATGCAACTCAATAGCTTTGCTCAAGAAATCTTTATGAATAATAGTCAATGTTCTCATGAACTCTGAAGATGCAACTCAATAGCTTTGCTTGAGAAATCTCTATGAATGATAGTTTATATTCTTATGAATTCTGAAGATGCAATTGAATCAATGCTGTTTCATGAGTCATCAAGAGATGAGACTTCGTCTTACAACATTCTTTCTTCACTCATTTAATGCTTATCTCTTGAGCATCAATGTGACTCTTCTATGATACTAGCGAGACGAAAGCGAAAAGCGAATGACGAAGATCAAAGTCACAGATGTAATTCAAGCAAGTTACAAGAAGCAAATATGTTGAATAGCTAGTAAAATGATAGCTAAATGATGAAGTATTTGAGAGCAAAGATGAAGCTTTGAACATGACTAGCTAGTAAATTAATAGCTAGAGAGTGATTTTTTCTAATGCAAGAGCAAAGCTTTGAACATGACTAGCTAGTAGATCAATAGTTAGAGAGCGATAATTTCTAGAACGAAGCTTTGAACATGACTAGCTAGTAGATCAATAACTAAAGAGCGATAATTTCTAGAGCGAAGCTTTGAACATGACAAAAATGAATAAAGTCATCAAGATTTAACTTTAATCAAATGAGATAGTAGTCACTAAATCAACGATAAATTGAGAGCAATGAAATGTATGAGATATTCACATGATTTTACGAGATAGTAGATGAGCTACTCTGTCACTAAATATTCAACTGTACGATTAAATGATGAGTTATATGAAAGCGACAAAATGTTTTAAATAGTTGCATAATCTTACAAGATAGTAGATGAGTTACTCTGTCACTGAATATTCAACTGTATGATTGAATGATGAGCTATATAAGAGCAACGAGATGTTTTAGATAGTTGCATGATCTTATGAGATAGTAGATGAGTTACTTTGTCACTGAATTTGATAGTACAGTTTCTTATTTTCTTATTTCTTTCTTTCTTATTTTCTTATTTTTCTTACAAAACTATTTTCTTTCTTATAAAATCATTTTCTTTCTTCTTTCTTCTTTCTTATTTCTTATATATTAAAAATAAGTCAGCAATGAAACTTATTTGTACGCGATGCTGATTACAAATCTACTGTTTAGCTACAGTAGAATTTAAAGATTATCAAAAGTTTGAATGACATCAAAATGCTGCATGATGATGAAGCATTGTGCGTTGATCACATGCAGAGTTTTTGCAATCACGCAGACTTTGATAATTTTAATGCGCATGTTATAAGCAATTTGTACGCAGATGAGAAAGTCAAATAAAACGCAGAACTATGAGAAAAATCGTTTATGAAAATCATTTAATTCAGTATCTTGTCATCATGATAATAAGAACTGAGACAGAACACTCTTGTGTTTGATCTGTTAAGAATGATTAGCAGAAAAAACTTAAATCACAAACATTCTTTAAATTTATATGCTAACTATGTATAAATTTTGTTAAGATTGCATGTCTGTTACTACGACATAAGTAACTCACAAGACTCATTAAGTTTGACATGAATAAACTTAAAAGTCTCATTAATATCATTTAACAGACGTTTAAATACAGACATTTTATACATGAGTGATACGCTGATGAGAAGACTTTATTAAGAGAAGAGAAACACAAGCAAATTAGTAAAGAATGATCAAACTATGCTGTCTGATTAAAAGTGTAGCATATGAACATTTCTGCAAAACATGATTGATCTGCATGAGAAAAATCTCTACAGATAACATGAAACAGATGAGTTGCATGTCTAACAAGCGAAGTGAGCATCTGCAAAGCATGATATACAATGACGATGACTGTCAATCTTAAGAATCTCATTTCTTCACTGAGCTTTGACTCTTGAATGTCTTGATGATAAAGTCAATTTCTAGTTGAAGACATCATCTGTATAGCTTGAAAGAACAGTAATGCATGTTGATGTGATTAAAGAGAAAATTGACTGTGATATGCATATGTATTGCAAATGAAACGTCTGCAATTCATGCTTAAGAAGTAAACTGTTGAAATCTGAGCAGTAAAAGATCTTATTCATCTTGAACTGTGAATTTGTTATAAGAAAACTCTCTGAGTAATTTCTTGAGTTTAAGAGAAAAATCAGCATAAAGATTATGCTTTATGTATGTTGCATGCAACGTATACAACATATTTTCAATAAATGAAGCATTGAGAATTAAAATTGAAGTGCTTAACTTCATAAATGACATTAACATTCTAGTTTACAACAGATTCACTGAAGAAATTTGCAGAACATTAAGCAAAGTACACAATGTCTGCGCGAAATGAGCTTGCACTCATGACGCAACATTCGCATCAGAAAAGTATGAGCTTACGCATTTCACTAGAAAATCAAAGAGATTCAACATGATGATTAGCATATAAATAGAAAGTTCAGTTATTAAATTGAAATCAGATGTATGAATTCTAGAAGTGCAACTGAACACGAAACTGCAATGAAACATGCATCTTCAATAAATAAAGATGAATCACGTCATAAGAATGCTGACACTTAGTCATCTTGAAGTCTTCACATGAGAAGCTATCTTCACAAAAGTGAGACAAGTATACTCAGCAGTAGTGAGATCAGAAATTGCATTTGAAGCATCAGTTTGACATCAGCATGACAAGAAAGATGAACTGTTGAGCAAAGAATGTAAACTAGAAACACTTCAGAATCAGATTCTGCATCATGTAGCAGAAGCATTCAAAAAAGTAAACATTGAAACTCTAAAGACAGAAACATATACAAGCTCGCTACATGTTCATTTGAACATGTTATAAAACAAGATCACGTTACACAGTTGAATCAATGATCGAATGCAAAAAATCAAACAAGCATGCAAACTAATACGCGCTCATTTAACGAGAGTTAATTGCGTCATTTTTTTCTCATTTGTCATCAAGAAAATAGTACTTCTGAATGTCTTCATTTAAGAGAGTGCGAAGATACAGTCAAGACGCAGATGATGCATCTTCTTCTTCATAATGATTTCAACAAGCGATAGCATCGCAATAGCACAGTATCACAAAGATCAATGAAATCAACGATGAGAAAAGTACAGAGAACGTGTTGTAAACATCAATGCAATCTCAGCACAAAGATCACATCTGAGCAATAAGATGATAAAGATGCGTGATAATTTTTAGAAAGCAGAAAGCATTCTTGCAATGCACATCAAAATCAAACGCATAGATTTGAATGTTTATTTGCACTTTAAAAACATTTCAAACATGAATAGTTCACAATGTGACTGCAAATGAAATCATCAAATGACGAAGCATGTATTCATGCACTGCTTGAACTGATTGCATTTGCAATCAAAAATGCTACAAAATGCTGACTTCTTGAACTATTAAATAATTGTCATCATCACGAAGAATCTCAGAGCAGTAGCGAAAATGATGATGAAAATGAAGCTTTTGAAGCAATTTAAAGTAACTAAAACACTCATTCTTTAACATGCAATCAACATGAACAAATTTGATACATAGTTTCAAAACTCACTGTTTCAACTGCATGAAGCAGTCATATAAACAACGAGTGATTTTCTGTCTCAGAGAGTTTTATTCACTTGATACAAATAGCATAAAGTTTCTTATAAGTTAATTTAATCAATGTTACAAAAATGTATGAATTTATTATTATTATTATTATACAAGAATTTATAAATAAGCAAACATATTATCTTGATCTTTCAATCATTTATAAAATTCATTCTGTTTTTCATGTATTTCTCTTAAAGTTGTATAATCAGCAACTAAATAATGATTTTATACTTAAGTATTTTACTTTTAAGCTTATTAATAATGAGCTGACAACGAGATTCATCTGTACATGATGTCAACTATGAATCTTTTGATTCTATTCTGTGTTTGAATAGAAGTCAAAAGAGTCAAGAAATCTCAATTTGACGCAGTTTGAACGATGTTAAAACGTTGCATGATCAGAAAAGTCATCATGCAGAGTTTTCATTCATGCGACAACACTCTTTCTAACAGTCACAATCGATCTACGAAGAAGATTAATGACATGTCAATGTCAGTAAGAGATGAGAAGATACTACTAGTGAAAAAGACAACTCAGATGAAGAGTCTGCGAGTTGTGACTACAAGTGATCGAAGAATTTGTGACTCGTTGACTACGTCGATATCAAAACGTCTTCATCACATCGACAGTATCATCAAGTAATTGATGAAAAGATATCAGATAAAATAGTTGTTTCAAGTATTGAAAGACGTGACTACAGTGCTTGAAGAAGTAATGACTTGTCGATCACGCTGATATATTGAGAAAGCTTGAGCTCATCTTCTTTACTTGACGTCAAGTCATTCATCTATTCACGTGAAAAATTGAGAGCTCAAGAGAATGATCAGAATGCATTCTCTTTCATTGATCAGAGTCAAACATCGAATGATTGCAACTGCATGTTTATACTAACAATTCATTCAACGTCTACGTGACATAAGTCAAATCAAGAGAAGAAAAGAATTACTCAGTACAATCACACTCTATCTTCTCATCATGTGCATCTTTCTTTCATCACATATTTCTCTGCTCAATGAATGACAATCATTGAGTAAAAGAACACAGCTCTACGTACGTTACAATCATGAGCATCACGAGTGCAAAGAAAACGTCTTTCATCTTTGAATCAAGAATTGAATCGAGACATCATTGTATAAAATATCATCAATGAAGAGCAGAGCAAAGACGATGCATCATAATTAAACAGCACAGACACTCTCATCAAGAGTTTACTTGAGCATCACGCGCTGAATAGAAGCTATAAATTCATTACTTGATAACACAGTGTCAATCTCATTGTTTCGACTGCGTGAAGCAGTCGTATAGATGATGAGTAGTTTTCTCTCTCAAAGAGTTTTGTTCACTCAATATAAGTAACATAGAGTCTCTCATGAGTCGAGTCTAAATCAATGTCACAAGAGTGTATGAATTACAATTATAATTACAATTATTAATAATAAGCAAGAATGAAAAGTAGAAAAGATTTTACAAAAGCAAAAAAGAAAGAAAATCTTATATTATAAAATATAATGAAAAGAGTATTTCATTAAATATAATTAATGAATATTAAGCAAAAATATGAAAAAAGTCTTGAAACTTATAAAAGCTTTTAAAATAAGACTGAAACAAAAGCGAAAGTCATAATCACTTACTTTCAAGCATAAACTCATAAGTAGAAAGAAAAAATATTATTGCATTATGATAGTTCTTGCTCTTTAATAAAATGATCACATATAAATATAAATATTAAAACAAAAGAAAAAAGCGCAAAAATGCAAAAATGCGCTTGAACAAAAGATGTAACATTATCACAGCATAATTAACAGCACAACTTCATTAATTACTTTTTGCATTGAATGTGATTACATTCTTCTTCTTCTTCTTCTTATTCATCTTTAGATTTACTTAAAGTCATAAGATAAATGAAGTGAAAGATGAAAGATTAATTTAATTATATCAAATCAGTTAAGAAATGTTGACAAAGTAATATCAAATCATGATAAAATATATTACATATTACTGAACATTTAAAACATTTTTTACAATATCATTAATCATCATGATCTTTCAAAGCATAAACTTCTGAATGTTAAAAAATTTCAATTTTTAAGTTCTTTCAAGATGATTCTTTACATGAGTGACAATCATAAGCTTCTTACTCAAAATCTTTTAATAAGTAATAAAAGTTGCAAAAGTAATGTTCTTGTCATTTTTTGAAACAGCATTATAAGTTATCTTCAGTTGAAGAAATTCATTTAATGATGTTACATAAATATTGAAAATTTAAAAATTGAAATGTAAGCATTTAATTAATGCAGCGAATAAATGTATTTACAATAATGCAAGTTATTTCTTTGTTAATGCATCTTTTACATTTACAATACATCATTTTATGATGAAAGATTGCATTACATTAAGATGCAATACTCTCATTATACAGTATTTACATGCATTTGATATTAAACTGATTGCATCAAGTTGAGTATTTGAGTTCAAGTCAAGTACTCAATCTGAAAAGTATCAAGTTAAGTTGAATTTTTTTGAAAGAAGTGTTAAGTGTGATGATCAAGTCTACTAAATGAATAAATGAGATCTATAAGAGTGATATAACAATGTGATATTCTAAGCAGACACAGAATGAGTATATATTATGATAGAGATAACTATTAAAAAGCTTTCAATAACTTGAAAGAATCGATCAACTATAAAGAGTTTATCAAGCATTGTCAAATTGAACACAATATAATTCATGATATATTAAGTCAAAGATATGACGTAGTCTAAACAATGTCTTGACAAAGTCATAAAGTTTCAAAGTTAACTCAAATCTGATCTTTAACTTAGTCTTTGACTTTAGTCTCTGATCTAATTTCTATAAGTCAATTCATCATGATAATTGTCTTTTCTTCTAAGTGAGTTCATTCTTGATCTCAATAATTAATGTCTTTGTTTACTCTGATAAATGATGATGTGCATTTATTGATTCACTCTAGAAGCTCTCAATAAAAATCTTCAAATCTTTGTAAGAAAACAAGAAAAAGAGAAACTTTTAATTGAATGATGATTCATCTTTGATTATAATGTGTATAGATGACATTGTAAATAGTATATGTGATGTGTAGTTGATGTAAATGACAGCAATGATGACATGTAAATAATGCATAAACATTGTTTATCTTTTGAGTAAATGATGTTGTTAAGATGATAAAGCATAAACAAAAGTGAATAATAATTGTTGATTTGTTTATTGCTCTTTCAGTTTCTTTCAACTTTTTATTTTCTTCAACTTCATTTTTTTTCAATCATGATTCTATTTTTATCATTGTGTAATTACTTTTGACAAACTTTGAGTATATCTGTATAGTAAGAATAAAAGATTTAGATCATAAGTTGTGAATGTGCAGCAACGCTCAAAGAAAGTCATAAAATGATGAAGTCAACTGATGCTTGAGTCAAGATTATTATGAAAGTAAGTGATGTCATAACTTGAGATTTCACGACTATTATTGCAATTAACAGTATCATAAGTTTGCTCAAAAAACATTAATCAGACATGATGATTATGATGCTGCTGATGCTGAATCGCTTATGATGATGCAAATATCATCAAATTCTGATCAAAAGCTCATCTTTTCTACTATTCAAACTTTTAAGTACATCTCAGCTATCAAAGAGAAAATTCAAAAGACAATAAGAAAAGAAATGATCATTAATGCTTCATTGATGATCTTGTTGAACTCACAGACTTCATGAAATCAAAGAATAATGATGAGATTCGTTTATTTCACTTCTTGATGTCATTACTGATGCTTTTCAGCTGTCAATTATGAAAATAAGTGAAAGAAGTGTTGCTGATCTTGAAATTCTAAATAGAATAATTTGTATAAAGTGTGCTCAAGTTCTACACATCAAGAATAAAGCATCGCTGTGTGATGTCATCTTTCAAAGAAAGACAATGTACAAGAAGTGTGCTCATTATGCAAGTAATGAGAATTTCTGTATCATAATGAATATACTTATATGATACATCTGCTAAATGCTCATGATTCAATGTTTAAATTTTTGACATCTGCATTTTGACTATCAATGAATTCTTTTATCTGCAGAAAATTCATGATAGTGCAATTAAGAATGAAGAAGAGAACATCACTTTGAAGACATTTACTGCTCATCAGAAAATTCTTTACAAGAAATTGACAACAACAACTTGTGTGAAGAATTATCTTGAAGAGATTCACAAACTTGAGCTTCTAAAGATTCAAAAGCTTATTCTCAAAAAGATGATAATTATCAATGACATTGTTAGAAAAATTCTGAATGTAAAGCGCTTTGTAATACATTCAATTTCAATTTCATATCATTTTGTCAGCATTTTTAATTATTCTGATATATTTTAACACAATCTGTCATCTTTCAAATCTCTGTTTTCACGTCTCAATGTAAATCTAATAATGAAAAAGAAGAAGAAGTCTGCAATCTTGTTTTATGTGAAAAATGTTTGATGAAATGATGATTGCATGATGTTTGTTGTATCGTGATGATTACGCTTTCTTGTTGAGCGCGTTTAAGTGTTTTTACGCTTTTTTCTTCTGTTTGTTGATTTACATATGTAATTATCTCATTAGAGAGCGAAACTATTATAATACAATGATTCTTCTTTTCTAATAATGAGTTTATGCTTGAAAGTAAGTGATTATACTTTTCGCTCATGTTTCAGCCTCATTTTGAAAGCTTCTATAAGCTTCGAGACATCTTTCATATCTTTGCTCAATATTCATTGATCATATTCAATGAAATATTCTTTTCATTGTATCTTATAATATAAGATTTTCTTTCTTTTTCACTTCTATAAAATCTTTTCTATCTTTCATTCTTACTCATCATTAATAAGCTCAAGTATGAGATAATTGAGTATAAAATCATCATTTAGTCTACGATTATATGACTTTAAAAGAAATACATGAAAGACAGAATGAACTCTATAAATGATTAAAAGATCAAGATAATACATTTACTTGTTTATGAGTTCTTGTATATGAAAGAGTTCTATCATCTTATTTGATAACTTCTTGTTTAACTTCTTCTGCTTCAGGTTTTTGACTGATAGCATGATTAAATCATCAACATTAAAGAACTTAAACTTATGTTTTCAATTATAATACTTTGTTTGAGCATTGATTGCATTTTATCATCATTGCATCAACGTGTTTTGCACATTTTGCAGCATTTCAACGCGTTCTTTTGCTGCTGACACTTCTTCTTCTATAACATCATTCTTGATGTGTATGTCAAAGATTGACTTATAGTCATACATGACTTTAAAGAGATTACAGCTCAATGAAGAGTGCTTCATCTGATGATACATGAACTCAACTACAAGTAGAAGCGTAGCTCAGTTATCTTGCTTTTCTGAACAATATACTCGTAAATAATGTTTCAGCATTTGATTTTGTTGTTCTGTCTGATCATCTGTTTGCAAATGAAAAATGATGCTTAGTCATCATTTCATCTTGACATGATAGCAGATCTCTGATCAGAATGCACTAATAAATAAACTATCTTTATTGATAATTATATCATTCAATATCTCATATCTTAAAGCAATCTTCTTGAAGAACAACTTTGCTAACTTTATGACAGTCAGAGTTTTCTTTGTAAACAGATAACACGTCATCTTTGTGTAATGATCAATTATCATGAAAATCAAGTCATATACAACTTCTTTTCATTTACTAGACGACAGATCTGTTATGAAATTCATAGTGATTTCTTTTCATGAAACTGTGAATTGAGATAATGATTTCAACTCATCATATGATAAATGACATTTCATTTTCATTCTTTGACAAATGTCACAAGTATTTATGTACTTTTTGACATCTTTGATCATACTTTTTCAGTAATATTTGCAATTTAATAGCTCGTTGATCTTGTCAGCATCAAAATGTCTTGCTAACAAGTCATTATAATGACGTTTCAAAAGCTTTTCTCTAACAGAAAGATCTTCTGAAACATACAATAATTCATTGTATTCTATCATTTCTTGACTATTCAATGTTCAAGCTTCAACATCATTCTTTCATATATTCATCATTTCATCTGCTTTTAGTTTCACAGCAAATTCATCTTCTTGCTGTAAGATCTTAATGAGCTCAACTATGAATTTACTACTGAAGTTGTATGTTGTTTCATAAATTATCAATACTCTGACAATTGCACATGAAATGAGTTGTTTGCAATCAACAGTTTCAGCAACAGAATTAAGCTGTTTCTCAGCTACATTGCAATCTTTATAAGTTAATATTTCAACATCTGTGCTTCTTAAAGTTGTTGATTTGAATTGAGAGATTTTATCTTTCAAGAAATGTACTTCATTTAAATGCATTTCTTGCACTGTTAAAATCATGACTTTCAGCAGCATACTTCTGACATGCATTGTTGAACACATACTTGTGTTTTTATTGACATTGTGAACAGACATCTTCTTGACTTCGTCAATCACTTATGTACAGTAGATTTCATCTTGCGATCTGCTTTCAACATGTTTTGCTGAATATTTTCGTTCACTGACATTGTGAACAAACGTTTTCTCAACATCGTTAATCACTTATGTTCATCAATGAGTTTCATCTTGCAATCTGCTCTCAACATGTTCTGCTGAATATTTGTTCATACTTATATTGTAAATGAACGTTTTCTCAACATTGTTAATCACTCATATACAGTATAGTTCTCTGATTGCTATGAATATAAAGCTATTTAAGCTTTCTATTCTAGTCAGCTTTTGCTGCAGAATGAGCAGCAAACAATTTGCAAAGATATTCTCACTTTTATAGTTAAATTGTCTTGATGATGCATTAATTGAGTTTGTCTTTTCTGATTTATGTGCTATTTCAAAGTTGCAAATTGACAATCTCATGATTTATTTGACTTGTCTTTCGTTTAGCTCTTGAACATTCATAAAACTCTTCAAATTATTATGATCAGTCAGAACTTCAACAGTATGATAACTATCTTTTACATAGTGTCGTCAATGTTTAAACATCGCTACTATGACTAAAAGCTTCTGATCATATGTTTCATAGTTTCTTTCAACGTCTATCATCATTCTGAATCAGAATGCAATTGAATGTCACTGATCTTTGTCATCTGACTGAGACAAAATACTCGCGACTGCATAATCAAACATGTTGATCTTGATGTGTATATGTCGCTCTGAATCAAAGTGTCTTAGTATAAATGCTCTCATAAAAACGTTGCGAAGCTGATTAAAAGCTTGTTTCGCTTTGCTCAATCATATGAATGAGTTCGTTTTTACATCTTTTACACTATCTCTCAGCAATTCTGTTAAAGACTCTGCTATCTGAAAGTAGTGATGTATAAAACGTCGATAGAAATTGATGAATCTCAGAAAAACTTGTATTTCTTGATACATCTTTAATCTGAGTCATGTTTTGATGATGTTTATTCTACTTGAGTTCATCGAAATGCTTTCAATGAATATGATAAATTCTAGAAAGTTTACTTTAGTGATGAAGAATTCACACTTCTTCAAGCTAGCATATAGCTTGAACTTTCTTAATCTTTCATGAATCTGCTTCACGTGATTTACATGATCAGTCTTCTTTACGAAGAAGATTAGAATGTCATTCAGATAAATAATACAAAAGTTGTTTAAAAGCTCTGTCAAGATTTTATTAATATAAGTCTGAAAGATGACAGATATATTGATTAAATCAAATGACATGATCATATATTCAAAGTGATTATAATGAGTATAAAATGTCGTCTTTCACTCATCTTCATGTTGAATTCTGAAACAATGATAAATGTTCTTCAGATTTAACTTAGTGAACTGCTTGACTTTACTGAGTCTGTTTAGAGTTTTACTAATTAAAGACAGTGAATGATGATTTTTGACAGTGATCTTATTCAGATCTCAATAGTTCATGCATAAATGAAGACTATCATTCTTTTTGAAAATGAATAGAATAGACGCGTCAATTAAGTTGATGAAGTGCTTAATTCATTCTTTCACTAAAACATCATTTAAATACTGTCTCAAAATCATTAACTCTGTGTTCAACAGATTATACAACAATTCATACAACAATTCATACAACAACTCTGCAGTAATTTTGATTGCATGATCATAATCTTCATGCAAAGACAGTTTGTTTGCATTCTTTGTCAAGAATACATTTTCATACTTTTTCAATTCAACGAATAAAGTTTGCGTTTCAAGTGCATTTGTGATACAACTCATCACATTATTCATTGCTTTTACTTGATGTTCAACGATTGATTCTTCAACAACGTTAATCATGACAAGAGCATACACAGTAAACTCATCTTGTAGAACTTTTGCAAATGCTTGTGCAAAGAACAACTTAAATGCGCGCTCATTCACGTTGAAACATCATGTTCTTGCAATCATGTTTATTTGAATACACTTAAATTGCATACTTGACATATTCAGAATCAGAAAAGATTCTTTCTTGTCAATAGCATAAAAGATACTTATATCTTTTTTCTCTATGTTTCAGCTGTCTCTCAGTTAATAACACATCTTATAAATGTCATAACAATAGACACTCTGATTATTCATTCAGATAAATCTTAAGAGATCAACGTTCAATAATGATATACTTTGCTCAATAACAAAACGTTAACTAATCACGTTCATCTCAACATTGATATTTATGTGAATCTTTGTTTCTGTCTTCTGATCTCTCTAAATTACATGCTTTTTATATATTAAAATCTTCACGAAGAAAACTTCTTGTTAGACTGATTGCATCGAATCGAGTCATTGAGATCAAGTTAAGTTCTCAACTCATTAAGACTTAATTTGAGTCAGAATTCTTGACTTGAGTATTTAAGTTGAGTTGAAATGTTCAACTCAAGTATTTGAGTTAAGTCAGAAAGTTGAAATCGAGTATCAACTTGAAATTCTCGACTCGACTCGTCAAGACATAAAGATAGATAAATAGATATTTTATTATGACTCTCTATTATGACTCTCTATCATGACTTTCTATCAAATAATCTTCATGTTTTTCTATCATAGCTTTTCTTCATGACTCTTCTTCATGACTTTTCTTCATGACTTTTCTTCATAGCTTTCTATCATGTTTCTCTATCATAGCTTCTCTTCATGACTTCTCTTCATGACTTTTCTTCATGACTTTCTATCAAACAGTCTTCATAGCTTTCTATCATAGCTCTCTATCATAGTTCTCTATCAAAGCTCTCTATTAAATGATCTTCATGCTTCTCTTCATATTTCTCTTCATGTTCTCATTCATGTTTTTCTTTATGACTTTCTATCAATAAGATAATGCAAAAAGGTAATGCAAAGGCGAAAAATCGGAAAAAATTCTATATTTAGCTCTTTTGACATCATATTCAATTGCTTGACAAGTCGAGTTGAGTCAGCGAGTTCTAACTCAACTCGAGATCAATATTGAGCTGAGTCATGAGATTTGACTCAAGTATTCAAATCGAGTCAGAAGATTCAACTCAAGTACTTGAGTTGAGTCAGAATGTAGATATGAAAACTCAACTTGATGATCAGTCTACTTCTTGTTTTTTCCTTGATGATTTGAAGCATTTATCAAGAGCATGTCTTTTCTTGAAATCTTGAAACGACTCATATGCAACATCAAATCAATGAATGCTTAATTTGCATCAGATTCTTTTGATCTATTCTTGATCTTTTTGTCTTTACAATCAATAAAGTAATGATTTTTTCAATTGCACATATAGCATGTTATGTTGAACAAATTTTTGTTATAACGTGATGAAGCGTTGTCAAGAAATAGAATACAGATGTGATATAAAAAGCTTCAAAATCAACAGAGTGAGCATGAACATATGCAATAATTAATCTAGTAGATAAATAAATCTAGAAGATAGACTAGATACAGATGACTAGATAAATAAATAGATAAATAGATATGTTTCTATGTAGATGTTCTCATCTAGAAAAGAGATTCAAAGACGATGAGTAAAAGATAAAGAAGAAAACATCGCTTGAGAAACTTCTATAAATAATAGTCAATATTCTCATAAACTCTGAAGATGCAACTGAGTCATGCTCAGAAAATCTCTATTAATAGTAGCTAATATCTTCGTGAACTTTAGATGCAATTGAATCAATGCTGTTTCATGAGTCATTGAGAAGTGAGACTTCGTCTTACAACATTCTTTTCTCACTCATTTAATGCTCATCTTTTGAGCATCAATGTGATTCTTCTATGATACTAGCGAGATGAAGATGAAGACGAAATCGAAATCGAAAGCAAAAGCGAAAGATGAAGGTCAAAGATATAAAATAAACTTAAGCAAAGCGACGATTAAAACAATGACTAGTCAGTAAATCAATGACTAGAGAATCAGATTTTCAAGAGAGAAGACGAGATATATAACTAACTAGTATGTCAATAGCTAGATGATGAAATATTCAAGAGCAAAGATAAAGCTTTGAACATGACTAGCTAGTAGATTAATAGCTAAAGAGCGATATTTTCTGATGCAAGAGCGAAGCTTTAAACATAACTAGCTAGTAGATTAATAGCTAGAGAGCGATAATTTTTAAAGCAAAGCTTTGAACATGACTAGCTAGTAAATTGATAGCTAAAGAGTAATAATTTCTAAAGCGAAGCTTTGAACATGATGAAAATGAATAAAGTCATCAAGATTTAACTTTAATCATTACACAGTGAACATTAGTGAGTTCATTGCGTAGTGATTAAAGCAAGCTTCAATCAGATGAGATAATAATCACTAAATTGATGATAAATTGAGAGCGACAAAATGTATGAGATAGTTGCATGATCTTACAAGATAGTAAATGAGTTACTCTGTCACTGATTCTTATTGAGATGAGAGCGATGAGATGTTTAAATGATCACATGATTTTACGAAGTAGTAGAATCTACTCTGTCACTGAATATTTAACTGTACAATTGAATGACAAGCTATATGAGAATGATGAAATGTTTTAGATAGTTGCATGATCTTACAAGATAGTAAATGAGCTACTCTGTTACTGATTATTTGATAGTACAGTTTCTTATTTTCTTATTTTCTTATTTTTCTTACAAAACTATTTTGTTTCTTATGAAATCATTTTCTTTCTTCTTTTTTATTTCTTATTGACTGACAACGAGATTCATTTGTACGTGATGTTGACTACGAATCTTTTGATTCTATTCTGTGTTTGAATAGAAGTCAAAAGAGTCAAGAGATCTCAATTCAACGCAGTTTGAACGATGTTAGAACGTTGCGTGATCAGAAAAGTCATCATGCAGAGTTTTCATTCATGCAACAACACTTTTTCTAACAGTCACAATCGATTTACGAAGAAGATTAATGACATGTCAATGTCAGTAAGAGATGAGAAGATACTACTAGTGAAAAAGACAACTCAGATGAAGAGTCTGCGAGTTGTGACTACAAGTGATTGAAGAATTTGCAACTCGTTGACTGCGTCAATATTGAAACATCTTCATCACATCGACAGTATCATTAAGTAATTGATGAAAAGATATCAGGTAGAATAGTTGTTTCAAGTATTGAGAAACGTGACTACAGTGCTTGAAGAAGTAGTGACTCGTTGATCACGCTGATATATTGAAAGAGCTTGAGCTCATCTTCTTTACTTGACGTCAAGTCATTCATTTATTCATGTGAAAAATTGAGAGCTCAAGAGAATGATCAGAACGCATTCTCTTTCATCAATCAGAGTCAAACATTGAATGATTGTGATTGCATGTTTATACTAACAATTCATTCAATGTTTACGTGACACAAGTCAAATCAAGAGAAGAAAAAAGTTACTCAATACAATCACACTCTATCTTCTCATCATATGCATCTCTCTTTCATCACATATTTCTCTGCTCAATGAATGACAATCATTGAGTAAGAGAACACAGCTTTACGTACGTTACAATCACGAGCATCACGAGTGCAAAGAAAACGTCTTTCGTCTTTGAATCGAAGATTGAATCGAAACATCGTTGTATAGAATATCATCAATGAAGAGCAGAGCAAAGACAATGCATCATAATCAAACAGCACAGACACTTTCATCAAGAGTTTACTTGAGCGTCACGCGCTGAATAGAAGCTATAAATTCATTACTTGATAACACAGTGTTAATCTCATTGTTTCGACTGCGTAAAGCAGTCATATAGACGACGAGTGATTTTCTTTCTCAGAGAGTTTTGTTCACTTGATATAAATAGCATAGAGTTTCTCATGAGTTGAGTCTAAATCAATGTCACAAGAATGTATGAATTACAATTACAATTACAATTACAATTACAATTTTATTTCTTATTCTTTATATATAAAAATTAAAATAAAATTGAGCAATGTTAAAATTCAAACACATGATCTTTGCATTTAACAGATCTGAGTTTATCAAATTTTGATTGACTGAATTTATTGAATTCAGAAAGATAGTTTCATTTTTGATTTTTAAAGAAATCGCTTTAAAGAACATGATGATGAGATAGAGATAAAGAGCGAAATTGAGATTTTGATAGAAAAGTGATATGTAAGCTCAAGAAAGATGCGCTGTCTTTGATTCTACAACATGTGTTCTTCTTCGCTGAGTTTATGAAACATGATGTATAAATTCTTCATGAATAAACACGACTTAATAAATGAGTCACAAGATAAGCTTTAAGACGAGTCATTAGAAAGAGTTCTTGCAAATGTGTTACAAGATGAAAGAATAAAGAATGAGAAGATAAATGAATCACAAGAAAAGATTCAAGCAGATGATTTAAACGAAAAAACAGAGACATTTTGAGTGAGCATTCAACGAGAATTTCAAGCAGATGAGTAGCAAGATGAGCTACAAGATGAGTCATGAGAAAGATAAATATGTAACGAGAAACAAGATGTAGAAACAGAGAGTCTTTGCTTGAGTTTTCAATGTAAATCTCTAGCATCTTGAGTAAATGATTAAGCAGATGAGACAGAGACTGAAGTGAGAATCAAAGAGACTGAAAAAAGAGAAGTGATTTGAGTGAAAATTCGCTGCAAATTTTAAGCACATGATGAGCGAAGAAACAAGCTTGCAAATGACAAAGTTGAGAATCTAAACGAAAATTAAGCGAGAGAAACAATAAACTTTCAAGCTGATAACTGAGCAAATTCTCTAGTATCTTGAGCAGACAAAGCAGATAAAATAAACGAAGCAGATGAAGATTTAGATGAAGATTGAAGAGAGAAAGCAATAGACTTTCAAACTGACAACAAAATGAATTTTCAAGTATCTCAAGCAGATGAAGTCAAATTAGATCATTCAGATCAAACAAGCTTTATGATCTGTTGACGAGTCATTTCTCACTTACACATTCAATGTATTTCATTCAAATCATCATCATCATTGAGTAGCTTCAAATGTCTCATTTCTTCTTGAACTATCTCTTTAGCTTAAGTTTTCTTTTGAATCTGAGCTTTCTCTTGAGCTCAAGCTTTCTCTTAAACTCAAGCTTTCTTTAAATTCAGCTCTTCAAACATGATTTATTAATATTCATGCAATTCAATCTTTTGCTTCTTCAATAACTTCTCAAACTGATTGAGTTAAAACTTCAATGTCTGAGCGATTCATTAATCATTCAAATGCAAAGTCTGAAGAATTTGTCTGTGAGCTCTTGAAAACAAGATCATCATTTGATCAAAAATCATTGACGCGTTTATGTTCAGCTCGCTTAAGCTGTTTATCGATGCGTTCATGTTTAAGCTGCTCATCAATGCGTTCATTGTTGCAGAAATGAACATGTCACTTTCTGTTGTTTCATCACTGCTTTACTCAATATCATGAAAATAATATTCTTGTGTTGAGCTTCAATGTCAAGAAATAAAGTACAAATGCAATATAGAAAGCTTTGAAATCAACAGAGTGAGCATAAACACATGCAATGATCAATCTAGTAGATAAATAAATTTAGAAGATAGACTAGATACAGATGATTAAATAAATAAATAAATAGATAAATATGTCTTTATGTAAATACTCTTGTCTAGAAAAGAAATTCAAAGATAATGAGTAAAAGATGAAGAAGAAAACATCGCTTGAGAAATCTTTATAAATGATAGTCAATATTCTCATGAACTCTGAAGATGCAACTGAGTCATGCTTGAAAAATCTCTATCAATAGTAGCTAATATCTTCATGAACTTTAGATGCAATTGAATTAATGCTGTTTCATGAATCATCAAGAAGTGAGACTTCATCTCACGACAGCGTGTGAACTCATCTTTGATGAAGAATTAAGTTTAGTCAATTGATGAGATTTCTTTCACTTTAAATGAGTCTTTTTGTTGATTCTATCTCAATCATGCAAATTTACGTCTCAAGATCATTTTGATAACAAGACATGTTCTTTTTGCAAATTTGTTTTCAATCGAGCGACAAGATTAATTAAAGCATTTCATGTGATAGAAATTAACTGCACATTAGTAATGATCACATGCAGCTCAGATCTCAACTTGATGAATAAATAAGTTCGCTTATGCTCATCATTATACAACGAAAGTTGATGTTTCAGAATGCTCAAATGAACTGCAAATGTTCATATCATCTGATTTGAATGTTGCAATGCATTTGTGTATTGCTGAGTTATGTCTATGTCTCAATTCATTGAGTTTTCAATTAAATTCAGAAGAAAGTCAATAAAATTAAATTACATCTGCTGAGTTATAAACATAGTTTCTTTGTGATCAAATCAAAGTTTCTTTGATTCACTCTTCAGATAAATCATACAGTACAAAATCTTTTTCTCATCATTTTTAAAATATCAAGAGATATTTTGAAATAAGATTTTGACATCATGAATTCATTCTCTATGTTCTTTTATAATTTTGTCATGATACTTCTTCAAAAACATTGAGAATCTTCGCTTCTGCAAGATGATCTTGTAATGATCTTGTTTCATCATTGTTGATACTATGAAAACGATGTGTAGATTGTTTAAGTTCTTCATGAGAGCTTAAGTGAAAGCTTCATGACTTCTCTTCATCATTTCAATGATTTGCAAAGTCTCAATCTTTGATTAAATAACTGCTAACTTCTGTTTCTTTTGCAGTTTATTGCATTGAAGCATTGCTTGTGTCAGCTGTTCATTAATATCAAAAGAAAGTTTATTCTTTGCTTCTTCACTTTCTAATTTAATTATATGATGTTCAGATTGACAATGAGATTCATCTGTATGTGATGTCGACTATGAATCTTTTGATTCTATTCTGTGTTTGAATAAAAGTCAAAAGAGTCAAGAGATCTCAATTCAACGCAGTTCAAACGACGTTAAAACGTTGCATGATCAGAAAAGTCATCATGCAGAGTTTTCACTCATGCGACAACATTCTTTCTAACAGTCACAATCAATTTACGAAGAAGATTAATGACATGTCGATGTCAGTAAGAGATGAAAAGATACTACTAGTGAAAAAGACAACTCAGATGAAAAGTCTGCAAGTTGTGACTACAAGTGATTAAAGAATTTGTGACTCGTTGACTGCGTCGATATTGAAACATCTTCATCACATCGACAGTGTTGTCAAGTAATTGATGAAAAGATATCAGATAAAATAGTTGTTTCAAGTATTGAGAGACGTGACTACAGTGCTTGAAGAAGTAGTGATTCGTTGATCACGCTGATATACTGAGAAAGCTTGAACTCATCTTCTTTACTTGACGTCAAGTCATTCATCTATTTACATGAAAAATTGAGAGCTCAAGAGAACAATCAGAACGCATTCTCTTTCATTGATCAGAGTCAAACATTGAACGATTGCGATTGCATGTCTATACTAACAATTCATTCAACGTCTACGTGACACAAGTCAAATCAAGAGAAGAAAAGAATTACTCAGTACAATCACACTCTATCTTCTCATCATGTGCATCTCTCTTTCATCACATATTTCTCTGCTCAATGAATGACAATCATTGAGTAAGAGAACACAGCTCTACGTATGTTACAATCATGAGCATCACAAGTGCAAAGAAAACGTCTTTCATCTTTGAATCAAAGATCAAATCAAGACATCATTGTATAAAATATCATCAATGAAAAGCAGAGCAAAGATGATGTGTCATAATCAAACAGCACAGACACTCTCATCAAGAGTTTACTTGAGCATCACGTGTTGAATAAAAGCTATAGATTCATTACTTGATAACACAGTGTCAATCTCATTGTTTCGACTGCGCAAAGCAGTCATATAGATGACAAGTGATTTTCTTTCTCAGAGAGTTTTGTTCACTCGATATAAATAGCATAGAGTTTCTCATGAGTTGAGTCTAAATTGATGTCACAAGAGTGTATGAATTACAATTACAATTATATGATGTTCATTTTCTGATATAATGTTTTGCAAAATTGAGATGTTGTTGTTTCAACTCTGTTATGATTACATTACTGTTGTCATGCTTGAATATTGAATCATCATCTTTAAGAAGAATTTGAAATAATTAGAACTGTGATGATTGAGTTTACTAAATAAATAAACGAGATCTATAAGAGTAATATGACAATGTGATATTTTAAGCAGACACAGAATGAATATATATTATGATAAAGCTAATTATTAAGAAGCTCTCGATAACTCAAGAGAATGAATTAACTATAGAAAGTTTGTCAAGCATTGTCAAGTTGAGCACAACATAACTCATGACATATTAAGTTGAAGATATGACGTAGTTTATATGATGTCTTGACAAAGTCATAAAGTTTCAAAGTTAACTCAGATCTGATCTTCAACTCAATCTTTGATTCTAGTTTCTGATCTAATCTTTATGAGTCAATTCATCATGACATTGAGTTAAGTTAAGAAGTTGAACTCAAGAACTTAAGTTGAGTTGAGAAGTTTAACTCAACAACTCAACTTGAAAACTCAATTCAATTCAACAAGATATTAAATAAATGTAAATAGCTTAATTGAACAGTTTACATAATTTCTCTTCATGACTTTCTATCATGTTTTCTCGTCATGACTTTCTATCAAAGTCAAATGATCTTCATGTTTTCTCATCATGATCTTCTATCAAACAATCTTCATGTTCTTCTTTATGTTTCTCATCATGATTCTCTATCAAATGATCTTCATGTTTCTCTTCATGTTTTTCTTCATGTTTCTCTTTATGTTCTTCTTCATATTTTTCTTCATATTTCTCTTTATGTTTCTCTTTATGTTTCTCTTCATGTTCTTCTTCATATTTCTCTTCATGTTTCTCTTTATGTTTCTCATTATGTTTTTCTTCATGACTTTCTATCAAAAAGATAATGCAAAAAGATAATGCAAAAAGATAATGCAAAAGCAAAAAACCGGAAAAATTTCTATATTTAACTTTCTTGACATCAAGCTCAAGTTCTTGATGAATCAAGTTAAGTTGACTCAATTCTTAGTTGAATTGAATTACATTGAATTGAAAATATGAGCAATTCAACTCAAGTTGAGTTAAAAATGTGAGTAACTCAATCTGATTTCAATTCAAGTTTAAAATGTTAACTTAAAACTCAACTCAATGATTAATTTATTTGATATACACCACTTTGATGAGCATTTTAATAATGCAAGCATTATAATCGCTTATTTTAATAGTAAGCTGAAAAACAATTAATAATGATATCAAAATATAAAATACTTAACTTATTATACTTTTATTTCTAGAAGTATGAAATAATAATAATAATAATAAATTCATACATTCTTGTGACATTGATTAAATCAACTCATGAGAAACTTTATGCTATGTGTATTGAGTGAATAAAACTGTTACAAGCGTATCAAGATTGAATAGAACTAGTCAATGTCTTTAGCTCAGATCTGACTCAGATCTGACTCAGTCTTTATTTTCTTTTCTCAACATCTCTTTGTTCAAAATCATCTTTCTTTCTACATCACATTCTACTCATGTCACAAACACATTTTCTTTGAGCTTAGCGCAGTCTCTGAATATTACTTAAATAAAAGCTTTTATACTCATCTTCTTCTGTATTCTTAATATTCAGTTATAGCTATCTTTAAAAATCAAGCACTATTCAATTCTGACTTTCGCTGATTGACTCATTTAGACACGATTCTGACATTATATTAAAAATTCGTTAATCACATGATACTGATCTCATTACTCATTCAACATACTCATACAGACAGAACGAGTCTAAAGAAATTCATTTATCTGATGATCAACGCAATTGAAAGACTGAACAACACTAGAAAGTTTGATAGAATCAACGACAAGACTGTTTGAATCGCTAGACAACTTATTGCTCACTAAGTACGCAAAGTTCACTCGATCAAGAGAATCAACTCATTCTCATGAAACAGACGAGTGAAAATAAGCTGTTCAACTCGATTAAGAGAATCAACGATAAAGAATCTTCGTGAATTGCTTGAGAATCACTCAAAAAACTCGCAAATCAAAAATACTCTTTTAATCAACAACATTCTCTTCTGAAGATTAAACACTTAATCATACGTCTTCATTAATACTGTTGAGCATTGTCATTCGCTTGACCTCGTTCTTTCTTCAAATTTCATTATGTCAAAACGTTCATTTATTAAAGAACGTTTCAAAGAATTTTGAAGTCGCTTTTCTCAAATCTCTGAGACTGATTCATCAAAACTCTCTAGTGCTGAATCATTCATCAATGAAGACAACGAGTCATTTGCTGAAACAGTAATACTTTCTGTTTCTATCAAAAACTGAAAGACTTGATGCATGATTCTCAACAGAGAAACAGATCGACTCAATGAGCTGAGTAAACAACGAGATAATGAAATCAAAGAGTTGAAGACTAAACTTCAAACTAAAGAAATCACTTCTTCTAATTTCATCTACTTTGAGCGTTCTAGATCTCAGAAAATACCTGATTCTTTCTGATTTACTGATGAAAAGAATTCTACTTGGGAAAACTGATACGACAAAATTCAGAATAAACTAGAGATCAACGTTGATCTCTTTTCAAATGAATGAGTCAAACTGAGCTATGTACATTTCAGATTATTCGATGACGCAGCTGATGTCGCTTAATCTAGACGCGAACGTGACTGTGTCAATCTTTATAAGATTGTCGATGATCTTTTGAAAGAACTAGCTGAGTTGTTCAATGATTCAGATAAGAAAGTCAACTTTCGTAGAAAATACTACAACTTGATTCAAGAATCAAAGAAGTTCAGCGAGTTTTACACTCAGTTTCAACGATTATTTTTCTATTTGAAGTATCACGAAAAGCAACTGATTGTTGATCTGAAAGATAAAATAAACTCTCGTCTTTGATTCATTTGAATAGATTAATTAGTTCAACCTGATTTTCTCAAAGAGATTCATTTCTACCTGATTCATTTGAATAATGATCAGCGAGTCATTCGAAAAATCAAGAACAAAGTCAATCTCATCAAACGCGTTGATGATTTGTCAAAGATCATCTTTCATAAAGTTGTTGTTACTCAGTCAGTCAATCATTCAAAACCTGATCATTTAAAGTCGCGTGACGCGATTTTAACTAACGTCAAAGAAGCAGACGTTCTAGTCGAAATCTGTTTCATATGTCATAAATCAGGTCATAGCTTTAAAGAGTGCTCTGATCGATCTATCAGAATCAATGCAGTGAACAATGAATACAATCATTTCGAATTTCGATTCAAAAAACTAGTCATCTTTTTAAAAGTCATCAAAGAAATAAAGATTATATCTTTGTGCAAACTAGACGAAATTCTACCAGAAGAAAATTACTTTGAAAAGTCTTTTCTAATTGATGCTCATCTCATCTCGCAGAATCAATTCTTCAGTCTTTGTTTGTTAATAAACAGTGATTCAGTCGCTCATACGCTTATACATGCTAATCTAGTCAATAAAGTATGCGAGAAACTAGAAATTCAACCTATATCTTTGACAAAAGAGAAACTAATAAGAGATTATGATGAGAAGATATCTAAGAAGATCATTACTCATAAAATTCTACTCAATCTCATCATTGAAAGTCATAAGAAATTGACTGTATCAATGTTGATAGCTGATATTGATCATCATGAAGTCATATTGAGTAAGTTCTGAATGAATAAAAACGAAATATTACTGAATATGCAAAACGACGTCATTGTTTTTTCGAATCAATTGAATACTTCTATTTCGATTTTTTCGATCTCTCTTAATTCAAAGCACTCAAGTTGATCATAATCAACTTCGTCTTCTTCAATCACTCAGACTAAGATCTTTATGATGCTCAAACGACTCATTTCAATCACTGCTCAGAAAGAGTCATTCTCGATTCAAAGTATAAATGCAGCTTCGTTCAAAACATTGTTAAATCATTCAAAGAAGAATCAGACTGAAGTTTTTGCTCTATTCATGACAGACATCAATAGAAAAATCGCGTACAATACTAAGTGCGATTTGAACGCTCTAAACGTCTCTTCAATCAATGAAACGACTCAGAATTTGAAAGATATTAAAGCGAAGCTGTCATTGAAATATCATGAGTTTCTAGATGTTTTTGATCGAGCTCAATTGAATAAACTATCTTCTCATCGCTTCTACAATCATAAAATCAAGCTCATCAGTGATTCAACGCTTTCTCGCTGTTGAGTCTATCAAATGTTCTCTGTCAAACTTCTGAAGATAAAGAAGTATTTAAACGAGAATCTGTCAAAGAGATTCATCACTTCTAGTCAGACTCTCTATTTCTTTCTCGTTTTATTTGCTCTCAAAGCAAATGAAGATCTTCGATTCTGCATGAACTATCGAAAGCTAAATGTCATTTTCAAAAGAAATAAATATTCTCTATCATTGATAGACGAGATCATTGATAAAATAGTGAGTTGCAAGCATCTGACTAGATTGAACATCATATCAACGTTCAACAAACTTTGAATGCATCTCAATAGCAAGAATTACATCACTTTTATCACTGCTTTAGAAGCATATAAATACAAGATGCTATCATTCAAACTGACTAATGAATCGATCTTCTTTCAGCAATATATGAATGATGTTCTATGAAACTTTCTGAACGACTTTTGTCAAGTCTATCTAGATGACATTCTCATCTATAGCAAAACAAGAAAGAAACATAGAGATCACGTCAAACTAGTATTGAGTCGACTACGCGAAGCTGAACTGCAGATGAATATTCGAAAGTGCAAATTTGATGTAGAAGAGACTGTCTTTCTAGAAGTCATCGTATCAGAACTAGATCTTCGTATGAATTCAAGTAAAGTGACAGTCATAGTCAGCTGAATCACTTCAATCAACCTAAAAGAAATTCAGAGCTTCGTGAGATTTGTTAACTTCTATCGTCGTTTCATTAAAAACTTCTTGAAGCTAGTAAAATCGTTTACTCAGCTGATTAGAAAGAACATGTCTTTTGTTTGAAACAAGATCTGTGTTCAAGTCTTTGACAATTTAAAGAAACAAGTCAGCTCAACTTCAGTACTTCGTCACTTCAATCTCAAACGACAAGCTATTCTGAAGATCAATGCTTTGAACTATGCAAAAGGTGAAATACTATCTCAATATGATGACGAGAGAGTTCTTCATTTCATGATCTTCTACAGTAAAAGCATGATTTTCGCTGAAATCAATTATCACATTTATTACAAGAAATTGCTAGTCATTATTCGATGTTTTGAACACTGACGATTCAAGCTGAAGTGCATTGAACTACTCATTCAGATATTCATCGATCATCAAGCTTTGAAGATCTTCATGAAAAATAAACAGTTGAGTCGATGACAAGTCAACTATCTGAACATTCTGTCAAAGTTCAACTTTCAGATCATCTTTAGATCAGGCAAAATGAATACTAAAGTTGATGCTCTAACTTGAATGTCTTTAGCAGACGTCTCTGAATCAGCTCAACGACTTGAAGATTATTTTCAGACTATTTTGACTCTTGATAAAGTCGATGTTCTACTCGTTGAATCGAAAGCAAATCTCTATCAGTGAGTATGTATGATCAATCAAATGAATGAGCTCTGCGACGAATATAGACAAGCTATGAACGAGAACAAGCTCAAATTTCATATCACTAAATTGAAGAACTGCGAAATCATTGACAGCGTTCTCTTTAAAAAAGACTTACTGTGAGTTTCTGAGAACATGCACACGAAATTACTACAAGAAGTGCATAATCAACCTTTAATCTCTCATCTCGACAATAAATGAATCATCGATCTAGTTCAGCGTTTCTACTATTGATCAGATTATCGAGCTACTATTCGATGATACATTCGAAACTGTCATGCTTGTCAATGAAGCAAAGTCTTTAGAAATAGCATCAATGAACTTCATCATTCTCTCTTGATTTCATAGAAACGCTGAAAAGATATAGTTATGAACTTCATCACTGAACTATCTTTGTCAGAAGACTATAACGTCATTTGCACAATCATATGTCATCTCATCAAAGAACATCACTATGTTTTCTGTCATTGAAGAGACAATAACATCTCAGTCGAAGAAATGATTTGAATCATGCTATGAAACGTTTATCGACTGCATGATCTACTCAGTTCTATTGTTTTGAACAGAGACTTTCAATTCATATCAACTATGTGAAAGAGTCTTTGCAAGCGACTGAGAATCACAGCTAGTCTATTCACAGTCTATCATTCGAAGATGAACGATCAGACGAAATGAGTCAATCAAGACGTTGAACGCGAACTTAGAATCTACTGCAATTACATGCAGAACGACTGAGTCAAATGAATATCTATGATAAAATTCAGCGACAATTTCAATATCTTCTCAATCATCTCAATGATCTCTTTCTACTTCAATAAAGATTTTCACTCTCGAATGAGTTTCGATTCAGATACGACTGACGACGAAATCACTCGTGAACGACTGAAAGCTAGAAAAGCAGACGATATTGTCATTCAAATGAAAGAGTTATTGAGCTTTGATTGTCAACAATTGAAAAAGACGAAGCTGATCATCGAAGCACAGATCAATAAACATAGACGAAACGTCATTTATGAGGTAGGTGACTGAGTTTGACTATTCTTCAGAAACGTCAAAATCATGAGATCATGCAAAGATTTGAAAGACAAACAACTAGAATCATATCAGATCACTGTCAAAGCGAAGATCTTCTATCATCTTCATCTATCAGTCAGCATGAAGCATCTGCATTCGATGTTCAGCTCAAAGCTACTGCGATCGTATTCAGAAGATTCTCTATCAGAACAGCATGCAGAATTTCTCAGACTCATCATTATTGATGACAACAATGATGAACATTAAGAGATAGATGACATTCTGAACTTCAGACGCTATTGAGATCGAATACAGTACAAGATCAAATGAAAAGATCTAGATAAAGACGATGAATGATACTATGTTGATAAAGATGAATTCAATGACTTCGAGAAAGTTTTGAACGAATTTCATACGCTATACTCAAGAAAGTCACGCTAGTACCGAAATAACTCAATAAGAAAGCAAGCAAACGAGCAACATTCATGCAAACATGAATTTTCGAAGAAAGAAGTAATGTTACGAGCGTATCAAGATTGAATAAAGCTAGTCAATGTCTTTAGTTCAGATCTGACTCAGATCTGACTCAATCTCTATTTTCTTTTCTCAACATCTCTTTGTTCAAAACCATCTTTCTTTCTACATCATATTTTACTTGTGTCACAAACACATTCTCTTCAAGCTTAGCGCAGTCTTTGAATATTACTTAAATAGAAGCTTTTGTACTCATCTTTTTCTGTATTCTTAATATTCAGTTATAGCTATCTCTAAAGATCAAGCACTATTCAACCCTGACTTTCACTGATTGACTCATCTAGACACGATTCTGACAAAAACTCTCTGAGATAGAAAATCACTCGCTATTTATACAACTGCTTCACGCAGTTGAAACGACAAGATTAAGACTATGTATCAAATTTGTTCGCGTTGATTGCACGTTAAAGAATGAATGTTCTAATCACTTTAAATTGTTTCAGAAGCTTCGTTTTCATCATCATTCTCGCTGCTGCTTTGAGATTTTTCGTGATCATGATGATTATTTGATAGTTCAAGAAGTTGATGTCACGTAGCATTTTTAATCGCAGATGCATTCAGTTCAAGCAATGCATAAGTACATGCTTCGCTGTTTGATGACTTTGTTCGCAGTCACATCGCGAGCTATTCATAATAATAATAATAATAATAAATTCATACACTCTTATGACATTGATTAGATTAACTCATGAAAAACTCTATGCTATGTGTATTGAGTGAACAAAACTCTCTGAGATAGAAAATCGCTCACTGTTTATACAACTGCTACACGCAGTTGAGACAATAAAACTGAGACTATGTATTAAATTTATTCATGATGATTACACGTTAAAGAATGAGTGTTCTTGTCATTCTAAACTGCTTCAGCAGCTTTGTTTTTATCATCATTCTTGCTGTTGTCTTAAGACTCTTCGTGATTGAGATAATGATTCAATAGTTCATGAAGTCAATGTTTTATAACATATTTAATCAAAGATGCGTTCAATTCAAGCAGTGCATCAGAATATGCTTAACTGTCTGATGACTTCATTCGCAGTTGCATTAAGAACTATTTGCGCTCAACATGTTTTTTAAGTGCAAATAAATATTCAGCTTTATGCGTTCAATTCTGATGTAAGTTGCAAGAATGCTTTTGATCTTCTGAAGATCATCACGCATCTTTATTGACTTCTTGAATAGATGAAATCTTTGAGTGAAAAATGCATTAATATCTGCGATGCATTTTTTGTAGTTTTTTCATCGAAGATCTCATTGACTTTTATGAAACTGTGCAATTGCACATTCACTCGTTTAAGTTGACATTAAAAAATCGAGTCATTTGCATTTAGATTGTATCTTTGCTTCTTTGCGAATTGAAACATTCAAAAACATTATTTTTTTGAAGATTAAAAAGTGAGAGATGAGTCTATTAGTTTTTATCAAATGAGCATGTATGATCTTGCATGCTTGTTTAATCTTCTGTGTTCTGTCGTTGATTTGACTGCATAGTGTGACTTGATTCTGTAGCTTGTTCAGATGAACATGTAACGAAAATGTATATGTTTCAACTTTCAGCGTTTCAATGTTCATTTTTCTGAAAACGTTAATGCAATGCTTGATTCTGAAGAGTTTCTAGTCTTCATTTCATACTCAACAATCTTTCTTCTTTATCACATTGATGTTATATTGATGCTTCAAACATCATTCTTAATCTTATCATCACTAAGTATATCTGTCTTGCTTTTGCAAATGTAGCTCTTCAGATGAAAACTTTAAGTCAACTAAGCATTAGCATCTTGATGACGTGATCTGCTTCTATTTAACGAAGATGCAAGTCTTATTGTAGTTTCATGTTCAGTTGCACTTCAAGAACTTGTATGTTTAATTTTAACTTTATTATTAAGTTTTTTATGTGTAAACTGACTGTCATGTCGAATTTTTTTGACTTACGAGTGAAGTATGTGAATTCATATTTCTCTGAAGCGAACGTAGCATCATGAATTCAAGCTCACTTCGCACAGATGTTATGTGCTCAACTCAATGATTTGCAGATTGATTTTGTGATTTTGTCATAGATCAGAATATTGATGTCATTTACAAAGTCAAGCACTTCAATTTTGATTTTTAGAGCTTTGCATTTTTTGATTAAGCTTGCGTTAAAAAATAGAAAGAAAATCAATGATATGAAAGATCTCTGCAATATGTCAGTGTTTACTTGTTGCATTGCGCTGATTTATTCATTGAACATCAACAATGACTCTCTGTTCTTCAGAAAGCTGCGAGTTCATTCGACTATGTAGTTCAATATTCTTTTCATTCTCAGAGTATGCAGAAGTTTAGTGTGCAAGACATGATTAAACACTTCAGCAATGTCTAAACTAAGCATGAAGATCACGTACTTAATTTTGCAGTCTCATACTGCATGTACTTGATCTACTAGTAGATTCAGCGCTGAAATCATGAATTACTTGCGTCTCGCTCTCATTTGAGCGATCAAAAGCATATAATGAGTCTCAATAATGTCACTTAATCTTTTGATCATGATTGATTTCAGTGTCTTATTCATAGTGTTTAACAGAGCAATGAATCGATATATTTTCAAGTCGATGTAATCATTCTTTTTTGATTTGCATAGTACTATTGTCTGAGCTTTTTTAAACTGCTTCGAATGATATTTGTGAGTTACATATGCATTGAACAGACTGATTAGTATCAAAGTCAGTTCTGTTAGACTTGCTTGAAGTGCTTTATTTGAAATTTCAAATGCGTTTGATGCTTTGTTGACTTTTACTCATTGAATCATCTATCTCATCTCATCTTGCAATAAGACTGAATTGAATGACACTGTTAGCAATATAAATAATCTTGAAATGTTGCTGATGTCTGCTTAAGACAATGATGAAAAGAACTTCTTTCATAGCATCTCTGTTTTTTCTTCGAATGAATTTGCTATGTGATTGAAATCGTTGTTCTTTAATGACGAAAACTGCGAAAGTTTCTTGAGTAGCTGACTTTCAATTCTGACTCATTTTGCGAAGCATCAAATCGATTTCAATTTGTTGCTCAGCTCATGCATCTGTAATTTAAAATGTAAACGTTTTGTTTCTTTAATGATCTTGTTCTTGTAATCATTGTATTTCAGATAGTCGTTTCATGCTTTTAAAGTACTCTGCGATTTTCATATGACTCATAGTCATCGTGATTTCATCACGACTTTCAAGCAGATCTGATTTCAAAAGTCTCATGCTCAATTCAATGACTTTGCTCAAGAAGTAAACTTCTTGATGATTTCTTGTAACACATGAGTGATTTCAGCTACTCTGTCATTTATCGCTGTCTTGTCATCGAGAGAATGATCGATGAAAAGATGTATTCTTAAATGAGTGTTTAGTGCTTCTGTATTTATTTTCTTTCATAATCAATGAGTCGTGAGCTGCATGAAAAATGTGCGTAAACACAACTTCGTGACAATTGAAAGATGATCAGATTTCTGATGTAAATCAGTTTTCATCTTGCATTTGTATATCATGAATTGAATTTTCTCGCTGTCAAATGCTAAATTTATTGTTGTGAGCTAATTGTAAATCTCTTTAGTAATTGTGTCTGATTCAAGCAGTAGCTTTAGCCTTATGTTCATAATGATGTCTAGTAAAGCATCAGTCACTGTGTGATGAGTAAAGCATCTTCTGTCTTCTCAGTGTGAATGATGCAGATTGAAATTTTCTATGATTAGCTGTTTGCAATCATCTTTGATTAATTCGTTCAGACAAGAAATAGTAAATGATTCTTCTGTAAAAATGATAGACAGTGAGCATGAATTGTAAACATTTATGAGTCGTAGCATTTGTATTTCATCTTTCGAGTTGCTAGTTTGTAGCTTGATTGAACAAATGTTCAATTCAATGATTTTTATTGTTTATTAATTGAGTTTTAAACACTTGTTGATATAAATGCATGTTCTTGCTTGAAGTGATGAGTCTTTCACTAGATGAAAGAAGTTGTGAGTCGAGCTAAACATCTGCAAAACATTAATGTTGCAATCTTGTTTCTGAATGACTATTATGTCGAATTTATGAACTTCTCTGTCTATCAGAAATGATTTTTGAATTTTCAATGACTTTCTGATGTTATATTGTAGAATTTGCAGAAAGATTTGATTCATCATAAAGTTATCTGTAGCTGTTGTTGACTCTGTGCAAAGACAGCTTTTTGTATGCTTTTAATTGTTGAGAATCTTTCGCATTTTCTGATTTGACATTTCTGTGTCTGTTCAGACATCATGTTTTCTGAGTTGCTAATCATGCATGAAGAACAATCAACTCATCTTTTCTTGACTTTCATCACTTGTCATGTTGACTCATCAATGTCTCGACTGCTTGTCATCGTCAAAACATTCATTGAACTTGATGAGTTCATTGAACTCATGAAGTTCATTGAATTCAAGAAGTTTAGAAAGAAAGAAAAGAATGAACAATTATCTTTCAACACTTCAAAGTATCTGATTGATCTGTTTTGAAAGATTTCTTCTGATTGCTTTATTTGTAGTTTTCACTTGAAACATAAGTGTTTTCAGAATTCGTGACTATTGTTGCAGTTCACGCATCATCTTCTATTCATCAACACAACGCATCTTTCAATGTGATGTTTGTCTGCGTATTTGAAGCAGCATTCTTCATTTTTGCAAAATCTAGTCATATAATCAAAATCGAAGCATTTATAGCACTGTGTGATATGACAGTTCTTTTCAAACAACTTGCATGAGTATTCTTGATATGAGTTCAGCATGTCTACATTTAGTAGTCAATTTATCATCGTTTTGATTGCAATCTCTATGATGAGTGATGAGTGAATCTTCTCACTTTCAACTATCTTTTTAAGTCAAGCTATTCTCAACATCTTTAAATCTTCATGAAGTTTCACGTTGTTTTTTATCAATCTTTTGATGATCATCTTCTGATTGCTTGTGTTCAGTGTGATGTGTACATTATGTGCTAGTATCGCGAAGCTTTTACACACTACATGCGCTGAGCTTGCAATTTTCTTCACTCATGTTTGAAACTTTTCTAAAACTGCTTGAGCTTTCAAGCTCATCACATGAAGTGCAATGTCTTCGCTTTCAAGCTTGCAAAGCAACACTATTAGATCTTGTTGCATCATCATCATGTTTGCAATTTCTTGAAAGATCTGATTGATCAATCTCTTTTGTATCTTTTTCATCTTTTTTCTCTTCACTATTTTCACTAGAATCTTGCGTTTCTTACAAAGTGATGACAAATCATCTTTGAGTTGCTGCTCTCTTGTTGTCGCTTCTTCTCTTGTTACATTGACTCATGATGATGTTTTGAATGTGAAACGCGTATTTTCTTATGTTTGTAGTTGTTTATTAAGAAGTTGAATGAATGCTTTCAACTTCTGTACATTCTTTGCAATGAATGCATTTTGACTTTCAATCTTTCTTTCTGAAATGTTTTGAAGATGTTGAATCAGCTTTAAAATCACTTCTTTTTATGAATGATCTTTGCTTTTCTCTTTCTCTAATGTTGATGTCTGTGTTAGTAAATCAATAATGCTGATAACTTTCATCTCATCATTGCGTGAGTGTTTAAACCTTGCGTCGTTGTCTTTTTGCAATGAGTCAACGCTGCTTGCAATCATCATTGAATCAGCATTACTGCTGCTCATGCAATTCGTCATTGTCTATTCATTTACTCAATCTTTTCTCTTTTGTTTATAATGCTCTTTTCAAAAGTTTGTTTTGCGCGTGTTGTGATTGTTTTACTTCGTAAACAATATTAACATTTTAATCTACAACAAATTTACTGAAGAAATCTGCAAAACATTAAGCAAAGCATACAACATCTGCGCGAAATGAGCTTGCACTCATGACACAACGTTTGCATCAGAAAAGTATGAACTTACACATTTCACTAGAAAATCGAAGAGATTCAACATGATGACTAGCATATAAATAGAAAGCTCAATTATTAAATTGAAATCAGACATATGAGTTTTAAAGATGCAATTGAACATGAAACTGCAATGAGATGCGCATCTTCGACAAATAAAGATGAATCACGTCACAAGAATGCTGACACTTAATTGTCTTGAAGTTTTCACATGAGAAGCTATTTTCACAAAAGCGAGACAAGTATACTCAGCAGTAGTGAGATCAGAAATTGCATTTGAAGCATCAGTCTGACATCAGCGTGACAAGAAAGATGAATTGTTGAGCAAAGAATGCAGACTAGAAACACTTCAGAATCAAATTCTGTGTCACGTAGCAGAAGTGTTCAAAAGAGTAAACATCGAAACTTTAAAGACAGAAACATACATGAGTTTGCTACATGTTCATTTAAACATGCTACAGAACAAGATCACGCTATACAGTTGAATCAATGATTGAATGCAAAAGATCAGACAAGCATGCAAACTAATACATGCTCATTTGACAAGAGTTAATTGCGTCATTTCTCGCTCACTTGTCATCAAGAAAATAGTACTTTTGAATATCTTTATTCAAGAAGATGCAAAGATACAGTTGAGATGCAAATGATACATTTTCTTCTTCACAATGATTTCAACAAGCGATAACATTGCAATAAAGCAGTATCACAAGAATCAATGAAATTAACGATGGGAAAAATACAGAGAACGTGTTGCAAACATCAATGCAATCTCAGCACAAAGATTGCATCTGAGCAATAAGATAATAAAGATGCATGATGATTTTCAGAAAGCAGAAAGCATTCTTGCAATGCACATTAAAATTGAATGCATAGATTTGAACATTTATCTGCACTTTAGAAACATTTCAGACATGAATAGCTTGCAATGTGACTGCAAATAAAGTCATCAAACAACGAAGCATGTATTCATGCATTGCTTGAACTGATTGCATTTGCAATCAAGAATGTTACAAGATGCTGACTTTTTAAACTATTAAATAATCATCATCATCATGAAGAATCTTAAAGCAGTAGCGAAGATGATGATGAAAACGAAGCTCTTGAAGCAATTTAAAGTGACTAGAACACTCATTCTTTAACATGCAATCAACGTGAACAAATTTGATACATAGTTTCAAAACTCATTGTTTCAACTGCGTGAAGCAATTGTATAAACTGCAAGTGATTTTCTATCTCAAAGAGTTTTATTCACTCAATACAAATAGCATAAAGTTTCTCATAAGTCAATTTAATCAATGTTACAAGAATGTATGAATTTATTATTATTATTATTATTATAATATATATTCATTCTGTGTTTTCTTAAAATATCACATTATCATATTATTTTTATAAATTTCATCTATTTATTTAATAAACTTAATTATCACATATTCATAATAATAATAATAATAATAAATTCATACACTCTTGTGACATCGATTAGATCAACTCATGAGAAACTCTATGCTATCTGTATCGAGTGAACAAAACTTTCTGAGATAGAAAATCACTTGCAGTTTACATGACTGTTTCACGCAGTTGAAACAGTAAGTTTTGAGACTATGTATCAAATTTGTTCGCGTTGATTGCATGTTAAAGAATGAGTGTTCTAGTCACTTTAAATTGCTTCAAGAGCTTCGTTTTCATCATCATCTTTGCTACTGCTCTGAGATTCTTCGTGATGACGACGATTATTCAATAGTTCAAGAAGTCAGCATCTTGTAACATTCTTGATCGCAGGTGCAATCAGTTCAAGCAGTGCATGAGTACATGCTTCATCGTCTGATGACTTCATTCGCAGTCACATCACAAGCTATTCATGTCTGAAACGTTTCTAAAGTGCAGATAAGTGTTCAGATTTATGCATTTGATTTTGATGTGCATTACAAGAGTGCTTTCTGCTTTCTGAAAATCATCACGCATCTTTATCATCTTATTGCTCAGATGTGATCTTTGTGCTGAGATTGCATTAACATCTGCAACGCGTTCTTTGTACTTTTTTCATCGTTGATTTCATTGATCTTTGTGATACTGTGTTATTGCAATGCTATTGCTTGTTGAAATCATTGTGAAGAAGAAAGTGCATTGTCTGCATCTTGACTGTATCTTTGCATCTTCTTGAATGAAAACATTCAGAAGTACTATTTTCTTGATGATGAGTGAGCGAGAAATGACGCGATTAACTTTCGTCAAATGAGCATATATTAGTTTGCATGCTTATCTGATCTCTTGCATTTGATTGTTGACTCAACTGTGTAACGTGATCTTGTTCTGTAGCATGTTCAGATGAACATGTAGTGAACTCATGTATGTTTCTGTCTCTAGAGTTTCAATGTTTACTCTTTTGAACACTTCTGCTACATGATGCAAAGTCTGATTCTGAAGTGTTTTTAGTCTGCATTCTTTGCTCAACAATTCATCTTTCTTGTCACGCTGATGTCAGACTGATGCTTCAAATGCAATTTCTGATCTCACTACTGCTGAGTATACTTGTCTCACTTTTGTGAAGATAGCTTCTCATGTGAAGACTTCAAGATGACTAAGTGTCAGCATTCTTGTGACGTGATTCGTCTTTATTTGTCGAAGATGCGCATCTCATTGCAGTTTCATGTTCAGTTGCATCTCTAGAACTCGTACGTCTGATTTCAATTTGATAACTGAGCTTTTTATTTGTATGCTAGTCATCATGTTGAATCTCTTCGATTTTCTAGTGAAATGCGTAAGCTCATACTTTTCTGATGCGAACGTTGCATCATGAGTGCAAGCTCATTTCGCGCAGATGTCGTGTGCTTTACTCAATGTTCTGCAAATTTCTTCAGTGAATCTGTCGTAAACTAGAATGTTAATATCATTTACAAAGTCAAGCACTTTAATTTTAATTTTCAGTGCTTTGCATTTTTCAATTAAACTTGCGTTGAAGAATAGAAAGAGAATCGATGAAATGAAAGACTTCTGCGATATGTCTGCGTTTACCTTGCACATGTCGCTCGTTTGTTCATTGAATATTAGCGACGTCTCTCGATTCTTTAGAAAGCTGCATGTTCATTCAATTATGTAGCTTAACGTTTTTTTCATTTTCAGCGTATGCAGAAGTTTGATGTGTGAGACTTGATTGAACGCTTCAACGACATCTAAGCTTAGCATGAAGATCACATATTTGGTTTCACAGTCTCACACTGTGTGAACTTGATCTATTAGTAGATTTAACGTCAAGATCATGAATCGCTTGCGTCTCACTTTCATTTGAGCATTTGATAGCATGTGATGAGTCTCGACTATGTCACTCAGTCTTTTGATCATGATCGACTTCAGCGCTTTGCTCATGATATTGAGCAAAGCAATGAGTCGATACATCTTTGAATCAATATAATCGCTTTTCTTTGATTTGCGTAGTACTATTATCTGAGTTTTTTTGAACTGCTTCGAATGATACTTGTGTGTTACACATGTGTTGAATAAACTCGTCAGTACTGAGATCAGTTTTGCAAGACTCGCTTGAAGCGCTCTGTTTGAAATATTTGAAGCGCTTGATGCTTTGTCTGCTTTTACTCGTCTGATTGTCTGCTTCACTTCATCTTTTGTGATGCGTAAATTGAATGAGACTGTCAGAGATATGAATGATTTTGCAATGTCGCTGACATTTGCTTGAGAAGATGAGAAAAAGAACTTTCTCTGCAGTATCTCGATTTTTTTCTCAAATGTCGTTGTCATATGATCAATGTCGCTTCGCTTTAATGACGAAAACTGAGAAAGCTTTTTAGATAGCTGACTTTTGATTCTAGCTCATTTTGCAAAGCATCATATCGATTTGAGTGCTTTACTCAGCTCATGCATTTGTGTTCTGAAGTGTGCGCATTTCGTTTGTTGAATGATCTTGTTTTTATGATTGTTGTGCTTCAGATATTCATTTCACGCTTCTAATGTGCCTTGCGTTTTTCATATGATTCGCAGTCGTCTTGATTTCATTACTACTTCAAAGCAGCTTTGATTTCAAAAGTCTCTTGCTCAATTTAATGACTTTGTCAAGAAAGTAAATTTCTTGATGATTTTCTGTAGCACTTTGATAATCTTGCACACTCTGACATTCATCATAGTCTTGTCATCTAAAGAGTGTTTCAAAGATAGATGTATTTGCAGATAAGCACTCAATGCTTCTGTATTCATTTTCTTTCAAAGTCATTGAGTCGAGAGTTGCACTGAGATTGTTTGTAGACATAACTCTGTGATGATCGAAAGATGATTCAACTTCTGATGCAGATTGATTTGTACCTTGCACTTGCGTGTCATGAACTGTATTTTCTCGCTGTTAAAGACTAGATCAATCGTCATAAATTGATTGTGAGCTTTGCAAGTAATAATGCCTGATTTCAGTAATAATTTCAGCCTTGCGTTTGTAATGACGTTTAGTAGAATATCAGTCATCGTATGACGAGTGAAGCATCTTCATCTCTCTCAGTGAGAATGATGTAGATTGAAATCTTTTACAATCAGTTGTTCACAGTCATTCTTGAGTAGTTCGTTCAAACGAGAAATGATTAAAGATCTCTCTGTGAATTTAGTAGACAATGAGCATGAGTTGTAGACGTTTAGAAGTCTTAGCGTCTGCATTTCGTTGTCTGTGTTGCGAGTTAATATTCTGATTAAGCAAATGTCTGACTCAGCTGTTTCTACTATTCATTGATTGAGTCTTAAACGTTTGTTAACGTATATGCATGTTTTTGATTGAGATGACGAGTTTTTCACTAGATGAAAGAAGTTGTGTGCTGAGCTAAATGACTGCAAGTCGTTGTTGTTGTGATCTTGCTTCTGTATAGCTACTATGTCGAATTCGCGAACTTTTCTGTCAATTAGAAACGATTCTTGAATTCTTAATGATTTTCTGATGTTGTACTGTAGAATTTGTAGAAAAGACTGTTTTGTCATAAAGTTATTCATAACTGTTGTTGACTCTGCGATGAGAAGACTCTTTGTATGCTTTCGATTATCGACGATCTTTCTTGCTTTCTGATTGAACGTTTCTGAATCTGCTCAGATGTCATCTCGTCTGAGTCACTACTCACGCAAGAGAAAAGATCGACTCGTCTCTTCTTGATTTCTACTACCTGCCAAGCTGATTCATCAGCGATTCAACTGCGTGTTTTCAGCATGACTGTTGCTGAGCTCGAAAGATTCGTTGAATCGAAAGAATTCGTTGAACCTGAAGAGTTCGTTGAATCTAAAGAGTTCAAAAACAGCGAGAAGAGTGTGCAATTGTATTTAGACATCTCAAAGTATCTGAACGATCTGTTTCTATAGATTTCAAATGCTTGTTTCATCTGCTGTTGTCACTTGAAACAGATGCGTCTTCAGAATTCGTGGTTTATCACACATTCATTGAAAACTTATCTTTTCTCAAAATCTTAAAATGACTTATATATAATATTAAATTAATGAATACTCAATTTATGTTAAATTCTTTTGATTTATTTTTAATCTTTTTATCTTTATAATAATAATAAATTTATACATTTTTGTGAAACTGATCACAAGATTCATCTGTACATGATGTTGATTATGAATCTTTTGATTCTATTCTGTGTTCAAATAGAAGTCAAAAGAGTCAAGAGATCTCAATTCAACGCAGTTTGAACGATGTTAGAACGTTGCGTGATCAGAAAAGTCATCATGCAGAGTTTTCACTCATGCAACAACATTCTTTCTAACAGTCACAATTGATCTACGAAGAAAATTAATGACATGTCGATGTTTGTAAGAGATGAGAAGATACTACTAGTGAAAAAGACAACTCAGATGAAGAGTCTGCAAGTTGTGACTACAAGTGATTGAAGAATTTGTGACTCGTCAACTGCGTTGATATCGAAACGTTTTCATCACATCGACAGTATCATCGAGTAATTGATGAAAAGATATCAAATAGAATAATCATTTCAAGTATTGAAAGACGTGATTACAGTGCTTGAAGAAGTAGTGATTCGTCAATCACGCTGATATACTGAGAAGACTTGAACTCATCTTCTTTACTTGACGTCAAGTCATTCATCTATTCACATGAAAAATTGAAAGTTCAAAAGAACGATCAGAATGCATTCTTTTTCATTGATCAAAGTCAAACATTGAATGATTGCAATTGCACATTTATACTAACAATTCATTCAACGTTTACGTGACATAAGTCAAATCAAAAGAAGAAAAGAATTACTCAATACAATCACACTCTATCTTCTCATCATGTGCATTTCTCTTTCATCACATATTTCTCTGCTCAATGAATGATAATCATTGAGTAAGAGAACACAGCTCTACGTACGTTATAATCATGAGCATCATGAGTGCAAAGAAAACGTCTTTCGTCTTTGAATCAAGAATCGAATCGAAACATTGTTGTATAAAATATTGTCAATGAAGAGCAGAGCAAAGATGATGCATCATAATCAAACAGCACAGACACTTTCATCAAGAGTTTACTTAAGCGTCATGCGTTGAATAGAAGCTATAGATTCATTACTTGATAACACAGTGTCAATCTCATTGTTTCGACTGCGTGAAGCAGTCATATAAACGACGAGTGATTTTCTTTCTCAGAGAGTTTTGTTCACTTGATATAAATAGCATAGAGTTTCTCATAAGTCGAGTCTAAATTGATGTCACAAGAGTGTATGAATTACAATTACAATTACAATTACAATTACATTCTTGTGACATTGATTAAATTGACTCATGAGAAACTTCATGCTATGTGTGTCAAGTGAATAAAACTCTTTGAGATAGAAAATCACTCGCTATTTATATGACTGCTTCATGCAGTCAAAACAACAAGATTAAGACTATGTATCAAATTTGTTCACGTTCATTGCATGTTAAAGAATGAATGTTCTAGTCATTTTAAATTGCTTCAGAAGCTTCATTTTCATCATTATTCTCACTGCTGCTCTGAGATTTTTCGTGATCATGACAATTATTTGATAGTTCAAGAAGTCAACATCACGTAGCATTTTTAATTGCAAATGCATTCAGTTCAAGCAATGCATAAGTACATGCTTTTTTTTCTTTTTTTTTTCTTCATTAAGTGCTTGCAGTCTATGACTATGACACTGTTTTTTTTTTGTTTTTTTTTTATTTCTTCATTAAGTGCATGCAGCCTATGACTATGACACTGTCTAGACGCTGTATGTATGCTAAGTTACATGTAATCTGGTCAAAGTCGCTGCTTTATATCTTCTCGTTGATCAATCACATCGATAGTTTGCACATACAAGCGCTCTCTCTCAACTCTCATCATCGTACTTTCGTTTTTCTTTGTTCTTTCGCACTCTTCGCGTTCTACTCTTTCGTTTCTAATAGTCATTTTCTCGTCGCAATTCAAGTATTTTTCAAATACTCTAGTGTTGCGATTCTTTCAATTTTGATGATGAACAGTGTCAATATAGTGTCTGTGTTTTTGAGCTGAGCTTTTTCCTTAAGCTTTATCTGCTCTGCTCTATAATGTCTGCAGTTCAGCAGTAAATGCTTCGACGTTTGCCTCGCATTGCATATTTCATAGCATTTGTTCGAATTATTCTCTGATAATCTATGCAAATAGCTCTTGAAATAGTCATGTCTCATTTTCAGCTGAATAAAGGTTGAAAACGTTAGTCTATCGATTTTCCTCATCTCTTTTAGTGATTTATGACTTAGATTCACATTCGATATGTGCTTTTGATACTGATTTCCCTTCTTGATGCTGCTTTTTCAGGCATTTAACCATTGTAATTTCGCCTCTTTGCAAATTTGCTTTTTGACGAAGCTTATGATGATTGCTTTCGTGTTGTCGATAACTGGTAATTCTTGAGCAGCGCTTTTGACCAATTGATCTGCTTTTTCGTTCCCAATAATGCTCTTGCAACTCGATATTCACTGTATGCGAATTTGACACTGATTCTGACGTAAATTGGTCAAGTTTTGTCGTATGTCATCGAATAACTTCGCATTGACGTTGCTCTTTGCGTTTAGTCTTTGCAAAGTCATTTGACTGTTCATGTACACTCAAATTTCGCTGTTTTTGAGTGCTTTTTCGCTGCATATTGCGATTGCATCGCTAATAGCTTGCAGTTTCGCTTCCGTTGTGATTATTTTGTCGTAAACGCTTGTCGCTTTGCTGTATCTGACGAGTTCATGCGTGAATATCACTGCCGTTTCAGTTTCTGTTTCGATTTCTGCTATCTTTTTCCGAATTTGCGATGCGTCGATATACATCACTATGTTTTTCGCCTTTTTGATAATTCTTTCTAATTTCTTGTAGTGCAAATTGATCGTTTCGCAAGTTTCGCTTTTTGCAAATTCGGTTTGAATTCTTGCTAAATGCTCAATTTCTTGACCTCACGATTTCTTGAAGTGAGAAATTTCGATTTCTTTTATTGAATTCAATGTTTTTTGCACTTTGTTCAATATTCGATATATCTGCGTGAGTCTGTCTTTGCACTTCTTGACTTTTCGAGGTAAGTTCTTCTTCGTCTCGTTTCAGTTCAGATATTTCGATGCGTTCAGATCTAGGTTCAATTCAATAGAGTATTGAGATGAACTGAGCTTGACTGATCTGAATAGCTGTGATATGTGTTTATATCAGAAGTGTTAATCAGATTGCACTTATGTAAATTTATTCACTTTATTAATGCTTTCATTCTAATAAAGTTTGAAATTTTTGCGTTTCATCAGCTATGATGTGCATTAAAGTCTTTGATGATAATAACTTTTTGCTCAGAATTTAGCATAACTTTTGCTAATTCTCGCTCAATCATGTATAATTGCTCGTCATCTGCGTTTTGTGACTTTTCGTTGTAAATATTGATCAATAAAATTTCTTTCTGAATTTTATTGTTTGCTATTGATATCGCTTGCATATCTTCGCTATTGACTATGTCTGATCTTGATGTGCATGTAAATTTCTTTGCGTTTTTCGCAACAAATATCAGTACTCTGACATGAATATTCTGAACATTTGATTTGATGCAGATAAACGACGAATGCGAAATTGTTATATTCTCGTCTCTCATTCATGATTCTTGTAGTATAACAATATCTGTCTTGTCTTTCGCAAATTTCATGCATGCATGCATAATTTGCGTTGATCTTGCGCAATTGTGTTGTAGAATTCAAATATTCAACGTGTTTGCAAAGCTTTTGTCATTTGCGTTGTTTTGTGACATTTCGAATGCATTACTCATTACAATTTCGTGACTAGATAATCTTTTTGTGAGTTAATAGACTGAGCTGCCTGATATGTTTTGCACATTGCGCTATTTGCGAAGTGCGCATTTTGACAGTTGCAGCATCTAAAAATCATGTGATTGCATGATTGCTTGTCTTTGCACGTAGGTAATTGACATTTATGATTTCAGATCTGATGATTTTGCTCACAGTACAAGCATCTTGATGATCTGTTACATTTATTCTGTAAATGCTTGAATGTTTGACATTTTTGACATTGATCATTTGATTGATAGTCTTGATATTCGACTATTCAATATGTTGATCTCGCAGCTAAGAGTCATTTTTTCAGATGTTTTTGTGCTTCTGCTTTGATTCTAAATGCTAAGATCATCGATGCATGTCTGTTTCGTGATCGATTTTCGCTCTTCGATAATCATATAGAGTTGATTATTAGTTTCAATTCGAGATTGTACGACTCTAACTCAGTTTTTAGATTTTTTATTTCAGTTTTCGTGTTGAAGATTTCGATTTTCAGACTGTGTATGACTATTTTGTGTCATTTCTCGTCTTTCTTAATGCTTTTAACATCAAAAACATGCTTTCATATTGCTCTTTGCGCTAGTAAGACGTCTGCGATGTATTTTTTCAAGATCATCAGAGCAATGTTGTTTTTCTTTTGCGTTTTGACTATCGTCGCGACTATTAGATCGATTTTCGCCTTTTTCAATGCATTATTCATTGAATCTCGCATTTTCATCGTCTTTAAAGTTCAGTTCTCATTTTTGAGATTGACAATGAGTTTTCTTTCGCAATACGATATTTCTTGTGATTTTGGCGAGAATTTCTTGATGATTAGATTTCATTCGTCTGCATTTGCATTTACATTTGCATTTGCATCTGTGTCTTGAGCTGCTTTTTGCGCATATGTGAGCTTCTGCGTTGATTTTTGCGAATTTTGCATGACTTGCGACGTTTGCGAATTCTGCGTCTTCTGCAAGATTTGCGAATTCTCTGTCATTTGCTTTGCATTGATTCTCTTTTTGATGTTTTCAGCATTTTGTTGAATCAATTGTAGAATGATCTTCAGTTTGTTGTTTGTTTGACTTTGAAGTCGATTAATTTGCTTCTGAATCGAGTTTTCTATGCTTTCATTGCATGCTCTTCAAATGTATGTTAAGCTATGATTTATAGTCTCTTTCTGTTCTGATAGCGCTTGTCTTAGCTGATTGACTGCAAATTTAATTCTTTCGCGCAGTCTCTTTATTTGCATCTTCTTAGAGATGACATCGTAGCACTTGCTAGTACTAACTTCGATTCTAGCTTCTTTTTGCAAACTTTTCATCGCTTTTCGCTTTTTCATTCCTTTGAATTTCCCAATCGCTTGTGTTTGCTCTTTTTGTTGCGAATTCACATTTCGCAGATTGATTGTATTCTTGTCGTTATGCGCATTTGCATGTGAATTTAGCATCAATGCATCGAGTGAACTAAACATGTATTGCGTTTTTCTATTTGCTGATGTGAACGATTTTTGTTGACTGCAAAATAAATCGACAATGTCGTTCTGCAGTTGTTTGCTTGTTAATGAACTCATGCTAAGTTCGTTTCATAAATCTGTTTCAATCTTTGACGTTGACTTTTTGAATTTTATCGTTAATGTTTTGAGTTCTGACGTTGAGCTATTGCTTTCGCTGAGTTTCGCGTTAATGCCTGCGAAATGAGAGAAAGAAGAGTGCATGAAGCGACTCTTTATATTTCTTTTCATAGAAGATTTTCTCGCGTTTCAAGCTTCGAGCTTCTAGAAAATTCACTTGACATCACTTAAATATCTTTTTAATCTCTTATTCAGAGCGTTTCACGTAGGCAGTAACTCTAGTGTAAAGGTTTTTCAAATTTCAATTTCTATCTCAAAACCTGCAATAAATCATCTTCTATTATCAACTTATGTCAGACGAAAATGATATAAATTTAGTCTGCAAGAGCCTAGATTACTCTTTTTGATAGAAAATGCTTGACGCAATTGCTTTATATCTTGTGTATCAAAGTAGTTGTGTTATCTCGCTCAGAATAGTAATGACTGATCTCGACTTATTGTCTTGCACATCAAGAAAAGGTAAAACAGATAGTGATTTGATAAGAAACGCTGTACTTCTCTGAAACAACGTTGTTTTCTGTGCAATCTTCAAATGTAAAAGAGTTTGATTTCGATTTTTTTGTCAGTACGCAGTCTTCTGTGCTGTTCTGAAGTCAATTGATGATTTTTTCTTTTCATGTGAGTTTGCTCTTCGATTTATCAATCAAATTACTGTCTGAATTGATGATTCTTTCTTCTGCGTTGATGAACTCTCGTTTCGTCGCCGATTTTGACCTGCGTGAGCGCGAAAAATTTCGATTTTCGATTTTTGACTTGTGACGCAGTCATCTGTGAAGTTATTGAGTCGAATGAGAGCTTGTTTCAATCATATGATTGTGCTCTATAACTTGTCGATCGATTTAATATATCATATGCTTCGATAAATCGCTGTCATCAATGCTCTGAAAGTCATCACTATTCATCATGAGTACATGCTTTGCTGTTTGATGACTTTGTTTGCAGTTGCATCATGAGTTATTCATGCTTGAAATGTTTTTCAAGTGCAAATAAATGTTAAGATCTATGTGTTTAATTCTGATGTAAGTTGCAAGAATGCTTTCAACTTTCTGAAAATCATCATGCATCTTTATCATCTTGTTGAATAAATAAGAATTTTTTTTTTTATTTCTTCATTAAGTGCATGCAGCCTATGACTATGACACTGTCTAGACGCTGTATGTATGCTAAGTTACATGTAACCTGGTCAAAGTCGCTGCTTTATATCTTTTCGTTGATCAATCACATCGATAGTTTGCGCATACAAGCGCTCTTTCTCAACCCTCGTCATCGTACTTTCGTTTTTCTTTGTTCTTTCGCACTCTTCGCGTTCTACTCTTTCGTTTCTAATAGTCATTTTCTCGTCGCAATTCGAGTATTTTTCAAATACTCTAGTGTTGTGATTCTTTCAATTTTGGTGATGAACAGTGTCAATATAGTGTCTGTGTTTTTGAGCTGAGCTTTTTCCTTAAGCTTTATCTGCTCTGCTCTATAATGTCTGCAGTTCAGCAGTAAATGCTTCAACGTTTGCCTCACATTGCATATTTCATAGCATTTGTTCGAATTATTCTCTGATAATCTATGCAAATAGCTCTTGAAATAGTCATGTCTCATTTTCAGCTGAATAAAGATTGAAAACGTTAGTCTATCGATTTTCCTCATCTCTTTTAGTGATTTATGACTTAGATTCACATTCGATATGTGCTTTTGATACTAATTTCCCTTCTTGATGCTGCTTTTCCAGACATTTAACCATTGTAATTTCGTCTCTTTGCAAATTTGCTTTTTGACGAAGCTTATGATGATTGCTTTCGTGTTGTCGATAACTGATAATTCTTGAGCAGCGCTTTTGACCAATTGATCTGCTTTTTCGTTTTCAATAATGCTCTTGCGACTCGATATTCATTGTATGCGAATTTGACATTGATTCTGACGTAAATTGGTCAAGTTTTGTCGTATGTCATCGAATAACTTCGCATTGACGTTGCTCTTTGCGTTTAGTCTTTGCAGAATAAATAAGATCTTTGTGCTGAGATTGCATTAACGTCTGCAATGCATTTCTTGTATTTTTCTCATCATTATTTATTGAAAATATGTTGTATACATTGCATGCAACATACATAAAGCACAATTTCTATGCTGATTTTTCTCTTAAACTTGAGAGATTATTCAAAGAGTTTTCTCATGATAAATTCACAGTTCAAAATGAATAAAATCTTTCACTGCTTAAATTTCAACAGTTTACTTTTTAAGCATGAATTGCAAATATTTTATTTGCAATATGCACATGTATTGCAATCAATTTCTTCTTTAATCACATTAATACATGCTATTGTTCTTTCAAACTATATAAATAATGTCTTTAATTAAAGATTGATTTTATCATCAAGACATTTGAAAATCAAAACTCAGTGAAGAAATGAGATTCTTAAAATCAATAATCATCATCATTGTATATCACATCTTGCAGATGCTCACTTTGCTTGTAAAGTGTATGATTCATCTGTTTCATGTTATTTATAAAGATCTTTCTCATGCAAATTGATCATGTTTTGCAAAAATGTTCATATGCTACACTTTTAATCAAACAATGTAGTTCAATCATTTTCTATTAATTCGCTTGTATCTTTTTTTTCTTAATGAAGTTTTCTCATCAACATATCATTTATATATAAAATGTTTGTATTTAAACATTTGTTAAACAATATTAATGAGATTCTTGAGTTTGCTCATGTTAAACTTAATGAGACTCATAAGTTACTTATATTGTAATAACAGACATGCAGTCTTAACAAGATTTATACATAGTTAACATGTAAATTTAAAGAATGTTCATGATTTAAATTCTTTCTGCTAATCATTCTCAATAAATCAAACATAAGAATGTTTTATCTTAGTTTTCATCATTGTAATGACAAAATACTGAATTGAATGATTTTCATAAGTAATTTCTCTCATAGTTTTGCATTTTATTTAACTTTCTCATTTACATGTGAATTGCTTGTAACATATGCATTGAGATTATTAAAGTTTGTGCAATCGCGAAAACTCTGCACATGATCAATGCACAGCACTTCATCATCATGCAACAGATCAGCAATGAAACTCATCTGTATGCAATGCTGACTACGAATCTACTGTCTAGCTACAGTAGAGTTTAAAGATTATCAAAAGTTTGAATGACATTGAAACGCTGCATGATGATGAAGCGCTGTGCGTTGATCGCGTGCAGAGTTTTCGCGATCACGCAGACTTCGATAATCTCAATGCGCATGCTACAAGCAATCTGCACGCAGATGAGAAAGTCAAATAGAACGCAGAACTACGAGGAAAATCGCTTATGAAAATCATTCGATTCAGTATCTTATCGTCGCGATGACAAGAACTGAGACAGAACACTCTTGCATTTGATTTGTTAAGAATGATTAGCAGAAAAAACTCAAATCACGAACATTCTTTAAATCTACGTGCTAACTACGTATAAATCTTGTTAAGACTGCGTGTCTGTTACTACGACATAAGCAACTCACAAGACTTGTTAAGTTCAACACGAGCAAACTCGAGAGTCTCATTAATATCGTTTAACAGACGTTCAGACACAGACATTCTATATGTGAATGATACGCTGATGAGAAAACTTCGTTAAGAGAAGAGAAACACAAGCGAGTTAGTAGAGAATGATCGAACTACGCTGTCTGATTAGAAGTGTAACATATGAACATCTCTGCAAAACATGATCGATCTGCATGAGAAAGATCTCTACAGATAACATGAAACAGATGAGTTGCACATCTTACAAGCGAAGCGAGCGTCTGCAAGACGTGATATACAATGATGACAATTGTCAATCTCAAGAATCTCACTTCTTCACTGAGTTCTGACTCTCAAATGTCTTGATGATAAAGTTAATCTCTAGTCGAAAACATCGTCTGTATAGCTCAAGAGAACAGTAACGTGTGTCGATGTGATTAAAGAAGAAATCGACTGCGATACGTCTGCAACTCATGCTTAAGAAGTAAACTGTTAAAATCTGAGCAGTGAGAAATCTCATTCGCCTTGAACTGTGAATCTGTTACAAGAAAACTTTCTGAGTAACTTCTTGAGTCTAAGAGAAAAATCAGCATAGAGATCGTGCTTTATGTATGTTGCATGCAACGTATACAACATATTTTCAATAAATGTATGATGACTAGAAGTCTGACTGAATTGAAAGCTCAACTTCAAAGTTCATGTGCAAACGAAAATCGTGACAGTCATAAGAATGCTACACTCGTTATTTAGATTAATGAATAGCGAGTGAAGATTAAATGTCAAATCAGAAAAGCAGTTATATCTGACATGCATCACGTCTATTAGCGATTATGACGTCGAAATATGGTGAAATAATCAAAAAAGCTACTTAGTTAAATTTCGCAAACTGCAAAACGCTGCATTACGAAAAATTCTGAGTGCATTTCAAACATCATCGATAAAGACTATGCAAATAGAAGTTGAAATCTCATCAATGAAGATGCAATTAAATCAAAAGTGCAAGAACTATGCAATTTGAATAGTTAAGTTATTGAAAAAACACTTTATCAGAAAAAGAACATCTATTTTGTACTCATCTCAATACTCTATTGAATTGAATCTAGATCTGAACGCATCGAAATATCTGAACTGAAACAAGATGAAGAAGAACTTATCTTGAAAAGTCAAGAAGTGCAAAGACAGACTCATGCAGATATATTGAATATTGAACAAAGTGCAAAAAACACTGAATTCAATAAAAGAAATCGAAATTTCTCACTTCAAGAAATTGTGAGGTCAAGAAATTGAGCATTTAACAAGAATTCAAATCGAATTTGCAAAAAGCGAAACTCGCGAAACGATCAATTCGCACTACAAGAAATTAGAAAGAATTATCAAAAAGGCGAAAAACATAGTGATGTATATCGACGCATCGCAAATTCGGAAAAAGATAGCAGAAGTCGAAACAGAAACTGAAACAACAGTGATATTCACGCATGAACTCGTCAGATACAGCAAAGCGACAAGCGTTTACGACAAAATAATCACAACGAAAGCGAAACTGCAAGCTATTAGCGATGCAATCGCAATATGCAGCGAAAAAGCACTCAAAAACAGCGAAATTTGAGTGTACATGAACAGTCAAATGACTTTGCAAAGACTAAATGCAAAGAGCAACGTCAATGCAAAGTTATTCGATGACATACGACAAAACTTGATCAATTTACGTCAGAATCAGTGTCAAATTCGCATACAGTGAATATCGAGTTGCAAGAACATTATTGAGAACGAAAAAGCAGATCAATTGATCAAAAGCGCTGCTCAAGAATTATCAGTTATCGACAACATGAAAGCAATCATCATAAGCTTCATCAAAAAGCAAATTTGCAAAGAGACGAAATTACAATGATTAAATGTCTGAAAAAGCAGCATCAAGAAGAAAAATCAGTATCAAAAGCACATATCAAATGTGAATTTAAGTCATAAATCACTAAAAGAGATGAGAAAAATCGATAGACTAACGTTTTCAACCTTTATTCAGCTGAAAATGAGACATGACTATTTCAAGAGCTATTTGCATAGATTATCAAAGAATAATTCGAACAAATGCTATGAAATATGCAATGCGAGGTAAACGTCGAAGCATTTACTGCTGAACTGCAGACATTATAGAGCAGAGCAGATAAAGCTTAAGGAAAAAGCTCAGCTCAAAAACACAGACACTATATTGACACTGTTCATCATCAAAATTGAAAGAATTGCAACATTAAAGTATTTGAAAAATACTCGAATTGCGACGAGAAAATGACTATTAGAAACGAAAGAGTAGAACGCGAAGAGTGCGAAAGAACAAAGAAAAACGAGAGTATGATGACGAGAGTTGAGAAAGAGTGCTTGTATGTGCAAACTATCGATGTGATTGATCAACGAGAAGATATAAAGCAGCGACTTTAACCAGGTTACATGTAACTTAGCATACATACAGCGTCTAGACAGTGTCATAGTCATAGACTGCATGCACTTAATGAAGAAATAAAAAAAAAATTCATCATGCAACATTTTAATATCATTCAAACTTTTGATAATTTTTAGACTTTACTGTAGTTAAACAATAAATTCATAGTCAACATTGCATACAGATGAGTTTCATCATTGATACTTTTTTTTATCTTTATAATTAATAACATAATGATCAGTGATGAAATTCATTAATACATGATGCTGACTATAAATTTACTGTTTAACTACAGTAAAGTTTAAAAATTATTAAAAGTTTGAATGATATTAAGACATTGCATGATGATGAAGCACTATGCATTGATCACATGCAGAGTTTTTGCAATCATGCAAACTTTAATAATCTTAATGCACATGTTATAAACAATTTGCATGCAGATGAGAAAGTTAAATAGAATGCAAAACTATAAGAAAAATTATTTATAAAAATTATTTAATTCAGTATTTTATCATTGTGATGATAAAAACTGAGACAGAACATTCTTGCATTTGATTTGTTGAAAATAATTAATAAAAAGAACTTGAATCATGAACATTTTTTAAATTTACATGTTAACTACATATAAATCTTGTTAAAATTGCATGTCTGTTACTATGACATAAGCAACTCATGAGTTTCATTAAGTTTAACATAAATAAACTTGAGAATCTCATTAATATCATTTAACAAATGTTCAAATACAAACATTCTATATGTAAATAACATGTTGATGAGAAAACTTCATTAAGAAAAAAAAGATACAAGCGAATTAATAGAAAATGATTGAACTACACTGTTTGATTAAAAGTGTAGCATATGAACATTTTTGCAAAACATAATCAATTTGCATGAGAAAAATCTTTACAAATAACATGAAACAGATGAATCATACACTTTACAAGCAAAGTGAATGTTTGTGAAACATAATATACAATGATGATGACTGTTGATCTTAAGAATCTTATCTTTTTACTGAGCTTTGATTCTTGAATGTCTTGATGATAAAGTCAATCTTTAGTTAAAAACATCATTTGTATAACTTAAGAAAACAGTAATGTATGTTAATGTGATTAAAGAAGAAATTAACTGTGATATACATGCATATTGCTGACGAAACATCTGCAACTCATGCTTAAGAAGTAAACTGTCAAAATCTGAGTAATGAAAGATTTTACTCATCTTGAACTGTAAATCTGCTGCAAGAAACTATCTCTTGCTAAGAGAGAAATCAGCATAGAGATTATGTTTTATGTATATTGCATGCAACGTATGCAATATATTTTCAATAAACAGAAAGCATTCTTGCAACTTACATTAAAACTGAATGTATAAATTTGAATGTTTATCTGCACTTTAAAAATGTTTCAGACATGAATAGCTTGCAATGCAACTGCGAATGAAGTCATCAGATAATGAAGCATGTACTCATGCATTGCTTGAACTGATTGCATTTGCAATCAAGAATGTTACAAAATGCTGACTTTTTAAACTATTGAATAATTATTATCATTATGAAGAATTTCAAAGCAATAGCAAAGATAATGATGAAAATGAAGCTCTTGAAGCAATTTAAAGTGACTAAAACATTTGTTTTTTAACATGTAATCAACATGAACAAATTTGATACATAGTCTTAAAACTCACTGTTTTGACTGCGTAAAACAGTTGTATAGACTGCAAGTGATTTTCTATCTCAGAGAGTTTTATTCACTTAATATAAATGTTACGAACATGTCTGAATCAATCAAAATTCAGATGACGCTATGCCTAGTTTGAATTTAGCGCATCTCTATTGAACTCTTCGAGTCATTCTCAGCACTTCTTCTCGTTGTTCAGCACTTTCTTCATTCATTTCTTTCATCATTCTTTTAGACAAACACATCTGACATATTACATCACATCTGTATCGAGCCTAGCGCAGTCTCAAGCCATTATTTATAGAAGAGCTTGCACTCTTTCTCTTCTGTATTCTTAATGTCTTGTTATAGCTATCTCTAAAGAGCAATACATACATATCAGCTTCGAGTCTCTTTGATTGAATGATCTAGGCACGATTTCAACATTACATTAAGAATCTCGTTTATCATACGATACAGATACTCATTACTCGTTCAATATACTCGTTCAGGCAGATCGAGTCTAAAGAAATTCGTTTACCTGATGATCGACGCAATCGAAAGACAGAACAACACTAGAGAGTCTATAGAATCAACAGCAAGACTGGTTGAATTGCTAGACGACTTACAGCTCATTAAGTACGCATCGTTCACCTCGATTAATAGAATCAGCGATAAAGAACCTTCGTTGATTGCTAGAGAATCAAATCGATCAAGAGAATCAATCAACTCTCAAATCAAACAACAAAAACAACTTCATCTTCTATTGTCGAGCATCGCTCTTCGCTCGATCCCTTTCTTTTAAAACACTCGTTCAATTCAATCTTTTCTTTCTTCTTCATCATGTCTCGTCTCTTCAAAGAGCGTTTCGAAGCTTCATTCTTCATTGTCGAAGATAACGACTCATTCGCTGAAATCATAACATCTTCTATGACTATGAAAGCTTTGAAGAAACGATGCGAAGAGCTGAAAGCTAGGCTACAAGCTAGAGAGGTTACCTCGTCATCGTCAACCTACTCTGAGCGTTCTAGATCTCAGAAAATACTCGATTCTTCGTTGTTCACTGATGAAAAGAACTCTATCTGAGAGAACTGATATGAAAAAGTTCAGAACAAGCTAGAAATCAACGTCGATCTCTTTTCAAGTGAACGAGTCAAGCTGAGCTACGTACATTTCAGATTATTCGATGATGCAGCTGAGATCACTCAGTCAAAACGCGAACGTGACTGTTTCAACTCATACAAGATCGTCGATGAGCTTTTGAAAGAGCTAGCTCAGTTGTTCAATGACTCAGATAAAGAAGTCAACTTTTGTAGAAACTACTACAACTTGATTCAAGAACAGAAGAAATTCAGCGAGTTTTATACTCAATTTCAACGACTATTCTTCTATCTAGACTATCAAGAAAAACAGCTGATCATTGATTTAAAGAATAAAATAAACTCTCAACTTTGATTCGCTTAAGTAACTCAATTGATTCAATTCAGTACTCTGAAAGAAATTCGTTTTTATCTCATTCGATTGAATAACAATCAACGAGCTATTTGAGAGATCAAGAATAGAGAAGCAATGATCAAAGCTCAAACAACTAAACAGATCATTTACGCTGAAGAATCAGTCAAAGCTACTTGTAGAATCATAGAAATGAAGATGATTGACCAGTCAAAATCACGCGACGCTGTTTTGACTAACGTCAAAGAAAATGACTTACTAATTGAAAACTGCTTTCTATGTCATAAGTCTGATCATACTTCTAAAGAGTGCTTGAATAGATCTTTCAGAATTAATGCATTAGATGATGAGTTTGATCATTCTTCGAACTTCGATTCAGAGTCTGATTCAAAAAACTAATCATCTCTTTCAAAGTCATTGAAGAGATAGAGATCATTTCTTTGTGCAATCTAATCGACGAAATTTCACCTATCAAAGAGAACTACTTCGAAAAGTCATTTCTAGTCAATGTCACTCTATTCTCGCAAGGCGAATTCTTCAAGCTACGATCTCTGATAGATAGTGACTTGATGATCTACATCTTGATTCATACAAAGCTAGTTGATCAAATATGTCAGAAGCTTGAAATTCAACTCATACAACTAGCTAAAGAGAAGTTAATAAGAGAATATGACGAAAAGCTGACAAGAAAAATCATTATTCATAAAATTCTACCTAATCTCACAGTCGAAAGTCATAAGAAATTGACTGTTTCAATGTTAATAGCTGATATAAATCATCATGACGTCATATTAGAAAAGCTCTGAATGAACAAAAATGAAATACTACTAGATATGCAAAACAATGTCATCGTTTTTTCGAATCAATTAGAAGCTCTCATTTCTGTTTTTTCAATGTCAGTTAAAGCTTCACACTCAAAATGATCATGATCATCAAATTCTTCTATCAGTTCAGCTCTCAAAGTGCTTCAACGATCAGCTTCTACTGCTTCAAAAAAGAACTTTTCTATGTTCAGTGTGAGAACTGCATCTTTTCATGCACTGATTAAATGATCAAAGAAGAATCGCATCGAGATTTTCGCTATGTCAATCGAAAATATTGATAGAAAAATAGTCTACAACACTCAATGCAAACTGAACGTTCTAGACGTCGCTTTCATTGATGCATCAGCTCAAAATCTAGAAGACATCAAAGTCAAGCTATCTTCGAAATATCAGAATTTCATCGACGTGTTTAATCGAGCTCAAGTCGATAAGCTATCATCTCATCGTTCATATGATCATAAGATAAAGCTCACTAACAATGTCACTTCTTCTAGATGTCGAGCTTATCAAATGTCATTTTACAAGCTTCAGAAGATCAAAGAATATTTAAACGAAAACCTGTCAAAGAATTTTATTACTTCTAGCAAGACTTCATATTTCTCACTCGTTTTATTTGCTCTGAAGATCAATGATGATCTTCGCTTCTGCATTGACTATTAAAAGCTCAATGTCATTATCAAAAGAAATCGCTACTTTCTATTGCTCATAGATGAGATGATTGACAAAATCGTTGACTGCAAGCATCTGACTCGACTGAATATAATTTTCGCTTTCAACAAACTTCGTATACATCTCAATAGTGAGAACTATACAATCTTCATTATCGCTCTAGAAGCGTACAAATCAAAGATTCTATCATTCAAATTAACAAACGATTCGATCTTGTTTCAGCAATATATGAACGATGTTCTATGAGACTTTCTAAATGACTTCTGCCAAGCTTATTTAGATGACATTCTCATATACAGCAAGACTCAAAAAAAGCATAAACAACATGTCAAGATGATACTAAATCGTTTACAAGACGCTGATCTGCAAATAGATATTTGAAAGTGCAAATTCAACGTAAAAGAAACAGTTTTCTTAAAGATCATAGTATCAGAACAAGATCTTCACATGAACTCTATCAAAGTGAAAGCTATAGTCAATTGAGCTACATCTACTAATCTAAAAGAGGTACAAGACTTCGTTGACTTCGTCAATTTCTATTGATGCTTCATCAAGAACTTTTCGAAACTAGTCAAGTCATTCACTCAACTGACTTGAAAAGACACGTCTTTTGTTTGAAACGAAGTCTGCGTCGAAGTCTTTGACAATCTAAAGAAGCAGATCAGCTCGACTTCAGTTCTACGTCATTTCAATGTCAAACGTCAAGCTATTTTGAAAATCAATGCATTCAACTATGTAAAAGACGACATACTATCTCAGTACAATGATGAGAATGTGCTTCACTCGATAGTCTTCTATAGCAAGAGCATGATTTCAGCTGAATGCAATTACCACATCTATAACAAGAAATTGCTAGCTATCATTTGATGTTTCAAACACTGACGACTTGAACTAGAGAATACTGAGCTATCTATTCAGATGTTTACTGATCATCAAACTTTGAAGATCTTTATAAAAAACAAACAGCTGACTTGATGACAAGCGAACTACCTGAATATTCTATCGAAGTTTAACTTTCAGATTATCTTTCAATCAGACAAAACAAACATCAAAGTCGATGCTTTAACTAGAATGTCGATGATCAATAGTTCTGAATCAGCTAAAGATATAAATGATCGTTTTCAGACTATACTGATCTTGAATTGAATAAACGTTCTATCGATTGAGTTCAAAATCGAATCTGAATATGAGATTAATCTCTATCAACACGTACGTCTAGTCAATCAGAAGAATGAACTATGCAATGAGTATCAACAAGCTATGAACAAAGATGAACTGAAGCTTCATGACATGAAGCTAAAGAACTGTCAAATCATTGACAACGTTCTATTCAAAAAGAGTCTACTATGAGTGTTGAAACAAATGCATATGAAATTGCTTTGAAATATTCATGATCAATCATCAATCTTGCACTCTGACATTAGATGAATGATTGATCTAGTTCAACGCTTCTACTATTGATCAGATCATTGAGCAACTATTCAACAATACATTCGAAACTGTCATGTCTGTCAGTGAAGCAAAGCATCTCAAGATGATACAAATGGTTTGCTTCAGTCTCTATTGATTTCTCAGCAGCGTTGATAAGATATAGTTATGAACTTCATCACTGAGCTATTTCTATCAGAAAATTATAACGTCATTTGCATGATCATATGTCGTCTTTTCAAAGAACATCACTATGTTTTCTATCATTGAAAAGACAATGACATCTCAATCGAAGAAACAGTATGAATCATGCTATGAAACGTCTATTGACTTCATGATCTACTCAGTTCTATCGTTTCAAATAGAAACTTTCAGTTCATATCGATCATGTGACAAAGTCTTTGCAAACGACTGAAGATCAAAGTCAATCTATTAACAGTTTATCATTCAGAGATCAATGATCAGTTGAAATGAGCTAATCAAGATGTTGAACGCGAACTTCAAACCTACTGCAATTACATGCAGAATGACTGAGTTAAATGACTTTCAATGATGAAATTCAGTGATAATTTCAATACATTCTCAACTATCTTAATGATCTCTTTCTACTTCAATAAAAACTTTCACTCTTGAATGAGTTTCGATTCAGATACGACTGATTACAAAACGACTCATCAACGTATTGAAGCTAGAAAGATCAATGACATTGTCACTTGAATGAGCGAACTTCTTATCTTCAATCATCAACAATTGAAAAAGATCAAGCAGATCACTGAAGCTCAGATGAACAAGCATAAACGAGATATCATTTATGAAGTAGATGATCAAGTTTGATTAGTCTTTGAAAACATCAAAATCACTAGATCATGCAAGAATTTGAAAGACAAGCAGCTCAATCTCTATTCAATCACAGTCAAAGTTGAAATCTTCTATCGTCTTCAGCTATCTAGAAGCATGAAGCATATACATTTAATGTTCAGCTTGAAGTGTTTACAATCTTCATCAAACAATCTTTTATTGAAACAACATTCTGAGCTCTCTAGATTATTGATCATTGAAGAGAATGAAAAGCACTGAGAAGTAGATGATATATTGAACTTCAGACGATATAAAGAAAGACTACAATACAAGGTCAAATAAATTGAGATAGATCGTGACGACGAATGATACTATGTTAATAAAGAAAAATTCGATGACTCGAAGAAAGTTCTGAACGAATTTCACAAGCTATACTTAAATAAGTCGCACTAAATTGAAAACATGATGAATTTTTTGCTCTTATTTCTTTTCTATTCATGTGAACATGAATGTTCAAAGAAAAGAATAATGTTATAAACATGTCTGAATCAATCAGAATTCAAATGATGCTATGTCTAGTTTGAACCTAGCGCATCTCTATTGAACTCTTTGAGTCATTTTCAGCACTTCTTCTCATTGTTCAGCACTTTCTTCATTCATTTCTTTCATCATTCTTTTAAATAAACACATCTGACATATTACATCACATCTGTATCGAGTTTAACGCAGTCTTAAGTCATTATTTATAGAAGAGCTTGCACTCTTTCTCTTCTGTATTTTTAATGTCTTGTTATAGCTATTTTTAAAGAGCAATACATACATATCAGTCTTGAGTTTCTTTGATTGAATGATCTAGATACAATCTCAACAATAAATAGCATAAAGTTTTTCATGAATCAGTCTAATTAATGTTACAAGAATGTATGAATTTATTATTATTATTATTATTATTATCAATAACATAGTGATTTTTTTGATTGTACATTTAACATGTTATATTGAATAAATCTTAGTGATTGAAGAATTTGCAACTCATTGACTGCGTTGATATTGAAACGTCTTCATCACATCAACAGTGTCATTGAGTAATTGATGAAAAGATATCAGATAAAATAGTCATTTCAAGTATTGAGAGACGTGACTACAGTGTTCAAAGAAGTAGTGACTTGTCGATCACACTGATATACTGAGAGAGCTTGAACTCATCTTCTTTACTTGACGTCAAGTCATTCATCTATTCACGTGAAAAATTGAGAGCTCAAGAGAATGATCAGAATGCATTCTCTTTCATTGATCAGAGTCAAACATCGAACGATTGCAATTGCATGTTTATACTAACAATTCATTCAACGTCTACGTGACATAAGTCAAATCAAGAGAAGAAAAGAGTTACTCAGTACAATCATACTTTATCTTCTCATCGTGTGCATCTCTCTTTTATCACATATTTCTCTGCTCAATGAATGATAATCATTGAGTAAAAAAACACAGCTCTACGTATGTTACAATCATGAGCATCATGAGTGTAAAGAAAACATCTTTCGTCTTTGAATCAAGAATTGAATCGAAACATCGTTGTATAAAATATCGTCAATGAAGAGCAGAGCAAAGATGATGTGTCATAATCAAACAGCACAGACACTTTCATCAAGAGTTTACTCAAGCATCACACGCTGAATAGAAGCTATAGATTCATTACTTGATAACACAGTGTCAATCTCATTGTTTCGACTGCATGAAGCAGTCATATAGACGACGAGTGATTTTCTCTTTCAGAGAGTTTTGTTCACTCGATATAAATAGCATAGAATCTCTCATGAGTCGAGTTTAAATCGATGTCACAAGAATGTATGAATTACAATTACAATTGAATAAATCTTAAATCACTCATGAAAAGAAGTGATCTTGAAGCTGATTCAACATCTTTGAAATGTTTCAAAAAGAAAGATTGAAAGTCAAGATGCATTCATCGCAAAGAATGTATAAAAGTTGAAGACATTCATTCAATTTCTTAATAAAAAATTACAAATATAAGAAAATATGCATTTCACATTCAAAACATCATCATAAATCAATGTAGCAAGAAAAGAAGTGATAATGAGAAAGCAACAATTCAAAGATAATCTGTCATTGCTTTGCAAGAAACGTGAAATTATAATGAAAATAGTGAAGAGAAAAGAAGTGAAAGAAATACAAAAGAGATCAATCAATCAGATCTTTCAAGAAATTGCAAGTGTGTCAATGATGCAATGAAATCTAATAATGTTGCTTTGCAAGCTTGAAAGTGAAGACATTGCACTTCACGTGATGAGCTCAAAAGCTCAAGCAGTTCTAGAAAAGTTTCAAACATGAGTGAAGAGAATCACAAGCTCAGCGCATATAATGCATTAAAGCTTTGCAATACTGACATATGATGTACACATTACACTGAACACAAGCAATCAGAAAATGATCATTAAAAAATTAATGAAAGATAATGCAAGACTTCATGAAGATTTAAAGATGTTGAAAATAGCTTAACTTAAGAAGATAGTTGAAAGTGAAAAGACTCACTCATTACTCATTGTAAAGATTGCAATTGAAACAATGATGAATCAGCTGCTAAATGTAAACATGCTAAACACATATTAAGAATGCTTATGCAAATTGTTTGAAAGAAACTATTGTATCACACAGTGTTATAAATGCTTTGATTTTGATCATATAGTTAAATTTTGCAAAAATAAAGAGTGCTGCTTCAAATATGCAGATAAACATTACATTGAAGAGTGTGCTGTGTTAACAAATAGAAAATGATGTGCAAACTGCAATGATAGTCATGAACTTTGAAGATGCTCATATCTCAAGTGAAAACTACAAATAAAGCAATCAGAAGAAATTTTTTGAAACAGATTGATCAGATATTTTGAAACGTCAAAAAACAATCACTCAAAATTTTTTTTTGAAACTTCTTGAATTCAATGAATTTTGTAAGTTCAATGAATTCATCGAGTTCAATGAATGTTTTGATGACAACAAGCAATCAAGACATCAACAAGTCAACATGACAAGTGATGAAAGTCAAGAAGAGATGAGTCAATCACTCTTCATGTGTGATTAGCGACTCAAAAGACATGACGTCTGAACAGATATAAAAACATCAAATCAGAAAATGTGAAAGACTCTCAATGATTAAAAGCATACAAAAAGCTGTTTCTGTGCAGAATTAACAGCAGCTACATATATCTCTATGATGAATCAAATCTTTCTGCGAATTCTACAGTACAACATCAGAAAGTCATTGAAAATTCAGAAATTATTTCTGATAAACAGAGAAATTCGTAAATTCAACATAATAGTCATTCAGAAACAAGATTGCAACATTAATGTTTTACAGACATTTAGCTTGACTCGCAACTTCTTTCATCTAGTGAGAGACTCATCATTTCAAGCAAGAACATGCATTTATGTCAACAAGTGTTTAAAACTCAATTAATGAATGATAAAAATTATTGAATTGAACATCTGCTCAATCAAGATACAAACTAGCAATTTGAAAGATGAGATACATTTCTTGATTTTAATCTTTAGCTTCGTAATCTAACAAAGAATCACGAAATTCGATTCGTGGTTGCAAGTACACAACGTACAGCATAAAGTGCATAAAGCGCACGATTTTGATGAATACTCTCTCGATGATATCGTAGTCTTGATAAAACATCGTGGTCTTTATATTCTCGAAACAGAGTATATATCTAAGTCTTTGACTGTCTATTTTGACTAGCGAGTGTGCTAAGTTGCTCACACGAGCATCGCGTTTCTAGATCGACAATGCCTTTATGACAGTTGCCAGTCGCTTAACCCCTTCGACGAGGAGATCCTCCTCTGCCCATACAAAACAGACTCGGACGCCGTTCAAAAAGGACTGCTGACACTCCAACGTATCGCCCTCA
>JAABUL010000723.1_pt1 | contig 68781 bp, 60 predicted proteins | sample 5559151 | NCBI WGS metagenome assembly JAABUL01 (sample SAMN10711876, study PRJNA513368) | rock metagenome | isolation source: Antarctica rocks | place: Antarctica: Victoria Land, Pudding Butte sud | reverse complement strand
TCTATGATGAAATTCAGCGACAATTTCAATATCTTCTCGATCATCTCAATGATCTCTTTCTACTTCAATAAAGAATTTCACTCTCGAATGAGTTTCGATTCAGATACGACTGACTACAAAACAACTCATGAATGACTTGAAGCTAGAAAAGCAGACGATATTGTCATTCAAATGAAAGAGTTACTGAGCTTTGATCGTCAACAATTGAAAAAGACGAAGCTGATCATTGAAGTTCAGGTCAATAAACATAGATGAAACGTCATCTATGAAGTAAATGACTGAGTTTGACTATCTTTCAGAAACGTCAAGACAACGAGACTTTGCAAAAATTTGAAAGATAAACAACTAGAATTGTATCAGATCACTGTCAAAGCGAAAGTTTTCTATCATCTTCATCTATCAATCAGCATGAAGCATCTGCATTCAATGTTCAGCTTGAAGTTACTGTGATTGTATTCAGAAGATCTTCTATCAGAACAGCATGCAGAATCTCTCAGACTCATCATTATTGATGATGACAACGATGAACATTGAAAGGTAAATGACATTCTGAACTTCAGATGCTATCAAGGTCGAATACAGTACAAGGTCAAATGAAAAGATCTAGATAGAGACAATGAATGATACTATGTTGATAAAGATGAATTCGATGACTTCAAGAAAGTTTTGAACGAATTTCATGTGCTATACTCAAGAAAGTCACGCTAGTACCGAAATAACTCAATAAGAAAGCAAGCAAACGAGCAACATTCATGCAAACATGAATTTTCGAAGAAAAGAGTAATGTTACGAGCATATCAAGACTGAATAAAGCTAGTCAGTGTCTTTAGCTCAGATCTGACTCAGTCTCTATTTTCTTTCACCAACATCTTTTTGTTCAACATCATCTTTCTTTCTACATCACATTCTACTCATGTCATAAACACATTCTCTTCAAGCTTAGCACAGTCTCTGAATATTACTTAAATAGAAGCTTTTGTACTCATCTTCTTCTGTATTCTTAATATTCAGTTATAGCTATTTCTAAAGATCAAACACTATTCAATTCTGACTTTCGCTGATTGACTCATCTAGACATGATTCTGACAATTTTAAACTTAACTTAATGTAAGTTAATTCAAAGTTCTTCTTTCAGTTAAGATAAAAATCAGTTAATTCATTGCATATAAAATTCATTTTAAATCTTAATGCAATTAACTGCATCATGAAAGTGAGATGATGTTCACATCACAACAAGCTGCTTGCAACTGTAGTGAGAAATAATTCATAGCTTGCTTGCAATGAAATTCACTAAACTCTTAATTTACAATGAGTAATGATTGATAAATGCTATGCTCAGTTTGCAATCAATCATTAATTGCAGACATCAATTAAGCTGTTGAAACAAAGCATTATGTCATTTGCAAAACTTTGACGTTGTAATGAACGAGACTGAATTATTCTCGTCAGTAGAAATAAATGAAATCGTGATATAATCATCATTAATAAAGAAAGCATATAGTTTTTTCAATCATAGACTCATCTTTGTATCATTAAATCAAGACTGCTTTTTATCTTTTCTTATTAATGATTTGAAGATCATGATTTGTGATTGATCTTTCAGAAGTTGAATGATCATGTCATAGTTTAAACTTTTCAAATCAAAAATCTTCTTTGCATTAAGTAATGCAAGAAATCAAGTGAAACGAGTTTAATGATTGATTCTGAATTCAGAAAAATCATCATCTATTATCATTCATGAAATCAACAAACTGAATATATCTTGAATGTAAGTCTGAATCACAAGATTGATGTTAATGATGAAAGTTTCTATAATGACTTGTTTATATTCTTTCAATTAAATAAGATGATCATGTTGTTTTTGCAGAAATTTTTAAAACAGTTTTGCAAGCTGATTTTTACAAGTCAAATGAACTTGTATGTTAATGACTTTGATGAACGAGATCTGAAATGAATTGTGACATGCAAGAGAAAGATATTGCAAGACTTGAAAGATGAATCTCAATGAACAGTTTCATTCAATCAAGTTATGAAGAAATCAGATCAAATCATATTAATTAAGAGAAGTTTGAAAATTGAGATTTAACATTATTGATTGATTAAATCAAGAATTACAGCTCAAAGATCAATTTTTTCTTTGTCTTTCTTTCAATTTTCAGAACTTTCATCATATTATCAATTAAGTGAATGAGTCATTAACATCAAGACTCAAGTAAAGAGTCTGAATAAGTGCGCTGATCATGATTTCATTGATCAGTTGTAACTTTTCAGATGCTGATTGAAATTCATTTAAATCTTGATGTGAATATGACATGAAAATCTTCATACAGAACAATCATTGATTCAGCTTTTTAACAATGAAAAGATTAACTTTCTTTGTAAAAAGAACTCAATACAATTTATGACTCAATGCAATTGCAACTGAGTTTTTATGATTTGCAACAGAAAAGATGCAAATCTTTTTATTGTTTTTCTTTTGTTAACTCAACTTAACAGTTTGTATGCTTAAGTTGATTGTGATCAATCTTAATCATTTAAGAATTCAAATGAGCAATAATAACTTAATATTAAATGCTTCATCTTTGAAACTATTAAAGATTGATTCAATTGAGAATGTTGATTCAACATCAATGAAATTAATGTGATCAAGATTCAGAGTTTGAAATAAATTTCATTGAATACAATATTCTTGTTACACATCAAAGCTGATGTTCATGAAAGTGAAAAGTGTAACATTGATGCAATTCTTAATCTGCTGAAGAATCTTGATTAATCATTTTCATTTTCGCGAATTAAATTACTTGCTGATCATATATCATTAATTCAACAAAGTCTGTGAGTATTTTAATGCTTCAAGTTGAGTGTTCTTGAAGAGTTGAAGTTTCTTCATTGAAGTAACTCATAAATCTTTGTAAAGATTGTACATCTTGTGAAAGATTATTTGCTTACAATGACATAAATCATTTGATTTTCTTAGTTTCATCAACGCAGTATTGACATCATGCATCAATGCTCAGAGAAAAATCTGTGTGATGATAAGCGTTGAAATCTAAGTGAGACAATGTGTTGAAATCGTGTCTAGAAATCTAATCACACTGCAATAAGATAGTGTGTAGCTGAATAAAATGTTTGATCAATAAAGATAGTTATAACTAGAATATTAAGAATACAGAAGAAATCAAAGAAAGTTTCAAGCTGTATTTATAGTAAAGCAAAACAAAAAGAGCGAAGCAGATTTGCTTGAGTATTGAAAGCACTAAAATAGAGTGTTGAGACTAGAGATTCAATATGAGTCAAAATCTCTAGAGCTTGTTGACTAGAAAACTTTATTCAATTTTGATATACTCGTAACATTATCTTCTTCTCTTTAAAAGTCATGTCTCTATGACTTGTAGTGTAGTTCATAACATTGACGTAGAGTCTTGATGTCTGTCTTTCTATCAATCTTTCTATTGATTCAAATCAACTCATCAAATGTTTATTATAGCAAACTCACTATGTGAGATAGAATGATCATTGAAGCAGACTCACTAGTCGACTTGCTCATTGAAGAAATCAACTATCGACTTGTCATTGAAGCAGACTCACTAGTTGCATGTGAACGTGAGGTAGATTGATTTACTGATAGATAGAGTGATGAGAATAAATATGTCATTGCATTGATGAAGAGTGTCATTGAAGCAGACTCACTAGTCGACTTGCTCATTGAAAAGATCAACTATCGACTTGTCATTGAAGCAGACTCACTAGTTACACATGAACGTGAGGTAGATTGATTCACTGATAGATAGAACGATGAGAGTAGGTAAATCATTGCATTGATGAAGAGTGTCATTGTAACAGACTCACTATGAGAACATCATTTGTAGTAGCAGACTCACTAATTTGATCTGATGACACAGATTGTTTTAACTCATCTGATTCACAAGCTTGATTCAAGACAAAGAGAGAAAGAGATGAGTTGAACAGCTTATTTTCACTCATCTGCTTCATGAGAATGAGTTGATTCTAGAGCAATTCACGAAGATTCTTTATCGTGATTCTTTTAATTGAGTGAACTGTGCATACTTAATGAGCAATAAATTTTCTAGCAATTCAAACAGTCTTGTCGTTGATTCTATTGATTCTTTGATGTTGTTCTGTCTTTCGATTGCGTCGATCATCAGGTAAAACAAATTTCTTTATACTCATTTCGTTGTTCATTGAGTAGCTTGAATGAGTAATGAAATTGATATCATGTGGTAAATGAATTCTTAATATAATGTTGAGATCATGTCTAGAATTTAATCATACTGCAGCGAGATAGTGCGTAGCTGAATAAAATGTTTGATCAATAAAGATAGCTATAACTAGAATATTAAGAATACAGAAGAAATCAAAGAGAGTTTTAAGCTGTATCTATAGTAGAACAAAACAAAGAGAGCGAAGCAGATTTGCTTAAGTATCGAAAGCGCTAGAATAGAGTGTTGAGACTAAAGATTCAACATGAGTCAAAACTTCTAGAGCTTGTTGACTAGAAAATTCTATTCAATCTCAACACACTCGTAACATAATGAAACTGATGATTTCAGTCGCGAAAACAGATGATCTTTCATAATAAAATGATGATGAAATCATAATGAGTTGTCAGAGATGTATTTTCATTCTCAAAGTTAAGTCAACAGTTTTAAGAAGAAAAGTTATTGTTATGATTCTAGCTACGCATCTTCATTGATGACTATGTTGATGACTATGTTGATGACTATTCTGAGAACTATCGTCGATCGCTTGTCGCTAAAGCATAGACTTGTTTCGAAGTCAACTTTATTCAGAGTTAGCTTATGTTCTTTTGAGTCATATAAATAGTCGATTCTTTTCTTCTAGATACTTTTCTTTCTTAGCATTTATATACTCGTTACATTACACTTATATGACTCGCTCTATGCTGATCTTTAACAGTTATCAAGATGTTAGTGAAAACATTGTTGCAGATGTTGTACAAAGTCAATTTATGTCTTGAATGCTATATCACGTTTGATTTGCAGTTTTAAATCATGTGCAATGATAATCAGAAATGAGTTACAAAACTCAATTTGCACTGAAATTTGATTTTCTCATTTTTGATTGCAACATTAAAGAATTTCAGTTCAGAAAGCATGCAAGAAATGATTTGAAATGATGTATTGCAAATCAATGAAAGTGTTGCTGTCTTGCAAATGAATTTTCTTCTTGATCATGATTTTCATCATGACATCAATAAATGAATGAGAATGATGCTGTAAAATGTCAAGAGAACAGTTGACTTTTAAAACAAGAAATACAATTTTATTAATTCAGACAGCTTAAATGATAAATCAAAAATGAGTACTTTCATCATGATTTAATGACATGTGTGACAGAATCAAATAACAGTTGTAATTACTTTTCTTTGACATGATGTTGTGCTCAATTTGTAACTGTTTTAATTTGTGAATTGCATAATCATTAAAGAGCATTCGCTGATTTTGCGTGATATATTGCAGATAGAAAAATCAATACATCAGCTGAAAATCATCTTTATGAACTGTCAAAGTGATGACATAAGCGAGAAAACTATTAACATTTCATGTTCACATAATTTGAGACTCTGCAGACTTGCAAAATGCAAGAAAGCATTTCTTCAAACTTTGAAAACTGAAACTCGATGAAGAATCATTATCTTTGATCAGTAAAGTCTTTCATTGAATGAATGTAAAATCATCATGTTAATTATTGCGTTGTAGCAATTTTGAATTATATAGCAAAGCTGAAATCAAGTTTCTGAAGAAGAAGAACAACTGTTGATGTCAAAACATAGTCATTTTCGCAAGAAAGTACTGTGACAAGGTAAAATTCAAATGATTTTCGAAATCTGAAGATGTCAATCAATCATGTTTAACATTTGAAATAATGAATTGATCACAGAAGTAATTCAATGCTCATGCATGATGCAAGCAATGATCAACTCACTTGAGTCACTTCTTTCTATCTTTATCTGCTTCATTTGCAATTATGAGATATTAATCATTTAAGATCATTAATGCAATGCTTGAAGTTTAAAAGTTATTAATGAAGAATGATTAAATGAAGAAATCATACTTTTCATTAATGAAGAAGAAACTCAATATGAAGAGTGTTGAATGATCATTGATGACTGAAGCATTTTGAGCTGATAATAATGTTGAATGATGATTGATATCATGATTTTAATCTTGTCAGACTTAATTTTTTAGTCTTGTCAGATTTATTCTTACTTCATCATCTTGACTAGTCTTTATTGAGTTTAACATTGACTGAGAAATACACATATGTAATCAGCTTCTTTTCTGTAGCTATCTTTCTTTCTTAGCATTTATTTTCTAGTTAAATGACATTCATATGACTCACTTTATGCTGATTTCTAACATTAAATAAATGCTCATTATTTACTACTCTGCTATCGACAAATAAATGATACAAAACAATCTATTCAGTAAGAAAAATTTGCAAGAAATTCTTTAAATTTGCATCATCATCATTTTAAATTGCAAGAAATTCTTTGATTCTACATTCATTTTCATCATTCTATTTGCAAGAGATTCTTTAAATAAAGCACTCAATTATTATCTGAAATTTACAAAAGATTCTTTGAATTTTCACTCATTAAAAAACATTTACTCTTATTTTAACAACTTTTATCTTCTTTCATCATGATATACAACGTCAAGTCAGTTGAGTCTTGAACAACTTGTTTGCTTAAAAGCATTGTCAATAAAAGAGTTTCACTTCTACTCATTAATGCTTCAGTCAAAGTTGAGAAAGCTGACATTTCATGAAACATAAATATTGAAAAACAATTGTTTCATTGAGTCAGCAATCAACTTGATGAAGTCATCAATATGTTAAACAAGTTTTGAAGTCAGCAAGACTTGACTTTACAACTCAATGAATATTGACTTCTCATACAAGATGATCACAAAAAGAGAGTGAAACAACTAAAAGTCACTTTTGATAAAAATGATGAGTTAAAGAAAAAGATCAATCAGTTACAAAATGAGTGATTGAACTTCAGAGTGAAACAACATCAAGCTGATCAATCTATGTTTTGTCAAGATACTCAGTCAGTTGAGCAATGAGTCAATCAGAAAGAAGCTTGCTTTCAACGAGAATCTTCTACTCTATCTGATAATAAAAATGATCATCACAAGTTCATCAAGCTTTTGAATTCACTCATCTTCATCGAAACAGATGACTCTATTTGAGAGACATGAAATATCAAAATAGCTGACAAGCTCAATGTTAACATGAATTATTACTCTACTGAAAAGATTTGTATTATTTATGTGATTTTCAGACTAGAAGATGATGCTGATCAACAAATTTATGCAAAGCATTGTGTTGATGCTTTCTCACTCTATTAATCACTATCAAAGCTACTGAAACATTTGAAAGAAATTTATGAAAATCAGAACTTGATTTGAAAGTGTCATCATGAATATGTTGCTCTGAAGCAGCTCAACAAGCTCTTCAGCTCTTTCTATTTAGAATTTACTAAAATATTCAGCTTTCTGAACTACAATGATATCACTTTGATGAATGACATTCAGAATAAAATCAACAATTGTCTTCAGAATGCATTATCAGTTTGTCTCATAAAGTTTAACTCACTTGATAAGCTCAAGATTTTTCTTCAAGATGTGAATAACAAACAATAAGTTAATTATCAGCTACGTGATGAGCAATGAACAGTCAAATTGATAGCAGTTTTGAAAAAACGTTTTGTTTCTTCGTTGATATCAGCTTTAATCTTGACTACTAGCTATGTTTAACTTGTTACTTTTTTCATTCTTGAATCTGAATGATCAAGAATGTCAATCATCTGCTTCAACTACAAAGTATTGAATCATCTTTCAAAGAACTGTTCTCAGCTGAAGACTAGTACTTTGACATCTCATGCATTCATCTTTCGCCTCAATGAGATCATCATGTCAAAAGAAGAGAAGAAATTATTTACAAAGAAATTGAAGAATGAGACAAAAAACTAGTGACTTTCATCAAAGATGTGATGAAAGATGTGTTAATTTCTTCAACAATGAGCAGCTCAAATGATTTTTTTGCTTCAAAATCTTTGACTACTGAATGTGTATTATCTAGCAATGAAATTAGTTACTCATTAAAGTCATTGATTGACATTGAAGCAGCTGACTATTCATTCATTGATAAATTAATCGCGCAGAATGTTTATGATCATTTGCAAATTGAATTTTTATCTTTAATCAAGCTCAAATCAATAAGAGAATTCGATAATCATTATGCAAAAAAGCTCATTACTCATGCAATTTATTCAAATTTAACTGTTCAAGATCATATGAAACATTTCATCTTTATGCTGATCACTTGATTAAATCAACATCAGATGATTCTTTGAAAAAACATGAATGAACAAGATTGAGATGACTATTGATATGAAAGATGATCTTCTTCAATTTTCTAGTTTCAAAACTCATATCAAAACTTTTATCAAAGCTCATTCAACTGTTCTTTCAAGCAAGAAAATCATGATAGAATAGAAGAGTTTGATCTCTACTTAAATACTAAAGAGATTTATCTTTTCTGTTATCACTTGACTCAGCGAGAAGTCATCTTCATTCAGTAAAATCATGAAATCATTTAATTTAATCAACTTCGCTTCATTTTTTCATTCAATGAACATAGCAATGATAAAGACTGCAGCATATAAATCACTAGTCAAATGATCAAATGTGACTACTTTCGCGATCATCATCACGAAAATCGATCAACTTCTAAAAACAGCTAGAAATAAACTTGAAGATGTAAATCTACAAGAGCTTTCACATGAAAAGATCTTGAAAAAAGTCAAAGCTAAGCTTTCTTTGAAATATTATGACTATTTAAACATGTTTGATCGAGCGATAATTAATCAACTATTCTCTCATTACTTTTACAATCATAAAATTGAGTTGATCAACAAGAAAACATTTTCTCGAAGTTGTTTTTATCATATGTCTGATTACAAGTTTCAAAAAATGAAGAATTACCTGATTAAACATCTGAATAAAGATTTCATATCTTTTAGCTCAGCTTCATATGCTTTGCTCATACTATTCATTGAAAAGAAAGACGATAGCTTGCGTTTCTGTATAAACTACAGAAAGCTCAATGCTTTGATCAAACGAAATCGCTATCTCTTATCACTAATAAACGAAACTCTTGCTTGTATTCAAAATAGCAAGTATCTGACTTGATTGAACATCATTGTCATCTTCAACAAACTGCATATGCATTCAAGCAGCGAAGATTTAACTATCTTTATCATCTCTTTTGATTTTTACAAATATCACGTGATGTCTTTTAAATTAATCAACGACTCAACTTTCTATCAACATTATATGAACGACGTGCTATTTGACTATCTTCATCAGTTTTATCAGATTTATTTAAATGACATTATCATTTACAGCAAAACACTGAAGAAACATAAGTGATACATACGATTAGTTCTACATAGATTACAAGAGACTGATCTTCAGATGAATATAAAGAAATGTAAGTTTCATGTTCAGAAGATCTTCTTTCTGAGACTACTACTATTCATTAAAGAACTAAAGATGAATCTCAGAAAAGTATAAGCAGTAGTCAAATGATCTACTTCTACAAATTTCACTCAGATGCAGTTCTTCATTGACTTCTGCAATTTCTATCAATGTTTTATAAAGAACTTTTCAAAGATTGTTCATTCTTTGATTCAACTAACTCAAAAAGAGATGATATTTGAATGAGATTAAGCTTGTCAAATGATCTTTGATCATATGAAGAAATGAATGACTGAAGTCTTTATTCTTCGTCATTTTAATCAGAATAGAAAGACTATTCTTGAAACAAACTCATTTAACTACGTTAATGATGATATACTTTCTCAGTATGACGATGAAAAAACATTGCATTTGATGATTTACTACAGCAAGAATTTGAGTCTCGTTGAGTGCAATTACAAGATCTATGACAAGAAATTACTAGCAATCATTTGTGTTTTCAAGCATTGATGATCTGAGCTGAAATTGACTGAGTTATTCATCAAGATGTTTACTGATCATCAAGCTTTAAGATCATTAATGAAAGATAAAAAGCTAAGTAGACGTTAAATGCGTTGAGTATAAAAGCTCATTGACTTCAACTTCAAAATCATGTATTGCTCAGACAAGTAAAACATCAAAGTTGATGCATTGACTCGTCAAGTCAATTCAGTTTCTAGAAGCTTCGAGAATAAATGATGTTGCTATCAGCAAACTACAATTCTCACGTTGAATTGAATGAAAATTACTGATTTAAAAGAGAAAAAGAATGATGAATCAATTTATTGATTGATTTTAAAAGTTAACAGAATCAACGAGAAATATATTCTACTTCATGAAGTCATATTAAAAGATGAAACTTAATATGAAGATATTAAATTAAAAGATTGTTGAGTTCAGAACGAAATATTATATCTAAGTGATCTTTTATGAGTTTTCTTCAATGAGCATCTTCAAATAAAGTTAATTCAAAAAGTTCATGATCAATCTTCTATTGATCATTTTGAAATTCTCAGAATGATGAAGATCATAAGAAGATACTACTATTGATCTTCAATGCAAAAAACAATAGATCAATATATTTGAAACTACTACATTTATCAACGATCAAAGACTTTTCAAGATAAATTCAATGAACTACTACATTCTTTACTCATACTTGAACAGTAATGAAAGAACATAGTCATGAATTTCATTATTGACTTATCTCTTTCAAAAGGCAAAAATATCATACTAATAGTGATATGTAAATTGACAAAGAAATGACATTATATTTCTTGCTTCACTGATGACGAGAAAATCACAGCAGAAAAAACAGCTGAGCTAATGCTTCAGTGAATATATCAAATACATGATTTACTCGATTTCATTGTTTTGAATCAAGACTCTCAATTTACCTTCATTTTATGAAAGTTGCTTTGCAAAAAACTAAACATTAATCTTCAACTTTTCATAGTCTATCACTTTCAGATTGATGATCAAAGTGAATGAGTCAATCAGAACGTTGAAAGATATCTTTGATTCTTCTGTTTATACATGCAAAATGACTGAGCTAAGTTACTACTTATGATTGAGTTCATCAACAATAATGCTCTGTTCTCAATCATCTTCTTGATTTCTTTCTTTCTAAACAAAGACTTTCATTCTTATATGAACTTTGAACTCAATGTCATCAAATATGAAAGTTCTTGTGAATGCTTGCAGATGATTAAAGTCAAGAATATATTTGAACATATGAACAAAACATTGAAGTTTGCTTGCAAGTCGCTAGTCAAAACATGAAAACAAATGATGAAACAAGTCAATAAGCATAGAAAAGAAGTTGATTATAAGATTGAATCAAAGATGTTTCTGAATGAAAGAAACATTATTACAGCGAAATTTTTCAAGAAGCTAAATAACAAAATGCTTGATTCTTTCATCAATCTAGATCTCATTGACTCTTTATATAAACTGAAATTATCAAAGTCTATGCATGTTCATGATGTATTTCATTCTGATCTGCTTCGTTCTGTCGTCGACAATTTCTTGTCTGATCAAAAGAATGAATTCTCAGATTCAATAGTGATAAACGATGAAGACGAGTGAGAAATCAATAATATATTGAATTTTTGTTGATATCAAAGATGACTTCAGTATAGAGTCAAATGAAATGACTATGACAATGATCTCAATTGATACAACATTGATGATGATAAATTTATGAATGCTCAGAAAATCATTGATGATTTTCATATTCAATATTTGAACAAATCGCACTAATTAACAATTTAATCAATCATGATTTAACAAATCTGAGTCTGTGAAATCATGATTGAGCAATCAATTGAGTTGAGCAGAAAATACATTCATATGAACATGAATCATCAAAGAAGAGAAGTAATGTCATGATTCTAGTCTTGTCAAACTCAATCTTCTAGTCTTGTCAGATTTATTCTCACTTCGTCATCTTGACTAGTTTCTATTGAGTTTAGCGCTAACTGAGAAATACACATATGTAATCAGCTTCTTTTCTGTAGCTATCTTTCTTTCTTAGCATTTATCTTTTAGTTAAATGACACTCATATAACTCGCTTTATGCTGACTTCTAACAATTGAATGTAAGACTATTACTCTCAAAGATGAAACTATTACTCATTAAGAGAAAGAATAAAAAAGATGAGTCATCAGATGAAGATGTGAAGATGCATGAAGTGATTATGAAGAATGATACTGAAGAAGTGCAAGATCAAGATGAGAAGAAAGTAATGAAATCACATAAAATGTGCAAGAATGAAGTTGAAAAATGAGTAAAAAAGTGATCAATGATCTTTTCATTAAGAATGAATGAAGAGATTGATGTTTAAGTATCTGCAGATAATAATTAAAACAAAGATGAGATTGAAATTGAGTTGATGTTAATTGTTGATAAATAGACTTGAGAAGAAGAAAAAGATCAAATAATGAGCATGTATTAAGTAAAAATCTAATAATCAATTCAATCAAATTGATTGCAATAAACTTAAATATACATAATACTGATCAAAGATGATTCAGTTATGAAGATAAAGTCTGAAATTAATGTTGATGAAATTGATGAAGAAAGCAAAGATGATTAATTCTCAATGAAAACATCATTTGCTAAAAGAGCATCATTTGTTAAAAGAGCATCATCTGCTAAGAAAGCATCATTTGCTAAAAGAATATCATTTGCTAAAAGAGTATCATCTGCTAAGAAAGCAGATGATTTGAAAGAAACAGCATTGATATCAATGATATTAATGACATATATTTGTCTATGTCTGATCTTGTATTTGTTTTGTCTCAATGATTAATTGATGCATTTGTCAATGATTAATTTGACATGACAACTCATGATTAAAGTTGATGAATGAGAAAGAAAACATCTGACTGCTTTGTTTATTGATGAAGAAAGAACATGTGAAAGAACAGTAAATTTTCTGTCAATCAATTTAAATATAAAGCATCAAGCAAAGAATTAATGTTTTAGCTTGACACTTGATGCTTTATATCTATGTTTATTGATGAAGCTCAACATTGATAATCTTTTAACATTCTTACAATGAAACTTCAAAAACTTGAACATTCAACTGTACATGATGATAACAGCGCACTTAAATAAAGTTGAATGAAATAAAGTGTAATGACGTTGAAATCATATCATCAAGCGCATAATTTATATTCAACATCATATCTCTCTTAATTTTGTAATTGCTCAACAATACAATTAATGAATGCTTCATCATTCTATTTTTCGATGAGCGCATTGAGAAAATCTCTACTGAAAGAACAGTAAATTTTCTGTCAATCAGCATAAATATAAAACATCAAGCAAAAAACTAATGTTTTAGCTTAATGCTTGATGCTTTATATCTATGTTTATTGATGAAGCTTGAAATCAACAAGCTTTTAGCATACTTGCAATGAAACTTCAAAAACTTGAACATTCAACTGTACATGATAATGATAGCATACTTGAATAAAGTTGAATGAAATAGAGTGTAACGACGTTGAAATCATATCATTGAGTGCATCAATTATGTCATGAATCATGTTTCTTTCAATAGTGTGATTGCTCAACAATACTGCAACGAGAAAGTGCATAAAGATTGATGAGTTTTTTTTTTTTTCATCAAGTCTTTGTTTTTGATTTGCGCTTGAATTCAATCAACATTCATATACAATTATGCTCTTTAAAGTATGTGAAGTAATCAGCATGTCAAAATCAATTCAAGCGAAAAAAGATGATGAATGTTGAGCAATCAAGCAGTCAAAGTCATTAATATCTCTTCACTCATTTGCAAAGTCAAACCTGCGTCTTTTTTCATGATTTCTAAATCGTTGAAGTCGTCTCAGTCAACTCAACAATTGCTGTCATAGAAAGTACTGCACTCAAGCGCATCTAGCAGACGTTCAAGCTGAGTATGAATCAATCGAGAGAGTGAGTATGAATTGACATGTCAAGCGAATCGTCATCGAGAGAGTTTGAGTGTGTACTCAGAGTGAGTATGATCAAGAATAAGAGATAAACGAAGATTGCATCGACATCTATAGATGCAAAAGAATTTTCTAGCAGCTTTGTTTAAGCATTCTGATTTGTCACGTTGAATGAAAAATCTTGTTCAAGTATCAGTGATAAGTGAGTCAGAAAAGCATCAGACAGTAGTTGATATCACATAGTCTTCAATTCTAGATCTTGAGACTGTTGAGAAAAAGTAAAGTCAATGAGCGAGCAAGCGAGTATACTCTGTAATCAGATACACGAAAGTCAGCGAAAAGCGAAACGAAATCAGAGAGAAGTAAGATTGAATGATGCAACTCACGTCTTATAAGTCTTTGTTGAAACGCATCATCATATCGCAGTTCACTTCACATCATTCAGCTATAATATACGAAAGAAATCATGTTGACGATGCTTTCTTTCAGTCATACGACATCAATCTTGATCTGATTCGTAGCTTCAAGTCTTGTGCTGAGTCACGTTGTGATAATTTATGTTTGAGACGTGATTGATGAGTGCTCATGTTTTTCGACGAGACATAAATCTTTGATACGCGCTCAGTCATCATGTGACAGATGCGATTCGTGTTCGATCTCACTTGAATGCTCGCAAAAGATTTAGCGCTGCAATGAGATCTGATAAAGAAATCTTCACAGACTAACGCAGTAGGTAGTTCAGACAGTACCTACTTCAGATAGTCAACACTGTGCAGTCATCTTGAATAGACTCGGTTTCAGTTCAAGTCAGAAGATCAGAATGAATATGAAAATCGATACTCTAAATGCTAACAATCAGATGATAACAACGAATATCGGCAACATGAACGAGATTACTGATATATCATCGAACAACGATGATCAACAGACTTGGGTTGCATTAGCGGAAGACTCTTGGTCGACATCATTCTCAACAGCCGAATTTGATGCAACATTTCCAAGCGTCTTGAGTGCAACTGGTTTCGAGCAGTGGCCTGTATATACCGTTACAGGCTCGCAAAATCCCGATACTTTTGCTGCTTCAACGGCTGCGGATGATGCTTTTATGATAGCCACCTCTACTGGGCCACAGATCGAGCGCTTAGAGAGCACAGTCAGGGCTGATGTAGAGCCGCATTATAGAATTGAGTCATCAACTGCAGCGCAGTCACCTGCATCTTCATTCAGATCTCGTAAATCGTCCATAGCAGACCATATAGCAGATCATATAGCAGATCTAGAAAATAGCCTCACAAGAGATTCGCAGGCAACCAAGCAGCTTGTCCAGGTATTCTTCTCAGCTATTCATCCACACTGGCCTATTCTACATGCGCCAACGTTCATGATAGAAGATGCGTCACACCATCTGTTTGGCTCCATGCTCATGCTTGCCAGCTGGCTGCAAGATCGGTCAGATCACGTAAAGCTCGCTTCTCTCGTATTTGATACGGTGACCGCGACCCTGTTGGTACAGTTGGACCTGTTTTCGTCACTTATGGGCTTTGATTAACCATGGTATGTAGGGATCGAGCCCTTCTGTGGGCAGTAATATCCAACCAGCACCGTTGCATACTTTGCAAGCCTTATTGCTATGTATTGTGTACACAATCGGATGCCGCGTAAGTGTACACGAGGCTACAAAGGCGCCAGGGCCGAGGAATGTCCTTTGACTAACGTCGATTCAGACCACAGAGGGAATGCTGGCAAGAGCAGTCCATCTTAATGGCATTCTCATCTCGCACTGCCGTCATCAAGGAGTTTTTAACGGTCAGTACACTGACTACGAAACCGAAGAATCTTCTGCCTCTTGGCTGGCCCAAGAACAGCTGCATAGGTACCTCACCCACTCATCCGCCTTGAATTCGAGCCACTTGATATGATCAAAGTTTTTTATGCTGATCCTTTCAGGCTTGCGTTCTCTGTTCTGCGCATTGATGCGTACCTCTGTCTGCTCGTTGATTACCCGCCTTCGGTCCGCTATCAGGAAATCTCCATTCCTCTTCCCAAGTCGACTCATCTATGGACTGCTGCTAGTAAGGATGAGCGACGGACACTTCAATGGAATGAGCCGGCAGGACGTGAGAAGGCACGATTCTGCTTTCTTGTGCGTGATGCCCTTGAACATGAATATCGCCACCAAACTCCCTATCACCTCACAGAGATAGACTACCACCTCGGCCTCTGCTCGTTCCAAGCTGGTATATGGGAAACGGCACACGAAGCCCACAGTTGCGATTCCAACGAGGTCATCGCCAATTCACGGCCGAGAGATCACGTCGTAAAATGGCGCGCTCATCTTGACCTCTGGCGAGCTAACGTGGAGAATAGCTGCCAGCTTTGGCAAAACTACTTCTCCGCCTCCACAAAGAGAGCTGATCACAATTGTGGCCCTCTCAGCATCATATTGTGGCACTATTCTGCCCTCATACTCCATGCTCCGCTCAAGCTACTTCAAGGCTGGGGCTGCTGCTTCCAGTGTCGCTCTGGTACACCCGGAGCCACGAGAAAAAACAAAGCACGACATCGAGGCTGGATCGAGTCCTCGTACGCGCGCATTGCTGTGTGGAATGCCGCTCAAATAGTCAAGGTGGTGGCATTAGAGTCTGCCAACGCGACGTCTGCAACACGCCTCCGTCTCAACCCGCTGGCTATCGCCAGCCTGCTCAAGAGCGCTATAGTTGTTTGCTCATATGCTTTTTATACACGTGCATGTCCTGTATGTACCGGTGGACCGCCGATGGATCTGGTGCATTTGTTCGATGCCGCAGATGACAATGAGAGATTGGTGAAATGGAAAGAGCACGGCGAGGGGCTGGCGGATTGGAGACCTTTGTCTGCACCTGTGTGCAGATGCAAAAACTCTCTTTTGGCGGATTGGTTCCTTCAAACACTCGCGAGAGAAAAGAACGCGGAGGCAGAGTTTAGAGCCTTTCTCGAGGGACTTGGTAAACCGTGGGATTCTTTGAGATGAGGACTGTCGATAGACCATCGACCGTTGAGGCTCGGCAGAAGATTGCAAGTTGTCTGTGGAACGAAAGAGTGTCAACTATTTTATATATAGGATGATAATAGAACGACATCTTCTAAGGAGTTGCAAAAGATAACGAATGACCATTCCAGAAGTTCCAGAGTCGTAAAGCCACTTTATCCGCATGGAGGCTTCTTGATGACATCGTCCTCAAAGCGATAGCACCTCCAATCACAATGGGGCCCACGTAACCTAGTAACCCTGAACACCACATGTAGGGACAAAACCTCGACCACCACATAACTGCAGCTGCAATTGTTCATCTCCCAGGTACATACCCAATGGAAAGCGGTACAGTCCAGGGGCCATACGAGCGGTCGCCTTGTTGATCGTATATATCCTGGGTGTGTATAGATGTCATGACGACTGTCCCAATTATCAAAAACCACTTGTTGGGTGGCCGTGATAGCCAAGATTGCAAATCTGTTGATGCAGCAACTTCTGCTACCCCTGAAGCGAAACAGACAAAGCCGCATGCGTTGATGAACTTGCAAAGAATACAGTTCCTATCTCCACCACCGAGGTCGTTATAACAGTATCCCAGCACGGTGAGGCATCGGCACTGCTTCAGTCCCCCGAGGTAAGGGTTCGCTACAAATGCAATAGCGTAAAGGGCTCGCATGAGGCTTGTGGCTTGCTCCTGTGAGAGTCTTTTCGAGGGTAGGGGCCGCCATGGTTTGTTGGTGGCATCTTCACGGATGGCATATGCCAAGTGTTGATGGCCGATCGTAAAGGGAAGAAGGTTGATTCATACCCACAAGGCAATGGACGAGCTTTTGCCGAGGTAGATGGCTGTCAGAGGGAGTTCGAAGCTGCTTGTGGATGATGGGTTGGAAAGGACGCTGAGAATACCAAAGACTCTTTGAGGAAAGACAATGGGCTTCAAATTGCTGCGGGTGAAGAGTCAGATGATATTGATATGATAAAAGAAGGGATTCAACAACCGGTGGACGGATATGTTCTAGGGAGCGGTCAGGATCAAGCTTCTACTATGCTTTGGGCTATTTGTCTGAACAAAATATCTCCACAGTTGCATCCCAACCTATACTTCTGATGACGGACGTGGCACCTAGATCTGAATTCCATCCTGCTTCTACACATTTGACGGATTCGCATTTATTGTTTCTAGATAGAAACTTGGCGATGATATTACATTTTATATCAATTACATTTAACGAGACTCGGGGAAAAGGATTGAGTTTACAATCCTCGCCCGAATATAACCCAACGCTTACACGAAGTAGACAAAACTAAAATCGCGATGCTCGAGCACTATACTGACCAAGTCGTCTAGCTACAAAAGCGCGGGAGACTAAGGGCCAGCTTGACTGAAGGCTATCGGCAAGCGGAGGTGGTTGCTACTCGGCTTGACTCGACCAATGTCGACCGCTAGAGAACAAGGAGATTAAGCGGGGAAAAGGGGAATAAATAGGCCGTTCCCCCTTCTGTTTTCCCCTTCATCTCTTCCTGTTTCTTCATCCCTTAGGATTCAGCCAGAAACGCGCTTTTGCCCCACCCACCCACTTCATAGACTCAGTCGCTTAGATAGAGGGAGTGCTTGACACCTCAGGGCGGCTTCCAGGGCAAAATTTAGCCCTGGAGACCGCCAGGGGCCGTCGGGTTTGCCCAAACACATATAATATATATTCGTCCAAACGGAGGCGATGCCCGATAGTCCCAAAATTCTATCATTTCTTCACCCGTGGAGGGCTCAGGCGTCGTCCTCATGAAATCTTCAAAATTGCCTCTATCAGCGAATTCGAGAATGATGTTGTATGTGTCGTTATCAATGAAACTTCCGTAGTAGGCGATGACAAATGGAGACGGTTTGCTATCGTATCTGAGATTCATGAATGCATTGCGCTCGGCTGTATGCTGTTCTTTGGCATCGGTGCCTCGGTATGTTTTGAGGACAAAAGTATTTCGGAGATGAGGAGGACGCTCCTAGTTTAGTATTAGTAATTTGAGAATCAAGCGTGGAGCAATCATGACCGTACAGGCATCTTCCAGCGCTGTGGGACTAGCTTGTTGTATTCTCCATCAACATTAATCTTGCAAATGATAGCATTTCCACCATGTCCAATTTCTTCCTTGCGTGTTATTGGAAGTATCTCCTCCTTGTGCAGATGAAGATTCATGTTGTACTCGAGATCTGCGGCACAAAATTGCCATTGATGGTCGTGGAAACGTTTGAAGAAGTTTGGGTCGGAAGAGAAGGGGAAGTCTTCTGGGCGACTGCGATAGGGCAGTCGGTGATCCTGTAGACTTCGATACTGAACAAAGTGCTTGATCATGGGACCTTCCCCAATCAATAAGAGAATCACCAGCGGTCGAACATAATGCTCTCGAACGACGTCTGCATCTATGGTCCTGGGCGCTTCCTTGCCAAATAGCGATGTTAGGAGACACTCCACTCGCCGATCAGCTCCGAGATACGCTTTGACAGCAGAGGGAGGTATAAAATCACAATGAGTGACATGACTCGAGCCTCCAATGCCCGGTCGCCGCGTCGTCGAGGATGCGATCCACCTGTGAAAGGCCTGAATTTCGTCATCTTGGTCAGGCTGGGTCTCGCGCATGGTCAGGCGCGATGTACGTGGCTATGAGCATAGCGTTAAGAAGGCAAAATGGAGGGAAGGGACAGAATACAAATCCAATAACAGTGTCTCATCAACGACGAAGTCCACGGACGGACCTCTTGGGTTTGGTGGCTATACCTCAGGCTTTCAGCTCCTCAGCCACTTTAGCTCCAGATCATATTATTAATCAGAGCTGAACATGAATTGATTGGATGGGTTAACAGCGCACTCATCATGGTGATTCTGCCGATCTGGTAAAGTTTTGATCAGGCTGCCACGGCCTTGCCTGAGCCATTGAGGGGATCTTGCAACCGAACCAGCATCTTTCCGGGGAACGAGGACCGAACAGAGGAAAGATAAACGGCTAACTTTTTGAGACATGACACCACTATAAATCCAGAGAGAAGAAAGACTGCTGACTTCTTCTGCTGAGGAAATAGGATACACTGCTGTGGAAGTTGCGACTGTCACTACTCGTACGTACCCGTCAAAGCACAGGGGGTATCAGAAGTCATTGCACCACTTGAGCAAGATATTTCCAGCAAATGGTGCAACGACTTTTTACACCTCCTTGTGACAGGGCAAACCCCTCAACGACAGCTAACCCTGAAAGCTCTAGTCAAACCTAGCCCTAGCCCTAGGCGGACTGTTCCGCTGAGGGCTAAATACGAGTATAGCCCTCCCACCAGTCAAGGCTGTAAAGCCTGCGCCCGACCTACTGATCATTTGAACAATTAATGACCGGATATATATAACGATCATACTTTGAATTTTTTTCTTTATCAATCAGCGACTCGTAGGATATAATCGTTACTGCATTGTTCGTTAACATGCAAGAAGAAGTAATAGCCTTGTGCGAAAATGCCAAGGCTTTCCCTTGGAATTTCAATCAGCAGAATGCATTCTCAGACCATCTGAGCCTATACGAACAGCTAGATATCAATGCTACGAGACTTTTCTCGGATGAAGATGAGTCCGCCTTGAATTTTCTGGAACTCAGCAGTAGAGGAAAAGGTACGGAACCTCCTTGCACTCCAACAGTCTAGAAAGGAATTCCTAACCTTCGATTTCAGATTTCTGGCCAACCTGCATTAGGACCGAAACCCGACTAAAAGCACACCTAGGTCTGACCCCTACCTCGAGACGCCCTGACCCGCGATGTAGATTTCTGTAAGTCCCACAATGTTTGATCATATGGCGGAATGCTAATAGTCTTCTAGATTCGTACGCGCCATCCGTGGCAGCTCCCGCGAAAAGCTAAAAACAAGTCGGGAGATGCTAATGCTGTGCTTTACCTATTTCCGAGTCATGCCAGAATTCGTTGACTTTTTGTTCTCGTTTGGATATCAGTCTCATGCTCAAGATCCTTATTTTAGTAGCTTCCGCCAGCGCACCTGCATATCCAATTCGAGTCAAACCTACAACATCCCTGGGCTCGCTTGGTCAGGCAGTGAGATACAGATGTGCTACAATCTGAGATCAGCAGAGCGATCCGGGTCAGATCCGAACGACCGGTCGATCCGGCACTGCGCTGTACATCATACTTTCGACGTGAAAAATGTACGAGCAAATTGGATTATTGTCAAAGGCAACGACGTCATGAAAGATCGTATTGAACGAGCAACAGCCGGTCGCGTTCGTGGTGACCTGTCGTCATTTGAGACACTCGATAGAGCTTTTGCAGCATCCCTCGCTGCGCATCTAGTCTTTTGCGACTGGGGAGCTGAACAATGGCGTTGGTACATCAACAACCTCGAGGACCAGTTTCAGAACACATCACGAAGAACGCTTACAGCATCTGTGACCCTTCCATCGAGTCCAGTAACAGCCAAAGATAAATTTCAAATGCACCCCCGCACAGACACCCAGAAAACCAATGGATCAATCGTCGCTCGAATAACTCGAACACAAACGGCATTAACAAAGACATTCTCGATCTCGAATCCAAAGCCAAAATCCCCGGTCCAGCGCACATACACCGATCCTGAAAGTGGACTCAGCCAGCCGCTGCCTCCACACATCACGGTGAATAATGGTCCTGGTCCTGGCCCGCAACCACCAGAACCAACTTTTGAGAACTCAGATAAGCAAGACTTCTCTTTTGCCAAATTACAGAAAATCCAACACATCGGAGAGAAGGCTCACGAAGCGTTATTGATACTGAAATTCAACGTCAGCATCATGCGCCAACTAAAGCAGTACTATAATACCACCTTTAAGTCAAAACATTTTCCCCAGGAGGTCGTCCAACTCTGTCAAGACGATATTGAGCAGTTCGTGCTTCGAGTCACTGGGGTACTCAACGATCTAGAGATACAAATATTGAGATTGGAAACCCTACTACGTCTGCTTGGAGATCGCAAAACCCTGGTATCTTAAATCATTTCTTCGGTCTAAAACGTCAGGCTAAAGCATGACTAGCTCCATAGTATCCTCGAATATCACAACACCGAGATCAACAAAATTTCGACGAAGAATATGATTTCAATGACCACAGATATGAACGATATTGCACGGAAAACAAAGATTGAGACCGTCTCGATGAAGGTCATCACGGTCGTAACCCTGTTCTTCTTGCCAGGAACATTCATCTCCGTATGTGGACTTTTCCTTTATGTAAATTTTTCCCGTCCAGATAACATAACAACGGCCAGACGGGTCCGCATATAGGATTAAAGTGCTCGTGGTAGTAAACACCACCATAAGGCTCGACGTTGATGGCTAACGATCGTCCAACGCGAAATAGACACTCATGAGTACCGACATCTTTCATTCAGCCAGCATCAAACACCCAGGGCCAGATCCCTTTGCTTACCTCTCCCCACTCCAGCTATACTTGGCTGCAAGCCTCCCGCTTACCTTGGTGACAATACTGATCTGGGCCGCCCTCCATTGGCTGGAGAAGCACAAAGAAACGGTCAAGGCACAAGCTCAGCGGCTCGAGTCATTAATCATGGTCTGAAAACACAGGGGCAGAAAGCCTTAGGAGATGTAGGTCATGTTGGAATACGATGTTTGATGGGGCACATTGGTAGATATGTTGATGTTGTTGTTAGAGGTAGGTGTTATCTTGGGGGACAGAAAGTGAAAATTCTGCTGGCGTCCCGAGCTCTATGGCGGTAAACCCCTGATTTTAACAGGTTATACACTTGAAGTAACGAGAAGTGAGATCTCTTGATACTGCATGACGCAAGAGATTTTGGATTCGCATTTGCCGCCTCATCATATATAAAGAACATGGCTTCGTCCAGTAGAAATTTACACTACATATATTATATATGGATTTCCCCCGACTGAAGGCAGCAATACGGACCCCTGCTGGCACATGTCGGCTTGGCTCACCCCACTGTGTATTGAGAAATTCAATGGGAGATTCAGTGAGGGATAGTGACGGGGGAAGGGAATTCAACAGGGGAAAGCAATTCAATGAGGGAGGGCGATTCAATGAGGGAAGGGGGTTCAATAAAAGATTCAATAGAGGATTCAATGAGGAAATCAATGGCGGAAGAGGACTCGATAAAAGAAGACAACTCGATAAGAAAAGACAATTCTGTGAGAAAGAGTAATGAGGAAGAAGAATTCAATGATGAAAGGTAACTCAATGAGAAAAGGAGATTCAATGAGAGAAGACACTTCAAAGGGAAGACAATTCAATAAGGGAAGAAAATTTGATGACAACAGGGGAGGGGAGCGACGACGAGAGCAGGCAGCGAGATGAGATCTTCGATTTGAAGGCAAATGATGCGTATAGCATCAAATTACGATATCGGGCATTTTACAACTAATTAAACAAGCAGATGGTGGCTGCAGTATCATGAGCAGTGTTTTTGATCTTTTTGGTCTTTTGGGGCTTCTCCCCGATTTCTTTTTTAGATTTTTTTTGTCAAAATCTGATCAACCAATTTGCACACGGCGATAAATGGTTTTGCATGCAAAACCACCGCGGACTATGCTTGAAAATTTTCCTGTTAAGGTTAACAGATCTCTCATCCTTCGACGCCGGAGACTATGGTAGGAAGTCGACGGTCAGTAGCTGCTGACATCTTATTGACTTTACTTACAAAAACATGACTCTCACATGTAAAGCAGGCAACTATGCCGCCGGGAAGGAAGCCGAAGCGTGGTGCTGTCAGCTGAAACCTCTTGGAGGGAAAGCTGGTCGTACACATCCCCCCTCAGCATCTGTGGATCAAGTCGGAGTAAAGTAAGGCGGCTTGTGTTCCTGTGACACTTACTCGCTCTCAGTCCTTCACAGGCCATCCTGATCAAGAAGGTTGAGAATTAGGAATGAGTATCCATGAGTATTATACCGCTCAAGCCCCACCCATAAGTATCATCCCGCTCGCATCTCATAAGTGAATAGCCTACCATTTACATCCAATCATCTTAAGACGAAAACACAACGCCAACACCACGGGGTATATCGGCCTATGCCAGCTTCGCCTCTGCAATCTTCTCATCAATTTTCTTAGCGTTATTCACGCTGGCTTGAATGATTTCCGTCTCTTCTCGAGAAACAGTCTGCGCTTTCCCGTCTCTCATACAACTCATGTCGGGCTTCGTGGCACCTTTCTCCCAAGTGGCATCGATCATGAAGTGGGTCGGGACGTCAAACAGGGTAACGTTTACAGCTTTGTTCTTTAGTAGGCTGCCGTTGTACCAGAGTAGATTGTCTTTGTCGTCCGTGTGGGCGATTGTGAAACCGCAGACTTTGGTTTTCTTCCCTTCGCCTCGGATTTCTCCAAGGACTGCCCCGTAATGCTCCTCGAAGGTGTAATTAGCACCACTGAGCTCGAGACCAAACCACCAGCTCTCTTTGTCTCCGTAACCCATCGTATAGGTAAAGGCTTTACGGACACTGAGTGTGTTCTGCCAGCAGACATGGAGAAGACCAAGGAAAGTTTGTAACCGGCTTTTGTCCATCACAACCATACCCGAGTCGCATTCTTCTGCATAGCCCTCGTTGTAGACAAGGGACTTCGCTAGCGCTGGAGAAGGTGTGTGATGCTCGAGCTCTTTTTCCCACCATTGGTGGCGTTCTTTGAAAGCGCCCTGCCATAGGAGTCGGTCATGGAATAGTAACGTGCCGGTCTCTAGATACCCAGAGTGATTGTTGAAGATTACTTCGGGTGCTTGTAGGAGGACCGCATCAGCGTCGAGAAGCATGCTTTGCTCGAACGTTGAGGTTAGCAGGACAAAAGGCTTGATCGCCCACCCGTCGGTGGCCAGCTCGAGGGAATCATCGTTCACAGTCTTTAGCACGTCCAAGGTTTCTACATCTGCTGCCAATTTGGTGATGAACTCCCGAAATTCAATGGGTAGGTCTCCATCACCAGCATATGCAATTTGGATAGGCAACTTCGAGCGCAAGACATCTCGTAAATTACTAATAAGATGACAAGCAAACCTGAAAGAGCCTTTCCCCGTGGGAATGACCACCCCCTTCGACCCATGTTCGTAGCTTTTTCGCAAATTTGTGAAGACGTGTGTGTTCTCAGGCTCTAATGGGTTCTTCAGGAAAGGAAACAGTGAAAGCGCCGTCTTCTCGATGTCTGCCAAGAGCTCTATCGACTGTTTACTTCTTGAGTTGTTGGATAATGCCTCGATGCTTTCTATCCATCTACCGAGTATTTGGAGCCTTTTGCCCAATTCTCCGAACTGGGACGATTTTAAAGGATAGTCGATGAAGTATTGGGAAGCCTGAGAGATGGATTCGAGCAGCTGGGACGGCACTTCTAGTGTACTATGGGGTTGTATTGACGTCTCTTCTGCAAAGCTAGATGATGCTGAGGCTATTGAAAGTATCGAGGGTATCGAGGGTATCGAGGGTATCGAGGGTATCGAGGGTATCGAGGGTATCGAGGGTATCGAGGGTGTCGAGGGTGTCGCAGAAACGGAGGGTATGGCGGGGATCGACGGGGTGGCAGGTATAGAGGGTATGGGTGGGACTTGAATTATTGAGGGTTTCGAGCCTTCTCCAGATTTGGGTATGTCGTGGGGCGCGTTGTGCTTCCATGGTAATGCTTCAGAACGCGTATACTGCTGCCAGAACAGTAGCACAAGCGATAGGAGAACCAATGCACCGAGGAAGAGGCGAAACCTGAGCTGCGACAGCAGTGGTATATTCATCCCAGCAATCATCGCCTAGATGTTGGTGGGTGTGAACGAGGATACGGCACAGACAGCAGCCTTTCCGTCCCTCGAGATTTTCTTCAAGAGTCCTAGCAGTAATACTGCCTCAGAGCATCACAGACTGATGGACGATGATGGGGCCGGTGGGGGTGATTGGTGATTGAAAGGCTTCATTTTGAAGAGATTCTGGATGTGAGAGTAATAGGAGAATGACCATCATACCCTTGCTTAGCTACTAGACAGACTACTGTAGCTTGCCGCCGTGTGGGCGGTAAACCGCCCTGTTGAAACGCGCCGATCTTTTTCTGAAACTCTCACGATCACCTGTGCTGCCACAAATTTGATCCAACAGCCAGTCACCATCTTGTTGTAACCCAAAATCATTGGCTCCCGTATGAACACGCATGAGAGTTTCGTTCAGCCCGATGGCCGTGGCAGCACAATGCTACCGTATTTGGATAGTATCTTGGCGCTAATTGATGGAGGCGTGGAACTGTCAAGGCTATCTGCGTTCGAGACTCTCTGATGCAGTCTCTCAGCGGCGTTCTTTTACCCTGTTGGTCAAGCTCATAAGATCTCTCAAAGCTGCCTTCTCAGCCATAGGCAAGCGTGTCCTACGAAGCACTGTAATCTGATCTTTTCCGTTGTTTATTCAAGCTACAAATGATGGCCATCTTTCAAGACGTTCTACTGGCCTTCGTGTTGTTTAATTTTCTCATCCGGACTGTACGCTGCATTGTCTGTTATGATTACGATGGTTCTCCCTTTACTACCAATGTGCCATGCGATGGCTCGAACGTCTGCTGCGGAGACGCAAAACAATGCACAGCAAACCGGCTCTGCGCGAAAAACAACACTCTGGTCCGGGCTCCCTGCAACAATATGGCATGGAATGATTGCTCTCCATTGTGTCTCTATTGTAGGTAATACGGTACCCCAAGGAAATCTTATATTCACGATTCCGACAGCAACAGGAACCGGTTTTCTGCCACGAGTAGTCCAGTGCTCCGATGGCAGTTACTGTTGCGACAATGAGCCTGCATGCTGCCTGAACCACACAGGTGTTGTATTAAACGGAAATGGTGTGGTCGTCACCACATTGCCAAGTCTAACGTCTACATCGTCCTCCTCATCTACCAGCGCGACTTCGACTTCTACGACCAGCTCAATACCCATCTCTGTAGTGAATTCTACAAGTCTCTCTTACGCGACATCGTCTACATCCTCAGCGCCAGTCGCTCCTACTGCGAGTGCTACATCAACCGCGTTACCAACGCCAATCCCATATCAAGGCATTGTTGGAGGTGTGGTGGGGGCTGTTGCTGTTATCGCCTCTGTCGCTGGATTTCTCATATGGAGGCAGCGGCGAAGGGTAATCAGACTCGAAGCCGCGGTCGCAGCGGCACAGTTTCCAGAAGAATACAAGATGCAATCGTATGCGGACACTCAGGGTGGAGCCTATGCAAAGGCACCTGTACAGACCATCCGAGCAGAGATGGATACCGGAATACCCGAACCTACGGAAATTGATGGCATCGGCGTGCACAATCGTTTGGTCGAGCTTCCGGTATCTCATGATCGGAAGTAAACCTTTGAGTATTGTCGAACAACGCTTTGAGGCTAGGGCGCTGGATGTCAACAGATAGGATCACTGTTTTACCTCGTTGTTATATACATATGAATGACCTCCATTGTTAGCAGCACAATAAGATATAGATTTACACAGTTAATAACCTTTCAATATTGATTAATGTTGGCGTCTTCTCCACCTATCCGTGCCCCGCCCTAAGCTCATCAAGCGTAGCGGTAGTCGCAAATAGGTAGGTCGAAGAGCTATTTGAAGAAGACTTCAATGCCACCGACCGATGGGACTTTTTCGTAGTGGAACCTCTGGAATCGCGTGTCTCACCATCTACAACTTTACACTCCATTCTCATGAACTCGACAGTGAGCAAGTCGCCACGGTTCTGGTCAGCTGTTGCACTGGCAGAAAGATGCTGTCGAAATTAACACCTCGACTTCTTCCTTGTCTTTTTTTCGCCCTAATAGTAATACTTGCCTCATTCACTTTCCTAAACCAGCGAGCCGCTACTTCTTCCTCCCACTTTCTTTCGAATCTACGTCTTCCGTCCACTTCGCATACAGCAAATTCGAACCATGCCAGATTCGCTTTTGTCACCTTTCAAGCTCAGTATCCTGGACCAAATGGTCCAGTCCCCGATGACGAAGACAGTTACTATATCGGCACTCGCACCCTCGTATATCAGCTCCGTCACTCCCCGGAAACCCGCATCAACAGCTTCATCGATTTGATAGTCCTTGCCACCCCAGATGTCTCGCAAAGTAAACGTGAAAGACTGGAGAAGGATGGGGCAACGGTGCTTACTGTTTCAGTACCCAAGAATGACTGGGTAACCACAGACAAGCCGAGATGGCGTGACGCTCTCGCCAAGCTGCGGGTCTTCGAATTGACACAGTACGAAAAGATTTTGATGATTGACTCAGATATGCTACTCGTCAAGCGCCTTGATGGCATTTTTGACGACGAAGCGACAAACCTATTAAAGCCGTTGGCAGATTCTTCAACGGCAGATGAAGGCCACCTTCCAGCAGAATACATGCTAGCAGCCCAAACAATCCAGAACCAGCGCGTGCATCCCTACCCCCCAGAATACGGCTCCTACTTCTCCTCTGGCTTCTTCCTGCTCAAACCCTCTCACGAGATCTTCGATTATTATGTGTCACTCATGAGCTTACCTGGTCGCTTTGATCCCCAAATCATGGACCAGAATCTCCTCAACTATGCACATCGCAGGGATGGTCCTATGCCATGGACTGAGATGACGTACACGTGGACTACCACTTGGCCAACAGAAAAGGAGTACGAAATGGGGGCAGCGAGTTTGCATGAGAAGTGGTGGAGGGATGATATGCCTGATTTGAGCACCAAATTGAGAGGAATGTGGCTGAAAGAGAGATGGGAAATGGAAGGCTTTTACAGAGGCCGAGAGGAAGCATGATGATGACTATTTGGGTATTCTAGAGACGCCTTGCAAAGTATCATCCTGCAATGAGCCTGAGGAATGTTGCGAGCATTCGAAGTACAAAGGATGATGAGCGGGAAAGCGAGGTCAGGCGAGAGAAGAACAAAACAATCATTCGTGATGATCTGAGGTTCAAAATGGATCAGAGTGGGCTGAATCAGTAACGATAGGTCATCTCATCTTCCAAGATCCAGATGCAGATGCAGAGGATATAATAGGAGGAATATGTTAGAAATAGAGGAGTTGGTAACCTTCGCTTCATAGCGCTGGTAGGGCTGGGGCCCGCTAGTAGAGGCTTCACCGCCTAGATAGCCTCCTAACAGCAACAACCAAAATATCAATATGCCCCCGTATGACCTCGTATCCCAACAGAATAGCAATATAGCTGTCAACCCTAAAAAAATACACAGCGAGTAAGGTTAATCGTCTTTCGCCAGCTTTCTTTTCGAGGAAACTTTTGCGTCAAAGAATATCTGGAAGATCAATGACTAACAGACGGACATATAGGCTCGATTAGACCGGGAGATCAAAACGCCAACCGGAAATCAAAACGTATCCGTCCCCGAAATCATGCACCTGCGCGCGATAAGTAGACGACATGGAAGGCTGCATGGTTCTCTCTTTTACCAAAACCATTCAGAGGAGAGTCCACGAACTCGGTATTTAAACAAACCTCCACATCGCTCATCACCCCTGGGCCCCCTCCCGATCTCCCTCCTTGGTCTTCTTCATACCAGAGACCAACTCACTAACCCGCAAATTCTTCAGCTGCTCTACGCCTTCCTCTGGATCGTCCCAGTGATCGAGCATAACATTCTTGAACTCTCGCACCGCATCGTCGTCCCCGGGCCGCAAACTCTGCGCCTGCAGAAAATCGCCCATCGCGTTGAAACCCTGTCTCAGTCCCAGATAGGCCTGACCGCGGTTCATCAGTATCCTCGCCAAGACGGATTTGCCGAAACTAATGATGTTCGTGCCGTTTACCTAGAAGTGCCGCAGCATAAGGACGTACGAGCAGTACTTGATGGCGGCCTTGTAGTCTTTGTGGAGGAACTTCGCTTGCTGCAGTCGCATCGCTAATGCGGCAACGATCGCGGCGGTGCTTTGAGTGATCTCGGTATTGGTGTGGATCGTTCGGCCGTGGATCTTGGAGCAGTCTGTGAGGTAGGCCAGGGATGCCTCGCAGAGGTTTTCAACCTCTTGCCACTTCCCCTGAGCGGTGTAGCGGTCAGTGGCTGTGAGAGCGTGCTGCAGCTCGGTGTGGATGTCGGATTCTGTAGTACCAAAGCGGAGTCTGTGAGGTAAATGGACTCTACATTTTGGGCCACTGGGTACGATGGGATGTGGAATGCCGAATTTTTGCAGCCGAGAAAACGCGTTCACGACCTCCCGCGCCGCTTTTGGGAACCGGGTGTAGTTTGGGGAGGTATCGTAGAAAATCCCCATCAGGTGCGAGTGCTTTGAAGTCCATAATGCTCTCGGCAGCTGGTTGATCCCAGCGGTGCTCACGGCGAATCGGATCATTCCGTCATGGCGGTGCGGACCATGAGTTTGGTACGGAGCACGCGTTTCGTGCGGACGAGGGAAATAAAAAGACATTTCCATGACCGGAAACTTGATCATCTGGCGGATCTCTTTTTCACCACCGCAGCGTATAACGCCATAGCCGTGATCTCTGAGGTCTTGCGAGAGGCTTTTTTTGGTGGTGTTGATAAGGATCCAGGGATTCTCTTCTGCAAAAATCCCGGATGCTTCATCATAAATCTGGCGGTTGACCCGGAGGAGGGACAGTTGAAAGTCCAGGCTGTAGAGCCAAAGGCTATGCGTTCGGACTGTTCCAGGTTTATGCGATATGCTTTCACGGTAATTGTGGATCATCGGCTCGGTATCTTTGCAGGATGAGTGATGTGCTGGATTAGGTTTGCGCTTGGTCACGTTCGCCGTTACTAGAACGAGCCGATAGATTTCGTTGCGGAGCTCAGGCGGGAGAGCGAGGAAGCGAAATGGCTGGATGGGGTTTTTGGGCTTGGGCCTGGTATAGGGCTTCTAGAGTAAAGTTAGTCGAGGTCCTCTCTACGCATAGGGCAAGGGTCCATACTGTCCGCTTGGTCACGACAACCCTGTTTGAAGATCTAGTTATAATGGCATGATCGTCGTGTAGAGTTGTAGCACTACCACGTTTTCTGCTGGTTGACATGGTGAGGTCCTAGAGAATAGAGATCTAAAATGGAAGGATGGATGTTGTATTCGGCAAAGGGCGCGCTTTCTGAGTTGGAAAGAATAATTGTGAGGGTTTTGGCCGAGTATCTTACAGTATTTTATTTGTCCAGCTGGAGACTTGAGGAAGAGTACAAGGATTTTCCACCACGTAGATAGTGGTGTTGATATATGGCCATGTCAACAACATTTCATATCCTTCATTTCCAAACGGCGAGAGAGTGAAGTTCATGCCGGAAGTGTTATGGTCAAAGTTCACAGTCGACACCTTTGCTCAACACAAATAGGTCATATGAGATTTCTCCTTAGTCTGAAGGGGCTTTCTTCATCACTGCAGTGGTTAGCCTGAAGATTGTTTGTTTTCGGCGATATGTTTCATGAAGGTTCACATCACAGAATTCACGAGGTGGTCATTGGTCTAAGCCATGTAGAAAATTGTGTTGAAATATGCTATACATACCTGAATAGAATTGTTCCAAAGTGTGTTCACATTTTGGCCGATTCGTATAACAACACATTGCTCATAGCTTCTATGTAGACCTCAGGGTCGGAAATTCAGCACACTCGTAGGTATTAAGCATATTCTTCAGCTCTGAAATATCGTACTTTATAAGAATGCGCCTTATCAATATGTGTATAACAGCTGATGTGGAAAGGTACGTACGAAACTGCCATGAATGCAAAAGGGCACACGTTGCGCGGGACAAAACGTCAGGACAATTACATCCTCTTCCGATTCCTGAATGCTCATGGCAACATGTAGCCATGAACTTCGAATCGTTCCCAAAGCACAAGCAAGGTTTCGATACAATCTCTGTGGTGATCGATCGACTAAGCAAGTAATCCACGTCTATTCCCTGCCTCAAAACAGCAACGGCAAAGACATGGCTGTTATGTACATCGATCGCATCTATCGAAACCATGGTTCCCCTGAAAGTATCGTCTCCGATCGTGGCCCCCAATTCGTCTCCGCCTTTTGGAATGAACTCTGTCAAATCCTCGGGATAGAATAACCTTAAAATATGAATTCAGCTGCTTCTACCGCCATTGACGAGACGAGCGACAACGAATCTACCACAACCTTGACAAGACCGAAGGTCGGGAGCGATGTCGCTAGTGAAGGAGCTCAGATATCGAGATTTGGGTTTACTTTCGACCACGAATTATATGCGTCTCGCGTATACAAGCGCACGATACCCATAACTTCGAGGCATTCTTTAACATCTTCTGCCGCTGCCTCTGTCGAATGATCAATCCTGTTGAGTGATAGTCTGGGAGACATCTCAGACATAAGTGTCTTTGCTTTACCAATCTTGACAGAAGAGCTTTGGAATCGGGGCCATTAAAACCAACCGCCTAAAGACTCTGTCAATTTGAATAGCGTAGGGACTGAACGCTCTGTGCCCGAGCCATCAAAAATCTACTAATACTAGGTACGCATATCTGTGGAGATGCAGTAGAAGCACTGTTCAGACCGTTAACTAATTTTCGATGGAGGCTTCGAGAGCCGGGAAGACCGCAGTTCTCGAACATATCAAAAGCCAGCACGAAAGCGGATTAACGTGGGAAAATCCCGAAGAAGCTCGAGAGCTGAAGTACAGTAACCTGATAGAAATATTCCTGTGGGCGATTACTGAGGTAGAAATATTGGGAGAAGAAAAAGAACTGCAGCAGAAGAGTGGGGTTATTCGAGCCATCAGATGTACCGTAGGTATCCTTGCAGAACGAGCTATTGAAATCTACGTCTCTCTTAGGTAAAGCTCGCCTTGAACTAGCTGACTGTCTGTTTAGCACATCAATGCTATCAAATACGACTCAGAAAACCGACCGAAATGTCTCAAGGCTTTCGAGACGCTTTGGAACGATACCGAAATTCATAGACTCGTTTTATCAAGAGATTGGCCTGAGCTTGAATGCTGTGTACTAAAGCGGGCTAAATTCCCTGTTCACGTAATGGTTGTTCGGCTGATCAGACACGCAGCATCATGCACAATATTGATCGTTTGTTGAGGACTGACGCTTCTTCAATTCCCGAGATCTTGATCATTGACGATAGTCGGTTTAATGTCATTGAAGTGGCGAATCTCGAAATATACAAGTCACGACTCTACTTCGAGCTGCCGACGTATATCATCTTCGTGACTGCGTTTTCTGAATATTATCAAAACGGTAAGAGGGACAAGGTAAGTCAAATTCGCATGTCTTGCCATAGCTTGAACCAACTTTCTAAAGACACGATCTCGCAGGGCCGGCTGCAGTCCGATGTCAGATTGTTCAAAGACATTGTGAACATGAGATGTTTTCAGACCGTACCAATATTTCTCATTTTCACCAAGGCCAACGCTTTAACGCGAGAGCTCTATAAACTGCTAGCTTCTGGCAGAGAATCTAGTACTTAGGAAGCGAACGACAAGATTCATGCTACAGAGACATACGTCGAAGCGTTTCGAAGCGTCGATCGTAGACTGCACAGCAAGCTGTACATTTATCACATCAACGATATAGACGACAATTCTTTCCTTTCGGCATGGGAAGCTATATGATATTCATCAAAGTAGAACCGCAAATTTGAGCAAAGAACAGTACTAATTGAGGCTCAATTCATCTAAGACACAATTCTTGTCTAAGAAGAGAAAAGAAATCTGCCATGCTTTAAGGGTTGAGACCATCGTACTGTTATTCTGACCTCTTTAGCAACGTTTTTTAGAACACTGTTTCATCGACGTTAAATCATGACGATATCGAACTCCGTCGAAGTATCTAGTAATAGTAGAATAGTCTAATCTGCCTTCACTGAGTGGTTTTGTGATGGAAAATCTCTCACTAAGAGATTTCAAGCGAATTTGCAGGTGATTCAAGTCATATAACATATCTGTAATCATCATGTTACCAAAAATATACAGTAGAAGAGACATCACGACGTTGGTCTGAAGATGGATGCGATCAGCATTATTGCTTCATTCGTATCTCAAGATCTTTTCTTCTAAAGATTCAACAGACATCGCGAAAATGACGAATGAAAATCTGGCACCACATGTTGTCCGAGAGACGCAAGGCGTGGACAGACCACCTTGGTTTAAGCGTTTCCAACGCCTTGCTAACAGTGTTTCTCCTGTCTTTTGCCAGAGAATATGCTGTCTCGTCATAGACAACTCATCGACCGCTGGCTAGACTGACAATCAGCGATGACTGCTTGAACGTGATTGTAAAGGAGGGTGTCAACAATGAAGGTTAAAGGAATATCACAAGACAGCTAAGATTATTAGCCTCAAAAGCATTAGCAAACAGGGACACGATTCATCAATAGCTATGATGTGTGTCTGTCTACAGTATAGACAAGGTTGAGCAAGTAAAGCTATGTGCAGAGAGAAAATAGTAATTACAGGGAATGATGAGAATGACAGAGTCGATACAATATTCACATCTCTAAAAACCCTTTTCCCTCTCAATGGCAATAGTCAATTCCACATTGCTGGCTGAATACACTTCGTAAAAGAATGTTTTCCTTTCCTACCTATCGCCGAACCTTTGCGCCATGATATTCTAATGCGACATAGACTGAAAGAATACCCTAACTCTGATTGCCTAATGAGGAACTACCTCTCCCACTAGATCCGACAGCTATCGATTCCTCAGATTTTCGATGGATCAAGAAAACAGAGTCATGTTTCCATCAAGGATAATGTCGTTGAGACATTTATTCAGCGACAGGGAAATACCCTGACGGCATATTCTCAAGCTCGGGGCCAAGGGCGGCCGCGTCACTAGCTGGTCTAGCTGCGACGCCACTGGGAAGCCCCTGCTGCGATTCCAGGGTGCTATCTTTACTCCGCCAGCTACTGGAAGGAGTCTTTCGAGCCGTCGGCATAGGATGGTATGACTTGGGCTGCGGCTTACGGAGAAGCGGATAGATGGCGGGAACAGATGAGGCTATTAAAGCAACACAAGCCTCCAACGTAGTAAATAAAGGGATCAACGAGAAATTCCTGGCTATGTCGTCCGAGTGGATCCACAGTATCATGGAGGTCAAGCGGAGAAACGAGCAGATGACGGAGATCCCGCTGACCGCGACGAGAAAGTATAGTCCAGCTAGATTCGACCAACATCATCAGCACGAGCGGGAGGGGCATTTGGGAAAGACTTACATTTCTTCGAGGCGGGCAAATGAAGTTTTGCAATCACAGGAATAGGTAGAACCCAAATCACAACATCCTCGAAAGCTCCGAACGAGTTGTTGAACATGTGGATTGCTACGAAGTCGATGCATTTTCGATTTTCGAATGCGGGGCCCGAAATAGCCCAATAAGAATCGATTGGCGTGCATTGAAATATACTCGCCTGTTACTTAGCATCTCGGCGCAACAAAAGGGCTTGCAGAGCATCTTACAAAGATGGCTTCAATGCCGTGCGCAGCAATGATGGTAATGATGATCCAGATAGTTCTCTTATGATTGCTATCAGGCGTCAAACGGAGGTACAGACAGAGTACGCTAAGCTTCAAAATGCTGCGACAGTTGTTAATAAAAGTGCCTTCCATTAGGTGTAAAGGTTTATTACATTAGGCAAAGAATGGCGATGATTGTAAAGGCATAAGTGATCTGGTTCCAGTTAGTGAAGGGTCAATGTCAAAGGATCTTTGCATGCCTTGATAGTTTCTATCAGCTTCATGGGCGCTAGACCAAATAGATGCTTGCCCACGCCATTCTTGACACCAGCTACCAGACAGCCGAAGACTCCAGCAGTAAGGACCTTTTTCGTCAGCGATACATTCAGTCTCTGGTAACGCTTCGTATTTGATTGCGAACACTTACAGAGGCAGCCAAAGCAAGATAATCGTCAGCCCACAGTCCCAGCACGACGTGTCGCCGCCGCTGAGTACTGAGGCGGGCATAAATTCTATGCTCCCTTAGTATTCTTGATGAGCTCTGACCCGCAGATTCACGTACCGTAATAGTACGAAGAAGCAGGAGACTGCGAACATTGAAATCGCTACCGCTTCGAAGGCAGGCCCGCGGTTGGCGTGTCTATTGTCATCTGTCCCAGCTCTCCATTGGGTTCGTGGTGCATTCGCACCAAAGTTGTCCACATTCACATCAGTACCTGATGACGCAGCAGAGGATGAGATGGTTCCGTTAGCGGATTGGGAGGGCGAGACATTTGTTGCAGGAGTTGGGCCGGCTGGGGAAGCCCCTGTCAAAGTGGACGCAGAGGTGGATGACAAGGCTTTTGCGCAGAGGGCCGTATTGACCTTCTCAATATCTATAGAGTACATCATTGGCCACGGCTCACAATGGCTTCGAACGATCAATACCCACTCTGTATATCTAGAACAGAACAGCTTGATTTCGACAAGCATGGTATGACCGCGTTGGTGATTGCTGCTTTGCCGGTCGTACACTGGCATGCAGTGTCCGTGGGGCCACAGCTCGTTGTTGCAATGGCAGCTTGGAAACAGCTGAGCTATTAACCAATGTCAGCAGGTGATGCCAAAATTGGAAGCGGAGTCTCTCATGAAGAACGCACTGAACAGCTAGGCAGATCGTTGATAGACTGCGCAATGCTCAGTGTTGCCGTAGCAACAGTCCAGTATAGCGTCAACGTCTTCATGTTGATCAGAACACACGACCTCCCTCCAATGGTTCAAAGTGATCCTTTCGAAGGTCTAAAAGCAATAATCACCTCGACCGCATATTAAATAAGAGACAGATGCAGGAAGGCATCTTGATGCAACGCATTGCCAAAGTACTTTAGGTATCGGTGCATCTTCGTAGATATGGTCTAATTCCACGACCAACGGATCTCACCTACACGTATGCTACTCTCCCTACCTCAAGCGGGAAGAGCATGTTTAATGTTATGGCGGAGGATGGTTCTCCACGCTCTAGACCCACAAGCTGCGTGACTGTTGTGAACTAATCCAGGAACCGCCGCTTCGGTCTCCATGTTCCGAGTGGAGGATGCCCTGCAAGTCTCAGTCCGGCCTTGCCAGGACCAAGGCTCGCTGGTTGATCAGGGTACGGCCGGTCACGCTATACACCAATATGGAGCAGTCTTTTCGAGGGTTTTTCCATGCATGATGCATCATCGTCCGGAAATAGTAGTACTCAGATCGACGATCCATTCAAAGTCAAATCTGGTCCTTAATTCTTCGCCTTATCGGACTGCGACACATGGGAGAGTATCTTATTAGTTCACCTGAGAAGTCCGAGTCCATGATCTCAACACTCACATCATCTCCTGCTCAAGTGCTCTTCCTACATGCTTGGATGCGGTTTCTGGGCTTTGAAGGGATGTATTGCTTACTAAGGATCCGACTTTGCCTAAATTTCCGTCCGAGGGTTTCTCCGGGGTTACAGTTGGTGGGGGGTTGGAAAAGTTGAGCCAGGGCCGGAACTTTTTTTTTTTGATTCCGACCCCGACTCAACTTTCTGCATATGCTAACCATGAGTTCAAAATTATTCCAACCCCGGCTCAGCTTTCTGCATATGCTAATCATGAGCTCAAGAAACAGCAAGAGCGAAGTATTGAAGCCGTGCATATGCATAGCTTGAGCGAAACATCGAGAAAACAGCACAATCACAGATCATGCATATATCACGAATCGACTTTGCAGCAAGACGAGCGAAGATTCTTCTACATATGCTTAGCATATGCACAAAACATGTGAATCATGAACTCAACTTGTGACATGCTCATTCACAAGCTATCGCTCATGTTATCTTCGTCAGATCTGCTCGTGATTTGCATTGCATGAAACTTGAGCGAGCTGAGTTTCTTTTTAGTATATGCACGGCATATGCGAACTGCAACTCTCACTGTCTCACATTCAAATCATTTAGTCAATCTGTTATTTCATTCGCTTGATTTTTTGCGTTGATGCTTTCATTGTTCATCGATGATTCTTTATGCTCAGTTGATGCTGCGCATATGCTCAGTCGAGATCTTAAATATGAATTATTTTGTGATCTTGCTTGATGATCTTGGCATATGCTTCGCATCGGCTTCGAAGCTTTTCCAACCCGACGCCAGGTCTTGGATGTGCGGGGCATATGCCAATTTTAAAGTTCAACCCGACGCCAAGAAATTTTTCCGACCCCGGCTCAACTTTTTCAACCCCCCGGCCAGCTGTAACCTTCCCACCTTGATTATTGGTACACCAAACAAGCACCAGCATCGTGATCTCTACAGACAATCGATTACGGCAATCTTTTAGACATGCATAGAGTGGAAGCTGCTGTTGCCTGGACAATTGGCCGATGACAATTATTGCTGCCCAAACGTGAACCATTGGCGCTCCAAGATTGACGAGGATTTCCGTTTTTCTCCTCTGCGCATTCTACAAACTTGGGACTTGGTTGGGTCCTTCTTGGTGCGAACATAGGTTATAGGATATCTCCGGCCCTCAAAGTTGCGTTTTATCTTCTAGCGAATAAACTCTTTCAACCTTTTTGTCGTCAGAGACCGCAACTACTTGTGATCGTCGAAAGCCTACCATGGTACACAATAGCGCAAGCTGCTTTCGGCCCGCGAACTAGATAGGGATGGTACGGATATGACGTGGCTGAGTTCGGATATGGTATCTTCGAGTGGTCGTTCAGAGAATGTACCTAATTTTACTGGTGGTCAGGGAAAGGCCTTCAAAGCGAAGAGACAAAGAATTGTGGGATGCGAGTAAGAACTGTATGACTGTCTTGTATTCTTCAATGTTCCGTCTTTACTCAATATATCTTGATACTGGTAGAGCATTCATCACCTACCTTCAAAAATAATATCTTGACCATCAGGTCCGGAATAGCTAGACAACGGAAACACAATCTAGGTTCTATAACTTTTGAGAATCCTTCCGGCCTTGAGGCGATTGATTGCGGGCAGCCTGGCCTATCGGAAGGCCAGAAGAGACGGAGAGCTAGATAGCAGTAAGGAGACCATCTTGAATGCTCTCGAGGTCTACATATTCAATGATAATGCCATCGATGCAGACCGTGAACATAACATCCTCGATAACATATGGAGGCAATGTGGTGCGAGCTATCACGAGTTTGCAAGACGGCTACACGGACGACGTGCCTGGTGCCTGTTAGTATCCAGTCCTGATAATGCTTATTGGCCATATGATGTAACTATGTAAAAGACTTCTGTAGAGCAGACTCAACCAGCAAGGTGTGATACCGAAATAGATCAGGTATTCGTTGTTGCTGATGGCCATAGAATTTCAGAGCTTGCGATACAGATGTTGAGAGACTGTATACTCGTCTTGCCTACTGTGTATAAGATTCATTTCACACATCTTAGTACACTGTTGGTATCTAGCCGCTTTAGCCTGCGCAAGAGGTACGATCTTACTAACACCATGAGCAGCCCACTTCGTCTCTCACTTGAAAATTACGGTATGGAGAGAACGTAGTTCAAAGGATGGACTGGAATCTAGATAGCCAATGATTGACCTCGAAATCTTCCCCCTACATTGTGGTACAGAAGGTTTGTTCCTCGCAATGCTGCTTGAAGAGGTCAGAGAGGCCGGCTCCCTCTCGCTATTCAGTAGATTCTCACAAATAACCCATCAGCCATCAAATGGGTCTACCCAAAAAGTCTTATGTGCTCTGTAACATGCTCAAATAAAGTAGAAAATGGTGGCACGATCGCGGTGACCATTTGACACGCCACCCACTGTGTCCAGGTGTTCCTGCACCTTTAGTTGAAACCCCATTCGATTCCTTGGACCCTTCCATTCCCGGTTGGAGCTACCGTGGTGAACAAGGTTGGACTCATATCAACATCTGCGTAGGCACAAGCCTGGCATGTGTCTACAACCGTAGCCTGGGTGGTCGTGCCGGTGGTTGGGTTGAAGACCGAGATTGTCTTGCCGCAAAGTGGGTTGGTGTTAGGGTTTGCTCCGTTGTTCATCATAGGGACGGAGAGGGCCACGATGGCATCGGTGTCGCGGTTTGTGATTCCGCAGGAACCAAGACCAGTCGAATAATGTGTAATATCGCCAGTATATTGCAGATTTGCACGGGTGCTCAGGGGTACTGCAACGGCAACAACCGCGAAAGGAAAGATGAGGGATCCAAAGGAGATCTTCATGGCCGGTATGAAAGGGCGGAGTAGGGAGGTCTTGGCTGGTATGTTTTGAGTACTTAAAAGAAAGAATGCGGATGATTTTGTTTGAAGAATTGATTCTAAGGTTGTAATGACAGTGCGTCGAGGTGAGACAAGGTTGATAAACGGTTATCGGTAGGAGAACCTGTGCTGGAGCAGGAATGTAAGCATTGGAGTAGATCCACTTCTCTTATATACTCGTCAACGAATCCTATACAAGGCCTGGGTTCCATTACACCTGTCATTCGCTTGGACACCATCCGTAAGATTTGAGCGGAAAGCCAGGCAACGCAGTCTAGGCTGACCCGAGAAAGAAGCAATGAGCAATGGGAAGATAGATGGTGGCGAACACACAAAAATGAAACACCACGGAGGCCTAGGGTCCTACCATAACCACCAACACCAGAGCTCAGCCATAGAAGATCTTTGTTTGGGGCTGAGGTGGACATCACTATATCGGGGTTAGAAAAGCTGGCTTTCGTTCACCTCACTTTCCATATGCAAAGGCAATATTGTCACCCTAGCCAATAGCACTTAAACTTTGGCGCAAAATAGTGAATACACCCAATCTATTGCTTAATTCTTTATGATGGGGCTCTATTATAGGAATCCAAGAGCCTCTGGTCACTGTCGAGTTCAGTTGTATGAGTCGAAGTTTGGGTTCCGACGTCTTAGGACACCGGAAAGATACTTAATTTCCGGGAGACTGAGTAAGGAACAGCCGTGCCATTCATTCCAGTTTCACGTGAGCCGCATATTTGGTTGCCTTGGGTCTGAAGAGCCTGAATAGCGGAAAATGAGGTTTTGGGGTTCCTGCCTGAGGGCCACAGTCCCACCGGACTTCCAGATGTGAACACTACCTTTATGTCTTGTATCAGGTAACTTGAACAACGAAGAGACATGCACTTGAATTTTTGCAACAAGGAATGCTTCGCAATCCCGGTTAACCTTCGACATCATAACATCATCACTCTCATCGGTGATCGAAAGATGCTTCGTTGTGAGGGGAAGACGACGAATCCTGGACTTGTTTCCATACATCCTAGGAACGATTGTAGGATTCTTGTGCTACTACTATTGAACAAGAGGGTCTTGGCAAAATTGTTGCAGAGGTTAGGAAGCAGAGTGCGCAGTCTGCCAAAGATGGATGCCATCCTACGAGGATGAAACACGGGAAGACAACATGGCAACCTTCAGGTTTCCCGGAGATGGACATTTCTCGAGGGTGGCGTGGTCAGGAACAAGGACGTTGACAGAACATTAGATGGTCTCCAATATGAATATGTAAGGAAGAGGTACGGAGTAGGGGATGCCCTGAAACGAGGAACGAGAGGAAGGGAATGGTTGAGCGTATGACAATTCGGCGTGTCCCGTTCGGGCCGGAAGATCGTCGCCCCGCCGCAGAACAACTGCCAGGCTGCCAGGCAGCTCGAGGTCTCTTCGGCGTACCAACCTCATTTTCCCCTTTGAAACCTTCTGCCCTTTTGATCCCACAATCCCTTATTTCTTACGCGATCACAGCCCCCAACAGCCAGGCAATTAGTCCTCTTAGCCTTTAGGCAACCGATCCTTCGTCAGGATCTGCAAGCTGAGCTCTGGTCGCCACACCAAAACGGCAGTAATCAAAGCACGTCTCTGTCTCCGAAGATGCGGCGAGGTTTCGACAGCACGGAGAGAACGACGAGGTTTACCCTGACTGGTTGGAAGTGGAGATACTGAGCTGATGTAAACTCCATTTTTAGCAGCTCATGAGCGAGGATTCCCAGAAAGCGGCGGTACCGCTTCTAACACCATCACCGCACGGTCCGAAACAGGCTTCAGTAGCTCTTACCTTCGAAAATCCGAACGCAAGCGTTGCTATATATTGTCGATGCATAGCGGTGTATGGCCTACAGTCAACATACGCGCAGGACCGCCTTAAAGCCAATACGCCGTTGATGTCCCCACCTCTTCGCTGAGCCACAACACATTATAGGCATCATGCAGGATTGGATATCTAGACAACACTACTACATATTGGATGAAGCCTGCAGAACAGGTGAAAGAGTGGGAGCAGTTCGTAGGGTGTGGCTGGGAAGACCATCCTACGGATAACACCTTGATCCAACCTCTCTACCATGCAAGATGGGCTATCATGTTCGTTCGTGATGTTCACGAGGATGCCAAGGATATGAAAAGCTGAATTGTGCAACAAGTTATCTAGCATGGTGGGACATGAAGAAAGAAAGAGCCGAATCATCTATATTCACCATATTCCTTAGGTAATCCCAGCGATACACACGTCTCGATCCCTCATTTAGAGCTTCCAAGCCGCCCGTCTTAATACGCCGCCCTACCATTACACCACAATCCGCTGACTTTACTCCGAACGTCCCGTCCCTCGTCTCACAGACTCCTTAAAACGTTCAAGTCCTCATATCAACCCCATCCGGTTACTCACCCCAGAAGCCCAATCTTCTTCCACCCCTCCACATACGTTTTCACCACCTCCGCCTTCACAGTGTCCGAACCTCGCAAGGTCGCAGAAACTCTCCGCGCGCCTGCCGTATCCATAATCACATCCCCACCCGCCATGTGCTGGAAATCTTTCCTGAAAAAGTCCCCAAGCATGTGTGGTGACGCTGGGGTTGACAAGCTGATTTCTTTGATTGCGATGGGTCCCGTATTGTTACCGTTGCTGAGTCCGTGGGCTTTATGATCAGCGCCTTCAGCGCCTGAGTGTTCGGTATCAGCAGTAATAGCACCAACTCGGTCGAGCCATTTATCAATAGGCAAGAACTCGCGCGAGATGTCTAGTCGGGAGGCCAAAATGGTGAGCATTTCGTGCCAGGACTGGCGGACTGGGTTTTCGAGGTGGTAGATTAGACTTAGGGGATGGGGTGTGAGGAGGATCTCGGAGAGGCAGGTGGCGGCCAGATTGACTGGGAGCCAGGAGAGGGTCTGTAGGGTGTGTTAGCTAGGGGTTTTGCGGCTTCTATATCCCTTGCTTTACCTACTCCGTCAATAACTGGGAGGCAAGAGATCTTCTGGGAGAGATGGATGAGGGTTGGGATATGTTCGTTTGCGTTCCAGAAGCCGGTTTTTTGAGATCCGGACATTTGCCCTATACGCACACAAGATACTTCGATTGAGGCTTGGTGAGTACGAGCGGCGTTTTCGATAATGCGCTCGCAGATGAGCTTTGCTTGGCCGTAGCCGAAAGGGTTAGTGCAACTGGGGTCGTGAATAGGAACTTCAGGGACCATGCGCGTGCCGTTGACGAGAGCGTATTGGCCCACAACTGCGATGGAGGATACAAATAAGAGCCTGGGTTTCAGCAGCGGACGGAGGTCGTGGGCGCCTTTGGCAAGAATAAGCAAGCTCTGGAGAAAGCGGAATTGGGCTTGGAATGAAGGTAGCTGGCGTTTGAAATCCATAGGCCAAGCACAGTGCACGATGTGCGTGGTGTTTCTACAAAGGCGTGCGTATTCGGCATCTTGAAGGCCTAGGTGGGGTGCGGCAGGATCGATCGTAATGAGTTCAATCTTGGACCGGTCTTGGAGAGGAATCGTGACGCCTTTGGTTTCCGCTGTCTTGAATTGGTGCTCATACGCGTCTTGATGGTGGTATCGTGCGTCCAGTGGCAAGCGGTTCAGACATACCACCCGCGCTACGTTTGGAGAACTGGCTAGTTGGGCAAGAAGATGGGTTCCTAGGCTACCTGTACTGCCGGTCAACAGCACTACAGGGCCAGTGCCATGCTGGAGCTTAGGTGAGGTAGATTGTTCCAGGGAATACAGATTAGCAAAGTCTTCGATGGTGTGTCCAAGGTCACTCTGGCCTCCTTTCAAGTCCCCACCATCTCTCAACGCCTGCGCAAGCTTCGCTATCGAAGGGTTTTTATATACGAAATCGGTAGTTATCCGCTCCTTAGACAGAAAAGCTGCGCTGTTGTGGGGGATGGAGCTAAGTATGAGTCTGCGAAGACGCACTGCCTGCAGAGAATTCATTCCCAACTCGAAGAGGTCGTCCTCGAAGGTCCAATCTTGTATGGGTACGGTCCAATTCAGGTTAACCTGGATCACCTTCTTTAAACTCTGTTCCAGATTTTGCGCGTCCAACGCAGATGTGGAGTTTTCAATGGCTGGGTTATCCAAGTCCTGATATACCTTTCTTATTTCTGCTTCGAATAGTTGGGAGGCCTCTTTTCTAAGCACCGAGCCTTTGTCAGAGCGTGGGACAAACATTCCCGGCGGAGCAACGATGATGTTAGTTGTGGATGAGATTCGGGCATGGTCATCCATCTGATTACAGGCCTCCACAACTATAGACCATATAGATGACTTAAATTGCTCATGGTCTTCTGTAGGTGAAGCTGGCTCCACGATCACCCCCAACTCAAATTGTCCGTCCCCGAATGCGACAGCCGCCTTGACTAAAGGGCTTTCGGAGAGCAGGGATTCCAGGATGCGTGGAAGCACTTTCTCGCCTGTGGCAAGAACGATCAGGTCATCATTCCGCCCGACGGCTTTGAAATCGGTGTCAGGATGCTTAGGGTTGTTTACTAGCCGATCTTGTAACTCGAAAGACTTCTCCCACCCGAATGGATGTGCTGTCAGCTTGAAATATTGTACATTCTCATCTCCTGCAGAATCAACGGGTTCGAGGTCAAAGCCCATGTCTTGCCTCAGCCTGAAGTAATGCCAATCATAATCAGGGGTGGGCGCGAACACAGGGGCCATTGGTCCGACTTCTGTCGCTCCAAAATGAGACAGAACTTTGACCCCAGCTGTAGCCAGCTTCTCTCCCACGGACACTTTGAGTGGTCCACCGCCACAGGCGACAAATTGTAGGGGTAACAATGCCTTGACTCCCTGGTCTTTAGGGAGTAAGGATATCTCCTCAAGAATCAGAGGGACCGTCATGAGCGATCGCGCATGGCTTGATTTTAACGCGTCCACAGTCGATGCCCCGGTGGGCACGACATGTGCTGAGGCTAGCCAGAATGGCTTGCCAACCCCAAGCGAAAGGCATGCAGCGAGCAAGCCAAAGCCCTTTTTCGTGGAAGATTAGCTTAAGTTTATCCAATATGGCTAGGTGTCTAACAGACATGATAGAGGGGAAGAGTAGACATGTTCAATCCGCCAATCTCTTCATGACTTGAGGGCTGATGGCAAACACTGTATCCGAGTAGGTATCTATGGGGCTGATAAATAGGTTTAGGCAGTCCAGTAGTCCCAGAGGAGTGTAGAATCAAGACATCTCGGTCAGTCTCACTTGTGAAATGGTCAGGGGAACATATTGCACCCTCAGCTCCGTGGTAGTCCAAGTCTGTCTGTAAGTCGTCCTTGTAGGGCTTCTGTAAGTAGACGGCTGGGGCTGTAGGCGATAAAGAGGGTGTTGTGCTTTGTGCACTCGCCGTACTGATAACATTTGACAGCCGTGGCGAGGTAATCACCGCAGTAGCACGGGTCTCCTGGAGTAAATGATTGACTGCCGTAGGACTAAGGCGCGCTGATAAGAGAGCCACCTAGCGAAAACAATCAGTGGCCGAGTTTGATACGCATTTGCATTGAATTTGGGCCATGCTAAAAGGGATCTTCGAGGGTGCAAATATTCCATATGTACTATAGCCTGCGCAACCTAGAAGAAAAACTGACAGGAACGCCTAAGCTCATAAGGGCGAACAGGTGAATCAACAATCCCACATCGCTCTCGACAAACAAAGCCACTGGCTGGCATTTGACAATTCGACCCTCGTCGTTCTTGTAAGGCTGCTTCAGTTCTGCTATTTCCTCACACAATCTTTTCGAGCAGCGAAGAATTGCACGTTTCAGTTGAATATGCGTTATAGCGACCGGTTTCGCTTGCGGCGTATCTTGTGTCTCTTTTGTAGCCTGTACACAGAAAATCTGGCCTGCATTATGCTTTGCGTTGAAGTCTATCAGCTCAGGCACTGTTCGAATCTCGTTATGGTCCTCGTCGGACGGTCGTAACTTGATTCGAGCGGGGTTGAAGTTGGTTGTAGAGAAGGTCGAAGGTGCCATGTCGGGTGAACAGTGGGACAGCGCTGTGTCGAAAGCCGGGACCGTTCGCATTTTACAAAGATTGGATGAGAGGTCTTGAAGACCCGAGTGGATCTGCGGCTTGCTATCAAGAACGTTTGTCCAGCGACTCGGGCCCTGACTTGATTGGCCAGCGCGATTTCGTAGACTAGGCCCAATGGAAGAACGTAGTGGTTGACTCTACCCGGCGACCTGAGCCACTACAAGGTTGGATTGAGATTCTGTTACGATGGTTCAGCACCTGGTTCAGCGGTTTCATGGGCGTAGATAGTATTGCCTGGCATGCGGCATGTTGGGATTTGATATGAGAGCGATCGGTTGATGATACGACCACCAGAGATTCCAGGAAATGAACGAGCGTAACGTTCAATTAGATTTAAATGTAAAGCCATATCTAGTGCTCATTTTGGTTCTACAAAGTTGCTACATGATTCATGAACTCGAAATAATCATCTCCATGCACATCAACCTGAATCAAAGGACATCTTATGGTCTGTCCTTACGACCGCCGAGAAAGCTCGCTCCGTCACTGCCTGAACAAGCTTCCCGAGTTCATCCGCAGAACAGACGGCTTCAATGGTGACCCGTCGTGTACTATCAGGTCTCTTTCCATGGGTGGAGCTCGTGAGAGCTGCGCTCGAAGGAAGAGGAGTTCGAGCTGACAAAGTCGTCGAGGTTGCGTTGGACGAAAACGAAGCGGGAGAGGTCCCAGTTGAGGCGTAGCCTGTGTGTGGCAGATCGGCACCGAGCATTGATTCTAATTCAGGGTCTAAAAGCATACCAGTGTCCCATCTGTTCCAGTCATCAAAAGGAAAATCAGACTTTGTGCTGGGCGAGAAATTCAGGATGAAATCGTCGATACTTTGTATGGTGCTCCCATTGTAAGCATTGCGTTCCAACGAGGAGGGCGAAGCGACAGCGCTTCCTTGTGAAACTGTTTGTTGTGTACTTTCGGGGTTCAATGTTCCAGACGTGTAGTTGGAATTATCGAGAACGGTTGAAAACGGTGAATACTGCAATGTCGGCATGTCTTGTACAGCCCCATTGACATCTGCGTCGTTGCCAAAAGAGTTGTGAGGAATGTCGCCATAGAGATCGTCCATAAAGTCTGCTTCCGGGGTACCTGAACCCAAATGGACAATGGTATTGCCCTGGGTCTCGAAGCTGGAAGCTTGCTTATTCTCGGCCCCAGTCTGTGGAAGGCGAAACACTACCCCCTCGCCTTCGGAGCTTTCCTCGTCCATCTCACTTCCGCTGTCAGAGATATCTGATTTGTCCGACTCGAGCAAGTCATCGAGCTTATTCGTATCTGTAGGCTCTGTGCCAGAGACCTTCGTGGACTTCAGTTTCGAATACATGCGTGCGCCGTTCGATTTTCGGCACAAAAGATGATACCGATTTTTTGCACCAAGGCTCGTTCGACGAGGGAAATGGATTGATGTGATTTGTTGCCAATTACGACCGTATCTAGTAACGCCATCAAGGAGGAGCTCATCCTAGATTGCCTAAATTAGGTCGGAAAAGGCAAATATAAGTACACCAGTAGCTACGTACCTCCTTAGGCGTCCAGGCGCTATGGTCAATCTCTGGGTTCAAACTTTGACACCAGCGTTTCGATGCTTGATCCCCGGTTCTAGTCCCTACGTCCGAGGCAACTATGGACCATTTAGTACCGTGAGCGTTGACAGCATCGTAGAGCCGTTCGTCTTCAGATGGTGTCCAAGCTCCTTTATTGACTTTTGCTGCTGTTTTCCCATACCATCTTTTTCGACAGTCCTTGTTTGTACGGCCAGGAATGTTAGCGGCTATCTCATGCCAGAGTAACGGCCGACCATTGTCTTGGGCTGGTATATTTTGTTAGTATCCATTGAGGTAGTGGGTTCACTGGACATAGCTGGATCTATGGCGGACCTTTAGATACTGCAGCTTTCAGAAGATTGTCCTCCTCCGCTGCCCACTTCCTGCGTATTCGACCCATTGCAACCGTCCGACCTGTCATCAATCGCAACGGCTTTGTTGAAGGCTATGAGTTGTAAACATAGGGCTGCTGTTGCTTTCGATGAGAGTTCCCTGGATAGGGTTCCATGGATTCATGTTGGCTCTGCCAACGTGTGCGGTCCGGGCCACAAGCCCTAGCCATAGCATGCGTCAGGATGAAGCAGGATGGTGTGCAGCCTACAGTTTCACCGCCAAGAAGATTAACAGCCTCCTGACCCGTAATCGCGTCTTGGACCTATAAAGCAAGGTCCTGTAACGCGTATGTACTTCATTGTGGAGGCAGGGGCATTCTCGGAGTCGCCCATCTAGGATAGAGCGTCGTTCCAAAGAATTTGGGGCACTTGGGTATTGGATGACTTTGCCTTTTACGATAATGTACCGCTGCGTCTGGGGACTGGATGCGAGGACTGAGAGGAGTAATGGGTAAGGCTGTGAAAGACCGTTGGCATCAATCGCTTAAGACGCGCGACGTTGATTGGTGATTTCCAATTTAGGCTTCATAAGGTATGTTCCGCGGCCCCCACCGGTACCTACTCGTAGGCTCGTAGCCCCCACCCCACCCCCCTCCACCGGCTCTCTCCGCCCTGTGGCTACCGTCGCATTTGATCCCTCTCAGGGTCCCCCGCACAGTGCTAGATAGTACTGTAGTACAGCCATATCACGCCACCAAACGTATACCGCTACCGCTCTCCAATCTACCTTACTCTCAGGTCTTCGTCCAGCCCTGTCAGCACTATCTCTGCAGGACAACCAACTTTGCAAAAGAGCGGTGTGAGACGGCTCGTATGGACACTGGAAGGCGCAAGTAGGTAACGTCGCACGGCCGCTGATAGGGTGGAAGGAGGCGACAGCGCTGATAGCTCCACATAGATCAACAGTCCAGCAGCTATTTTCTATTCTCGATGATGTCTTGGCATCACCCGTCCACCACTCAGTGCTCCAGATGGACCTCGAGCTACCACGAACCAAATCCGGGACTAATAGAGAAGCAAAGAACTACACCACTATGCAAATGTTGCTTAGTAGCCATAGCTGCACCCTGCCTAATTCCAGAGCTGATAGTAGCCTTGGGACTGAGATGCTGGTACAGTTTCCATATGTGGCCAACAGGTGCAAGGCACCAGGCTTACCGTCTATCTTACACGTTGCATCCGCTGATGTCACACTGGGTGGAAGCCCAAGCGCAGATATCTGGAAGTGTTCCCAGCAGAGAGATGGCTCAATCCAGAACACTGTGCCGGAGTTTTGCCCAGTTCCCACTATCTTCAACCCTTACAATAATCTCTGTATTCGATACTATCCTCTTTAGGGTTCCTTGGTTGCCTTGTCATTGAAGAGAGCGATAAGTACGAAAATAAGAATATGTTCATAAGCTCAGCACTACTCTAAAATCTTTGCATGAAGACGGCGGAGCCTAAAACTGAGATGGAGTTTTGTACTTAAAGATGCCACATTGTATTTGGGAAAGATGGTATGATGGATTCGGCCGAAAGTACCGTGGGCGTCCGTGTCGGGGAAGCCACAAAGCTGTGGAAACCATCAAAAATTGCTCGGCGCATTGTACAGCAGTAAGGCCCAAGGTCTAGGCAAGGCTCCAGTTGATCTGAACAAGCAGCATGTTCCAGCAGCCACCTTGATCCGAGGTCAGGTATAATAGGTCTCATTAGACAGCAAATGTTGTTTGCCAAGTAGTGAAGGTGAAATTGGCTTGCGGTTCCATACACTTTGCCTTGTGTTAAATCGGGATTGCAACAGCGAACACCCCTTTCATCAGAAGATTTCCTACAAAAGGTGTAAACGTTATTTAAATGGTCAACGATACGGAAAGCTTGGGTATCGTGCTTGCGCGCCCTAAACACTACACCATCCGCATATTCCGTTCTTATGGCCATAGATAGCCCATGTCTAGGAAAGGTACTATGGAAGTTGTAAGAGACTATGGTATATCAATCTACATAAAAGAAATAGCGGGTCAGTCACTTTTGAGATCCAAGGCAGATCCCGAGTGAGATTAACTGAACAGAATCACTATATTCGCAGGCTTGCATGCCCGCTTTTGTTCCGTGTTCTTTCTTACTTGGGCCCCTAAATTCATTTTGTGGAACATATGGGGGACCATCTTGCGGTCTGTGGTGCCAGACCTGCACATGAACAACCACGACGCCAGTTCCGGCATGCATCTGCAGCAGATGGGCTGAGCTATGGGGCTGCATAGTAAGGATTTAGGGTTACGCAAGTGTTTCCGGCACCGCTTCGCCTAAGTTTCCGGATGCAGGTTTCCGCCAGGCCTGTTCTATTCTTCAAGTTGCCTGGGGGCCAAGACTTCATCCCGAATCACGGCTGATACCTGCATGTCATAAGGTTACAAGCGGATCACAAAGCAGGCAGGTCTTGTCCGATCTTCTGCAAAGGAAAAATACCTACGTATCCCCGTATCAGATGTTGTGCGGCCAGTGGCCCTTGCGGTCATAACGGTTACGAGCTGATAACTCGATCGAGTTCAATAGGCTTCATCTGAGGATCGCTCCCATTGTCTCACCTTTGGGAGATAAACTCGGTGACTGGCGCCATCCACCTCCGGTTGCCTGTTCTTCCTTGAGCGTGTGGGCGCATACACCATGCATTGAATGGACCCGGTTTTCTGATACGTCGGGCCAGGCGGTGTATGAATCCTGGATTTGTCTTCATGTGCGACCCCTCAGATCCGCCTTTCGGAGTAGGGTGCTGGTTTCTAATCTACCTCGGCCATTCCGGAGGATTTTGACGAATTATCAAGTCAACACGCATCTCCTCGTTACAGACTTTCGAATCCTGGCAGGATCCTGGCAGGATCCGGGCAAGGTATCCGGAGCGGGTGAATCTTAAGATCGCCAGGGCGGAAGTGGGCTTACAATGACAAAGTAGTGAAAGGAGTGGGTTATCACTGAGCCGTTAGAATTCTTCACCGACGAATCCAGCGATTCTTGCTACCCTCTTCAGAGAGGAACCGATGCAGAGGACGTGCGTAGAAAAGCGTGATACGTGTGAACGGCTGATTCAGCTAACCACATTTTACTCTGTGACGCAAGAGATGCCTTGGTCGATGCTATAATATTAGGTTTATGCGTAATCCGCTTACACGGGTCATGGTACCGTGCATGATGACTGCGTTTTTCGCCTACTGCGTTTTTCGCCTATTGCGCAAGACGGTGCATCTTCGATCCGCCGTTCCCCATCCATGGACTCTGGTGTCAGAGCTCTCGGCATTGGACATCTCAGCCGCAGTCTTAGACCGTTCAGTACAAGCGCAATGAAAAGGGGGAGTTGGGGGTTGCCTGCTGTCTCCGAGTTCCAGCATCGCCCCGCCCTGCTCTAAGAGTACCGTCGTGACAGCATTATGACGGTCCTTGACAAGACAACGAATCGGATTATTTCCCGAGCAAGAATGCAAAGTACTATAGAACAAGACTTCACGAGTTCTCTCCCGGCTCTTCACTGTATCCCAGTGGACCAAGATCTAAACCACGCCAGCTACTGTAGTTAGGTTTCGGCCGTATCAACTCCATGTACACGTTATATCAACGGACCCCTAACTCACAGCTTTCTCAGCCTCCACTTATCGTTCTACACCGGCACTGTTCCCTATATCTATATCTCTAGTCGACGAGGAGACCTCGCGCATAAGGGCATCCAGAACGCCAGTAAACAAGAATTAGCTGCTATAGACATCTTCAAATGGAAAAATCGACTCGTTACTTGTTTGCGAAGAGTATAGATCTTGTCTTGAATCTAATCTCAACGCGTGCTCCATAAGTAAAAGTAGACAAAAGAATATGTCAAACTTGATTATCCTGAGTGCCATATCCGTACTGCCAACTTAGTCGAATATTCACCTCCCTTACCTCCTGACGATCTTCCATGTCACTCGCATCATCCTTCGACACGAAAAAAGCGAAACATTGATTTCTCATATATATATTCCCAATTTCCAGGTATTCATTACGAAAAACGACTCAGGTTTAATACGAAAGTAATGAATCAAAAGTGTAGTCAGATGGTTTGATATTATAAGTAAAAGAAATCAAGGTCCTATCATGCTTCGTTTCATTTCTACTACCGCTGCCCGAACGACAGTAGGGGGCGAAGACGCGAAGGTTTAGAGTCTTGGGGTTTTGATACCTTTAGAGGGGTATACCCTCGGTGTGGTATTCAAATGTGGGGCGAAGGGTAGAGCTGTGGGAAGTGGTGAGCAAAAGACTGGTGTGGATGAGGTTTGTAAAAAGTGTACTCTATATCTAAAATTCTAGCGTTACTTCGTACACACACACTTTGACAGCCGCTGCCAACTATATCTCTTCTCATTAACGTTCATAAATGGCATACTTCGTAAAAAGAAATCATTCACACGTACCAAAAAACACCTTACGACAGCGGCCATAGCCTTCCCTCTCTCACCCGCTTCCAGTACTCTCCCTAATTCCCAGCCGCTCGAAAAGAAATTCATAGCCCCTCTTCACAACCTCCCAATTCCTTCCCTCCCTATCCCCGTAAAGATCGAACAGATGCACAGCCCCCTCGACAATCTCCCCACCGGCCGTCATCCCTTGCTCCACCAGCGCGTCCCATGTTTTCTGCGTCTGCTGCCATGGAATCAGATCATCCTGGGTGCCGTGGATTAGATATGTCGGCACGCGATAGTTGCCCTGCGTGATTTGTGTGTAAGGACACACGGCAGCGATCTTCGTTGCGTCCGGCTGGGGGAGAGATTGCCACTGAGCTTGCTGTGCGTTGCCGTCACTGTCGGTAGTGCTCAAGCTGTTCTTACTTGGGAGGCCACCAAGGAGGACCGGCAACGCCTGGCCTTTCCAGTTCATGTGCAACGCAATGCGGGAGCGAGGATCCGAAACGGACATCCAACCCCCTAGGGGGCGTTTGCCGGGTGGAACATTGTATGCAATGATGGGGGAGTCCTGGACGCCTTCGAGCAGATCATAGGGTTCGGCCGCCATTGACGCGGTGTTTGCGGGGAAATTTGGCAGTCGCCAGAAATCAGAGGAGTAGTTGGTTGGGCAGTAGAAAGCAAGGATTGCGTCTGGGGGTTTGAGGCCTCGCGCAGGGGCGGTCCAAGCGAGGGTCATGGAGAGGGTGCCTCCTGTCGACCAGCCGACAACGACGACCTTGTCACCATTGGGATGGATGTCTGAACGCTGGAGTTTTAGGTTGGGGAGAACGCGTCGAGCCCACTGGAGAGCGCTGCAGACGTCCGAGATTGGACCTTCTAGTAGGGGGGCTTCTGGGCAGAGCCTATAATCTACGCTGACTGGCAGGAGACCATTATCAAGAAGCCATTGCGTCTGTTTTGGTCTGATGTCTTTTCGGGAGAGCATGATATGGCCCCCTCCATGGACCATGAGCGCTATGGGCCCATTAGTATCTGCAAAACAGCAGGTCCACGCGGCTAAAGGAAGGGCATACCAATGGGTCTTTTGGTTTGAGCCGCTCCGGTCTCTGTTGGATAGTAGATATCCGCATAGAGGGACGTTCCGCCCACTCGATGATACTCCACAGTTTCCATCGAAGGTACCGTTCTACCGGTGGCTTTGTTGAGTGCTGTGTTATTCTGTGACCCCCCCATAAATGCTGCAATGACTCGGAATTGGTCCGATTCTTCCGTTTCATCGTCGCTCCAATCCACGTGCTTAAAACCTGCTTCCACCAATGTTTGCTTCCAAAGAAACTCATCTGCCAGCACATGTTTGCGATCATCTTCGAACAACCACCAGCCTTCGAGCAACCCAAACACGCAGTCAAGCCAGAAAAGATTCCTGGTCAGCTCTAACAAACAAAGGAAGCCCTCGTTTCGAAGTATCTTGTGTATGTTTATCGAAGACTTCACAAGACTCTTCGTAGCATGAACGCAGTTGGACGACAGAATTATGTGATGAGAATGAACAAGCTGCTTTGGGGGCTCCTTTTCCACATCAAGCACCATGTATTCCATGCAGTTGTAGTGAGCAAATTTCTTCTTCGCTGCCGCCACCATTGAGGAGGAAAGATCCGTGAAGGTATAGCTGAATTCAATCCCACGAGACAAGAGTATATCAATCATATGTTTAGTAGTCCCACCAGTACCTGCACCAAGTTCTAGGATTCGTAACTTTTCCGGTCCTCGATATTTGCTCAAAGTTTCGCTGAAGAAGTTCCCTAAGATCTTCGTCCCAGTCGCAAACATTGGAGAATTTGTATACACGTCTTCAAGAAGGTCTTTGTCGGTCTTACTACGGAACAGAACCTGAAGCGGGTCAACCTTACCAGACAGGCAATCTGCTAGTTTCGACCCAGTGGATTTCAGAAGCCGATGCTCGGACGCATGTTGAGGAAAATCAGAGATGATCTGTTCATAGAGTTGACTAGCTGTTGGTAAACTGGTGGGCTTTCCGGTTCGTAGCATACTGGTTTTTTCAATGGATATGAGTGACGCGTCCTCGAGGATTTTGTAATACTGAGACATTACTTTCCTATGCTTTGGCAAATATTGGATGGGAGGCAGTCGATCACCAGCCTTTAATGAGCCGAGAGAACATCCGAGGTTTGCGAAAGCTTCAACGACATATGCGAGGACAAGTTCTGCTTGTTTCGGATAAACCTTGGTTCGAAAGTCTAGAAAGCCCGCCTCCTTTGCAAACCGGCCGTAATCATGTCGGATATGGGCGAAGTCTTCTGCAGCCGAAGCCAAAGGATTATAATTCGGTGCAGCTGTGTATTCGTCCAAAATCAAAGCGGCGTTGGCGGTAGGATGTGATACAGCAGTTTTCTGTGCTTTCACCTCGAAGAAGTTTGAATTGGGACGAACCTTTTCGATTTCAGGCGTCACAGCAGGTCTAGGTTTGTCTTGTCGTGGCAAGACCATGTCACTAAGGTTGCCAAAGGTGGTCTCTGGACTCAGCTGAGTCATGTCTATTTTTGAACCAAACGCCTTTTCGATGTCGGCTCCCAATTCAATGCCAAGTAAGGAGTCAAGGCCCGCAGCGCCCAGGTCGGTATCTCGGGAAATCTCATCAGTGGTATCGAGATGCTCAGCTACTAGTTTTGAAAGCTTGGAGATGAGTTGACTGTGCAAGTCCTTCTTTCCTTGTTCAGATGTTGGTGTACCTTGACTGCTTGGACCGCTCTCTGATAAATCCATGCTGCTATCTGTGTCACTTGAGGAATCAACAGATATATAGGAATCTCCCCTTGCAACAATGTACTGGTACAGTGACTTGAAGTTGAAGATATTTTGAAAGTCTGCTACCGGAATACTTACACCAAAGCTCTGTCTAATCTCGGTTAGCAGTTCGGTAGCCATTAAGGAATCAATTCCAAGCTCGTCGAGAGATGAGTCATCGGATATTACCCCAATGGGGACGTCGGCAACTTCATGCAGCAACTCCTTAACTGCTAATCGAATTTTTTGCTGTTCCGTATCTCTCGAGCTTGTTATTGCATGGCTCTGGGGTTCCGCCTTAGCAACTATGGCATCCGCATTCACACCAGATTCGATTCCTTGGGACAACTTGAAGTGAGGAATCAGGTGTTGTAGTTTGTCAACGTCAGAAATAGCGAGGATTTGAGGTGGGTTGGCCCGCGATAGTGCCTTTCGTAGTGAGTTGATAACGACTTTAGTGAATCGCACACCAAAGATCATCATCACTAAAGTCTTGCTCGCATGGTCAAAAACGAATATGTCATTCACAAGTCCCCTGGCGCCTTCGCGGTCGAACTTCGAATATACTAGCCAAGGTCCTGATCCAGATTTCGATCCGTCCTGGTTGAAGATCGCTCCAACGTGTAACTGATCAATCTTGGTACAAAGGAAAACCTCATTAGCCCCACAGTCCTCAAGACTGTTAACGTGTAATCCGGCGACTTGAGTGAAGTTGTCTATGGCGAGAGGGTTGCAAATAGAGTCTTTCAAGGCGCTCGAGTGCACTGTAGGCATAGCCACGTGGCCTGCGACTTCACGATCCTTCAATGATATCTTTTTGACACCCTGATAGATATCGGCATAGTGAACCACTTTGGCAAACATCTTGTACACGAGGGAACCTTGCATGGCCTCTGCCTCAACATCAGCAAGTAGTGCCTCGCAATGTCGATGATCAAGCAATCTTGTATATCGTGCAAAATCGGTGATTCTCCTGGGACTGTCTGAAGAAAGAAGGCTGACGCGTCCCGCCGCATGCCTTGCCATTTTCAATGCGTCGTTACGCGCATAGCTACTCAAAGTGAATTCCCATGTCGAGGTTGTCCCCTCCACTAGTCTTAGACATAGATGGATGCCTCGACCTAGATCAATGCCAAGTGGAGCATACATCTCCAGCTCTTCCAAGTCAGGAGTATACAACGATGACGAGAAGTCGGGCCTCAAAACTGTGGCGGCTCTAGCGGCCATCTCGATGTATAGCGAAGCCGGGCATAATGTACTACCAAGCACTGCATGCCCTTGAACACAAGACTTGTAGTACTCACTCGTCTGGTCGATAGAGAACTCGGCGACTTGGTGATGTGGATCCGAGAACTTTTCAAAGGATAACAGACTTGGTTTAGACTTCAGCTCAGGCGTGGGCGTTTCTCTTTCCGTCAGCCCGTGCTTGTCTACATATTCGAGCCAATGCCGGGACTTCTGGAACTGATATGGAGGCAAGTTCAAAGCCAAGTAAAAATGCCTTTGACTGCGATGAAAAGGCCAGAACTGTACTTTGACACCAGCTTTCCAAAGATTGACTGTGGTTTCGGCAAGCGCGCCCATAGAGTCTGCGGAGCCGATTTTGACAGGATGAAATGAATGAGGTATAGTAGTTCGAGCTGCGCGACGGACCATAGCGGTTGCCGGCGTTCCTGATCCAGCTTCGAGCCACACACAGGCTCCTAGCCGCTCCTCTATTCTTCTAATGGCATCTTCAAAGTACACGGGCTCTCGCGACTGCTGTGCTACCATCTTTGGCCCGATATTGGTCCAGCTTTCGCCTTTAGAACAGCTTTCAAGTGGTATTGTGGGTTTACTGTAAGTAAGTCCCTCCGCCAACTTGGTATATTCCGATAATATGTTGTCTACAAATACCGAATGGAACCCATGGGTGACATCCAGTCTCCTTGCTTTAACGAGACCAAGTGAAGAGGCTCTGTCTGCGACAATGTCTTCGACCTCTTTGACAGAATCTTCGGTTCCAACGAGGACATAGCTAGAAGGTCCATTATGGCAGGCAATCTCGACCTCTTGGTCTGTACCGTATTGTCGGGTCAGAGAGACGAGTCTCATGACATTATCGATGTCAGACTCTAGAGAAATCATGGAGCCCCTTTCGGGGCCCCAATGGCTCTTGATGAGAGAAGCACGCCCAGCAATCAATCTTAAGGAGTCTTCGAGAGAAAGAGCACCTGTCACACACAAGGCTGTCAATTGCCCAAAGCTGTGGCCAATTACGGTTTCGACTTTTAATCCAGAGTCCAGCCATGACTTGGCACAAGAATATTGTAACGAAAAGAGCATGCAGTGAAGATCAATCACATCGTCAATGGGTTGCGAGTTGAAAATGTCAGGGAAAAGACCCTTTAGGTGCATGGATCGAATAATATCGTCGCATTTATTCAAGTGATATTGTAGCAGGAGCGAGTCACGATATGCCTCTTGGCAGAAGCTGATAGATCGTCCCGTCTGACCAGCAAAAACAAGTACAACCGGCCGTGCCTCAGGCTTAGCCTGTGTATCGGACAACCCCACAACGATGCGAGTATCCAAGTCAGCCAGGGAGGTGGCTGTTCCTGTCACGACGTGAGCCAGTGATTTGTTTTGTTTATGCGCCAGATTGAATGCTATGCTTGCCAGAAGGTTGTCTTGCGTTAGTGAAGCTTGTTTTAACACGAAATGTTTCAGAGCCACAGAATACTCTTTTAGACTTGCATAGGAGTGCGCAGAGATGAGGAATGGATATCTGGATAGCAATTCTATTCGCGGAGTACTAGCGATGCCGCGAGGGGTAGCAACCTTGGCCGGAGGCTGACATACAATCATGGCAGCGTTGCTACCCGCGGCGCCGTAGTTGTTGATGCATGCTGCCATGAATCCTGCATGCCAACTCCGGTTGATCCTTGGAATTTCCATATTGCTTTGTTCCAAAGGTGCGATGTTCGGATTCAACGCGGTAAAACTGGCTTGCATGGGGATGGTTCTGTGTTGCATCATCAACAAGGATTTGATTAGCCCAGCAACACCTGAAGCGGCTTCGGTATGACCAATGTTGCCCTTGACGGAGCCAAAATGAAGTTTTCTTCCAGCCTGCCCGCCAAAAACCGTCCGAATGCTCTGACATTCGATCGGATCTCCTTTTGCAGTCCCAGTGCCATGAGCTTCCACATACGACACCTGGCTAGGCTTCATGCTAGCCAGCGACAATACTCGCTGATAGAGATTGCTCTGTGAAAATGAGCTTGGCACAGTGATTGGGGAGCAGTTATCGTTCTGGTTCACCGCAGTCCCCATAATTACACCCAGAATATTGTCGTTGTCGGACATTGCTGAAGATAGCTTCTTCAACAGGATCAAGCCTGCGCCTTCACCGCGGCAATAACCGTCGGCTTTTGCGTCAAAAGATTTCGATGCTCCAGTCGAGCTGAGAAAATTTGCGGCAGCAAGGTTCTGATGCAAAGTAGGACTAGTTATAACATTGACTCCTCCAGCCAACGCCATTGAGCACTCATCCGTCTGAATTGCTTTGCATGCTGTATGGATTGCGACAGCAGAGGATGAACAAGCCGTGTCGAAAACTATTGATGGGCCATTCAGACCGAAGAAGTGACTGATTTTCCCGCTCGCGAATGCTCGTACCATACCCGGGACGGAGAAGGCCGTTGGCATATGGGAAGCAACGTTGTCTTCGTAGTCCGACGCTGCAACACCCATATAGCAGCCAATGTCCTTCGCCGGTGTGCTTTCACTAAAGTACCCTGAGGATTCCAATGCCTCATAGGCGACTTTCAATACCAATCTATGTTGCGGATCCATCGATGCGGCTTCGCGGGAAGACTTTTTGAAGAAGCGATGGTCAAATGCATCCGCATCGCGTATAAAATTTCCCAGAAATTGAGTATTGGCGTCTGGACTACGCCGAAGTCCTTGGGTTGGGAATCTTTGTTCCGGGAGTCTTCCAAGCATTGATTTTCCCGATTGGATGACTTCCCAAAACTCCTCCACCGAGTCTGCGCCTGGAAACCTGCATCCCATGCCCACTACAGCGATAGCATTATCCGGATACGGGTATTCCGAAAGGCCAAGATTGGGTGGATGAGCAGACGTAGCATTGAGTGTCGTGCTATCTGTGTCGTCGTTTAGGGGGGTTGAAACATGTGGAGGTGTGGGGTATAATGCCTGCCGGTGGGACATGTTGCGTACGATAACGAGTTGAAGATTTGACTCCTTCACCAATGGGCGGGGGATGCAATCAATGGGTCCGACCATGAGTATTGATTGTCCACTACTCTGACTAAGCTGCGAAACGGACGTCGTGATTGTTTTGTGCCAGTCTGATAACTCGACCAACATGGATCTCAAAGCAACTTCCTCCAAAGAGCCTCCCTTTATTATTTCGCCATCCAGATTGGCTCTCAAAGGCACTAGAGGACTACTGTTAGTAGGGAATCGGAGATTACTGTTACATTTGCACAGCTTTTGGATGCTTTTAACGGCGTCTTCGTGCACAGAAGAGTGAAAACGACCGCTCAAGCTGATAGGCTTTACCATCATACCTGCGTCGGTAATCCGACGTATGAGAGATGTAACAGCTGATTTGGGAATAGTGATTGTAGCGCTCGTCGTATCTGTAAGGACTGAGATGTATGCCTAAAAAGAACAGCTTAGTAAATTGTATACCACGAAAAAGGTGTGCAGGGTTTAGACCTCAGAGTAATCGTTCAAGATATCCAAGACCTGAGATTTGCCAACGTTTGACGTCCAGCGCACCGTAAAGCATGATGTCTCGCGGGGTGCGATGGCAAAACGAGCGTCAAGGTCGACGAAGGCTCCAATACACACGGCTAGGCGCAGAGCAACCGCACCAAATTTACTAATATCTTCTTCATCACTTGAACACGCAAGAGAAATTGCAGCCATAAAACCGGTGCAAAAGCCCTGGATGCCGCCATTCTGGACACGGTCCAAGACCTGAGCATGTGACGTGCCGGGTCCGACTTGCTCTAAGTAGTTGAAATATTCGATGATGTGTATGATGACTGTGAGAGGCGTGGACAAGACATTAGGCAGTATCTCCGAGCTTGAAACTGGGAGATCCCCTTGGTCGATCCATCTCTTGAAGTCTTTCAAGGAATCTAAGCCTGGGACTTGGGCTAAGGAAGGACTGGCTTCCACAAGAGACGGCCAGATATTAGGGAGGTCTCTTATTGCGGCAAGGAAATCTGCCAGATAATGATTGTTAAGCAAAAAATATCTGAGCTGGGAAATATATTCTATGGACGGGCAGGGAGTTTGGGGTCCAAATACGACAAGAGATGGCAAAGGCATTGAGTTGATCTTTGATTCTCACCCAAGAAACAGTTGAGTGTTCTCGGGAGGTTGGAGAAAGAATAGTTTGGAATGCGAGGTTTTGGTAACGGGGTCATCCACCGCTCCAAACCTTTAAAAAGTTAAGCCAAGTAGTTGATTCGAAGACCCCGAATAACAAGCTGTTACTTAATCACCACCTTAGTCAGGTCCATGATAAGAGTCAGGTGAAACATGCCTGAACACAGTCAGTAAGGGTCCGAAGCCTCGCGCTTACTCGGATCTCTGATGGTTCTTTGTTCTTTACCGGTGGGTAGAATATTGGTCAGATATCTGCGGAGATTCATTTCAAGCGTTTTGGCCTGAACAACTTGGCTCAATTGGCGGCCTGAAAAGTCGTGATCGTTCTGCATAACAGGACCCGAAAATGATCAGCCCCAGGCTCAATTGCCACTTTTTCCGGCTGTCCCATAGTTTCTCAGGCCTCATATGTATTGATTCAGGCAAAAATAAAAACCATTTTGGATTATTTCCACTTTTGAGAAAGCGGCCCTGCGGCTGGAAATCATGACCGTGGGACTTTTTCTGACCTTTTCCGTTGATAATCAAACTAGTCGCATGATGAAGTAAATGATTTAGGTTTTGTACTTGACCGCAATATTAGTAGCCACAAACTAATATTCGCCGAAAAGTCACCTATATCAAGAATGAAAGCGATCTGGCGGCGACGCATAAGAGAGGCCGTGGCCACATAACAGGCAATAGTCTTTGGCTTCACCAATGTCATTAGCCGTCTCAATTTGTACCTTTAAAAGCTCTCTTTCTGATTCCTTGGAAGCTTGACATGCACTGTAGCAGTCTTTGTATAGTGAAGTTCTTCCAGTATTTATGCTCACCGCTGTTTGTGCTAACTAACCTCTTTTGTACAAAAACGGTTCTATACACGAGATTGAAGACGTGACGTATGACACGAATTGGTTCTTTGATTGACGAAAAGACCTTGTTATCAGTGAACAGGATGTGTTGATGGCAGAACAGGGCTTGCTAGGTGCCTGAAGTCTCGCTACCGGGTGCGTTGATCATGTCGGAAGAAGGTGATGATTCGCTTTGGGGAGGACGAATGCATGAATTCCCAAATGTTCCTTTTCCGCTCTGACATCTCGTCATGTCTCAACCTCTATGGTGGTTGGAATGATTCTCGAATATAGAGAATGCCGGAAGGAGCTTCCTCATCACCCTGGTGACCTCTAGGGCTGGAGGTAGAAGCTTAGTCAGCCAGAATCTCGTGATTCGGCTCCATTGAACCAATATACAACTCTTCTATTCCACACACAGCAGAGGTATCCAAAAAGCAATCACTCATCATCTTCGCAATCCCGGACGGAAATGAAGAAACCGCGATTCGGTAGTAGATGTGCCTATTGCTGTCGCTATTCTCGTGCATATTACTGAGGTCATTGCTCCTACCTGCCTGCCACCAATGACTGGCTCGTTTGCGCAGAGCTACAGCCCAATTGCATGATCGGGATGTCGAACGATAGGTTAGGATATCAATGATTCAGATCTGCCCCTCTCAAGCTCAAGACGCTTGAATGATGCCCAGCTACATAGCAGCTATCCTACGTGATCCTCCATTATGCACTCTGTGGATGGGATCCTCGAGGCGCTCTACCCGGTGTCGGCCTGGGAGTTCCGGAAAATGACTCGGTGTTGGCTCGCGATCAGTCCTGGCTAGAACCGAAGTGGGAAGAATTCCAGTCTCTAGCAGTGACTATGCGAGTATTTATCTCGTTTTTCTGTGGATTCATGAAGATGTGTTTCCGGTGTAATCGATAGTCTCCCTTATTGTTTCATCTGTCAGGCCGCAAGATCCACTTTTTTTGACTCCACGTTTGCGGCTTAAAAGTCAGAAGCAAGCAGCGATTGGGATCTAGAGATGGCCACAACACCATCACCTTGTACATGGGAGAGGGGTTTCGCCGAACCAGCGGAGATAGCATCATGGACCGACGAAGCGAACCACTTGAGCGAATTGGGCGAGAAGCCTCACTACATCATTCCACTATCCCAGGACTCATTAACTTCTGCTATCCACAACTCCCTTGGCCAGAACCTACTCAGGACGTGGCCAACACTATACAATGGTACTGAGTCGCCTTCTGGCACCCCTGCTTGGTGGAAGCCGTTAGAGGAGGTTGACGTTTTAATCTGTGGTGGCAAGTGTTAGTGCCAATCACAAAGCCATCGATACTAACCACTGTATTGTAGGGGGGCCGTTTGGCCTCGAAATTGCGCTCAGTCTTGCCAGACAAGGCTTAAGTTTTCGTATTGTTGGTAAACTCGCCGCGCTGAACGCGCTCTATACTGCCCATGACATAGAGGGGGAAAGTTTCTAACAATGGAGTTCTTCAGACAAAGCCGAGGCTCCCTTGCTGGCTGGTCGAGCGGATGGAGTCCAAGCACGGGCTCTTGAACTTTTGCATTCATGGGGTCTGGCTCAAGAGGTCCACGAAGAGGGACCAATACTCAATTCCACTGCTCTATTCAAAGATGGCGCAAAACTCTTCTACAATTGGAGTTCCCAATGCGATTCTAGATACAAGGGCATTCACATTATCACCCAGGGCCAAATGGAAAGGATTTATATCAGAGATCTCTTACGACACAAGGTGCTAGTTGAGCGACGCACTGTGGTTGATGGCTTCGAAGTCGGGGATGAATCACTATCGTCTCATCCGGTAAAGGCGACATTGAAAAATCTCGAAACCGGACAGAGAGAACTCATTCGAGCCAAATACTTGGTTGGTGGCGATGGGGCTGCAAGTAGCATCCGTGAGCAACTGAAGATTCCTTTTGATGGAAACACAACAGACATCTACTGGGCAATTATGGACTGCGTATTCAAGACCGACTATCCCCATATTTTGGATTTCAGGTATAAGAAGCGTCGCATCTTGGTTTACTTTGACTAAAGCCTTGATAACAGTATAATCACCAGGGCCGAGCATGGTGGATGCATCATAATCCCTCGGGAACAAGGATATACTAGGTGGGCCGATTTCTATCTGCCAGTCCAGACAAAGTATTCGTCTTGCTGACCCTAGCGTAGAATCTATACCCAGTTGAATGGCGAGAAAGCAAGACAACTTGCCAAGAACCGTCAGGCTCGACGCAATGCTTCTGCGGTGGGGGATACCCGAATCGACGATCATGGGATTAGTGCTGAAGAAGTTTTGGAACTCACAAACAAAATACTGGACCCTTATACCGTGGAGTTTGCCTCATCCTTGAGCTGGTTCTCTGTATGGAAGGGTAAGCTCGTGCATCACCTATATTGATGCGGCAGAATTTGCGAATAATGAATTCCCAGTCAGTGAGCGTGTTGCCCGTTCCTTCTCTTCGCCCGATCTGAGGGTACATATAGGTGGCGATGCAGCGTGAGTGCTTACCTTCTGTTTTTCCGATGATAAACTTACCAACCCCATCCTCAACAGCCACGTACACAGCGTTCTTGGCGCATTTGGCCTAAACTCCTCCATATACGATGCCGCCAACCTTGGCTGGAAACTAGGTCTCTGTGTCCACAAACTAGCAAAGCCATCCTCCATCCTGCCAACCTACGATCAAGAGCGCCGACTGTTCGCTAACCGCGTCATTCGTTGCTCCGGCACCTATCTGCGCTTCATTTGCAACTCCGATCTCCCACTGGCAGAGCTGCGTGGTCTCGGCGAAGAGCTAGAAACGCATGACGAGAGCCTCCCCATCCGAGATGGGACTCGAGAGGCAGACGTCCGCTTCCTCGGTGCCTTCTTCGGTCGCAACGCCAAGTTCCTGCTCGGCGTAGAAGTACCAATCGTGGAGTCGGCGATCTGTCCTCCAATGCCGAAAGGTGCAAAGCAGACACCTATCACTGTCTTAAACGGTGCTCGGGCGCCGAATCCACGCGTTTGCTTCGGCCCTTCCTATACGTCTTACCTCTACGACAAAATGACAGGAAGCTCAAGATTCCACCTCCTGATCTTCGGCTCCGATCTACGCGGCATCGTGCGCGAGCGCATCGCTCGCTTCTCTCAGCAAGGCCTAGGACCAGGAGGGTTCTTCGCTCGATTCGGCGGGCGCAGCAGATTCAACATCGTGCTCGTCGTCAAGGCCCTTCCGCACGAGACAGAGGAGCTATTCAGCGGCAGTTACGGAGAAGACAACGAGCTTGGCCTCCTTGGAGACAATGCCACGCTCGTTTTCGACGACAGAAGCCCCGACGAGGACGCCCATTACTGCTATGGAATCAACCACGCGCGAGGCGCGGTTGTCGTCGTGCGCCCGGATCTCTGGGTCGGGATGAGCGCGTGGCCGGAGGACGTGCAGGCGATTGATAGATACTTTGCAGGTTTCTTGGTGGAGCCGGCTGCGGAGGCGGAAAACCTGAATGGAAGGGCTGCTGAGGTCGACGGCGTGGCAGCTGCTAAAGGCCTTGGCGGAGCCAACGGGAATGGTAATGGTACTGGGCGTATTGACGGTTGTAACGGTGTGGAAGTGACTATAAATGGCCACGATAAACGAAAACGAAACGTCAACGAGTCCTCGTACACCAACGGCCACAGCGACAAACACATCAACGGCAGCCACGCATCCAATGGGGACGCTAATGGAAATGTCCATGAGAACGCCAATTGAAGCCTGGCTGAATGTTAGATGATGGGTTGGGAAGCTTATAACAACCGTCTTCTTAGTACTAACATTGTATCTAGCTATTGCAATACCAGATTTGAACTGTTGAAATCAAAGTCGAGGCTCTGCAACTCACGAGGCAGACACGTCCTACCACAAGAGTGCGAGTTGACTAGGTAGTGTCCTGCTCTACCAGAAAACTTCCTTCCCCCCGCAGCGTGAAAAATGGTCGTAACATTTGCAACCCAAAGACAACTTGCAAACACAAAACCACTGATTCGCAAAAGACAACCATAACAAACGTGACCAGAAAAGTCTTACACTCTACAAAACCCGCAATCCCCTCGCCCCTGAAATCCTTCACCTGGTCCCCAGTCTGTCCTCCCACTCTCTCACCTCACCCCAAGCCACTCCCACCCATCGCCCCCTCCCAAACTCTACCAATCCTACCCGCTTCCCCTCTACAGTAGGTCGCAAGCTCCACCAACCACGCCTAATCATTCCTAACCTCATAAAAAATCGTAAACGGCTTCACATCCACGCCCGTCCGCTTCCCCTCCTTGAGCAGAATCGCGGAAACATTCGCGATCCCGCCCTCGTGCGATGCTGCCGCCGCTGATCCCAACACGAACCTCGGTCAGCCTTTGCCCCTCTCTCACATAAAAAAAAAGCTATTATTTCCAAAGCTGAAGGAGATGGTATAGCACGCTTGCAGGTAATGCGGGGAGGGGGACTCACGAAACGTCGTTCCAGTCTCGCACCGCCAATTCCTCCACGCCACCGCCGTTTCGTTGGTGATAACGGTTTGTTGGACGCTGATGAGGGCCCATTCGCCGTGGAAGGAGCCGCCGTGGGGGACTTGGACGGAGGGGGGGTCTGCAGTAGAGGAAGTTAGGGACGGGTCTCACTGGGTTTTTGATGGGGGGCACGAAGGGGGGTTGTTGCATGTGGTTGTATAAGGGAATGGGGGGTTATGCACCGGCAGCCTGGGCATAGCCTTGCTCGAAAGAGCCGTCGGGGTTGATATCGTTTTTAGTGAGCTGGAGCTGCGTTAGCGGGTTCGTGGTACGATAATGCTTATGGGAAGAGCGATTTCGTTTCCTTACCACCTCGCTGATCTGGTAGTATCCGCCAGCTGGACCGTCTGGGCCCGTGAAATTGAACGAGCGCGTAGCGCCAACCACGCGGTCTTTTCCGGTGGTACTCGCTACCGTAATTCCGCCCTGCCATTGGATTTGAAAGACTAGTGGCGAAAAGGTTTTGGTTAGATTTATGTAGGGGAGTGGGTTTGGGGGAGTAGGGGGGTGGAGTACAGTGGTCCATAATGTTCTGGACCTGGAGCGCGGGGGCGCCGATGATGCCAAAGGAGGTGAGGTTCTTGAAGGTGGTGCCGGGGGGACATTTGCAGGGGCGGTCGATTTGATTGCAGGGAGGGAGGTAGGAGGAGGATGGAGCTGCGAGGGCTAGGAGCGGGAGAGTGGACAGGTAGGGAAGATAGGAGAGAAGCATTTTGTTGGAAGAGCTAGATTCAGTTGAAGGGATCGCAACGGATCGTTTTCTTTCAAAAAGCGTCGGAATGCTACAACAAAAAGCGAGGGGAATCGATGTGAACACATCTCCAGAGACCTGGCTCAAGCGGAGCGCTTTATATGATTGTCTTTTCTTACACAGGTCATCCCGTGCCTGATATAGAAGCATGGAAGCCACGAGCCGAGAAACATGGCGTTCCGACATAAAATGCTGACAATCAGCCCATGGCCCGACCTAGGCAATCTGATGGTCATGGAGGATGTCGCCTGGGTCTTCTCAATCCTGTCTGACTCCCTTCATGTCATAACTGGTCTAACGAACGCCTGCCTGCTCAAGGCTCTCTCACGTCATGTTACGCCTCGGGCACGTATATGGGGGCGGTTGACAAAGACATATACGATGTGAGTGCGGCGAGGGCGGTGGTGAACAGTTATGGATAGTGAGCCGCAGAAAAGGCTTTCGGAGGTTTGATTTGTGGCACACCAAGTCGTTAAGGCTTGCTTGGCTGAAGAGGAGAGAGTGGCTGCCATACTCAAGAGATCCAACTTGTGTCTCCAATCGCGTAGATTAAGGATGCAGGTCCGATCTCAGATTTACAGCAAAACCCGCCGATTCGCTGATGAGGCAAGAGCTGACCACACACTTTCTAGGCACTGGAGAGGGCACCAAAAAGCCAGTCAGGCGATGGTGGTGGCACGGATGTAAATCCATCGAGGTAGGCAGTGCAAACCCTGACTCCGTGGCTTCACGATTTCGTCATATTGCTTGATACGAGGAGTCTTCTTCAACGATTTTACTTGAATCCGTACTAGACTATATCTGACATTGAAGATTGGAATGCGGGTCTTCTTTTACCACCTTGAGACCAAAAAATTATCATCAAACAAATTTTCTGAACTCGATCACTCACTTGTAAATTTGACTCGTGTCTCCCCTGTGAGATGGTGGAATCTACTAGGCCGGCGTCATACGAGTGGAAAAACTCATTCGTCAGTCTAGATGATGACCCCGGTTCGCAAATCACTTCGGTCCCCGGACTCACTCGGGGTCCCATTTGGCATCACGTGATCACGTGTTTGGTAAAATCGAATTAGAAGAATGGGACGGGATGTCGTGTTGAGTTGCGCTTCGGATCTGCTTCTTCGCCGGCTAGATTTCCCTCGTTTAAAGAGATGAAAACCGCAGTGCATTGTAGTTCAGTCGCGATGAATGAGGCATCAGAAAAGGAAGCCATTCCTGAACGCGCCATGACAGAGAACAATTGCGGAAATCAATACTGGGACGTTCGAATTGGCATGGTTTTCAAGTGCAAAGATAGGTTGCCAGCATGAGATACTTGGGTAGATGGATTATCTCATAAGTCTAGCAAAGAGGTAGAGAAAACAAGAAGAGCACTGACATACTAGCTCCATCTATCGCATCACGAACTCTCCTGCGGCTTCAGCGACCATGGATATGCACAAACAGACCGTGTCCAAAGACAATCCAATAAACTGACTTCTGACGTTCCACCCATGGTGTTTATTGCGAACTCAATCAGTTGGTATCAGTTGGGAAACAGGCTGGAAAGAAGTACGAGGCATACACAAAGAAAAGAAAGAGATATGCATAGGTAGCTGGTAGAAGCTTACGGAGTACATGTAGCAGAACTAGGAATTACGCATACAAAATAGAATCACCAATCAGAAGCAGCGGAAGAACATTAGATAGAAGCCGTATGCATCTATGCCATACATCATGAGATATCTTACTTCGAAAGTACTTTAGCGAGAAGACGAATGTCAGAATTAAGCTGTAACATACATACCTATGTCAGACATCAGTTGTAATGAATGTACTTTACCGAACCGACAGAAGGATGTCAGACTTTAGTTGTAACGTAC
>JAABUL010000721.1_pt1 | contig 68945 bp, 114 predicted proteins | sample 5559151 | NCBI WGS metagenome assembly JAABUL01 (sample SAMN10711876, study PRJNA513368) | rock metagenome | isolation source: Antarctica rocks | place: Antarctica: Victoria Land, Pudding Butte sud | reverse complement strand
CCCCGCGGCAGCATTCCGGCACAGCGCCGCGGCGGCTGCGGCGGCGGACGCGGCTGGGCCGCTCGGGCCGGGCGCGCTGGCACACCTCCCGAGCGCCTCTGATGCTTTTGGCGGCGGTGGCGGAGACCCTTTTGAGCGCAGCCTGCACAGCCACCATCACCTGCTGGCGGTGAGTCGCTGGTATTGGGTTGCGTTCGACCAAAGAGGTGTGAGAAGCCGCAGCGACGACAGGGATCTCTCCCCGGCGTATCCTCTGCTGCTGGCCTCCGCAGCCGTCATCACCTGTTGGCAGTGAGCGTGGTAGGGTTTTGAGATCTGGATGCGCAGTCTTGCGGTGCTAGTCCGACAGGACATGCCGGGCGCCGCCTCTCCTGGGCATCACCCTAACTGCCGGGCTCGGGCTGCTGCAGAACGAAATCTGGGTGTCAGCATCATCTGCGCGCTGGAGTGCAAAATGGACCCGTTTGTGCCGGCCTCAGGGGCGCACAACCGCTGGGCAGCAACCCGCTGCGCAGCGCCTCTGCGTCCGTCACCAGGGTTCCTACCTCGAAGCCGTGCTGAGTCACAGTAGCTCTGACAAATGCACGGCTCGCTGCAGGCGCACGCGCAGCCCCTCGGCGGTGGCAACCCGCTGCGCAGTGCTTCCGCATCCGTCGCCGGCGCCGGCCACGCCTCTGAGGCGGCCCGGCAGCTGCTGCTCGTTGGCGGCGGGAGTCTGGGCGGCGGCGGTTTGGGCGCCGGCGGCGGCATAGGTGCCGACCCCGCCTGGGCCAGCAGCCTCCCCAAAAAGGTGGGGTTTTTAGAGCAAAAAATATATTAGAGAAGATATTTTTTTAATAATTAATAAATAATTAAAATATGATTTGGTTAAGGTTTTAACAACGTTGTTGTTGGTAACCCTGCAAGAGGGAGCAGTTCAGCATCGGTGACTGGTGGCAAGGGGGAATCATGTGCGAGGAAGTGTGTGCAGCCGGAGGCACGGGCATAACTGCACATCTACCCGTCGGGTCACCACCGCCTCCAGCTGTGGTGGGAGTATCCGGTTCGGGTGCCAAGGCATTGGTCACAGACCGGCTCAGTCTCGTTCTTCCATGCCCCCAAGCAGCATCGTCTTCGCTGACAGACCGTCACGACTTCCTTCATGTCGAGACCCAGAACCAAAGGCTTCCCCACCTCCTGCGCAGGCGAGGACGCCCACAGAGGTGATGTCGCAGGCGCGCGGCGGTGTCAGCGGCAGCGGCGGCGGCGGCGGCGCGACGCCGAGGGGGCGCGGCGGGTGCGCCAGCGGCGGCGGCACCGGACGGCATGGCGGGGGGCAGCGGCCGCAGCAGACTGCCATCGAGCAGCACTACCTCGCCGAGCTGTGCAAGTTCATCGAGGAAAAGGGTGAGTGGTCTTTGTGATAGCGCCCAACACGCTTGGAACATGTCCAGATTGTCGCTGTTTGCGGTTTTGACAGGCACAGGTACAATTGATGATTGAATCTTCAGCGCATTGCATGGCGCTGATGCTTTGCGCATGCGGCAGCAGCAGAGGGTGGTGCCTCGTTTGGCATGCTGGCGCTGCCTTGATATGTGTTCGCAGGTGGTTTTTCCTCTGCAAAAATCACAGCACCACCATGTTTGCACGGCGAAGGAGCGAGAGTTTGACATCCGTTTTTTTCTTCCGCTAATCTAGCTGGTCATTTCATGGGTGGCGCATGCCGGCGCTGGTGTGAAGCGTGCGGCTACACACCGTCATGCTGCCCATCAGGGAGCGCCGCCAAAGTTCAGACCGTCGTTATCACACCTGCCTTCCAGGCGGCAAGCACTCTGGCAACAGGGTGGAGCGTGCAAGCGCGCATGCGCGCCAACATGCCGCACAGCAAGGACCGGCAGTCTCAGCCAGTATCAGCTGCAAACGGTTGTCGTCACACCTCCCAGGTGGCACGCTGGCGCCGGGATGGAGCGTGCGGGTGCGCACCCGCACGGTCATGCTGCACGGCAAGGAGCGGCAGCAGAAGGACGCGTTCTACCAGTCGCCGGCCGGGGAGACGCACAATTCCCGCCGCAAGGTCGCCATTGCGCTTGGGCTGATGTCTACCGACGACACCACGTGAGTGCAGCTCGCTGCAAAGTCTGGCACGAAACCTTGGCCTAAAACCTGTTTAAACCCTAGGCACAGGTGTGACAAGGTCGCTATTGCCCCTGTGCCGGCAGAACAACGCGTGAGCCAGGATTGACTGTCCCAGCTATCACCCCACACTGTGTGTCTCCTCTCTGCCAAGCGGCTATCTCAAGGCGAGAAGAGCTGCTCCAGGCTTACCCGCTCAATATCATGTGCTGCAGGCGCACTGCCAGCATTCCGCGGCTGCCGGCGGCCACAGAGGCGGCGCCCGCGCCGCCGCCCGCGTCCATTGCGTGGGATGCTGGTGCTAGCGCTGCACATGGCGGCTCCGGATTGCTGCAGGTGCGCAGCCAGTTACGATTTACATGCACAGTTTGTAGGGTGTTGAGATGGAAATGCACCGCAATCGGATGCGCACGTCTGCCTGCTGTCTCGTCGACCCTTTTCAATCAGCGTAAACTCAGGGCGCTTGAACCCTATCAAACCCTAACTACCCTCTGCTGTCGCGGCAGGCGAGCCCGCCCATGCCCATCGGCTCGTCGGCCTACTCGGCAGGATTCGCCGCCGCCGCCAGCGGCGGGTTCCCCGCGTCCAGCGGGTACCCCGCCGCCTCCTCGGGCGGCTTCCCTTCCGCAAGAGCCGGCCTGCCGTCCGGCAGCTGGCCGTCACCAGGCGGCCATTACTCCATATCCCTGTCGCCGCACTCCCAGGTGTGGTTGTAGGGACAGTTGACAGCAACCTGTTCCCGTGCTCATTGTGACCTGTAGTCGCTGGCGCCGCCCGGCAGCTGGCCGACGCCGGTGGCCACTTCCCCATACCCCTGTCGCCGCAATCCCAGGCGGGACCCTCGGGGAGGTTCATGAAAGGTCAAAAGCAGAATCGAGTATGCCTAATAGTTGTCGCCCTGCGCCTCTGCATATCTCCCCTTGTTCTTGACATGGATAACGGGACCCGGGTCATCTGCGACTCAGCGCCGCAGCCGGGCAGCGGTGGCGTGTCAAGGAAGGATGGGGACGGCAGCATGCCACCAGGCGTCAGCTTCTGATGCGGCTTTGTGCAGAGATCAACAAGTATGATGCAGTGCCTCGTGCACAGTGCGGCGCATTCGTTCCGCAGATGGGCAGCGGCGACATCTCCAGAGAGGATGGAGACGGCGACAGCGCCGCAGGATGTCGGCGGCAGCTGCGTGCTGAAACGATGCTCACCAGACTCATCTGCTTCTTGCAGCTGCTGTGACGCTCTCTTGCGCGTGTTTTGCAGCCTGGCAGCGGTGACTACAGCGAGGAGGAGGGCGACGGCGACACGACGCCGCCAGGCGGCAGCGGCGGCTCGGGCGGCGGGCGCCGCGGTCACGGCGGCCGCTCCGCGCGCCAGCAGAGCCTCAACAAGGAGGCCCAGAAGCGGTATCGGTGTGCCTTTGATGCGGTCTCGGGTCTCTGGGTCTGCGCAGAAAAAACGACTGAAAAACGCAAAACTGACAACTGCAGTGCGTGGCCGCTCGGCGCGCCAGCAGAGCGTCGACAAGGAGGCTCAGAAGCGCTACCGGTGAGCCGACCGTTTCTGGACATTTTCTAGTCTCTTCCAGAACAGAAGCGTTTCTTGTGGGCGGGCCGCCGCTCGGCACGCCAGCAGAGTATCGACAAGGAGGTGCAGAAGCGCTACTGGTGAGCATCACGTCCTCGTCAATTTCTACCGTCCATCAGATCGACTCAGGTGTGAGGTCGACGACGCATGCACATCTGCGGGGAGTCAGCAACTGGCGCTGGAAACGCCATGTGCGCGTCTTTGCACTCCGAGGGGTGTTGTGCCTGTAGCCTTCTGCAGTTGCAAAGCGCGTAGCCAGGCTGGCAGGTGCAGGTCTCGGCGGGCACGACGAAAGACGATTGACATCCAAACACACTCTGGACTCTCGATGTTCCGTTTCGTTTCGATGCAGATAATGCAGTGGGGGGCATGGCGCAGTCCTGATTAGGGCTTGCCGAAACGTGTGCCCTTGTGACACTCGTAGGGTTTAGGAAAAAACGCAAACCCTAACAAGCGGGATCGCAGCTGGGGCAGAGGATGTGACACCTAGCTTCCTTGGGATGAGCGCATATCTGCGAAACAGCGGGAACATGGCGCCGCACTGGAGGCGCGCGTCTCACAAATGGACGCGCAGCTGCGGCTCTAGCCCTAACCCTAAACCCTAAACCCGAATCGTTGGCAAATCGTCGACAATCAAATGACATCGAGACCGAGGTGTTGCTGCAGGGAGCGCAAGCGAGAGCGCGGCGCCGCACTGGAGGCGCGCGTGAGCCAAATGGATTCGCAGCTGCGGCAGCTGGCGGCGTTGCGTGGGGAGATGGCGTCCCTGGCAGCGCAAAATGAGTGCGTCCTCTCGAAACTCTCTACTCTACTCTACAACAACAGGAAACCCAGAATGTGTGTACAATTGGCACTGAATTGGAGAGATGGCGGCGCTGCGGTGCATTGAGGGCGTCGCTCGCCACCCGCGACGAGTGTGGCTTTGTCGAATGGACATTCATCTCGAAAACTCAATCTGGCAGTTAGCCTTTGCTGCTCGGCATCGAGGTGTGTGGGGCGCATCAGCAGTCGCCTGCCCGCCAGCACGCTGCTCGCGGAACAGACCCCGAATCTATGGCGTCTCGCGGTGAGGAGGACCCAGTCTCATTGCGTCGAATAGTCGATGCGGATTTTTCCTATTATATTAGACAAGTGCCCCTGTGCAGGGATCTGCGTGGCGCGGTCGCGGGACGAGACGGCGACATCGCGCGCCTTCGCGCCGAGGCGGACCGGCTGCTGGCGGTCACCGCTCGCGGCAACCCGGCCCCGCACCTCCAGGCATCGTCGCTCTTCTCATCTACAGAGCCTCCTCTTGGCAAACGGGAAACACATGCATGCCGAGGCGGACCTGGCAACCCCACCCGCACGCCTGTTGCACGATATTGTCAGTGAGCCCTTTCCACTTGGAGGCTTGCTGGTGGCGACCCACGCCCCGTCTGCAGTCAAGATTTCAGTGCCGAAATGTTTCCAGCATGTGTTTTGTCTGGGACGCTGTTGCGAGCTGCTGTCCACGATCGATGCATCGAATATTCCGAAGCTGCTCACGACATGTGCAACGCCCTTCACTCACTCGGAGCTGAGCCTCTGATGATCTACAGGCGTTGCTGGCGAGCAAGGAGGCGGCGCTCGCACGGCGCTGCGCCTCGGCCGGCGACGTGCCCGCGTGGCAGGCGGCGCGGGTTTCCGCGCTGGCCGCCGAGAACGCGGAGCTGCGCGCGATGCTGCGCGAGGCCGGCGGCGGCGGCGGTCGCGGCGCCTAGAATCGGCGGGGGCAATAAGCTTCCGGCAGCGTGGCATGTGGCGCTGGCTGCCGAGAACGCGGATATGCGCGCGATGCCACGCTGGCGTCGGCCGGAATCCTCCGCATAAAGAGGCAAGGGCTGTTGCAGACTCTGTACCATCTGGCGGCGGGTACTTGAACCGTCGTTGAGGCAAGTCAGTGCAGTACTACAGCGGCTGCGGCGGGTGGTTGGTCTGTAGTGGCGACCCAATGGCGGCCTCGCACGATCGACACTAAGCGCGGAGCCGGCAGCCTGGCGCCGGCACGAGAAGCGCCGCAGGTAGCGTTTGTGCCGGGGGACGCCTAGTTTCCAGCTAGCAGTACTTGATAAGAATGCATGCGCCGGCCGCAAAGGCTGCCGCACTAGGCAAACCCTTGTGGTTCAGCGTACCTTGATGTATATGTCATGATGACGTTTGTGCAGCTCCATGAAACACATTGTGTGAGGCGAGGCAGTGCCGGCAGCGTGCCGGCCAAGCTGCCACCAATTTCGGTCAGACGAAGGACGAGCTGTGCCGCCCCCGGCACGACTGAGGCGCCCCGCTTACCGGCGCGGCGCCCTGCTCGGGGCTTTCTCCTTTTAGAATTTGCGGCACAGTCCGGAAGCGCTTTCCGTGAATTTTAGGTATCTCCTGGGTAGCTCTATAGACTTATCGCCGCGGCAGCATTGCGCCGCGCCTGGTTTTGGCAGATGGTAGACTAGCGTTCGTGTCCAAACATCGGCTCTCTGCAAGGTTGTGTAGGCAGCTTTGGACGGGGTTGCTCAGCTTGAAGTATTTCGTTGTAAGCATCTGCACTGTGATCCCGCCGCACACTCTGAACATCCAAGACAACGCTCACCCTTCTGCCGTGTTGTCCATATCACAGCCCGTGATTCTAGCAAATATCAACGTTGCAGAACTTGAAATTGCCAGGGTTTTATTCTACAAAACAGCTGGAGCTGCCGCTACCACGATCAGCACTCTCTCGATGCAACATTGCCCACACTGTCGAGCAGTGCACTGAGTCGGACAAGTTTTCGACGAGCGAAGCGGCGCAGTGAGGCGCCCTCTCTTCGTGCTGCTCTGGACTTCCACTGTGAGCATCGTCGCCACCGACAGCCGAGATGCGACATGCTCTGAACCTGCATGACCCGCCACAGATCGAGTCGTAAACAGAAACATCAAGCACTGTGTGCCAGCTACAAAACCTAGCTGTGGCAACACCGTGCGCTAATTACAGATCCTGCTGTGGCAATTCTCAAAGCCCTTCATGCTCCAGGCACGACAAAAAGTACTTCCGCACGGCCAGCGCCTGCCTCAAGGCTCTGCCGTCTTCTGACATTTGCTCCTCTTTCTTGCACTGTCGCACTGTCTGCACAACGTGCTAAGGCCGTCCGCCGATCTGCAAGATGCAAGGAACCACACATCTGCGCCAAGACAAGTATCGGACACAACATATGGCAAGTATTGGGCACACGACATGGAAACATTTGCTGCAAAATCTGGTCCAAGCCTGCATCGTCAGCTGCTCTCTTTCAGGTCTCACCTGGAGAGTAAAGTAAAGGCGGCAGCCGGTAGGGCGAGCCCACACGATGCACACTTCTTGGAGACGACAGGCACGACGACGGCCGGCGTCCGGATGGCGGCGCTTCTGCATTTCTTGCAGCTGCAGTACAGGCCGATGGGGGAGCGACTGTTCCGCGAGAACTGCACAGCCGGCAGCGTCTCCTGACAGCTGCCGCACTGCTTCTCATCCGGGACTGTGACCTCCCTCGTGCCGTAGCCTGTTAGTTTTAGCACAAACGACTCCTGCCGCAGAGCACTGTGGAATTCAACTTGAAGAACGCTGCAGGCAGCCGCTCCCCGCAGCGCTTGCAGCGGCGCGGCTCATTCCCTGGCGCGTGCTCGCTGTCTTCCAACCTGCAGTCAGACCGGAAGGCTCAGCGTTCCAATCTGTGATCAGCCAGAGCTTGTGGTGCTGATCCGCGGCCAGGGTCTACCGTGCCGGTCGCACGTGGATCAGAGCAGGCATACGCGTACAGGGGCCGTCCACGGCAACATGGATATAATGGCGCATGGTATGGCTTGGCGATGAGCTTTAGCTCGTAGCGGCAGCCGAAGCGGTGCACCCAGTGGCCGTCAGGCTGCGACGCCTTGCGCGGGAAGTAGAGCAGCGGAAAGCGCACGCCGCATCGATCGCACGCCTTCTCAGTGTGTGCCGGTGGATCTGATTTGGCGGCCACAGGCCTGCGAGGTTGCCGCCTGCCAGCCTGCACCAGATATTGTGCCTAATGATCAACAGCGACGGAGATCATGGCGGTCGGATGGATGCAGCTATCATGCGTCCATACAGCTGCCGTAAAGCCTGGCAGATGCAGCAGCAGCGTGCCTACCGCAAGTTGCGTGGCGACATGGCGAAAGGATCTGCACTCGTTGCGCAGGCGCAGATTGTCGATTGTCAACGTGCGAGCAGCGCGATCAGCACAGCTGTGCTGCAAAAGGCTGCATGAAGGCCTCTGAGATGCTGTTGCTGGCAGCACTGAGCGCTGAGCGCACATATATGGGGAGCAGGACGCCATCAAATCTCAGATCACTGCGAGGTCTAAACCAGTTCCGCTGGGAAGCCGCAGGAACGAGCACCGCAAGACAAAAGAGTAAAAGGCTGAAGGCTAACTCGGAAGTGACTACGGCCGTGTGAATGGCGTTGTCTCTTAATGATACAACATGTTTCTTGAATGATGGCGGCGCGATAAAACCCCTGTTTGCCCGCTCTCTGTACATAATGCCAGTACTGCCCAGTCGCTGCCTTCATAGAACGGTGTGAGGCTTGGAATTGACCAAGCCTTAGAATTACCGTCCGAGCCGCGGGCCTAATTCACGCGCATAAGCACTCTTTCCGGTGTAATCTATCTATCTATCTAGCACTCACGATACAGCGCCCTCCGCCGCGGCAAGGGTTTCCCTTTAACACGGCTGCACGTGACGGCGTATTCCTCGCTCGATGAGCCGCCTTTTGCAGTGCGCCCTTTACAAGAGCTCGGTCAAAGTGTCCTGGACCACATGTTGCCCGCCGAGGCGCAGCAACATTGCACAGCAACATTGCACAGCAACATTGTACAGCTGTCAGACAGTGGCAAATAATTTTGCACCACACATGTGCCGGCTTTGACACCCAGGTGCGCGTCTGCGGCAAGCGCTGCGCAAGCGTGTGCACCAGTAGAATCGCTAATTGTTGCTTATCTGACTGTCCTGAAGAGCATGGGGTCCATGTTTCCCCGAGTACGCTCTGAGCCGCGCTCTAGCTGGCTGCAGGTGCACAGCTGGCCTTGTGGGCCACGTGCTGGATTTGCTGGTCGCAGCTCTCGCTGCACAGCTCGTCACTGGGGCATCGGCGTCTCAGGTCAGCTCATAACCTTCTAATCTGCTGCTGCATTGACGGCTGAGCATTCCACGCTGCACACGGCACTTGCACCTGCACGTTTTGCAGAGACTCCCTGACCTGTGTCTGACCAGTGTCGGACAAGCTGCTGCTAGTGGCTCGCAGAGCAAGCTGTTTGGCAGGAAACCATTCGAGGGTGTAGTACAGACAGACTTTCAGCATTGTGCAGGCCCGCACCCTGCGAAGCTCTCGGACGCAGTTGCCACAAATCTTCTGCTCGGACCGCCGCGCCGGCGCCGGCACACAGCATGGGCCAACAGGAGGCAGAACAGCAGGGCCAGCGGCGCGCAGCGCTCCGAATGTGGCGTACATACAACAGTATCACCGCAGCAGCTCTAGTCAAGGCTCTGGGTGCACCCCTGAGCACAGTCAGGGGCTGGGTGCGGCGCTTCAAAGCCGGTCGCGGCGCCGCCCATGCCGCCGGGGCTGGCAGACCGCGCCGCATGAGCCAGCAGGTGACGGTGGCGGCTGTCAGCTTGATCAAGAACCGAGAGATGGGGTCCGCAGCGAAGGTGGCGGCAGCCCTGGCAGCAGCGGGCTACGTCAAGGTGCACACATCAATAGTGCGCCGCACGCTCCGGCGCGAAAGCCTCGTCTGGAATCTGGTGCAGCGGCGGCCGGCGCTCACAGCCGATCTAGAAGCCCGCAGGCTGGTATTTGCTCACGCACACGACAGCATGCGCTGGCGCTCAGTCATGTTCAGTGACAGAAAGTATTTCGCCATGTATCCCACGGGCGGCAGGCTGGGCGTGTGGTGGCATGCCGGAAAGGCGGTGCTGGTGATCTCGGCATACTCAAGCGCAATCCCGCAGTCCATGTCTACATGGGCATGACGAGATGGGGCTCACTGACGTGTACGTCGCGAGCGGCGGCGGCACTAAGAGCAGCTACAGCGACAGCAAGGGCCAGCGTATCAGCAAGATGTGTTGCTCAAATTGATCGCTGACGGCCATGCGCTCTTTGCCAAGGCGGGTTGATATGGGGGCAGCTGGGTGTTTCAGCAGGATGACGCTAGAATCCACACCACCGTAGCATCGCTGCGGGAGGCAGGGGAGGCCTCTGGCGGCGCCCTGTACCCGTGGCCCGCCAACAGCCCGGATCTCAATTTGATCGAGAATGTCTGGGCTTTCATGGGCCATTGGGTCCGGGATCAGCCCGTCGCCAGCGATGTTGATGATTTCTTGAGGCTCATCAAACGTGCTCGGGCAGCTGTGCCCTCAGACATGCTGAAGCATTGCTACAGCAGCATGCCGCGCCGATTGAGGGAAGTGATCGTCAAAGACGGCGCCGCACTGTGAATCGGTTTTGCTAGCAGATGGAAGTTGTTGGACTTGGAACATGGAGGCCTGTCAAATGAAACATATCTCGACATGTAAACGGCATGGATGTAGCAGAATATACCCTGCAATCCTACTTCCAGCCTGCTTCCGCCAGAATTTGTACTGGCGGCAGCATGGCCCACACTGCGGCCACCAAACCCTGCACACATCATATGTTACACTTCCGACAGCCAGGAGACATGCAAAAGACGCTATCCCCAGAGTTTCACGACGATTGATGACCATAAGCGTACATAAACTGCCTCCAATGTCTGCTCCAGTGCTGCCTCCCCTTGCACTTGAAAACCTTGGCGGCAGAGTGTGGTGCAAAATGATTCGCCCTCACTTGGAAATTCACAGCACTTAGCGCACAGCGATTCACGGCGCAACAGCCCAGTGCCGGAAAGCCCTGAGACTGATGAATAGTTCTGGGCACATGGGGCATAGAATCCCTGTCCGACGTGGAGGGTTCTAGAACCCCACCCCAGATCTGGGGTGGGGTTCTTGAATACCTGTCCACTTCTTGTATTTAAAAAGTGGACAGGTGGTGCCCGCCCTGTATTTAACATGCCTGCCTTTGAGGGCTGCCTGCGGCAGCCATACGCAACGAGTGGCGCTGCCCTTTTGTTAGATTGCAGCTATGTATCAGATCTTCAGGCTGTGGGGCGCTGCGCCGCTCATGCCGCTCTCCGCGCCGGCCACAGCCCAATGGGCCTGATTGGGACCCACTGGAAGGGACAGCCTCTTCCCCAAAAGCTTGGCTCCTGCACTGCTGGCAGCGATGCAGTGCCGCAAATCACCCTGCATGTGTTGCTTACATTCCAGTCACGGCGAAAATGGCCGGCGCCGCCGCGGCATCGCGCTGTGCGCGCCGCAGACGGCAGAATCAGGCCAAGTCGCCATCTGTCACCACCTCCCTTTCAAACGGCTGCACGTGACGGCGTATTCCTCACTCGATGAACTGCCAAAGGCGGCCACATCTTGCCCGCCAAGGCGCAGCAACATTGCACACAAGCGACACCGAATTTCTTTCTGGTACAGCTGTCAGACAGTGGTGAATAATTTTGCACCACACTATAGGACATGCCATCTGTCACTTCCCGCCTTTGACCAACTTGGCGACGACAGATCGATGGTCCCTAAGGCCCGATGTGGCCGAACGGGTTCATCGTCCATCCCTCAGTCGCACTTCCGCCGCACGTTCACATCCCCACACACTCGTGTCAGCGCACCCGTGGTAGCGGCAAGCGACTCACCGGCTCGGCTTGCTGTCGCCTGTTCCCACCGTCCGCCGCCGTTGAATTATTCGGCGATTTGCACATGCGCAGCAGTCAGCCGCCATGGCCAAGTTTGCGGTCGTCGCCGCGCTGGCCCTCCTTGCCCTGACTGGTGCGAGTTCATTCGCAGCTGTGCTGCACAAAAGTAGCAGTGCAGCAAGGTCGCTTGGGGCTCGCATTGGCCGCCGATACAGCCGTTAGGTTTGCATTGGACATTTGACCTCCCGTCGCGAGTCCTCAGCCGTTCAGTTATTCTGCATCGGCGGGCAGCAGTCGCTGGACACCGCATTCTTGCACGCGGGCGATTTGAGAGTCAGTTGCAAATGAGGTGCAGCCAGTATCTTTGACACCCAGCAAATGAGGTGCAGCCAGTATCTTTGACACCCGTCGACTTTAGGAGGTGTCCTCACATTTGGGCCACCGGGTCCGAAGCTCCGACCTCACCTGCCTGCTGAAAGGCCGGTCTGCGGAGCATTCGGCAGTGTAGACTTGCGCAAGTCAAGCGCGTCGTGTCGCTTTTCCTGCGCAGGCGCGAGTGCTGCACTAGGCCGGCGCCTACAGCAAGCAGCATCCACTGGAGCTACGTCCGCAACACCCGGCTCCCTGCAACTTGTCACTCTGCCTGCTGTCCTCTGAAGCCGCATTGCAGCGGCAGCTGATCACTCAATAATCTGAGTGCTGCACGTTACTGCAGGCTCTACTGCTACTTCACCTGGCAGCGCTGCCTCTGGTTCCGCTGCCGCCGGCGGCGGCGCTGCAGCCGCTGGTACTTCCATGCACTCGTGGCTGATCTGCTGACCCCTTGCATTGTTTCGAAATGTTTCATAGCATGTGCCAGGGGCAAATGCACCCGTGAGGAGACTGACCTGCACTGATGTTCCATGTGTACGTCAGGGACGTTTGCAGCCCGCAGAAAGCTGTTGCAAGAGGCAAACGTCACGGGCATCCAGCGGGAGCATTTTCGCAGCCAAATCGGCCAGGTGACCTGCGCAATGTTTGTCTTGGCGCAAGAGCATGCACATGCTGCATTGCGCAGTGGCAGTGCGGATGCTCATGTATGACTATTGCGCTGCTTACGTGCTGACTTTCCGTTCCGCACGTGCTGGGCATTTCGTTGCACCCAAATTTGCATGGCGGTGCTGACGCAGGACGAGTGGGTGCTTACTCAACACACATCCCTTTTCGGAGGAGGAAAGGGATACTATCTTGACATTGGAGCGAGGGACGGCGAACAGATTTCCAATACCTATGCGCTAGACAAGCACGGCTGGGAGGTGCCCGCTAACCGGCATGTTTTTGTTCTGTCACACCACCGTCACACCGCACAGCGCTCGTGTTGCCCGCCTTCTATCACACTTCAGACTTTCTTGCCCACGCTGTAGGGGTTGTGCGTGGAGCCTTTCCCAACCAACTTCGAGAAGCGCACGTGCACCTTGGCGGAGGAGGTGGTCAGCACGATGACCGGCAAGATGGTGGAGTTTGCCAGGTGAGCAGCACATTTGATTGCAATTGTACAGTCGCGCGGCAGCAGGCAGCTGCGGCGCTTTGCATTTCATACTTTTAAGCCTGCTGATGTGGACCGGGGGTCGTGTTGCTCTGTAGGCCTGATCCCAGCGGCGACGCAGCCTTAGGTGGCATCGCCGAGACATTGGGCATGCACAAGAATGATCTGGGCCCCGGGAAAACCATAGTGTCAATGCGCACTCTCAGCGTCGGTGACCTCTTCAAGAAATACCACGTACCAAAGACGGTGACGTATTGGTCGTTGGATACGGAGGGTTCTGAATACCAGCTGCTTGAAGCATTTCCCTGGGATACGCACCAAGTACTCATTTTCACCATTGGTGCGCCCGTCATCTTTCACTTCATCTTCCATGATTGAATGTGCTTGTTCCGTGTGCTGACTCAGGTTTCGCCACGTATATCATGTGTATTGTTGTCTTGTCTGAGCTTTGGATACAAGTGGATCCAAACGCATTCATTTTGGTTTAAAATTCCATCTTGTTGACACCTATTTTCTCTATACCCTGCAGAACGCGATTGGAAGCTTCCGAAGCGTGCGCTGATTAAGGATTTTCTGCTGGCTCGGGGTTATGCCCTGGCCAAAGAGTTCGAGTTTGATGACGGCTTCATTTTGCGGAAGGAATATATCCGATCCGAGGAGGATGCGACGGAGAAAACGGCCATGCCACTGAAACATGTTTTGCCGGCCGAGAGCGGCACGTGCCAGTTCTTTGCCGGGCTCGCCATCGGCTGCATCTGCGCAGCTTTTGTGGCGTGGGTCTACACCAGGCAGAACATGCACAGCACGAAGAGCAAGTGATGCGTTCAAGGGGCTGCTGCCATTCTGATTGTAAATGAGGCTTCCAAGACTATAGCTTGCTAAAATCGTTCGGGTCAGTACGGTACAAGCTCGCTTCCTCAGAAGGGGAATCGGCTGCCAGAGAGAGAGCATATTACCCATGCGCCAACCTCACTTGGGCTGAAAATGGGACACAATCAAGTCAAACTGCGCGAAAGCTCGAATGTCAGTCAGTAGTTCGCACCGAATGGCAACGTCAAATGAAGCATCCATTCGTATCTACGACACCTCAACATCATCATTGTCTGTTCACATGTCAGCACCGCCATCGATCGTTTCATGCCGCCGCCGCTTCCCCGTCATAACGCTGCCATTCCACCTTCCGAAACCAGCAGCGGAAACTTTGTTCTGCCCGCCGCCGTGTTATAACCATCTTCTGAAACCATGTCGCCATCATCTTCATGTGTGTTTGCGCCGGCGACGAGTCTTCACTGAATGAGTCAGGCCCCTCTCGAGCGGAATCCGGCTGTGTCCACAGCCCTCACATTGGCGACGCGGTGCCCGCCAGGCAGCGGTCGACCATGCCCGCCAAATTAGGGTTTTCCAGTGCTGCCGCCACGCGCTCCTTGTCGTTCAGCTGCTTGTTGACTGCCGCCTCGCTAGCGTGGCCGCCCGGGCTGACCGCGATGTCCACCTGCATGGAAAGCAACAGGAGCTTCGATCGAGAAGACGAAGATAGTAAACGCAGACTGCGTTGGGTTGCGTGTTGACGGTCGCCTCGCTGGCGTGGCCACCCGGGCTTACCGCAATGTCCACCTGCAGCAGAGACCGCCTTTCGTATGACAACGCTTGCCGGAGTGCCGAATGACAGTGCGCTGATTGTTGACGGCCGCCTCGCTAGCGCAGCCAGCTGGATCACTGTGATGTCCACCTGCAGACGGGCAGGGTACACGATTGTGTTTTGTATCCAGGAGATTGCTGTGGCAGTTGCCGGTGGCTGAAGCATGCGAGTTACTGGTGCGTCATGAGCTCCAGCACCTCCCAGACTCCTACGATGTTTGGCTATCTGCCTCGGCTTCCGGAGACACCGCAGCTGCGCATCAAGTGTTTCTGTTCAGCGTTAGGTGCGGCAGCCAGGAATCCATATAGGTGCGATGTGCTCTCGCCCTTTTGTAATACCTTGAAACGCGGCGGCAGCGCGCGCAGTAGCTTGACGCGGATGCACAGCCCGATCAGCGTCGCCATGCTGCAGTGCTGCACCGTCGGCGTGAACTGCACCCTGCGCAGTGGACAGGCCGACCTTCATCAGCCAATGCCCAACAGCATATGCCCTTCGAAGCAGGACCATCGCCGTGTCGAAACGCGCACTGTGCAGTCTCTTCACCACTGCTGCCCGTCCTTTGGCCAGGATCCAGACCTCTGTCGGGCATGGTCTGCGTAACCACCACACGCGCTCAACCCTCATGCTGATCCACACAAAAAGACGGCTGTTTGGCGTCATAACAAACAAGATTTCATACAGAGAAGGACGCACTGCACGCCGCCAACGCCGTCCTGCACGGACACCAGGTCCGCAGTCACCACGTTGAGCTGCTCCAGGGTGTACGGGTGCTCCGGGTCCTGGATGTCCCGTATGTGCTGCAGGGCGGCAGAAAAGAGCCTGGTGTTGGCACGTCGGTCTTGCAACACTGCATCCACCGCTCATCCACCGCTCATCCACCGCTTATCCACCCATCCACCGCTCCGTTGCTGCCGCCAAGTACGCACATACAGAAGCCGCACGGAGTCGATGCAGCCGCAGCATCTCACCTCAAAGATCTCCAGCGCATCGATTGGCTCGCGGGCGTCTTCATCCGAGCACTCTGTGCGGGCCTGCACACGGGAAGAGGCAGGCCCTGTTGGTGTCACTGTGCAGTGCAGTGCAGTGCAGTGCAGTGCAGTGCAGTGCAGTGCATGTGACGGTGTCCACATGACAGAGCACTACGCATCCAGGATCCGAGAGCGCGGAGTGCATCGTGCGTAGCTGCTTGAAGCGGGATGAATCGGAAGCAAGGGTTGATGCTTGCCGCAAGATGTTGTGCAGCGCCGCATGCATGTGCGTCCAGAAGCGCCTGTGGCTTCCAGCGAAATCAATGCGGGACGTCCGTTGACGCAGCATATCGCCGTATGCATCTCACCGGTCTGCTGGGTGTAGATCTGCGGCCGTAGACCACAGGCGAGGGATTGATGAGCTCCGGCATGTCAACGACTGATGTGCCAGTGGCCAGCTGCATGGGTGTCTACGGGCAGCGAAAGATGTGAAGGAGCCCTTTATTCCTCGAAACAGCCCCGTGCTGTATTTCCTTTGTTTTGGACCTTCAGAGGAGTGAGCTTCACCCAATCTGGAACGCTGCAACTGCCAGGAGACGCTTGAAACCACTCCCCTGAGCACGCTGAAGTTTCCCGCATTCGCAATGTGTGCACTGACTGGGGCGGCATCCTGCTGCTCGGAAACCTGAAGCAGTGCTGACCTGTCCTTAGTCATGCGCGGCGCACGAGAGCTGCTGTGCATTACATGCCTTCCATATACTATGTTCACATGACTTCGCCAGTAAGGTAACGATCGGCACAGCATCCTGGCGCACAAGACGCATCTCCGTTCTGCACAAATGACCTTTGGTGCACCCTGCACCGCCGGAGGCGCGCGCTCCTTGCACAGTACCACAGTCCCTGAAAACTATGAGCACTCTGAAATAGCAAGTGGCACAGTTGCCAGACACGCCAGTCCTGGAGTGGCACGGCACAGATTGCATATGCCACACCATCAATTTCTGTAGCTGCAAGCGCTCTACGTCCATTGGGAATGTGGCATATATAGGACTCAGTGGCCTTGTGTGTCAACTAAAGCTTTTCAGGTCCCACTGTTACAGCAATGCCAGCTCGTCAGCACTTTCGGAGAAGAAGAATACAATGGGTTTCATGCCGATGCACGCCGCGCGTGTGCCATGCTGCGCCAACGGTGTCGCTAACTGCGGCGCAGGCAGAAGTCAGCCTCAAGTTTGCCCACGAGCAGGCAATAGGACGTTGAGTTGGGATGTAATCTCCATGCAGCTGGACATTGCCTGAGCTTGCCTGAGCGTTCTCCACGTTAGGCGCTTCCAACTTGATTGCGTCAAGCGGCCTCTGCGGTCAAAGTTTCGCACACGTGCAGATCAGTCCCGCTCCAACTCACCTGAAAGCCAGCCACGCAGAGTCATGCTCGGCTGCGCACAGGCACAGATGATGCGCCCCACTTCAAACACGCCCTGACTTGCTTCGTAGACGGTGCTGTTGGTTGCCCCTACAGATAGGCTTGATGAGGCCCAGCGCCTTGTGACTTTCTCACCTGCGCAGCATGCTCAGGAAGCAGACAAGGAGGTAAACACAATTGTGCCTTCACCTCGACCAACGACCGGAGTTCTGGGCGTGCTCAGGCGCTACAGCACAGGCAGGCGGCGGCCGCGCCGCAGCAGCAGGCAGCGGATGCGCAGCAGCGGGCGGCCGTGAGGCAGGAGCGAGCAGACTGTCGCACAGCGCGCACATCTCATCAGAGTGAACGAAGCTGCGAAGACCACCATGCAGGCGAGTGTCGTGCCCGTCTCTGTCACAACTCACAGTGATTCCTTCGCTCTCCTCCCTGCTCCCTGCAAGCTCCCGGAAGTTTCCTTTCCCCTTTGTGCTCCTTCGACACCAAGCCTGTGCGCCGAACATTGAGTGTGGCCCCTCCCGGGCAGCTCTTGAGATTGCTGGGTGTCAGAAGTGCCGCTAGGGTTTGCTCTTACACTATGAGCTCATGATGTTGGGTATCCCGGAACCTGCTGCAGCTCCTATGCAGTCGAAAGCACGAGGTCTGCATTGGCCCGTGTGAAGCTCGTCACTGCCCATTGCCCGCTAGCGGCGGCACGAGCATTGCGCAGCAGCCGCATGCCTCCGCTGCCACTCCATGCCAGCGACTCGCATGGCCACGCCTCCCGCTATGGCGGGCGCTGTGCAGTGAGCTGACACCAGGCCGCCAGTAACTTTGTGCCGCCAGCAAATGCTGCTGCCGCAAGCCTGGCGCAGCAGCGGCCGGCGAGCGCAGCCCAGCTGGCGACATATGCAGCAGCTATCGCTGGCCCTGCCACCGGCATTTGTCACCGCGGCCTGGGTGCAGACGCCGGCGGCACCGCTGGCACATCCTGTGCAGTAGCAGGTGCAAACGCATGCCAGATGCAGGAGCCGGCACCCGCGTCGCAGCCGGCGGGAGTGCTGACAACGTCCTTCGAGTGCCTGACGTGGTGGTTGGGCCGCGGCTGCCTGGCGGCGCCGGTCGTGCCAGCCCATGCCGAGCTGGGAGCCTCTGCCGCCGCTTATATGGCGGCGGCATCATTACCAGCAGACGGCAACGGCACCTGCGGCACAGACAATGCCGGTGCCATCGCCTGCCTCACCAGCAGAAGCTCCAGCTGTACAGCCACAGCAGTCTTCGGCGGGCTGTGCAGCACTGGCGGCGGCAGCTGCAGGCCCGCCCAGCGGCGTTGGCACGCCGCACGCTGATGAAACCGCAGATCCAGCACCAGGCGAGGGGCAGCAGCCATCGCCACCGATGCAGCATCAGCTGTACGAAGTCATGCAGCTGCCATCACCCCATCCACAAGCCAGGAGCACCTGCCGCCAGCCGAGGCGATGCCGCCAACGGTGGCTCAGCTGCAGCCGTGTGTGACAACCCCGCCTGCGGATGCACCGCAGCCTACGCGACAGTATCGACCGCCGCCGCCAGCACCGTGTGCAAATGTAGCCGCACCAGCGGCGCCACCAGCAGCGGCGCCCGTTGGCGCAGCCCTCGTCGGCGCAACAGGAATGGCTGGCGCTGACGCCGCTTACAGCGGCTGGAGGGGATTGGCGGGGCTGGAGGCCGCTGTCGGGCTCTGTAGCACGGCGGCAGCCTGCGGCGGCGGCGCAGGCTGCGCAGCCGTCACAGCCTGCGGCAGCGCCGGCCCCGGCGGCGCTAGCTCAGGCGTCTCCGGCGCGCTCTGCCGCTGCGAGCTGCAGCAGCCTGCTGCGACCCTGTTGCTGCCAAAGTCCTGTGTGCAGCAGCCGCATCCAGAGGCAGACCGGGCCGGCAACCCCAATGCACAGCAGGAGGCGGAGCAGCGGACACCAGCAGGACACAGTGGCCTTAACGCCGTCGCCTGTACATGCTGCCTGCCAGCTTGCTGGCGCTTGCGCGGCGTCTGGGGCATCGAAAGTCTGGAAGAAGGCCAATTCGCGGAAGGAGTTCCGGTTCCGGCTCCGGCGCCGCTGGAGTTTTCCATCAGGGATGCGTGGTGGTGACGTGATGGGGATGATGACTGGATTGCCCAGTCTGAAGCATTTGTGGACTCTTCCGCCGCCATTGTGTTGTAGTTCAAATCATTGTACATGATGAGGGATGCGGCGGACCGGCAAAAATTCACTTTTTGTGGACTAATCGGTTGCTCCTGATTTTCTGGCATGGTGATGCTCGTGATATCTATTTTTTCTAGCATTGTGATGCACCCTTTCCGAATTCGTGGTTGTGGTTTAGGCTGAATGCCGTGTTGTGCATTTGAGGTTTGGCTTCAGACACGTACCGTGTTGTTTATCATGCAAGCTCTGTAAAGAGTTGGTGACACTGACGCAAGTCACGGTATTCGTCACTATGCCGGCAGCGACAGATGAGGCGTAAACGGCCGTTCCTGGAAAATTGCTCACGGCTGAAGCCTGGACGCCATACAATGCGGCGGCATCTGCTGGGCCACTCGCATTGTGGTGGATGCTGCAAGCATACAAGGTGGCCAGTGGCGGTGGAGTCGTTGTCAGAAGAAATGCCCTGCAGTACAGCACACACCCTTGTTGCATCAGCCGTACTGGAGCGGGAGTAGAAGATGTCTGTGGCCACCAACAGGCCGTTCTGAAAAGATACAGCGCGAAAGGAACTCGCCAGGGCAATGCAATTCCAACTCAGGTGAAACACGCGTATATGATTACACAACAACAAGTTCGTGACCCACTTGCTATCCGGATTTCTGGTGGCCGTTGGCCACATTTGCGGCCGCAAGGGCCGCCGCCATTGTGAGGGCGGCCCTAGCCACCAGGAAGCTGGGCGGCAGCGGCGGCGGCGCCAATGGCTCTGCTGAAGCAGCTCCCGCCGGCTGTTCCTTTTCATCTGGCCCAGAAACAGCCGCCTGGCAAGCCGGCGCCTCTCCGCCGGGCTTCTGCTGATTCACATCATGAGATTTGACCCCTCCAGCCGCCGCGCCAAGACTCGACACCATCAGCACCGCAGCAGCTGCTGTGCGTGCGGTCGAGCGGTTGAGGCTAGCAGCGGCGAAAGTATCGGAATTCTGGGTCAGGACGCTGGCGGCGTGGGCAGAGTAGTCATGAGGGGGTGTGCTGACCGGCTGGATCGGCGACAACTGAGTGGCGACAGCGGCGGCAGAGTCCGGGCGGCCGGAAAGCGGCTGATGGGCAGAAGATGTGCCGTCAGCAGAATGCTGTCCGTTGCAGGTCTGTGCGGCAGGCTGCAGTATATTGGCAGGCCCCTGCATGCACGACACCTCTAGGTGTCAGCACAACAGAGCTGGGAGCGGGACGAGTACATCCACACGAGTGTATTCGTGATCATTCATGCATGCCATCAGTGATCAGAGAGATCATATGATTAGGCACTCAGCAAGCTGGCTAATCTGAAACTGTTTTGTCCTGTGTCTTCATCGAAAATGTCAAGCATACTCTTCGGTGCACATGGTAGCCTGCAAATTTTTTTGTTCTTCGCAAAGCTGAAACATCAATGTTGTGCAGATGCCATTCAACGAGTCTCTCACCTGTGAGCGGGAAGGTCGAATGTCGTGCTGCCCATTCTCCAGTGGAGGGTTGACGCGGGCATGCTTGGCGGCACGGCCCAGAGCGTCCAGCACGACCGCAGCTGGGCCATAGTTGTCTGATGAGCAGTATGATGAATTTTCCTCCGACTGTGTGCAGCCTATGCCGCCTGACTCGGACAAGGCTGGCAGCGGGTCCGCCGCTTTCATCGCTGCACCCCGTTTGGCAGTCCTGCCTGCCCTTGTGACAGCTTTGCTGGCGCGGCTCGCCAATGGAGACGTGGGCTTCTGCGCACCGCCTGGAATGCCGCTGGACTGCCACACACCTGCAGCGGCGGGTGACTGCTTTGTCGGCGGCACCAGGCTGTTGGTGCAGTGGTGCCGCCGGTGCTGCCGGTAGTTACCCCGCAGCTTGCTTTCAGAGCGTCGGCTGCTGACCTCATGGCCGCAGCCCTCGCACGTCAGGCGCCACAGCTGTTTCATGTTGCTGAGTTTTCCGCCGTCTTGCTGTTGTGCTGTGGACAAGGTGCATTGCTGCTGCTTTTCATCGTTGCGGCGGGGTGCCGCCTTTGCTGACTCTCCGCCAGCTGCTTTGTTTGATGCCGACGCCCGCCGCGTCGCAAAGGCAGCTGGCGGCTTGCCGCCTGATGAAGCTTCATCTGCCGCATCTGCGCTGTTGTTGCCCGAGCAGCTGGAGGTCCCCGAGGTGTCCGCCAGACGCAGCGCGATGCAGCGCGCTGCATGTTTGTGCACATTCTCCCGCATGCGTCGCGCCGAGGTGTTGCTGCCGATCAGCTTTCCACAGCTCTCGCACTCGTGGCACCACCTGGGGCGGTCTGACTCCGCTGCTGCCACGGCTCCAGGAAAGAATCTGCCTTCTTTTGCGTCTTCAAAGCCTCCTACTGCATAGCGCTGACGCTTCTTGACAGCACTGTCTTCACCTGATGCGCCCCTGGAGGCCAGGCACAACTGGCTGCCCCTGTGGCGCCTGTGGTCCAATCAAGATAACAACCCCGATTCAGCTGTTTGTATAGACGGCATGGAACAAGGATCCCATTGATGATGTGTGATGTCCCAAATGCAAGACTTGCCTGTAGGCCTCCTGCAGCTTGGCATTCGACACGCTGCTTTTGAGCGTCGTCAGGCAGTCCTCGCAGGTGCGGCTCCAGCAGACTTTTGGAGCCGATGAAGCCATTGAATGTCGACGTAAGGGGCTGGTGAGCTGACTGGGTCGCGGTGGTGGTTTGGCGACTCGGCTGTGGGTGTTGCGGCAAGTTGTCGCTCGACGACTCGTCGTTGATGCTTCAGCGGCAGCAAACGACGAACGGGTAGACACTGCAGGTGGCAAGATGCCAAGATCGATCTGCGCTGGAGCAATTTATCATATGTGCATGTGTGATGAGTCGGACGGCATGGGCGGTGTCCCCGCCGTATTCGCCGCTGGCAGCTACGCGAACCACCGCCACAAAAACCGCTAAAACACTGGATGCGCACTACGTGTCAGGATTTAACGGTACACGGCAGTAGGAAGGTTGAAGCAGCGGCGACGGGGAAATCTTGCCGAATAGAAATGGCTCTACAAGCTCAACTCGGGCCAAATCTTGAGAAGTTACCATCGACATCGGCCATGCCGCCTGAGCTGCTGTGGGACAATTTAGAATGGCCATGGCTGCTGCCTTGAGAGGAGGCAGCCGGGCTGTGTCGACACAGCCTGGCTTTGGCGAATGAGCGGGGCTACCTTAAGCGCAGAAGCCTTTGGCCCGATGTATGGACACACCAACAGTCATCAAGGTACTGTGCAATGTGCACTACGCGTCTTGCACTGGGAACGGAACACGACGAGATTCATTTTCGCCTTGTGACAGCAAAGTCAACAAGCCCATACAGAACCCCTGCAGAACTTCGGCGGACTGACACACGCTATGGTGCTGTTGGCAGATTACCCTCATCCACCCAGCGGTACCGCGAAACACCGGTGTTTCGTTCGTTCACCTAATCTGTCTGGACCAAACTGTCGAAACAGGCAACGATGAAGTCCATTACAACAACCTGGTCTGCCTGGTTGACGGACTCACGCATGGATTGACCGTCCCAGGACAATTCCGGATTCTGTTGGCGAATGTGCTGCACTGCTGGGCACTCAAATCATGTGCCGCTCGTCGCCCACCACCGCGGCGTCACACTGCTGGCAGTGCCGCCGGTGCCTGGGCATGTGGTCCCGCCTGCCCATCACCACTGGCAGTGTGCTGCAGCCAAGTCGAAACCGTAGATAGTTGCCGATGCGCCGCGCCGAGTGCCGATGCCGGAAGATACGCAGGCGCACCTGCTGCCACGGCGTGCGGGAAAACCATCGCCAGTACGTGCAATTAGCTGCACCCTCGGTCCGGCACGTCCGAGGGCACACGCTGAGGGCCTACCAGCATGTGATCTGCAGGAAGCACGGAAGTCAATTCACTTGTGGGCTAATGCATAGCTCCGTGCATATTCATTCATACAGTGCCAGCATGCGGGTGCTGCCCAAGCTCCACGGCACAGATGATATCACTGTGCCTTGACCCGTATGCGCTTCTGATCACCTGGACATGCCGGCTTTGACCATTCTGCTGACAAAACCTGATACGCCGCTTGCACTGCGCCGCCATTTTGCAGGCTTTGCGTGTGGAACCGCATCGCCGCCGTGCCGTCATTGTCTGCCACCTCCAGCGCCGCAACAGATTGCGTGCGTGACACTGAAAGCGCACATGCCTGCACACATTTGAACTAGCATCGAAACTGCGCAGGCAGAGCTGCGAGACGAATGCTTGCACGTGTAGATCTCTAATCTCTGCCTCGTCAGCCAGCCGTCAAGCGAGATTCGCATCCGTCTGACGCGGCTCTCGAACAGATGACGCCGCAGACTTTGCTGATTATAACTGTTATGTATCTACTGCGTATTTAGGCAGCGCCTTCTGTCGCTAGCAGACTGATCCGCGTGCCGGCAGCCAAGTCGTCTGGCAGCGAGACGATGACGACAGCTGACCTTGGTCCTGACATAGTTGAGAGAATTCTGGCTATGTTGCCTCTTCCAGAGCGGTAGGTGTATGCAAGTTTGTAGAATCATGTGTGCATCAAACTGAGCAACAGCATCTGAGAGCGAAAGCCTGCGCATTCGTCTCGCAGGTGCGCCGCCTCAGCGGTATGTCCGGAGTGGCGTGATGTGCTCTTGCCGTCGAGCCGGCTGTGGGAGGCGGTTGTGATCGATTCAGACTGCGTGTTGAGCGCATGTGACGCCATGGGCCGGAACTCGTTTCTGCCATGGATACGGCGGCGGGCACCGCGCCTGCTGCACCTCCAGTGCGGCATCAGCTTCGACCTCACCGTGAGCTGGCTCTCGATAGTGCTGTGACTCAATGCTCAGTAGTGCATTTTTGGGCAGCAATACCAAATTGGTCTCTGTCAGCCGCGACGAACGCATTCACAGCCACGCAAGCGCCTTTGAAGACTGAGATTCGATTCTCGACGAGTTACTACTGTTGCATCCGCGTCTTGACACGGACTTCCTTCCATCACTTGTATTCTGACGGCAGGTCGAGGAGACGAGGCGTGCCACGAGGTTTCTGCTCGCGCTCCTCACGATGCTTGACGCTGCCGCGTCGCCGCTTCAAGCGTTGCGCCTGGACGGGGGCGGCGCGGCATCAGCGGTGGGATATGAGCAGCTGGCCATTATCGCCGGCTTCGGCGCCACGCTGCGGCAGCTGGCCCTAGTCGACGTGCCGGGGCGCAGCCAGTGGGCGAAGACGCCGCTGGGCGTCGGCATCATGCATCTCCTTCGCTGCCTGCCGCTGCTGGAGGTGACAACTGACATTACAGGCAGCAGATATATAATAGAATCATCGTCAAAGCACAGATGTCTCTTGGCGTCAGACCTATTTCATGCCTTTTTTGCAGTCTGCCGCTGCTGGATGTGACAATCTCATGCATGTTCAATCTGCCAACGCAAGTCCAGTCTACCAACGCAAACAAGGTCAAATCGTTCAGCGACATGCTCGCGCGGCAATGTGGTCTGCCTCATCTACATGTGTCTGACATCCAGGATCTGGCGTTCAGCTTTCACGACAACGATGGTGGGAAGTACAGCGAGAGGTGGTGTCTCCCGCCACCCTGCGTCGTGGAGCTGCTAGTGGCCGCCGCCGCCGCCTGCCCGCGGCTGCGGTCACTGTCGCTGCGCGAGCAGCGCGGTGCATTCCGGTGCAAAGTCTCCTCGGACCTCGCGGGGGTGTCGCGGCTCAGCCGACTGACCGCCCTGACTGTGCACGACGCGCAAGCCCATATGGAGCTGCTGCTGACTGCGCTCACAGCGTTGACCGCCCTGCACCAGCTGTCGCTGGTCGAGAAGGAGCCTCTGCTGGAGACGCAGGACGTGTTTGCTTGGGGCTACTACAGGATCAAGCCGCTGCGGCACACGCTGTCAAAGCTCACCAGCCTGCACACCTTGCAGGTGAGCTCATGACCAGACTTGACTGCAAAGGCAGCGTGCAGTTGTCACGCACATCTGGTTTTGCAGAATCTGCTTCAAACACGATCTTGGGCTTGGAGCCGGTTGGGACGCAATCTGGCCGGTACCCATGCAGAATCCCGTCCGTTTCACAGCTTCTATTTAGTACGCTGAAGTTTCTTGTATTCCCTGTGCTGCGGGCCAGCCAGCTTTCGTGGCAGGACGCCTTCCCCGGCAGCCTCACACGACTGGTTCTCGCCCTGGAGCGGCAGACGCGGTGGCTGACAGACCAGTACCAGCACCTCGCCGCCGTGCAGCTGCCGCGGCTGACGGCCCTGCGCCACCTCGCAATCCTGGACGATCCCGACTTCGGCGAAGCCTGCCAGGCGATTGCGATGGCGGTTGGCAGACTGCCGCGCCTCCGCAGCCTGCACCTGGTGACGCGCCCTCCAAGAATCTTGCTGTGTGCTGTTTGCGAAGCAAACTTAAGCACCTGTGTTTTGCGTTCTGTGACCCAGCCGCTGACATACTGGCATCTAACGCCGCAGCCGCCCTGCAGATAATCGTCGGCATTGCTGCATCTTGCGGCTGCAACTCGAGCAGCATGCCGTGGTTGGGTTTGCAGTAGGCCCAAAAGTTTTCGCCGTGGCATGCAAACAGGCTTGCGTGTGCTGAAAACCATCAAATGGCATTTACTGTGTGCTACCATGCCCGTAGATACACTGCCGCATCTTCCAGCTTCCCGCGGACCTGTCCGGGCTGTCACGCCTCCAGCTGCTGGACCTGCGTGACAACACGGGAATGACGTACAATGGCGGTGAGGCGCTGGCGGCCGCTCGACTGTCGGACCTCGCCGCATGCCGGAGCCTGGACTTGCGCGGCAGCGGCCACCATGTGCACCGCGCCGTGTTCAGGCAAGCCATCATCCACACAGTACGGCACATATCAACAAGAATGATGACAACATGGCACATATGCCAGAAACATTATAAATTTCTGGTGCCTACACGGTATGTACGCACTGTTGTTGGTGAACAGTTTCGGCTGGGATGCTCTCAACCTGGGCAATATTGCAAAACACCGGGAGCGACTCCATCCAGACACTTGCTCGATGTAAGCGACTCCCTGGTTCAACATTTCCATAAGGATGCATTGCGGCAATTTTGAAGAGTTACATTGCGATAAAATGTCTCGTGCTGGCAAAGAGTGTTATTTGCCAATGCCACCGATCAACGAGGTGTGAATGGAATGTGCAGGCGTGTGGCGTTGGCGCAGCTGGCCAGCATGCCTGCTCTCGAAGAGGTGATCCTCGACCCTGCGGCGCGTCGCGGCCCGGACAGAAGACGCATCGTAAATGCAGAACGCGCAATCGCCGAGATGCGGGCGGCGCGAGCCGCTGCGGCGCCGCCGGCGGCGGCGGGCGCAGCATCAGCGGCAGCCGCGATGGCGGCAGCAGCTGCGCCAGCAGTGCGGTTCGAGCAGAGCGATGTGCCCGGCGAGTCGGAAGCGTGGTCTTCGGTGGCTATAGACATCGAATTTGAGGCCACCAATTCCATCCTGGGGCGGCAGCTCGACCGCCAGATCTGGCGCACGCGGGCTCGCGGCAATACAACTCTCTAGTGTGATCACGAATTGATCACAGACGATCGTAGGGTTGGAGGCGGGCAGATGCCCCCAATGAACACTGTTTCAGAAATGAGAAAGTTGCAAATATGTGACATTGTGACGTGGTGGACGACGTGACGTGTCACTGCTATGTTGCGGCCGGCTCTGTTCTCCTGCCCGACGCGCTGGATGGGTGCCATCACGTTCCGCGCGCGCCCATGCGCGGCGTGCAGCACTGTGTACCTGCGACCCTGCAGTCGCTGTCCCCTTTAAGCGCAGCCGCCATGTCCTAATGTGTCTCTGAACAGACAGTGATGCACTCGCACTGATATTTGAGACTGCTAACTAGGCAAATGAACAGCGTGCGGCTACAGCGAAAACAGTATCACAATCAAGCGGTGAACTGCAGCTGATGCGTCACCACAGACGTGCAGGCCACGACAAAGGCGAGCTTTCATAACCCATCTGTAAGAGCCAATGCGTATTCATCACCACATCCGTAAGACTACAGGCTGCACCTGGCCCATCTACACGATCACCAATCCGTCCGACAGCTGTCAGACTGCTCACCGGACTTCCACAAGGTAGCTGCGACACTTGCAGAAGCCAAACGTGATGAGCGGTGACTCCTCAATCAGACATTATCCTTTCACATCTCTCTCTCGGATGCCTCAGATAGCCGCAGCCATGGCTGATGATGCTGCTTGCACCCTGCTGACGGATCTGCCTGGGGACATTTCGGAGCGTATCCTGGTACAGCTTGCGCTCCCGGACAGGTGCGTTGGCATTGTAACGCTGTGTCCTATACTGTGATGTGTATCCTGCGCTGTGCACACTTGAAAAATGCTTCTTCACGCAGCAGGTGTTCTGCGTCAGCTGTGTGCCGGTCCTGGCGCGACCTCCTGTCGCCGCCTGGCCACCTGTGGGAGGCGGTGGTACTTGAGGAAGATTTCCTGTTCAAGGCGCGCGGGCTGCCTGCGCTGTGCACCCGGCGGGAGCTTCCGCTGCTGCGGTGGCTGCAGTGCCGGGCGTCACACCTGCGGCAGCTGCAGTGCAGCATCGACTTCAATTTCACTCAAAAGGTGTGGTCATGGAACGGCTGCCCATGCTATCAGCTCCCCCATGTCGGCGGCGCGGCATTATCTTGAAGGTATTCGCGCTTCTACGCCACGTCAGGCTGCAAGCACGCCCTGCCAGCAAGCTTTGCGCCCACGACACTTACACTGACAGCCACACAGCTGAGCACCAGCAGGCGCTCTGCTCTGTGCGTACACGTGACTTCACACGTGACTTCACATCGCTACCATAGGACAATGCGCTCCCAGGCGGCTTCCTGCGGCGCTCCTGCACACGCTCAGCGCGGCGGCATCAGTCAAACTGCTGTGGTAGGTGTGCCATCTGACTGCAGGAGGGAGATGCGCTCCCGGGCGACTTATTGACGGAGCTGCTGCGCCAGCTCAGCGCCGCGGCGCCACCTAAGCTGCTGTGATATGTGTGATATCGTCTAGGTTCTCATCATATGTGCTTTATGCCACAGAGCTGCTGCCGCAGGAGGGTGACATACTCCTGGGCGACTTCCTGTCGGCGCGGCTGCGCACGCTGGGCGCCGCGGCGCTGCTCAGTGCTGTGTATCTTCCCATAGTCGTGGTGTTTTCAATGTAGGATGACACGCTACCGGGCGACTTTCTGTCGGCGCTGCTGCGCCAGCTGAGTGCCACGGCGCCGCTGCAGGCGCTGCGACTGGACGGCGAAGCCGGCGCGGCGCTGCGGTCGCGTGACCTGCCGCCAATCGCAGGGTTTGGCACAGCGCTGCGCCAGCTGGCGCTGCTGGACCTGGCGCAGATGCGACACGACGCCCTACGCGACCTCATCTGCAGCCTGCCGCTGCTCGAGGTTATCCTCAAAAATGGGCTCTAATCACGAAAGAGACCCGTTTGCTTCTCGGCGGCAACTGGCGCTGCCGGACCGCCGCCGGATGCGGCACGACGGCCTGCGCACACTGCTCATCCGCGACCTGCCGCTGCTCTATCAAAGCCCAGAGAATGAACCCTGAGATTGAACACGAAGCATCTTGGCAGATTCACGCAGGCCACACTGCATGTGCATTGTGCTAGCTCCAGCTTTACGAAGTTCTATTTTCAAAATTTTAGTGCACATTCAGCCGTCTGATGTGCAGGACCTTGCGGTGTGCTTTGACGACGACAGCAGCGTGTACCAGTATCGTCCTGCCAGCGTGCGCCCCTGCGGTTTGGCGCTGCTGGCAGCGGTCGCCGCCGCCTGCTCGCGGCTGCGCTCGGCGACGCTTGCTGAGCACCGCGGACCCTGCAACGACACCGGATACGAATTCCCTGACTTCCTTGCCGACGCCCATGCCGATGCCTCCGGAAAAGCCTGTCCGGTGGACAGTTTGACGGAAAGTCTGCCGCGATTGTCGGCGCTGACGGCGCTGGCACTGCACGACGTGCACGCCGAACTGGGCCCGCTGCTGGCGGCGCTGCCGGCGGCGAAGCAGCTGCGCCAGCTGTCGCTGGTGGAGGCGGGGCATGGCGGCGGCGGCGGCGGCAGGGCGGCGCCGCTTCCCCACGCGCTGTCGGCGCTCACCAATATGCACACTCTCCAAGTTTGCACCTTTTTTTGCAGCCTGCACTTGGTGAGCGAAATCCCCGCCGCCTTCTGCGCCCATGGATGTGCTTGGCAGCGTCACACGCATCAGAGAGCATGGCCATCGCCTGCACACATGTCCATTCTACTACGTCTCATGCTTGGCTAGAGCAGCTTGACCAAATATGTGGCCCCGCTAGGAATCTGTCAGCATATTTGGCAGCCGGTTAGCTGGCTGGAAGCTTGCCCAAGTTTGGCAGCGAGGCAATGCACCTCTGTGGAGCAGAATGACTTGTGTAACAGCTGCTGCGGACGCGCTGTGACATTTGAGAAGCGGCTGTATCCGCCCTGAGGCCCGCTGAATTCCAAGGCTGCACAGAAACATGAAGGTTCTTGAGGCGAGCCTGTATATCTGCTGCAGGTGCATTGCGGCATCGAGCACCTGCCGGCGAACCTGTCAGGCCTCTCGCGCCTGCAGCTGCTGGACCAGCGCGGCAACACCAGCCTCACAGTGAGAGGCGGCGCGGCGCTGGCGGGCGCTGGTGGGTTGGCGCACCTCGCCGCCTGTAAAGCACTGGACCTGCGCAGTGGCGGCGCCTCAAGACGCCAGATGCTGAGGTATAAATCTGCCCTGAACATGTACATCTCTGAACCTCCAGTAGTATGTATGCACCAACCAGCGCCTTCAGCGGCAGCTCGACATGGGGGGGCCGCTGGGCTTGACCGGCCTCGCTGCCTGCCGGGCGCTGGACTTGCACAGCGCCAGAAGTGTCCCGAGGCGCACCATACTTCCGTGTGCCTCATGTCTCACAGAGGGCTCGATCTCTGACCCTTTGCTGAGAATCACCCTTCAGCGGCGGCGGGGCGCTTGCAGCCTGGCTGCCTGGCTGCTGCGTGCCGGAGCTGCACAGCGGCAGCACCATGCTCAGGTGGGTATGTGTTGTGGCCTTGCGCAAAAACAAAACCCAGGATTCACAGACCAGCACCCTTGACAGCAGCACAGCACTGGCTCTGGCATCTGCTGTCGTCATTGGCAGCGGCGGCCGCAGCATCATTTCCCTGTTCCTCGATGATAGTCTAGGCGTGCTCAATACCAGCTGTCGAAAGATTGCGGGCCAAAAGCCATGGAGCAGCTGGCGAGCATGCTACCACTACAGGCAGTTGGCCTGGATCCAGGGGCTGCCAAGCCACGTTGTATGGAGGTAAACGGAACAGCCTACTGCTGTCCTGTTCTCGTGCACAGGCCAGAAGCCCTAGAGCATCTGGCGAGCATGCCAGCGCTGCAGGCGGTGGCGCTGGATCCAGTGGTGAACGAGCCTCTGTGTGGCCGCGACGACGAGGCGGAAGCGGTCAATGACATGCGGGAAGGAGCGCAGGACTCTGCTGCGGCAGCAAGGGTGGCTGCGGCGGCGGTGACATCGGAGGCGGCAGCATCAGTGACGACGGCGCTGTGTAATGTGCAATTCGTGAGGGGTAGCTTTCACAAGTGGGAGGAGTGGTCAGCAGCGGGTGTGAAAATCGACTTCGAAGCAGTCAACTCGCTACTGGGGCAGGTACTTGACTGCCAGATGCTGCTGAGCGGAAGCGGCAGCATGCCGAGCAAGACTGTCATCAACCAAAGAGAAGGCGTTGGGTGTATTGCCGCCAGTCCTCTCCTTAAAGCATATGTTGACGATCGTTTACGCGCTGGTGTCCAAAAGCCGCAACATTCCCCACCGTTTATGACTGCCATGCGCGTGTGCTGCTGCTGGCAGATCACGCGCATTTAGATCTCGCACGTCTTCTTGTCCTTCAGCCGCCACTGCACAGGCTTCGCTGCTTTCGGCGCCATGCACCAGGCGATGTCAACTATCCAGCAGGCTGAGACACACACTGCCAGGTACGGCAGGAAAGGCGAGGTTTCTGACTCCTCCAAGCCGGCTTCCCAGTGCTTCTGATTCCCCAGTTCAGCATGGAGAACTGGCATCGTCAATTCATTATCTGATGTGATCAAGACGATTTCTGACTCGGCTCTGCAGCTGGCAGCGTCAGCGACCTGGAAGCCATCGTTGTGTCGTCCTTCCACGACCTGCCAGGGCGGCTGCTGTTTAACGGCACAAGCCGCGCCGCTGCTGCGCAGTTGCAGCGTGTTGATTGACACGCTGTAGCATGCAACCGCGATGTAGTGTGACCACCAGGCACAGTCCGCTAAAATGGGTGCAGTCACAAAGACGGGATCATATTTCAAAACGCAGCAACTCCTTTTCAACAGGGTTTGACCGCTTTGGGGTGCTCAATTTTGACCTTTATGAACGCTAATCAGCCTGAGTGAGGCTGGGACAGTGTAATATCTCTCTCTCTCTCTCTCTCTCTCTCTCTCTCTCTCTCTCTCTCTCTCTCTCTCTCTCTCTCTCTCTCTCTCTCTCTCTCTCTCTCTCTCTCTCTCTCTCTCAGGTCACAGATCCCTATGAGGGCGCCATGATATTATTACCGGTGCATTTCATGACAACACACGTTATTGCACACGGATCGTGAATGGGGATCCCGAACAAGTGCCAGCGCAAATCTTCCCAGGCGCACCTGGTCTGGCGCCGACTCAGCCACATCCTGGCATTGCAGCTCCAGAAGGGTGCTCGGCAAGTTCATCAGGGTCGCACCACGTTCAACTTGTGTCATACGGCATGCATTTCTCTGGCATGCCGCTGCATACAACCAGGTCAACATATACTTGCAAGCACGCCATTGGCTTCGTTGCAATATGCAGTATTCCCGAGTAGTGCAAATGTCGGTCGGATGTAACTCGGAATGTAACCAATATGGTCCATAAACAGTGCAGAACCAATATTGTGGTAGATGCAGCTTGAATCAATTCACCTCGATGCACAGGAGAGCACGAGCCGCAGCGCCCTGAAGGGCGCAGCGGCGGCAGCAGCGGCGGCGGCGCACAACCGGCGCCTCTGCATGCTGATTGCGTGCGTGGTGTCGGACGCCGCCATTCAGAATCATCCCTTGATCGTCACCACACGTTTCGACGCCGTGAGCTGCCCTGCGTACCATGTAACCTTCGACCAACCCTAAACCCAGTGAACGGGGTTGGAGGTTGTCCAGCACTGGCAGCCGCCCTGATGCCATGAGCACGCCGCTGTACAAATGGACTTTCGACTGTCCCTGAGGAAGTAAAGGTAGAAACAATGCTTAGCCTGCACGTACGGGTGGGTACGAGTATGGGTAGTTCATTTCGAGTAGCATGTACTTCTCTTGCTGCGTTCATTGATGTATCGCAGCTTGGCGCCGCATGCAATTGAACAATAGTGACACAAAGCACCAGTGCCAGCAGTGTAGCGCTTTCTGAGATCTACAAAGGCCTCACCTGCCTATACCAAGCAAGACTCACTGCTTGTGCTGTGCACGGTCTGCCGCAGAAAGAATGCGGCAGCAATAGCTATGGACCGCCGAGCATATATCAGGCGGCGGCGTGCACGTGGCAAGATATTCTCGTCACACAGGCAAATCATGCGCAGAATGCAGCTCTGATTGCGTCAGCACGGCAAACCACCTCGTTGAAGAGCTGAAGATCTTGAAGAGCAGCAGGTAGCTGTCAGTCCAGCAAGCATGGACGATGCAGATGAGACCATGTTTCTGGCCCTGATGCTGTCCCTGATCGTGTTTGTCTTCCTGCCTCTGACTGGCGTGCTACTAGCCACTAGTAGTGGCTGTACCTTGCTGGCCGCTGGTGATCTCATGTTGCATCAAAAAGCTTGTCTTTGGGGGAGCTGGTCTGTCGTGGGCTTGTGTGTGAATATGTTTGGTTGGGGACCCGGACTTCCCAAGACAACAGTTGAGGGAGCTCTGCAGCACCAGCTGGAACAGGCAAGATTTATCAACTCCGAGCAGCGATTCAGAGCCGAATCCGGCACAAGCACGGCGCCACGTCTGGCTCATCACCAGTCAGCAGCCGGCGACAGCGGCGGCGTCGGCGGCGCAGCTCAACCTAGCAACGGCAGCCAGCAGCGGCCGATAGTGGCATTCATCGACCCTCTGGAGCACGATGATCTTGGTGCAGCGGCAGCCCCGAGTCCTGACCTCCCACCCTTTTGGGCAACCATCGCAGCTGGCCGGCTCTGCCAGGAGATCGTCATCTTCTCAGCGGACGGTAGGCGCGTTGGAACTCATGAGCCTGAGTTTGCGAGCGTTCAACGTCAGCTAACGAACTGAGTTTTGTCTTGCTATCGGTACTTCTTGCGAATTCTTCATCATTCGGTGTGTCCTGGTTTCGCAGAAAGTATCTGACCAGGTGCCTCTTCACGGCGCAGGACACTGCGTTGGGTCGCCTGTCATTACGCCACTTAATGAGCAGCGGCTGTACGAGATGCAGTGCGAAGGCCTTTCAAGGTAGGTATGTGCTCTGACTATTAGCACCCACTGTTGACCAAGCACACCATGTGGCAAGAAAATGAATGTGGCGACAGTAGAAGTTATGGCAATCAGCTGCAAGAGCCCAGAATCAGAGGCATGTGCGTTCCAAATGTCGCATCGCATCTGTTGCAGTTTGTGCTGAAGCTGCCGCAGGGAGGGTGCTGTTGCGGCGCTGGAGGTGGCAGACAATGACGGCAAGGCGGCAATGCGGTTCCACGCGCAGAGCCTGCCGCATGGCGGGGCAGTGCAAGCGGCGCATCAGGTTTTTGTCAGCAGGATGGTCAAAGCCGGCATGTCCAGGTGGTCAGAAGCGCATACAGGTCAAAGCACAGTGATACCATCTGTGCCGTGGAGGCAGAGTTCCAGCAGCAGAGGTAGGCGGCGATCCATTGGTCCACTAATGCGACTTGACAAAGAAGCACGCCTTTATTACTCACGACTCTTCTGCATGCCAATGCATCAGCTGTGCCATATTACATGTGAGGGTGGCACTGACTACTGCGCTGCAGCATTACACACACGTCTGCCGATGCGCAGGACAGCAACATGCGGGATTGAACCCGATGTTGCAGCTGAGGTGGCTGCTGTGCTAGCCCGCTTCCGGGTGACAGCTAACCCTGAGCTCACATGCCATGATGGACACCGTCAGTTGTCCAAGTGAGGCACATTGGATATGGCGTCAAGATTTACGTCGCCGTTCTGACACACAAAGCATTATGGTAGGCATGTCTTGTCTTGGGAAAGTTCTGACTCGTTCGGTGTCGTCTGCTGCAGATCACACGCATTCAGAACCCGGCGCTTTCCGTTCCTTCAACCAGCATCTCAAGCAAGGTGACTGTACTGCCAGTTGTTGCGATTGATTCCACTTCTCAATCCATCAGCCAGCGCGGCAGGTATACATGTTCCTTAGCGAGCTGAAAGTTGTTGGTTTGCATCGAGTAGGATTTGCTCGCACACCCATTGATGTGCGACGAGGCCTGTTGTCCATCGTCGCTGCAGCCGGTCTCAAGGAAGCAGGCCAGGCAGATGCACTTGCGACACTGCCCGGGCGACTCATGTTCCACGGCACAAGCTGCGCCGCTGCCTCGCAGGTGGGGAGGCGCCTCCGGCAGCAGCTTTTTGCCAACATGCTGATTCTAAATAAGACTGTGTGTAGTGTCGAAATATATCGAATGCATTGTGAAAAGCTCTGAGCCTCGTGAATCTTCCCAAGGCATGGCATGGCGCCCGAGGTCGTATGTATAAATGTCCGAAACCAAACACAGTTGAACACTTGCACATGTTGCACGACATTTTGTAATCGCCTGCTCGCCATAGCCTGTCTTTCCGTCAGCAGCTCTTCCTATTTGTTAATGCATCTGCATGCAGATCGCGACAGGCGGCTTTCGCACGGATAGCGGCCTCAACGGCGCCCTCAACCCTTCCACCTGGTTCGCCGCCGATGCCGCGAGATCCTGGATTTACTGCAGAGCCACGGTCCGCAATGTTTCTGAACGAAATCAGTTGTCACGAACAGGCTGCGGGCTGCGGCTCTGGGATGGCCCTGCACGCAGCCATTTTCGCCTCCTGTTTTGAACTCGTGTCACTACACATATATGCCATTCTTTTCTCCGGTCTAATTGTTGTTTGCATTGGAAGATGTGTGTGCTGCATGCATTTGCAGTCGCTTGCAAGCAGGCCGAGGTTGCTTCGAGTGGCATATGCAAGGTGAATGACTCTCTGGTGTCGAGCAGGAATCTGCATACCAAGCGCGCCTGGCCACGCCTACAGCACACCCCTTGCGCTTCAGCATGCTGGTGGCGTGCGTGGCGGTGGTAAACCCTAAATGGCTCCAACCCAGAGCAACACGACATCGCCATCACGACAAGAGATGACATGAGCTACCCGGCGTACCGCGTGACCTTCGACGTCCCGCATCTGGCGACGATTGAGGACACTGACGAACATCCTGAGGCAGATTCTCGCAGATGATGTGGCCATCCGGTCATGCTCAGGAGGTACAGCCAAGCGCTGCTCTGCACTGTGGTTCCTTCTGGAATGGAAGCTGCCGCTGCGTACGCGCTTTGATCTTTACGCAGCCTCAAGAGGTGAGTGTGACGCAAGGAACACAGGCCGCCGTCTGCACATCGGCAGGCTGGCGACAAACTACCTACTGCACTTTCGACATGCATGATCATAAGATATGATTCGTCATAACATGGTGCAGGGAAGTTTAGTACTAGACGTTGCGTTCGTCGGTTTCGCGTTGTCCGTGAGATTAAATCTCAGAGAAACACTCGGTCGAGATCTCGTCTTGTCCAAGATGACTTGACCGCCAGTCTTGTCGATCCTCGGACCAGATTTGACATGCACTGAACCTTGCAGCAAGAGGTCAGACCAAGTTGCTCGCTAGGCTGCTGGCACATACCCAACAGAGCCTGCTGTGTTGTTCAGAGGGCAATACTGCCTCGGCTGCCACAGAAACTTTGTACAGATCAAGCACGACAACCTGCTGCCATGCCGACCCCAAAAGGTGCCGCAGCCAGCAAGCGCCGAGTGTGGTATGTGTCCAAGGGCGCCAAATCGTCGACGGTGGTCAAGCACAGCGGCCACCGCCACACTGGCAAGAAGCAGCAGCAGCGCGGCAAGACGAGTCAGAATGCCACGCCGCAGAAGCCGCACAGCAGCCAGCGGACCGTCAGGCCGCAGAAGCCAAGCCGGTATATCAGCACCCAAAAGCACGGCAAGCCGCAGCAGAAGCCGAATGCCAAGCTGCAGCCCAGCAGCAGCCAGGACCATGCCAAGCTGCCGCAACCGTGCCACGGGCAGTGCCCTGCCACTGCAGCCAAGCCGCAGCAGCCACACAGCAGTCAGGGCCATGACAAGCCGCTGCAGCCGCGACCTGCCACTGCCACCAAGCCGCAGCAGCCACGCCTCGCCGCTGTGAAGCCGCAGCAGCTGCACAGTAGCCAAAACCGTGCCAAGCCGCAACAGATGCGTCCCGCTGCTGGCGCCAAGCCTTGTGCGGCCTCTGATGCTGACCTGCCGCTGCAGTGGGCGCCCATGAGCGGCGGCGGCGGCTGGGATGCCGTGGTCATCTTTGACGCCCAGCAGGGTGCGCCGTCCGTTTCAAAGATCGAAGTTGAGCTTCCACAGGTGCATCATGCGGCGGCCTACAACAATGGTGCTGGCCAACATTGTATTGGAGACATGCCGGTGTGGCTTTCAATAGCTGCTTTACGTTTGCCACTCTTCACGCGCTGACACATCTGGGAAACAGGCCATACGCGGACCTTGCACTGATGCAGGGACAGGAGCACGCCTGCCGAAAGCACTCGATGAGCAGCACCTGTTCGAAATGGAGCGGCAAGGTGTGTCGCGGTGAGTATGACAAGGAAGCAGCACACCCACCTACATACCAGTCTGCATCACAATACTGGCAACTCCACATTATGTTACATATGTGGCGTCCGCATGTATCGCCGAAAAGCAAGTAATTTCATGGCAGAAATGACAAGTAACTCAAACCTTTACTGCCATCCCGCCTGCTCAACAGATGCCAGGGTAGCAGTTTCTGTGGCAAGGTTAGTCTACTCAGATCTGCTGCACACACGACTGCGTTGCAGACAAGACGCCGAGGCAGCGCTGGATGTGGCGGACAACGACGGCAATGCGGCGATGCTGTACCAGGTGCGCATGATGGGGCGGGGCGGTGCAGCCAAGGCGGCTCGCAGAATACTCGCCGACCAGATGGAGGCAGCCGGCACCAGCAGGTTTGCAGGCTGTTGCACAGTCAATTCAGTTCAGCAGGACACAGTCCAAAGGTGCTCAGAAAGGCCAGCCATGGAAACTGGCAGGGACTCAGCACACTGCTGTGCAGTTCATTCTTGCAGACGATGATTCATTCGGAACATGCCATTTATCCTTTGCCTGCCTCGCAGAGGAGATGCGTTCGCGGCGCTGGATCACTGCAAGGGGCGTGGCCGCGAGGCGGCGCTGTTCGCCCAGCAGTGCTACTTCGCCGGCGGCGCAGCGCACGTCACGGCGGCGCTGCGGAGGCTGCCGCCCTTCTCTGCAGAGTGCGTCTGTCGAGCAGGCTCTGCAACCGACCTGAATAATGAACGCACCATGGGCATCGAAGTGCAGGCACTGATGGAGCATCACCACAACACTTCGTCTTTTTGCATCATGGTGATCGCATGGCGGAACAGCAGGACGAGCCGCCGTGCATATGCTAGACAACGTGACTTGTATGCTCATGCTGCACCCAGGTGGCGAAGGGCAGAGCAGATCAACATGGGACTGGAGGCCACCCAGGTTGGTACACTATCACTGAGACCGGCAGACACACTGTGGCAGTCACATAGACACATCTTTTTTCAAGCTACTAGTTTCCACACATCACCCGTCTGCAGCGTCCAGCACTACCTCGCCCATGCCATCGGCATCAGCCAACAATGAGAATGCTGCATTACACACAGCACTTGCCCGTCTTGGCTGCTACTGTTGCGAGCGCACTTCGTGTGTTTGCCAAACATGTGCGGCTTGGGATTTGTCCTCGTGGACACCTTGCTCTATCTCCGGCGGTGCAGGTGCTGCGCCTCTTCATGGCATCCTCAACTGGCGCCGCCTGGCAGCCCAAGGTCTTAAAGGTACAGGAGCTGGTCGCAGTGCATGCGACATGCGCTGCCCAAGAAGTACTGTGACTCAGGTGCGGCGCCAACGTTCCATGCACAAACAAATCCAAAGTTTTTCGTGCCGATTCGATCAGCGTCTTACTTTCTATATGCTCCTGTTTAAATCCGTGAAGTGTGCAAAGCACTTGCTGCTTCGTCAACATCACGAATCTGTTCTATTTCAAGACGACATGCAGCAGCGCTGCTTCCTGCGCTTGCAGCAAGGCTGGATGTGGCAAAGTGTCCGCTCATGTTCCATGGGACGTCTGGCACAGCTGCAGAGAAGGTTAATGCATGACGACTGCTCCGCCCGCCAGATCAGCGATCATGCAAGCCAGTCGTGTCCGATGAAATTATCGTGTCTCTCAACCTTCTCGATTCGTGATCCTGTTCACATGCCCATGTCTGAATATTATTGTTACTCGAATTTGTCACATTATTTTGACGGGCTTGGAGGCACAGCATCAGTATGTGAGCGCTGCTGCAGATCGTGGCACACGGCTTCCAGGACAGGAAGACCTGGTTTGCCGCCAGCTCGCTGACTTCCTACGACTACTGCACCAGGAGGGTGCGCGGATGCTGCATGTCATTATGGTCTGGTCACGCAGAAACTACATCTCGCACGTATGTAATTAAGTATATCTTTTGTGTCCCCGTGTGTGGTTTCATGCCAGCAGCGAGCCAACAGACGGGACGAGCTGACAGGTCTGCCACAAGTTTGAGTCCCCCGATGCAGGACGGAGGGCACCTGCGTTTCAATGCTGCTCCTCCGAGCGTTTACAGCATGGTGGTGTCACGTGTCGCTGGCGGCCAGAGCGACATCAATTTTCTCATGCCGGTGTGCACCGGTTCCTTTTGCACACCGTCGCTCATGCTCACGAGAAATTTTGCAGGGCGGGGCCTTCATCTAACGGTAGCAAGCTTTTGGTCATCTGCCGTAGATGCAGGACGCCTTGCAAGGCGTCGGCCAATTGGCCGAGGTCGTCACGGTGCCAAGCAGCTGCCAATGCTATCCAGCATACGTGGTGCAATTCACCGGCAGCTAGCCTGCTGCTGCACGTGGGCCGTTTCAAGAGCACCAGTCCAATGGACCAGATGCAGCGTTACGGGCGGCGGCGGACGCAAAACATCAATGGAGCCATCATGTGCGCTGTATCGATATCATCGGTGGATGACCTGCATGTCTGAAGTGGAGACTGCACTCAGAGTGCGACAGCACAGGGACATCCGCAGTGCTGTGCAACAGCGAGGCGCCTCAGATGGCGAGCCAGCGGCAAGTCGAAAACTGTGCCAACACATGCCTGTACCAAAAGTGTCATGGTGAATAGTTTCCGCTCCTTTTACTGGCTGTTTTGTCACACCGTCTGAGGAAGAATGTAACTTAGGTCGCAGTTCCCCAAAAGACAGGCCGCCACGTGAATAAGCTATGGCGGTCCTTCCACGTAGATATACAGATAGATAGATTACACCCGCCAGCCTCACTCAGGCTGATAAGGCATCAAATCATCAATCAACCATCATGTGTCATCATGTGGCAGCATGATGGCAGCGGCAGATGAGGGCGCCATCGCAGCCGCAGCGGCTGCCGCGGCCGCGCTGGGGCAGCAGGAGTTTGTGGACATGAACCCTAGGACCGCGAACGGTGATGCTATCACTGCAGCTTGTGTTTCTATTCTGTCAAAGCCGACGCCACTGGCGGTACTGCAGGCAGGGAAGAGCAGAAGGATCTGTCTAGGGTCCGGGGTCTGGGGTCTGGGGAAAAAATGCAAGTTGGCATGCCACAAATGCAGAGCATCGCAAGACAGGCTGCACTCGGAGATCTGCCGGCATGAGTTACTAGTTGGGGTGTAGCAGTCACAGGGGTGGAAAGTCATCAAACGGCAAAAGGAAAAACACTCACAGTCAATACAACCATCACCACCACACGCAGCAATAACCAGGCTCTAGAGATCTGCATCTCTGCTCTACAGAAACATACAAATGTCGTAAGGGAGACTGCCTTGGCTGCCGCAGGGCCTGAAAACAGCCACCCATTTCAATCCACGTGGGTAAATCACAGCACCGAGCCTGCTCTGGCGCCTGCGCCTCAGCCCCGCTTGTGTGTTTGTATGAAAACATGCTGTGTGCTCTGCAAAATTGCCGTCCGCGACTCGCGATACGTGCGGCATAGCCGCTGCGGCGCAAGACGCTGCCGCTCGCTTCGGCCATGCTGTCGCATTTGCATGTTGGGGCCCAACGCCCTATGCTAGGTACACCTGATGCTGCATGGGTATGCTGCTGCCGCCAACACTGCTCAATGCTATACAAACACACATTTCCTCCCTCCCCCATGCTGCTGTTGGGCAGGCTTTTTGCACTGGCACAATACCTGGTCTGGCCAGGCCAGCCTTCATAGCTAGTTGTTCTGCAGCATCCCTCGCGGCCGGCAGGATGAGAGTGGCATTCTGTGTCACCGGCCTCCGTCTTCGTTGCCGTCATCCGCTGCAGAGGCCGCCTGAACAATGCTGCCGCCGCCACCGCCGCCGCCGCTGCCGGATTCGTTGTCGCCGAAGGGATCGTCCAGGTAGCTGCCGCCGCCGCCGCCGCTGCGCAAATTTGGGGTCAGGTGGTACTCCAGCAGGCTGCTGTAGGTGAGGTCCGCGATGGCGAGGAAGAAGCGGTCGCCGTCAGGGCTGAAAGACGTCCCGGCAATCTCCCCAAACAGGTCGATCTGCGTGTGTGGACCGCAGCACTTATTGACGATCATATATGGTAAAAAAGATCTGCAAGTGCCAGCAGAAAGCGATCGCCATCGGGTCTGGAGGAGGTACCGTGACCACCCTGATCAGGTCGATCTGCACAAAATACGACAGAACGAGTGGAGCGTGTCAGAACACAGTAGAACAATGTACGATGCGAGGAAGAAGCGATCGCTTTCGAGGCTGAAGGAGGTCCTGGCGATCTCCCAAACAAGTCGATCTGCGCAAGGAAGGCAGAGGGTACTGTGAAACGCATCGGCAGGAAGCAGCGGTCGTCGGTCGGGGCGAACATTACCAGAAATCTCCCCAGCTGTTTCTCAGAATTGCATCACACTTCTTCCGTCCAACTGCATGCATCTGCAAGCTGTCATTGCACTGCATCCATCACTTTCCAGCCTCACCTCCGGGGCCGTGTGGTAGGTCGTCCGCGGCATGGTGCAGCGTCACAAAGACTGCCGGTCTCGCCACCACCATTGGCTTAAAACATTCGATGTCGTCCAGATTGAGTATAAGTTTTCCGAACCTCCTGAGCCGTCTGGTAGTCGTTGGCAGCATTGTACAGCGTCACAAAGTCCGCCGGTTCCGCCACCGCCAGCACGCGGCCGCAGGGGGAGTAGCGCAGCGAGCGAACCGCGCCCATGCGACCGGGGAGGACCGCCAGGCTGCCGGCGCCCGTCATCCGCACGTCCCACACCCGCGTAGTCGTATCCTGCAGGCACAACAACGCTCGTTGAGCCACACAAGAGCAGAAACAGTATGACTGTTACATGAGAGTGCCACCGGGTGAAGGGCGCCCATGCGCCCCGGCAGCAATGCCAGGCTGCCGGCGCACGTCAAGGGCGCGACCCACACGCAGGTCGTGGTGGCCTGCGCAGCATGTGATTGCGTATTCAGCCGGTATCTGTGGAGACATTTGTGGAGACGTTTGTGAGAGTGTGGAGTGGCGCTCATTCGTCCCGGCAGCACCGAGATCATGTTTGCAGGACCCTAAAAACCATCTGGTGCGCACTGCCATGCTGGCTTCCGATACGTGGATGGCCCAGGCTGCAATGTTGTCCAGCCTGGGGCCGTCACGATGCTGGAAGCCAGGACGGCGGCAGCAGGCGGAGCAGTTGAGGCCATTGGCGGCCGTCCGCGTGATGCGGCTCACAGGCCGACCAAAAGGTGCCAATCGCCGTGCATAGGATCACTAGGCGACATGGAAGGGATCACCTGGTTGCCAGGGTCCTAACACTCTCCAATGCGCATGCAAGATTCCGCTCACCTGGTTGCCGGTGGCAAAGACGTTGCCGTCGGGGTGCCAGGCAGCCGCGAAGCTGTAGTCGAAGTGTCCCTTGAGCGTCGCCACCGTCTTTCCCGTAGGCCAGTCCATCAGCAGGCCCTCCGGGCTGTCGCCGACGGCGACAGTGAGACTGGAGCCGCCCGGCTGCACCACGGCGAAATTAACCGCCCAGGGACACTCCACGCGGCTGCAAAGGCAGGACACCAAATGTGAAGACGAAAACTGTGTATGTCAGGCTGCTGCCGCCGGGTTGCACGACCGCAACATTCCCCGCCCAGGGGCTCCACCCGGCTGCGCAGAAGCAAACGAATGTTCAAGTTATGACGTATGAGGCTGCTGCCGGCCCGACTGCACCACGGCGAAGTTGATCGCCCGCAGGCGCTCCACTACGCTGAAGGAGGAAACAAAGGTATTCGGGTTCGGCTCTGCGTTTTCCAGCTTGAAGCTGCTACCGCCCGGCTGCATGACCGCCGTTTTCACCGCCCAGGGGCACTCCACACGGCTTGCGAGCGTGAACGAAAGCGTTTTAGGGTTTTGTTTCATTTGCATATTCGTGGCCGCTGCTGCCCGGCTGGACCACTCCAATATTGAGTGCCCAGGGGGACTCCACCCAGCTGCGTCGGCAGAAAATGTCGAAGTACCCTTTGTACGTACAACCGCAGCTGTTGCTCTGTATTGAGGCTTGAGCCGCCCGGCTGCACTGCTGCGAGATTGACCGCCCAGCGGCACTCCACCTGACTGCAGCGTATGCGAGGTCAAATGCAAAATTCACATCCATCTTTCCACATGATGCCCCTCTGACAGTTGGCTTCGTATGTGTGCACATGGCTAGAGGGCGTTGACCCGTATTTTAGTAATTGCCCCAGTCAATGACACCTAGCGCGGCAACGAAGCCACGACTCCCAAGATGTCATGATTACCGACTTTGTTGTGTATGTTCAACACGTCGTGCAGGTGCACCTGATGCACTTGAGGCTGTTGGCGTCGAATGTGCGCAGCATCGAGTCGTTGTTAGAGGCCATCACGCGGGCGCCGCCAGCACGATCCCGGAAGATCTCGATGCCGTTGGTGATGCCGTTGTCGCTCGTCGTCACACGCACACTGCATGGCAAGCAGGACAAGGTAAGCACCTGCATACAGGAGAGAGGTTGCAACGGTTGCAAATCTCTTGCACCGAAGATATTTGCATCAACAGTTTTGTCTCGATGTCTATGCACCGCTGCTCACTTAGGTTTCGCCCGTCGCCACGTGCAAATTCGATGTTGCAGAAACTGCCACGCTCACAAAGCGGCGCTGGTACCGAGGGTTCCGGTTGCCAGCAGCGCCGGCGAATTGCAAGCGGTCGGCAGCCCAAAAACCGCGGGGGTGTTATGATGCAGCATTGCGAAGTTGGATGTATGATGTTCACACTCACATGGACAGGGGGCGCTGGAACAGCAGGTTCCTGACAGCCAGCTTCTGTGAAGCCGCCGGCAGGCAGCAGCCCAGTCATTGAAATGGTTTCCGGGAACTCGGAAGAAGCCGCATTGGTATTGAAACTCACATGGACAGCGGGCGCTGAGACTGCAGGTTGCGGACCGCCAGCTCTCCCGTGAAGCCGCCCGCAGCCAGCAGCCCGCAGCCGGCCGCCATGGTGGACACCTGGACGCGGCCCACCGGCAGTGGCGCGGCCATCGCCGAGCCGCCCGCCAGGTGCATCACCTGCTGCAGCAGGAGATGGTGAGGACTTGAAACAAGACTGCAAGGCATTCTGTTTGATCTCAGATCCACGGTGGACACCTGGATGCGGCCCACCGGCAGCGGCACGCCCATCGCCGCGGCAGCTGCCAGGCGCATCTCCTGCTGTTGAGCCGTGAAACACCATTTAGTCAACTCAGTTCCCAGGCGCCGATGACAGCATATTTCGACGCCAACGCCCACTACGCTCGGTCCCCACCATGCCAGCTGCTTGGCTGCCCAGAGCGCACCAGCGCTACGAGCAGGGGCACCGGCAGAATGCAGGACAGGCACCAGAGAGCGGGATGGGCGCATCTGCAGAAGACTCCTAATGCAACGTGTTATGCAGGCAGGCGCCATGCCCAGGTTGGACTTGACAAGGGGCGATGATCAGTCTTCATGCTCGAATCATGTTTATGCGCCCGCATGACCTGGCGCATCACGCAGTGAATGACGCAGGAGTTGAGCATCAACACCTTGCCGGGGCAAGTGTTTTCCAGACGCTGATGCTGGCGTCTGTTGAGATGTAGTGTGCTCATCTGGTTTTGTGCTCACCCGCGTGACCTGGCGCGTCATGCAGGACCAGTGGTTGACGCAGGAGTCGAGCATCACGTACACGTCGTTGCTGGACGTCGCCCACACCAGGTTGCGCAGCTGGAAGTGCACGATGGTGGAGTGCACCGCGCGGTAGTTGCGCCAAAAGTCGTACAGCCGCCCCGTCTGCGCAGCAGAAAAATGGGAATTTGACACAGGCTGGGGTGTGATCAGCTGGAAGTGCACGTGTGATGTGTAGGGCACGTAAAATGCGAAGTACGCCGTGCAATAGTTGCGCCAGAAGTCGGCCAGAAGTCGGACAGCTTCCCGCTGGGCAGATGGAACTGACAACAATAATACGGGTGTTGAACAGCACATTGCTGATCGTGAGTAGGGATAGTCTTGAGCCCTCTGACAGCTGGCATTCAGCTGTTCCAGATTGACGTTGCATCTGGAGCAATTCCACGAATGGGAGCAGCACCTTGACGGGCGGGCCGCACATGGTCTCCCAACCTCTCGGGCCACACCTCCCTGGGGCATTTCAGGGTTTTGGCACTGCCAGAGCATCTAGGGGGAAGGGAGCAGCACCCATGAAAGGGGACAGCACCTTGGCGGGCGTGCCGCACGCCTTCCACATGGTGTCTAGCGTCTTGAGGCCCGCTTTCACCTGCTCCTCCAGGTTTGTGTAGTTGTTGTAGCTGCCCAGCCGCGTTTCCTGCAGCGACAGCATCCGCAAATCAGAAGACAACAAGTTGATACATGCGATGTGAATGACATGGATGATAGCACACTGTCGTTTAGGAGGCGCTCTAGGTTGATGTGGTTGCTGCAGATGCCCAGCCGCATGCCCTGCAACCGCACCGTGCAGCAGCCTGGTGAGTTTTGGGGATCCGCAGCGCTTTCCTTAAGGCTGGCAGGTGGAAGTGCAGCTACTGAACGCTTGGGTCCCCTGGCGCTCTGATCCCTGGCGTGATCGTTTCCGTCTGGTCTGCGGCCCCGCTCTGCAGAATCGCAGCAGGCATCTGCGTTGCGAAATGTCCAGATACAAGATGCCGCACCCGGTACTGGTCACGCGAAAAGTGCAGCCGCTCCCAGGGGATGCCTTGCACATCCTTGCCGGCCGCATGCTGCACCGCCGTCGTGTCCAGCTCCTCGTCCTCGTCGTCGCTGAAAACCTGCACCCATAAGCATATTTGCCTCAACACAAGACCTCTTCTGTGTGTCGGCACAGCGGTAGCGCGGCGCAGACAGGGACATCCGAAGTTGCAGCTGCGCGAGGACGTTTGGGCACCCGAAGTGCATCTGGTTGCTGCGCCATTCAGCAGTAGCCAGTGTCTGCATGGCCGCATGCGTCTGCGTGCTATCTCGCTGCCTGCCGCTGCCGCTCTGAGCATCTGCACATGCCGTGTGCAGGTCTTGCATGGGAAATAGAACTCCCGGAGCCGTGTGCCGCGTTTGCGACTCTCAATCTTGAACTCTCGCCTTTCCGTCAACTGCAGTCGGGACTCAAACGGTGCAAGAGTCGCTTGGCAGGGAGGTGCTTGCCAATTCGGAGCCCGTGGGGGTGCTGTCTAGCTGACAACCCGCAACACCGCGTTAGAAGCGGCGCCCTGCCCAGAAGGACCGTTCTTCTCACATATGGCGTTTGCAGGCATGGGCGCGATGCAACGAAGGGTGCACCCACCTCGACTGTATCAGCATCTGACTCCCAATCCTCGCGAGCTTCCGGGTGCGCCTGCAATCTCACCGGCGCCGCCTGGCGCCGTGGCAGCACCTCCGCCATTGGCACGCAGTTTCACATCTCGGTCAGGTGGCCATACGCTGCTGGCACCCGCTGGGAAGACTTCCGGGAGATGAGCACTATGTATGGCTCTCAATATCTCGCTGCAGTTGCAGTCCGGCACAGCGGCAACGCATATCTCTCCTTTAGTGGCTGAGTACGTGAGTGTTCATACTGTGCGCGTGTTTGCTGAGGAGCAACTGGCAAGGTACCTATCTTCAAAGCTGTATTGGACCTGGCCCGAGGGAACAACTTCTCTGCCCCTTCCGCTGCCCCAGAAACAGGCGGCTTGCCTGTCCAATGCGTGGGGTTCTGCAAGTTCGTGTATTACAGCTGATTGCGAACAGGTCCAAGTTCTAGGGCTGATCTTGCAACATTGGCTTCCTGAGAGACATGACACAATTCCCAACGTCGCCGCCGATGCTGTGGGACATGACACAACTCACGATGCCGCCGACACATGATGTCGCCGCCGATGCTGCGAGTTCCAGCCTTTTGTTGCTCGTCATCAAAACACCGCCACGTCCAGGTAGTCGCCCGTCTGCAAGGTATGGAAGGATTGTCGGGATTTCGCCACTTACTCCAGCTCAGCTTCACGGCTTCGCCCAGGTGCGTGCAGCTCTTAGAGCGCTGGCACACACATCGGATCCAGTACCACAAGCACTGCCCAAGTCTCCAATGACAGTTCTCTGGCGCATGCGGCGCTCCTCACCTGGAACTTCAGCGACCGCAGCGTCTTCACATCGTCCTCGCCCACCCTTGAGGAGTGCACCTGCCCCACCTGCACACCATAGCAAGGGTGTGTCATCGCCAATATCGCCAGTGCCAATATCGCAGCCTGCTGCTGAGAGCGCTGCAACAATCGGCAGTGCTCTGTGAGTATACGTTGCCCTTGATGCCCCACTCAGCAGTTGCAGACAGGCGCATGCACATCGCGTGTTGGGGTCGCGGTGCGCGGTGCAACATTGTTCTGACAAGGACAGTGCAGGGTTTAGGGTAGACAAGCCGTCATTTCCATACTTCAAAAAGACGCACCACGCGCATGACATTGTGGCCGCGCCTGTCCGGGTACACCAGAGCGAAGCCCATGCGCGAGTTTGGCTGCCGCGCCGACGGCTGCACCTGGCATCGGAACGACAAAGACTGTGAAACATGTGCGATCCGCATACGAAGCCGGCTCACAGAACCCCCACGACAAAAATGCACGAGGTCAGCAACCCGGTCTGCAGCTGCACCTGCACATTACGGCAAAAACGTGAGGATCACACGTGTTCCGGTTTCGGGGCGCTGCTGGACACTGCGCAGCTGGCAATGGCCATGGCCAGATCCCGATGGACTAGATGGCATCCTGAGCATGCGCAAATGCGAGCCATGGCGAATTATCTGGCGCTGCAGTCAGTCTTCATGGCCACATGGCCATGCCTGCGGCTGCGCTTGACGAGGGCATGAGCATCGCCATGTATCAAACGCTGGCTCCGGCTTGAGCCTGCCTTGGTTTCCTCACAACCGATTGAACATGCATGGACTACATCTCCTTGACGATGTGGAAGTCTCCGCCTCCCCGCGCTCAAGATTGCCATGTGGATGGAGTCCTACCTCAGCTCCCGCAGCGTGGCATCGGGCCACGTGCAGATCTGCACCTGTTCCTCTTGATCATGTTGTGGCAGCTTTCAACAGGGACATACAGGTGCGACAGCTCCCGTAGCGGTCACGTCGGGCCACGTGTGGATCTGAAGCGCCCTTGTACTCCTCATGATCCATCTTGCTGGTTTTGCCTTAGAGGTAGAGCATGCTGATGTCAAGGACCGCATGGATCTCACATTCTTCACCAGGTCCGACAGCTCCCGCAGCGTCGCATCGGGTCAGGTGTAGATCTGCACCTCCTGCACTGTTGGCCTTTCTATGCGTTTCTTCTGTTATGACCAGGTCCTTCACCAGGTCCGACAGCTCCCGCAGCGTCGCGACAGGCCGCGTGTGGATCTGTTCGTCTAGAGTTCACATCCACATAGAGATATCGTGGTTGACATCGTGGTTGACATGCCGTAAATCCTACCTCTTTCACCAGGTCCGACAGCTCCCGCAGCGTGGCGTCCGGCCACGTGTAGATCTGCACCTCCTCGTCCGCCTCGTCGCCCTTGACGCGCGCGAAATCCTCCAGCCGGTGATGACCGCCCAGCTTGTGGAACACGCGCAGCAGCAGCGGACACACCTGCAGGTGATATTTGTAAGCATGTCGTAATTGTGAAGATCCATGTACATTTGTCGGTTGCCTGGAGGGATGTAATTCGCGTGAGAGACAAGTCTCCAGCCGGTAGTGGTCGCCCAGCTCGTGGAATGCGCAGTAGCGGCAAGCAAACCTGCGACGAACAAAAGGGCAGGGTCTTTACTGTGCTGCGTCGTTGAACAGTGTTGATATGTTAGCGCGCAGAAGACATTCAGCCGGGTTGTGACTGCCAGCTTGCAGAACGCGCGCAGCAGCAGCGGCACACGTGCACAGGAAGGAAGGATAATGATTGATTTTGCGGGACTTGTTATGAATCAGTACGTGCGCACGAAAGTTTCGTAACATCTGATGGTGGTTGCAACGTGGTGGAACCCTGCCATGTGTCGGCGGCGAGCAAACGAAGGCATGGGGCAATACCGATCGCAATAACGCTGCCCTGGAGCTCGTGTCCCCGATGAAGTGCAAGCGGCTGTGCAAGTGTCTGGCACTGCCCCTTCAGGCTTCGCCGTGGGGCCGTTTGCGGCAGTGCAACACGCGTAATTTCTTGTACATCCCCGTGTTTCGGCGCCGGATCGCCACAGCTCAGTAACGCCACAAAGCCGTTGTGAAGCCTGCTGCTTACCTTTGCCCTGTCGATCTCTGCCTCTGCCTTCTTTGCCGGCGGCGGCGGCATGGACGGTGGCGGCGGTAGTGGGTCTGCCGCCGGCGCCGCAGCTGGCCGGGGTGCGCCTTCCTTGGGTGCCGGATCACGCACTGAGTCTCGGTGCGAGCTTGGCCGCGGCTCGCCGCTGCGGGATGAGTGATGGTGCCTGCTCCCTCTGGCATCTCTGTCATCGTGCCCGTCCCTGCGCCTGTGCGAGTCCGCAGGGGGCCGGTCGCGGTGCGCGTATGCCGACATCACGCTTTGATCAGCTGCAAACGACGCGGTGGCGAAGACGGGCAGAGGTGCTAGTTGCCCGATCGAACGTTTCGACTTGGCAATTCGGCACTTGGTACTCCGAGAAAGCGCGCGTGGCTGGTCACTGAATCTCAACGAGCTGTAGCCAATGTACCCAGTCTCGTGCTTTCGTTGAATAGCAGGTCTGCCCGAGCTGCACTGTGGAGCGCTGCAAGTGTAGGCTTGGACTGGAGTAGGGTTTTAGTTCGGCCTGGAGACTCTCAGACCTGCCCAAAAGCGAGTTGAGCGTGAAAGCTGATGGACTATATGACTGTATACGACTTCCGCTTCGCGTGAATGTACTCGAATAATAGGCGTCTATTACAGCGGGCCACACACCCGCAGCACGACAACTGCCCTCCATAGTCTCGCCTGGCCTGCTCCGCACCACGCACAAGCAGCCACTGCCGCAGCTAGATCTGTCACAGTCGTTGCGCGAAAATTGACATATACATCTTTGCCGCGTCACTGGACTCATCGCTGGCCTCGATTTGCTGCATCGGAAACCCTCCGATCCGGTCGGGCCAGCATCTGGTGCAATTCGTACGGCTACTCCCGGCGACCGTAACAGCCGGTGCGTCATCACGGTGCTCAAAATTGCATAGTACATGCTTACATCATGCGCCGGTTAGTTCGGCGGCTGCATCGACTGTTTACAGTGCAGGTTGTTGCTGCACGTGGACCACGAGGTGGCAGCTGCGCACTGGACCGTTCAAACGCGACTTTTCAATGCAGGCATGCTTAAGTTCACAGCAGATAGTCGGCAGTGGAACGGCGCGTCCGGAGCGCTGCAACATGCGCCGGTGTCAGCAGTAATGCCGGCGGCCAGCCTCAGCACCCGGAGGCGCGACACGCCAGCGGCATGCGCTCAGCACTGGGCGGCTTCACTACAGCGGCGGCTTCAGGTCCGCGGACGCATACAGCGAGGCACCTGCGTGTGCAGTGCAAAGCCGCGCCAGGCTCTGGCGGATGCCCCCAAAGCTAACACGGCGCCTGCGCCGGTGAGGGTTTTCGACAGCGGCGGCAGAATTGTAGAGCTGCCGCCGGGAGCGGAGGCCAACAACGCGGTGGCGCTGCGACGACGGCACGAGCGCCAGAAGGAAGCCGCCGCGGGCACCGCCGCTGCGGAGGCCGCAGCACCTGCCACTCGGGCAGCAGACAGCGCCGCTGGGGAGGCCGACGCCGCCGCCGCTGCGCCGGCGGCCGTCCCCGGCAGCGTGCTGGGAACTGTGGCGCTGCTCATGGGGTCCACCGTCGGCGCCGGCATTCTGGCGCTGCCGTTGGTTTCCGCGCCTGCCGGCTTTGGCCCCTCCACAGGTGGCCGCCAGACCTGTCATACCATTTGATGGCAGGCACAGACATACATACACATGCAGGACCACAATGCGCGAGCATTGTGGGTGGCTGAAACATTCCCTGACTGCTGTGGACAGCAATGCCGCAAGAACCTGGCTGAATCTTTGAAGCTGTAGATGCGCCTGCTGTGGCTGTGCATCATCCTGACAGGACAACTGGGTTTCGTAGCGGTGCTCGCCGGCGTCTGGGCGCTGCTGGCGGCGCAGGCGCTGCTGCTGATGGAGATCAACCTGGGGGTGCGCGCGCTCAAGGTAGGCATCACCAGGCTTTGAAACTACATGCCACGCACAGACCAGGAGCTGCTTGGGTAACAAAGACGTGCTGGTGATGGAGGTCAACCTGGGGATGCGCACGCTGAAGTTGGGCGGGGATTTGAGACTTCCCGCTGGTTTTCCTCCGGTGTATGCTGAGTTCAGCCACAAAGATTTATGTGGACAGACTTAATTCCTCGATGGATGCAATCACTCATTCCTCTCGACATGCAAAGCACGCACAGGTATGCTAGCGGTGTAGAAGTGCTGCCGCTGCAGATCAGCAGCAGATGGTGACGCTGCGGCGGATGGATGCTGGCTGTCGCGACAATTGATGAGAGACTCCATCAACATTGGTTGCACAGGCGCAGGAGCAGCCTGGCGATGGCGCCGCGGCGGGGCAGCAGCAGATGGTGACGCTGCGACAGATGGCGGAGGCCACCCTGGGGCGACCCGGCGGCGTCGCCGCCTCGGCTATCTACCTGCTGCTGGCCTTCTCGCTGCTGACTGCCTACATCGCAAAGGTGCCACCTTGCCAAGATTATGAGAAGGGAACTCAACGCCGCATCCCTCGACAAGCTCAGGCGGCCGTCTCGCATTCTGCACCCAGCAGCTGTTAAAAGATTGCAGGCTGGGGAGCTCCCGCAAAGATGCAAGATCATCATGCCATCGAGTCACACGAAAGTCGCGCGGCGGCCTTCAAGAAACGTCGTGTATATATTGCTGCAGGCTGGGGAGTTGCTGGGGAGTGGTGCCGGCGCGGACCCGGGCGCGGGCGGCGCCGCATTCGCTGCCGTTCTCGGCGGCATGATGTGTTTCGGTGAGTCTCAGCGCGACAGACTGCTTTCACTGTAGTTAGAACCTCCAACCTCCTCCCCGACGTCCTGCTGCAGGGTGAAACGCCAATTCGGGAACCATCTCAATGTGCAGCACACTGAGGCTCGTGGGCATGAAGGCAGTGCGAAGGAGAATTGCTGCTGCACAGGCGGCTCAGGCGTCGCGGACCACGTAAACCGGTGGCTCACTGCCGGGCTGATGGTGCTTTTCGGCGGCATCCTGTGGTACGGCGGCGGCCACGCGGACGCCGCTCTACTGACAGTGACCTCGGACTGGTTGCGCGCGCCGGCGGCCGTGCCCATCGTCTTCCTGGCCCTGGTGAAACCACTTTGCCTCAACTCAGAATGTGAGAGCATTCCGTTTTTGACATGAAACGTTGGGGCCACGCGGACGCGGCTCTACTGACGGTGACGTCGGATTGAGTGCGCACACCGCCCGCCGCGCCCATCGTCTTTTTGGCGCTGGTGCGCCGCCTGACCTTTGTCTAAGGGTATATATGTACATCAGCTGTCCAGCATGAGTGCAAGAACAACTGGCCACTCCGCCGCAGGGTCACTGGGATTTGGTGCCCTGGTGTGCACCCAGCAGGGCGAATGCCATATGCCTCGTGTGCTACAACACCCCTACAACCCTCTGATATCAGTCTGAGATGCAGGGGTACCACGATCTGGTGTCCGTGGTTTGTTCACTGGGCCACGACAAGCGGCATACCCCCGTGGCGCTTCTGCACCTCTGGCGTACTGATACCTGAAGACGGTTTCTGATCCGAAAATAACTCGCACGTCTCATCCTGCAGGTCTACCACGACCTGGTGCCCGTGGTGTGCGCCCAGCTGGGTGGCGACAGGCGGCGCATCCGCACCGCACTGCTGGCGGGTTCGGCGCTGCCGCTGGCCATGTTCGTCTCCTGGGACGCCGTGATGTTGGCGCTGACAGGTGTGATAGCATTGCCAGTTTCCAGCAGCGACAGGCTCCAGCTCGACGGCGATCCTTGGTATCGAGCCTGGAAGCCTGGAGGTTGTGGCAATGTGACGCAGGCATACTGGGTCAACTCAGCCGCACTGAAGCGAGTGTGCAAGTGGCTTCAGGGCTGTCCCGCCCGGAGAGACCTGGCAGCAGTTGCCTCGCGGGCTTGCCTAGCGATGTTTGCTCCTCTGTCACGCTCAGGAGCCCAATGCTGATCCGCGTGCGGCGCTCAGACGAACTTTCATATCCTGCTCGTCTCGTGGGTGAAAGCAGATACGCAACGCGACACCTTGCAAGCGTGGAGCTTGACGCGGACCCGCGGCCGGCGCTCCTGGCGGAGGATGGCAAACCGTTATCTGTGTACGAGTACCTGAATTGCCATACAGCCGATCCACTTGGACACAGGCATGGAGCCTGGTGCCGACCTGCTGGCAGCGCTGATGGCGGAGGATCAGACTGTGTCTGTGTGTACATGTCCGTGTTGTCTTTAGAATCAGATTTCGCCGTTGCCTGTGCATAGGTGTGGAGCCGGGATCAGAGCCTCTGCAGTGCTGATGGCGGAGGAGGTCGGCCTCGTGGGCGGTACCTCTGTTCTCAACACAGATTGTGACCGAAACAACGTCAGTCTTATCTAAACACAGGCGTGGAGCCTGGCACAGACCCGCTGGCGGCGCTCATGGCAGAAGAGGGCGGCCTTGTTGGTTGTGCAGTGTCGGGCTTCATGCTGCTGGCGCTTGCAACGTCCTTCATCGGCACAAGCGTCGGTGAGCGTACGTTCGAATTCAACTTGTGACAACCTCACCACGATGTGGGCGGCACTGTGTCGGGCTTGATGCTGCTGGTGCTGGCGACATCCTTCATCGGCACAAGCGTCGGTGACCTTTTAGTCTGCCCCCCTTAGCCCTGAGCCAAACCCTAAACCCTAAACCCTGACGTGCTAGCTCTGCGCATACATGAACGGCGCTGTGCCCGGCTTCATGCTGCTGGCAGTGGCAACAGTTTTCGTCGGCACCAGCGTCGGTGGGCAAAACATTGGCAGAGGTAAAGTTTCTTAGTTGTGTACATGTTCGCCCTTTAAAAAAGAAGGCGCTGAGTCGGGCTTCAGCCTATTGGCGCTGGCGCCGCCTTCATCCGCACCAGCGTTGGTGATTGATATTCCTGCGCCAGTTTCCCCTGCTCCACCCCGTGAGGCAAACGTGGGCAGCGCCGTGCCGGGCTTCATGCTGCTGGCGACCTCCTGTGCCGGCACCAGCATCGGCGTGTGCTCCAGTTGGGGTCGGGCGGGGGGCCTTCTCGTTATACCAAGCAGCCTGGTCGATCTCGCGCGGGGTCACGCCCTGCACAGCCATCGGCCACTCTCCTGCTCTGTGCCACGCTGATAGCCCCGGTGCCGGTGCCTGCAGGCCTGACTTCGACGCTGCAGTCCGAGTGGGCGGCCGTCACCGCGCCTGCTGCCCAGGCGCAGGCGCAGCGTGCGGCGCCGCCGGCGCAGGACGCTGGTGGCGGCCCCACTGAAGCGGTCGACACAGGAGACGCGGAGGGAGGCAACACTTTGGCGCCGCGGCCGCTGGTGTTCCTGGCCGCGCTTACGCCGCCGCTCGGCGTCGCGCTGAGCCACCCTGGGGCGTTTCTGACGCTGCTGTCGGTGAGTGCGCGCTCCTGATCCAGCACCACAGATACAAGCTCCGGCCGTCTCCGGCCATCGTAACTGTTCTATGCAGCTGATCCTTGACGCGGACCTCCAGCTTTACACTAGCTTGACGCATCACCTTGGGCATGACTACGCTGCCGCCGTGCTGCAGGCGGCAGGCGCCTATGGCATGTGCACCTTGTATGGAGTTATGCCTCCGCTCATGGCGTGGAACTTCCGGCACGGAAAGAGCAAAGCCAGCGCCGGCGGCCTCAGTGACGCCAGCGCAGGGGCGCCACATCGGGAGGTGGCGGGCGGGCGGGCGGCGCTAGTGGCGCTGTGCGGCGCCGCGGTCGGCGTAGTCTCTGGACAATCTGCTATCGACTTGGGCTGGCTGCACATCGGTTAATACTATTCGGTAAACACTTGGGCTACGGGCGGCATTGTGCGCTGCCGCAATCCACGTGGTCTCTGGACAAGCTGCTATTGAATTGGGCTGGCTGCACACGAAAACGGTGACTGGCTGCAGAGCTTGATCCCGGTGGCTCGTATGCCACAAACACTTCTATTGTATCGTTGGTTTGCTGTTCGAAGGTATGAGTCCAGCATTCATGCTCGCGTGGTCACTGTACTGGCTTTTATTGGTTGTGTAGGCTGTAGGTTCAAAGCTGGGTACGGCTGGAGGTTCACCGTTGAGGTGTAACGTCGTGTCGATGGTGATGCAAACATTACAGTAACAAACAGATGGGCATCAGTGCAAGACCCATATCAAAAGGGACTGTGACGCAGGCAAGTACAGGAATCAACAGCGGTGCATGAACTCTTAAACAAAATCACACTCCCCCTTGTTCAAAAAGGATTGAGCTCAACAGCAATCCAAATGCGGGCAAGTGAAGAGTGCCTCGCAAATTATTGCAGCTCGCAAGAGCCTGGCTCTCCATGTCTCTGCTCTGCAGCACAATCCAGCCGCCAACTGCGCTAATTGATGCGCGCATGGGGAACAAGAGCATTCCCCACGGCGGGCGCGCCCCTCACCGATGCTCTGCCAGGTCACGTTTGGCGGCAAGAAGCGGAGAATTTGCAGTACATTAGATCCCTCTCATCAGTCCTCGCTCTCCATCGAGCTCAATTTCGGTTCCGCGGAACAATGTTCATCCGAAGGCCGTGTGTTTTTGTGAAGTTCATCTGCAAGTGGACACGCAGCACTTGAGAGCCGTGGTCCAGGAACATGTAGCATAATGGAAGTTTTGTTTTTTTTTAATGTAAAATAGAGGGGGTTGTGTACACACCCTAGCCTTTTGCGACACGCCGCTCCGCCCACCACAATCTCAAGCCTTGAAAATACACAAGCACCCTTCCAGCACTATTGTTTAGCAGTGTTTTAGCAGTGGTTTAGCAGTGGTCTGGCTATGCTTTAGCAAGACACGGCCTTGTCCTGCAGGGTTTGGCGCACCGTGATGTCGTAGCCGCAGGGCAGCTCCGGCGTGTTAGGCGTGATGGCCTCAAAGCGGAAGTGATGCAGCAGCGTCGCCGCCATCATCGTCACCGACATCTGCACGCAGAACGGCAGTACTCATCTGTGGGTGAACAGCCATTCAAGGAGCGTTGAGCATCGCTTGTCGGACCTTGTGTGGACACAGCTGCAATTAAAACTGCATACCACAGGTTGCTGTTTTGCCACAACCCACTAGGATATTCTGGCGCCTTGCGGCGGTCACGATGCCAGTCAATTTGTTTGAATGCGCACTGTGCGAAGGCCGCGCCGAGGCACATGCATGGTCCCGCGCCCAAGAGCATGAACTGGGAGCGGAGCTGTTTGCGGCACGAGAATGTCAGCACACGACAGCGAATATGACAGCACCTGCGCAAAGCCGGCGCCCAAGCACATGCGCGGGCCGGCGCCAAAGGGCAGGAACTGGAAGCGGTGCTGCTTCGCCAGCTGCACCTCGTCATAGAAGCGCTCCTGTTGTATACAAACAGAACGTATCGAGGACGTCCATCTGGCAGTGCCAGTACAGGAACATTGCGAAGGCGCCATCGCTCCTCGTTCTCAAACATGCTCCTGTGCCAGTGCCCATTCGCAGGTGTTGGAACATCAGGTGTCGGGACATCAATCGATCTGTATCAGTGCAGTTACCATGCCGCTGTGCATTGCTCGGTAAGCATCACAAAGCGCATGAGGCTCGGGCGGAATGGTGGTCGACACGTGTGGCGAAACACATTCCGCTTGTGCACCAGCATGGCATGCATGCGGCAGCAGGAGGGTGCGACGCGAACACCATGCTGCTGGCGCAAAGGCGGAGTTGAGAACTGCAGAATTTCAGTTGCAGGGTTTTGGGAGGCACACCGGGCGGAACCTTGCCGCGTCTTCCCAGATCGCCGGCGATCGCCCCAGCGCGTACGGCGACATGAACACCACGTCACCTGCGCTCAGGCAGAGGCAGGGGTGGATGGCCGGTGTCGAATGGAGTGTCGCAAGCACAGTATTGCGCTGACGGCTGCTGGCCAACAGCACATTGAGTGCGCCTCCACCCTAGGCCCCATGCAGAAGAGCAGCTGTGTGGCAGTGTCCAGTCGCGAGGTGGACACGACGCATGCCACCGGCACGCAATCACAAGTCAACAAGCTTCCGACAGTTCTGGTGCTGGCAGACCTGCCAGGACGCGGTCGCCAGACGGCAGAATGTCGTCGGCAGCCGCCTCCCTAGGTGTCACCGGAATGGCCGGGTGCAGCCGCAGGACCTGCAGCAGGAAGAGCGGGCAGGATTTTCGTCAGACCCATGGGCGCTCTTGGAGCTGCAGAAATTCAGCATCTTTGTGACACACCGAAGCAGGCATGCCAAGCCGTAGCTGCCATCTGTGTTGCATAGATGTCAATGCAGCCGTGCATGGATGTCGATGTGTGGCCATCGGTAGACAGTGCGCATGCTCGAACCGCCTGAAATTTGCATCATGTCAGCGTGTGCACAGTGTGCACGATGTGTCATTCCCGCACACCTCCTTGACGACGGCACGCAGGTAGGGCAGCTGCTCCAGCTGCTCGTGGGTGGGCGCCGCCGCGTCTGCACGCACCAGATGACAGGGGTGTCACACATGTAAAGGTGCCATGTGCGTTGTGGGCGCTGCGGCTCTCGGGCACACTTTGATATGTGTCTCAGCCCTTCAATGACGCGTCCCTAAGCCACAGTGTGCACACTTATGCAGTGGGGCACCGCGGCTGTCATCGTCACCACCGACACATCTGATGGAACAATAGATTTGAAACCGTGCCAAGGGACGCACCGCCGAGGACGTTTTGGAGCTCCTCGACCACGCGGCTTTGCACTTCCGGATGCACGCTCACGCAGTACAGCACCGCCGCCGTGGTGGTGGCAGTGGTCTCGTGTCCCGCGCCCATGATGTCGTGGACGTCCTCCCACAGTTCTTCGTCGGTCATCTTGCGCCCATCCTCATCCTCTGCCTGCGGAAGCATGACATTGAAATTTGCACGAAACCTTCACGAGTCAAGTTTCGAGGAATTGTTCCTGCATGTCGTTCCAAAGCTCCACGCCCATCATCCTATGCCCCTCTTCATCCTGCCTGTGATAGAGGTACACCTTGTGGCGACAGAGCAGTCAGCACATGCGGGCTGCATCAGTCTTGGCCATTTCTATGACAAGCCCAGCCCAGTATCTGTTTGTCGGAGGCGAAGTCAGCTTGCAACACTTTATACTCGTTCACAGAAAAGAGAAACGGCAGCAGCACACCTCCAGCAGCACGCTGAGGAGGTCCCTCCGGATGCCAGGGCTGCCTGCTACGAGCTCCTCCCGCCGCCGCTGCAGGCACGGGACACAGAGATGAGCTGTGACTGCGCCAGCAAAAGGTACGTGAACATGCTGCGGTCCACCAAGCGCAAGCGCGAACAGGACGCGGCAGGGCGCAATGTGCAGGGCACCGGGATGTGCCAGCCGGAGATCCCAGTTCCGCGAACTGTTGAACGTTTCTCACGTGGATGACGTCGAGCATGGAGGCGCGCATGGTGTCGACGGCGCACTTTAGGGTTTTCAGTGTCGGGTCGCCCAGCCGCTCCATGAAGCGCAGCACCGGAAACGGGGTGATGAACACCTGCAAGGTCAACCACACATGCTCGAATTGCCTGTTAGTTGGTTGTGCGTGCGTCATCTGATTGCTTTGTCTGAGGTATAATTGGTTTCCTGAGCGTCGCCCAGCCGCTCCGTGAAGCGCAACACTGGGAACGGCGTCATGCACACCTGCATGATTCAGCACTGCTTTCGGATGCTTGTTGGTTGTTTGTTTGCTTTGTTGTTTGTCATGTAATTGACTTGTTTTATTCAAGGCTCAACTGGTTTCCTGAGCGTCGCCCAGCCGCTCCATGAAGCGCAGCACCAGGAAAGGCATGACGAACACCTGCAGGATTCAGCGCACACGTTCGAATTGCTTGTTGGTCGTTTTGCTCTTTCTTAATCTGGGTCGGTCATCTGAGCCCTGGATTCGTTGCTGAGGGCCGCCCAGGCGCTCCATGAAGCGCAGCATTGGGGACGGCTTGGTGGACACCTGCCCAGCGATATTGATGTTTCGATAATCAGAACTCGCGGACACTGCATTGCCAATTCCCCTGACTCTCGGCAGCGACTACAGTGTGTGCCATCAGCCTGCTTGGCAGCCAGCAGTGGCGTATGCATCTCGCGGCGTCTCAGCCTGGCCTCGAGCCGGCGCGCTATCAAACCTGTTGCGCGGGTCGTTCAGGGTGCGGATACATCACCCATGTCCCACCTTGGCCAGTATCTCGCCGAAGGTGTTGACGGCCCACAGCAGCGCATCCTCCTCGCTCTTTTGCTTGCCCTCCAGCTCCCTGCAGTGCATTTGAAAAAACGATGTTAGAAACATGAGGTGTGAAAAGCGTTCACGAAACGTTTCACAGGATCGCGCACACCTCGCTCTTCTGCTTCCCCTCCAGCTTCCTGCAGGGCTTCGCGAAAAGGTTATGGCAAGGTTGTGCTGAAAGTGTCAAACGATTTTATCAATACTTCACAGCAGCGTCTCCCTTTGGCTCATTTGGCCCGTCCAGAACCATGTGCAAGGGCTTTTCGGGTTTCCCTGACGATCGAAGAGTTGAGGGGTAGGTCGGCAAACTTCATAACCAAATGAACTTAGCAGATACTGGCAGGCAGGCTCGATCGGGTTTTGGCAGGCTGGGCGAAAGGCTTCCGGTGCCATCAGAAGAGGCAACACCGCGCACCGCCGAATCTGCGCTGTCTCCTCGAAGTCGTGCGAGAAGGCGACCAAGCCCACCTGCGCAGCATCAGCGAAAGTTTATGTTCACATCCAGGCACCAAATAGAGATGCAGAAGGCGATTTCAGCCACAATTTTCCTGCCGGAGCGCACCACGTCCAGGGTCAGCCGCTGTGTCTGAAGCGACACGTCGGTAACGCGCTCACCGTGCAGGCCTTTACAGCCTTAATCCTAACCATGGACCTTAGAGTATGTTGGCAAAAAGCGCGCACCACGTCCAGGGTCAGCCGCTGTGTCTGGAGCGACACATCGGTGATGTGCTCGCCATGCTGCTGCCAGATGTCCACCAGCTCCAATGTCCTGATATACAAAGGAAGAAGCATATTGGAGATGAAGCAGTAGGCACAGGTAAAGATTTGCATCAACACAGATATCGGCGTGCCGTGGGCTAGCTGCCAGCTGCAGGTGCGAGGCGTTGCGGCTGCCAGAGAAACGTAGAGGGAATCTCTATTTCCATTTACCTGCCGCTGATGACGCCGGCGAAGCCCTGCAGCACCGTCTTGTTGCGAAACGGCGGCTGGCACAGGCGGCGGTGCTTTGCATTGTAGTCATCCTGCACGAAGTGCAGCGAGGCAATCTGCCAATCAGGAATATAAGTAATGCACATGACCCTGGTTCACATGCAACATAGCTGTATGCTGCCTGCTGAGGGCGACATGACAGATGTTTTGGGTCATCACCAGAGATGGCCATTCAGGAAAGTCACTTCTGCAGTCCTGTGAAACAACCGCACCTGGCTGCCGAGGATGCCCTTCTCATGCGTGACCCACTTGTAGATGTCGGGCAGATACCGCCGCTGATAGTTGCGCACGTTGGTGGAGCACAGATACTGCACGTTCTCAGGGTCGTTAACAAACAGCCAGCCAGCGGCAGCATTCAGCGCCGTCGGATTGGCGAACCTGCGCGGAAGGGATGAGCGACATCGCGTCCATGCAGCGCAACCACCGCGTGTGCATGTAATATGCGAGTTTTCTGTGTCGAGTTCTGCATCGCGCGAGGCTTGCGCATGAGAAGGCTGCCCGCCGGTCTGCGCCGCGGCGCCGCATGCAAATTGTGTCTGCTGAAAAATCCTACAACCCAAAACTCAGTCCCACCTGCAGACCGGCCCGTATTTGATGCTGAAGTCTAGCATGGCCTGGTGGATGCCGCCCACCAGGATTCCGGTCACCTGCAGGAGCAGCACAGCGCTTGCTCGTCGGCATGATGACGCAGAGCGCTGAGGGTGCAATGGTGAATTTTCACCCAAGCCAGCAGCTTTGACGGTGCCACGATTACCATTCCAATATGCATGATGTATCACTCGCGACTCACGTCGATCATCGACGCCAGGCTGAGCGCTGGGGGCCCGGGAGTGACCCTCTCGCTCTGCATTCCCAGCAGCGCTTTCTGCTGCTCAAGCCCCAGATCCGCGCCGTGCCGCACGAGGTGCCGCACAGGGCATTCTACGGAAGGCGCTGCAGGCGTGGGAGGCGCAGCGGCCGCGCTCTCAAATACGGAGCTCCGGGCACAGACATCAAGCTGCGCCTTCCGGCGACATCGCTGCCGGCTGTGCTGCGGCCGCTGCGGACATCTGTGGCTGCTGGACTGGGTGGTTGTTTGTCCTCCTAAAGAACGACTCATGCTTCGCTGGCCGGCCAGGCCGCTGCCGTGCATCTGTGCCATGTGTCTCAAGGGACGCTGGCAGTGCTGCCCATGTGGCCGCCAGTGCGGTACACGCGTCAATTAATGGAACAGACGCATAGGCGATGCTTCCCTCACAGGAATATGAGCTATAGGGGTGCGGAACGCGAGAACAAATGAAATCTCGGAGAACAGAATCTGGAGATCAGGGTGTGGCATGGAGAAGAAGAATACAGGCGCGGGGGACTCGATTCTGCAAGTTCCTCCAATGCGTTGCCTTGTAAGTCCTCACAATGCGGGTAGCTGCACCGTTCATACTGCTTGGCGTGTCCCAAAACACGCTGCTGCTTCATTTCGCTGTGGTGCCCAGACATTCGCCGCATCGCGTTGCAAGCCAGAGTGCCACATGCGCCGCTGCGTCCGCAGCGGGTTCTGCCCGCATGCATGTCACCACTCACCACGCACCGACGGCGTTCGCGGTAGGGTTCACGAACGCCTGCACGCAGCAGGCGTCAGCGACATGGACATGTGCAGTCTGTCGTGGAGCGCGAGCGGTGCGAAGCATTTTGGGCTGTCACTACACGGCAGGCAAAAGTATGCTTCACAACAGAAGACAGCGAGGGCAAAGTTTTGGTCGGCAGCGCAGCGCAGAATGCGCACCTTGTAATGCCAGTTGGTCTCCAGCGCGAAGGGCTCGGTGAGTGTCACGCCAGCTGCGGTCGCTTTAATGATGCGGAACTTGTTGATGCTCTGCTTGTCCCGGTAGTAGCACACCTAGCGCAGAAATCAATGCAGTCTGTCAAGCCGCCGCACCAAGTGTGAATGTCTTGCAAGCGTACAGACTCAAAATCATGGCCACTGGCCGACCATGGTCGACAAGTGACCATGTTTCATACGAGAAGTTCAGTCAGCACAAAACCCGCCACAGCGAGCATATCTGTTGCTACCAGGAGCAGACAAGAGATGTCAGTCGAGCTGCGCCCAATGTGCATTCCCTCGCAGTGCGTCGTGTGGGAGATTGGTCCGTTTGACAGGTTTGCTTCTGGCATCTGAGAATCCCCTGGCACCGACACTCGCCTGGCATCTCAGACTCTGGTGAGCAGACTGAGCACACACAATGCTCACCCGTAGCGCGTCGTGCATGAGCTTGGTGGCGTCCGCCTCGCTCATGGACGGCAGCTCCGCCTCCCGCTCCCGGAACAGCGGCCGCGCCAGGTAGTTGCCAAATCCTGAAACGTGAAAAGCAGCGGATGTCAACACGAACAGATGTGCGGATGCCACGGTCATCGCCGGCAGCTGCGCTTCCCTCGCAACAGCGGCTGCGCCAGGTAGTTGCCAAAGCCTGCAGGGAATTAAACAGACCGCCAAGGTGTCTGGGGACCGAAGCTGGAGAGACCATCTTGCAGCGGCTCCGCTTCCTGCCCCGAAAACAGCGGCCGCGCCGAGTGGTTGCCGACGGTGCACAAGTGCAGCGGACCGTGAACACTGCATGGAAGTATGAGAGACAGGTATCGTGTCTGGCATTCATTGACGGCAGCTCCGCCTCCTGCGCCCGGAACAGAGGATCATTTATGGTTTTGAGTGTTATTGTTGCTAATTAGGCCGTGGACTGGTCGAGAAGGTGCAGCAGCTGCTGCGACGTGCAGGTCGGTGCCGGTCATGCCAACGGTGCCAAAAAGAGCGGATATGTCTGCTTTCAGCTCATTGAGATGTCTTGGGCGCGTTCGACGTTTCTGAGTGAACAACGGTTGTGGCACCTGTGGCGACATGGACATTGCTGAAGGCGGTGCCAATCATGCTGACGATGCCCAGGTAGGGCGAGACCTGTCCACTGGCTAGCACCTGAGTGGCTGTCCAATGATCCAGAGCGCACAAGTTTGCAAGGGCGCAGCACCTGTGGCGACGTGCAGGTCGGTGAAGGCGGTGCCGATCATGCCTACGGTGCCCAGGTACGGCGTGCCATCCGACTTCACGCCGCCCACCACCAGCGAGTTCCACAGCGGGTCGAACCTGCACAGAAAGCACCACAGCAATCAAAGACCAGTGTGACGGAGTTCGGTTGGTAGTCTGCTGACTGCAGAGGAATGAGTCTGTCCGCCTTCGCGCCGCCAGTGAGTTCCACAGCGAACCTGCGGAGACGGCAACACAATGCTGAATCTCACCGTGTAGTATGCAGACTGCGGGACAGAGACCCTGTGTGGCTTGACGCCGCCCACCTGCAGGTTCAGTTGCGCAAGGGACACGACACCCCGAACCATCAGCGATGGGAACGCCCACCCGCGAAAGCGCTCTGCGGCACGTGAATTGTGGCAAGCAATGCAGCAAGCATCGCGGCGCACTGCGCACGGCAGCGCCCAGCAAGCCGCCGCATGTGCGCGCACTGATTTCCGGATCCAGCGGGAACGCGGCTTGTCAGTCGGGAACATGGGCTGTTGCTGCTCATTCAATCCTTCATCACGCACTTGCTGCGGTTGTAGACCACGCGCTGCAGGTACGCATGCACCTCCTCCAGCTGATACAACATAAGATCGGCTGGAGCCGGACGAGGTGCTCGGAGGCGAGGCTCGGACAGTTGCTTTCGTTCTTGTTCTGTCAAATGCACGGCCATCAACTCACTTATTGCGGCGGTTGTAGAGCACGCGCTGCAGATAGGCGTGCACCTCGTCGGGCTCCAGCTGGATGCCATCATCGGCCACAAAGTCCGCGGTCACCAGCTCGTCCAGCAGCCTGCGTCAACAAATTGTTGTTACTTCTATGTGCATGAGCGTTCAGATGATGTCGGCCGTCATCCGCCAAAACGGTCGCGGTCACCAGCTCATCGAGCAGCCTGCGCAAACTTCACGCATCAGTTGTGCTGGAGAGGCATTTGCAAAATCCAGCTCCAGCTGGGATGCTTTCGTCCGGCACAAGTTCCGCCGTCACCAGCTCCTCCAGCCTGCGCACAGAATAAATCGCACATCGGTTATGCTGTACGAACCCCAATAGATTTTCTGCGGTTCTCCTCGTCCGGCTCCAGCTGAATGGCACCATCCGCCACAAAGTCCGCCGTCACCAGCGCATACAGCAGCCTGCAGTGGAGGTGCATGTCTCGTCGATTCAGAGTTACACGATTGCACATTTCACAGCGCAGCCCGGGTCGACAAGGTCGGACAGCTTGCCATAGGGGTGCGGCTTACAGCAGGTGCACAGGCATATTGCAGCCTACACATACCTGACCAGTTCAATTGTACTCGGGACGCTAGGCGAGGTCGGACAGCTCCCCCGATATCCTTCTGCTCTGATGCTTATGATACGGACAACGAATTTTTCAAGATCTCAAGGATTCTCATAAGCGCACTTCAGGATATAGGCAAGGTCGGACAGCTCCCCGGAGGCGCCGAGCACCGTGCGGTCATTGATGCGGATCAGCCGGTCCACCGATTTGTACCTCTTCGTGGAGCCGTAGGAGCCTGCGCCCACACAAAGCGCACGTGCCAGGTTTGTGGTGCGTATGGGTGATGGGTGCGCGGACGCGTTGCAGCGAAAGCAGGCGCCCGATGATGATGCAAGATGCGGCTGCGCGGCCCATAAGGTTTGAAGGAGGGAAAACGCCCGGTTGCTTGATATGCAGCAGCATGACAGGGCTTACCGAGGGTGTCGGCGGCGAGCATGATGCCATCTTTGTACACAAAGCCCAGCACCGACGTCCCCGTGACGTAAGGGTCCCTGCCAGCAGAAGAATTCGCTGAGCTACAGGCTGGACGGCGCTGAGATGCGCTGTTGAATTAGAGAAGCACGCCGAGGAGCAAGGGCGACTGTATGATGAGCCAAAAGCACAGGAGTCAGTCGTCAACAGAAAAGGGCCAGTGAGTGCGCCATAGCGGGCAACAATAACACTAGGAACTCACTGCGTGTGCTTCCGGGGCTGGCCTGCCGCTGCCTCTGGCTGCACTGAGAACGCCTGGGCCCCACACGACGGGTGCTGGGATGCGTTGGCAGTGGGCAGCTGGGCATTGCCCGGTCGGGGATCTGCCAGCGAGGGGCCTGTGCACCCTGGACCCAAAGCTGACGAGTGCGACGTTGGCCGCGGCTGCCAAGCCATGATGGCTTACTGAGATGCCTAGGCTTTCAACCAGAACTCGGTTTCGGTGTTTCGAGAAGTGTTTTGATGATGTCGCGTCAAGTGCCAAACGCTGCAGGCAGCAAGGCGATGCGCCAAGTACCAAATCAAGCTGCAAGGGCGATGCTGCGATTGTGCAAGCGTGCAGAATGTGCTGATGTACGTTTGGGCCCCCAGCGGTGTCACCCTAAACATGCCAATGGGCGAGCCACTTCACAGACTCTAGGCAGAAAAGTAGAAAATCCTCTGGCGTAATTAAGTACCTAACCGGGCCTAATGGTTTTCTGCACCAAGTCTTCGCAAAGTCTTCACCCGCATGTCGCTCTTGTGCGTAGGACCCGGCTCATCGCAATTGCACAGTTGTGACAGCAGTCGATAGAGCTGATCAGTCATCAAGATGCCAGGCCGGAAGGGCGGTCGCGGAGGTGGCAGGGGAAGAGGGAGAGGCCGAGGTCGCAGCCGTGGGCGAGGCGATGCAGCGCACGGCGCTGACACGCAGGAACCGCAGCACGATGGGCAACACAGCAGTATGGAGCTACGGCTGATCGTCAGTGAGTCCTTCTTCGCAAAGGCGACGACCGAAGGTGGAACTTTGCTGCGATTGCTGTGCACCTGGAACGAGTCATCAATCTCCTCTTGTCGATGCTTCGATGCTCAGACAAAGATGGTACATTGGGTTCGAAGTAGAATGTGCATGGCATTGTGAACGCATGATCGTTTGCACATGTCCAGACTACAATATCGCACTGGGACCATGGCGGCGCACGGCAATGCTGCGCGCTGCAGTCATTTGCTACTGGGCTCTGCAGTGGCCGACGGTGCAGATCCTTGCGCTATAAAAATACAAGAAGCAAGCCTCCACATACTGTTCATCGCTGTCTGTGCAGACGAGCGCTTCACCGGCCGGCTCGAGGCGGCCGATGGCGGCGACCGCCCCGGCGTGCGCCTCCACCTGGTGAGCCTCAGATACTGGGTCACAAACCCTCGGCAACCCCGTTGTCCGGGCCATCATTACAGCTGAGGCGCGCGCGCCGTGAAGTTCTGTGCTGCGGAAACCTCGTGCTAGCGCCGTCGGGCGGCACGAATGCTAGATTGGTGCGGCTTCAAGGACTGGGGCATTTGCCGCTAAACAGAAGCACGCCAACCGCATCATGTACCTCTCCTGGACCGCCCATAGCTGTGGGGGTGGCTGAGGGGGGCTGCAGCAGGCGGGGACGGCGGTTGACGGCAGACCGGGCAGTATCCTGGCCGTGCCTCCTTGCAGAAGCGCCTTGATCGCACCTTGTTCCTGTGTCCAGGCGGACTAGCACGACCTGACGACCTGCTCGGACTGCTGACGTGGTCCTACGATGGCTCGGACGCGGACGGGCGGCGGTCTGCCGTGCGTTCAGTTGTAAATTCACTTCATGCATACATCTTTCTGCAAAACCCTACCGGATCATGTGCAGGCGGATCAGCACGACCTGCTGGGGCTGCTGACGTGGTTCCGCGACGGCACGGACGCGGACGCGACGGCTGAATTGGTCTTTTCCGCACATCTGTCCAAGAAGCAGCGCGCGCACATCCACTCGTGCGCGACTTCCCTTTCGAGACCTTCGTTTTTCAGTAAAACTTTCCCATGAAACTGGCCTTCCCCCGGCACCTGTCCAAGTAGCAGTACACGCACATCCACTCGTGCGAGCTGTCGGCCATCGTGCTTGTTGCCACGGACCCGCAATGATGATGCTGGGCCATGCCTTGTTACGACTGGACCGTCCAGGGTCCGGATGGACAGGCAACAGCAGATGCCAGCCGCCACGCCTTCATCTTGTGCGGTACTGCAACTGCAGCGTGAGGAAGCAGAATACGCCCGGTGAGCTGGAGATCTTGAGAGGCCAGGCGGGGCCGTCGCCGTCTTCGCGACGACCGACATTTGCTGATTCCTGAATTGCTGTGGTGCAGGGTGACGAAGCAGGTGGGGCTGGGGGCGCTGGAGACATTCAGCCGCGGCATCGGCGACGGGCGCTACATCTCCGTCATGCGCGCCGGCTCCGCGCCCAATCGGGTGGGCAGTTCGTTCTGAGATTTGAATCACTACAATGTCGCTCCTTTTTTGAAGTGTTTCACGGTGGCGGGCGCACACATCTTCATCGTGCGCGCAGGCTTCGCGCCCAACCGGGCTAAATAACACTGGGTGGTCAGATGGCATTTAGCAAAGACGGCATCCAGCTGTTCGGCTGGACCGACTTGTGACTCCCACTGCATCGGTCCGACTGCACCGTTCACAGCCCTTATCTGTGAACCCCTTCGCTTTCCATACCTAGGAGCTGAGCGAGGCGCAGCAGCACAAGGTGTTCCACCTGTACCGCTGGGCGCTGGACGCCTCCTGGATATGTGACCTCGTTCGATTGTCGAATCTGAATGCACTCCCTTGACGCCATGCTTGTTGCGCTTCCAGGAGCTGAGCGAGGCGCAGCAGCACAAGGCGTTCCACCTGTACCGCTGGGCGCTGGACGCCGGCGAGAAGGTGTCGCGCGATGAGGTCGCTGATATGGTGCGCATCTGATGAGCACATGAGTTGATGCAGAGCCCGGCGCTGGCTCAACACACGGTGACCAGCTCGCTGACATGGTGTGCTTCATGGGTGATCCACATCTGGGGGCTTTCGGCATGGGACAGACAGCTACATCTGTCATGCTCAGTCCAAACCACCGAGGCACCTCGCGGATATCTCCGAGTTTCCACGAGGCATAGCATAGTCTTACGCTACCCGCACAGGATCCAAACCGTTTTCGACAGCGCAATCCAAACACTGCAACCTCCAGAACGCTGCGTTGCTTTCCTCTCTATAACACCCGCCGGAGTACGCAAGGGCGGCGGAACAGAACATGGTTCTGCGGCGTCCCTCTGTATCTACTCTCTTGCAACCTCCTGCTGTCTCTGGCATAAGGCCTTCGCAGACACAGTGCTGTCCCAAGTGGTGGAGCTGTGGAACCCCGATTCAGTAATCTGCAGCGCAGTGCCGCAGGCATTCCTCGTTTGTAGTCTCGCCTTGTTGACAGCAGTGCATTGCCTGACGACAGGTCTTCACGGACACGGTGCCAAGCGATCTCGTGGAGCTATGGAACGCCAAGTCCGCCGAGCAGAAGGCGGTGCTGCGGCTGTGCGCTGCAGTGCGCGATGACGATGCCGGCGCCCTGAAAGTGCGGACGACTGACTGCGCCATTGACCTAAATCTCAATCTTGCGAGTACGGCCACGAAGAGCTGCGGTCGTGCCTTGTTCCAAAGTGCAGTCTTGCTGCAAAGGTAACTGGCGCCACTTGATCATGTGTACCACGAAACCCCCCCCCGCGCGCGGCCCGGGGGGG
>JAABUL010000720.1_pt1 | contig 69171 bp, 66 predicted proteins | sample 5559151 | NCBI WGS metagenome assembly JAABUL01 (sample SAMN10711876, study PRJNA513368) | rock metagenome | isolation source: Antarctica rocks | place: Antarctica: Victoria Land, Pudding Butte sud | reverse complement strand
AAATCCTGGGTAGCCTCTCGACGATCGCTAACACGGGCGCGCTGAGCGGAACCGTGTGCTCGACGTTGTTCTTCGCTCGCTCGCGAGGCAGCACCCAGAGATGGGCTGCGAGGTCGAGTTCTACCCACGTGAGTCCTGCAACCTCGTCCCGACGCTGGCCGGTGAGGATCAGCATCTGCACCAATGGGCCGAATGGGTATCCGATTGCATCGCAGGCCCGCCAGAGCCGTTCCAGTTCGTCGTCGGACAGCACACGGTTGCGGCTTTTGGTGGCAGACGGAGGCTTTACGCCATTGCAGGGCGAGGTCTCTATGATCCCTCGCTCGACGGCCCACCCGCACATTTTATTCAGGGTCGCGAGCAATCTGTTGGCCATGACCGGACTGCCGCGGTCCACGACGGTGTCGAGCAGGTCGTGCACGTCGGCGCGAGTGATCTTGGACAAGCGCCGGCCCTTCCACCGAGTGACGACCTCCTTCTTCAGGCTCCGCTCGGTCTCGGCCGCGGTAGTCGCTCTCGTGTTCGGCTTCGCGTACCGAATCACGAACTGATCGACGACGCGCTCGATGAGATCACGGTCGGGCGGCACCTTCAGCGCTTTCTTTGCTTCGTGAGGATCAACGCCCCCGACCACCTTGACAAGAGCCTCCTTTGCGAGGTCGCGCGCCGCCTTGAGATCTACGGCGGGATAGCTGCCGATCGTGTATTTGCGTGTCCGATCTCCAATTCGGTAGCGGCAGGCCCACGACGCGGCCCCACTCGGCTGCAGCACGAAGTAGAGGCCGCGCACCAAGCCATCCGGGACCTCGCGACGCATCGGGCCCGGCTTCAACGTGTCGAGAGTGCGAACCGTCAGCGCTTTGCCCATGTCCCATCCCCAGGGTAATGTCGGGGTAACATAGTCGCGCTGGCTTAGAATGTCATCGTTTGACATGGGCACCCCCGGACAATGTGTCGGAGCATGGGCTTAGGCATTGTGCCTAATCGGCTTTCTTGCCCGTGATTGTCCAACACTGTCCGGTTACAATGCTTCAATGGCATTGAAGAGGTCGTCGGTTCGATTCCGTCTGGCTCCACCAAAACTGCTGTGATTTCCTATAGTTGAGGCAGAATACCGGTCACGCGAGCGACGCCGTGCTCGCTCGCTCCAGCCGCGCAAGCTAGCTTTTGCGCTTTGACGTCGCCCACGATGAAGCCATGGCTTTTCTACGGACTTATGTGCAGAGCCAAGCTAACCTTGGAAAATGTTGTCGCGGCGATACCTTAGATTACCTGGATGCGGGCACTTTTCTTGTCTCGCAGGACGATCCAACTTACCATCTTCTCGGATCAGGCGCCGCGCAGAACTCGGCAGAAGACGTTCTGCTATCAAGATGGAAAAATCATCGTCGATCGAGATGAGACCTCTGTCAATATCCAGTGAATAGTACCCGACAGCGCGACTCCATTTCGGACAGAACCCGAGCCGCCGGCCGCGACAGGACGAATATGGGCGGCCTGGTCCTCAGCCCGACCGCCCCCGTTGATAATGCGCAGCCCTGTAATGGCGCAGGTCTCCGTATATGCAGATTTCACGGAGCCCGCGAAGGCCGCTTCTCGGAAAGGGCGGGTCACAACGGACTCGGCCATAGGGCGTTCAAAAGGGTGCGTCGCTTCGTCGAACCCCGGGGTCATCAAGGCTCTCTCGGCTTGAGAGAGATCAGCCTCGATCAGCGTTCGCACGAACCCTGCCCTTCAGAATGGTATCATACTCTACTTCGGAGATACTTCGAACCGCGCGCCTAAATTCTCTCTTATTAGTTCCCCCATCATCGCGTTGTAGTCCGTTCTCGTGGTAGAAGTTTCTGTCTCTGAACGGTACTGCGCGATCAAACTCGAGATAGTTGGACACATACGCATAGAAGTGGTCGTCGCGTTTAGGATCGCCGTCTATGCGCTGAACTTGGGTCGTTGCAAAATACGACTGCCGACCTCCGCGGCTGTCCAATGCGGCCGTCCCACGGTGTGGCTCGTAGTAGACGATCCAGTCATTGAGTGCGGCCTACTGGACGCAAATAGGTCCGGGGAAAATGGTACCTCTCTTCTGGAAGGTCGTCATAGCTCGGCACGGCTTTGGTGGTGAAAACCGCTTTCGTCACGATGGTTCTCAGGAACAGCCAATACCAACATGTCACTGCAGGGGAGTGCTCGTGGGCATCAGAACCGTATACATTGTTGAAGCCGATGCCAACGACGGTTGGACTTCATTGAGCCTCAAGTCCCGTCTGGCTCCGTCACCTCACCGGCCGCCCTCCCCTCCCCTCCCCTGTAACCCGCTTCACCCCGTGTCCGACATCACCTAAGGTGCCACGCGCGCCGCAGCGGCGGTCTCGGGATCCATGCCATGAACGCACCTTTCCGCCTGACGTCGCTGGCCCATGGCGGCGGGTGCGGCTGCAAGCTGGCGCCGGCGGTGCTGCAGGAGATCCTGGCCAAGATGCCGGCGGCACGCGCTTACGCCAACATGATGGTGGGGACCGAGACGGGGGACGATGCCGCGGTCTACCGGCTCAATGCCGAGCAGGCCATCATCGCCACCACGGACTTCTTCACGCCGATCGTGGACGATCCGCGCGATTTCGGCCGCATCGCGGCCACCAACGCGCTCAGCGACGTCTATGCCATGGGGGGGACGCCGATCTTCGCCCTGGCGCTGGTCGGCATGCCGGTGGACAAGCTGCCGATCGAGACCGTGCAGGAGATCCTGGCGGGCGGCGCGTCGGTCTGCGCCGAGGCCGGCATCCCGGTGGCGGGCGGCCATTCCATCGACAGCCCGGAGCCGATCTACGGCCTCGTGGCCCTGGGGCTGGTCCACCCCGACCGCGTGCTGCGCAACGTCGGCGCCCGGGCCGGGGACCGGCTGATCCTCACAAAGGCGCTCGGCGTCGGCATCCAGGGCGCGGCGCTGAAGCGCGGCGAACTGTCCGGCGAGCACTATGCCGCCATGGTGGCCTCGACCACGCAGATCAACGTGCTGGGCGCCGACATGCCGGCGATTGCCGGCGTCCATGCGCTGACCGACGTCACCGGATTCGGCCTGCTCGGCCACGCGCTCGAGATGGTGCGCGGATCGGCGCTCGGGCTCGCAATCGAGTTCGCCGCCCTCCCGATCCTGCCCGGGGTCGCGGACCATGTCGCGGCCGGCGTCAAGACCGGCGCTTCGGGGCGTAACTGGGCGGGCTATGGCGGCGAAGTACGATTGGCCACTGGGCTTCCGGCCTGGGCGCGCGACCTCCTCTGCGACCCGCAGACCAGCGGCGGTCTCTTGATCGCGGTGGCGCCCGAGGCGGTCGACGCCGTGATGGCCGGGGCCGAGGCGCGCGGCTTCGGTCGCGCCGCCGTCATCGGCACCTTCGCCGAGGGTGGCGGATTGGCCGGGATCGTCTCGGTCGCCTGATCCGGCCGACGACCCGCAACTCTTCACTTGGAACCGTCACGATGAAGCTCTTCGCTGCCCTCGTCGCCGCATCGGCCCTCGCCCTCACCCTGGCGGGACCGGGCCGCGTGACGGCGGCGCGGGCCGCCGACAAGCCCGCCTTCGTGTTCACCGCCATCCCGGACCAGGACGAGACGCGCCTGATGGAGCGCTTCGGCAAGGTCGCCGACTATCTCGGAGCCAAGCTCGGCGTCCCGGTCAAATATGTGCCGGTCAAGAGCTACCCGGCGGCCGTGACGAGCTTCGTCAACGGCGAGGTGCAGTTGGCCTGGTTCGGCGGCGTCACCGGGGTCCAGGCCCGGGCCAAGGTCCCGGGTTCCGAGGCGGTCGCGCAGGGCGCCGAGGACACGGCCTTCAAGAGCTACATGATCGCCAATGTCGGCACCGGCCTCAAGCCCGCGCCCGACCTGCAGCAAGCGATCACCGGCAAGACGTTCTCGTTCGGCGCCCGCACGTCGACCTCGGGCCGCGTGATGCCCGAGTTCTATCTGCGCAAGGCGTTCGACGACAAGGCGCCCGAGCAGATCTTCAGCCGGGTCGGCTTTTCGGGCGACCATTCCCGCACGATCCAGCTCGTGCAGTCGGGCGCCTACGACATCGGCGTGGTCGACTATTCGGTGTGGGACCTCGACCGCAAGGCCGGCAAGGTGGACGACGCGAAGGTCGCGGTGATCTGGCAGTCGCCACCCTTCCCCGACTACCAATGGACCATCCGGGGCGACGTCGACGCCACCTTCGGCCCCGGCTTCGCGGCCAAGGTCCGGCAAGTGCTGCTCGGCATCGACGACAAGGCCATCCTGGAGCCCTTCGGCCGCTCCAGGTTCGTCCCGGCCGACAATGCGGAATATGCCCCGGTCGAGGCCGTGGCCAAGGCCGCAGGCCTGCTGAACTGACGCAAGCCTCGGTGGTCGGCGCGGTGATCCACGTCCGGGAAGCCTCGATCGGCTATGCGGGGCGGCCCGTGCTGCGGGACGTCGACCTCACGGTCGCGCCCGGCGAGCGGATCGCCATCCTGGGCCGCTCCGGGGCCGGCAAGTCGACGCTGCTGAACGTGATCTACGAGCGCGCCCGCGGCGGGGCGGCGCTGATCCCGCAATCCGCCGCCCTGGTGCGCAATCTCTCCACCTTCCACAACGTCTTCATGGGGCGTCTCGACCGCCACTCGGCCCTGTTCAACGTCAAGACGCTGGTCTGGCCGGGACGGCGCGAGGTGGAGGCCGTGCGGCAGGTGCTGGGCGCCGTGGGGCTCGGGCCAGAGATCTTCCGCAAGGCCGGCGAGCTCTCGGGTGGGCAACAGCAGCGCGTCTCGGTGGCGCGGGCGCTGTTCAACGGCCGCCCGATCGCAATCGGCGACGAGCCGGTGTCGGCGCTCGATGCCGTCCAGGGCGCGGCCGTGCTGGCGCGCCTCGCCGAGCGGCACCCTACCCTGGTGCTGGCGCTCCACGACGTCGACCTCGCGCTCGGCCACGCCACCCGCATCCTGGCGCTCGACCGGGGCGCGATCGTGCTCGACGCCCCCGCGGCGGGGCTGAGGCCCGCGGACCTCGCCCGCTTCTACGAGGGTTGAGGATGGCGGCCGCGCTCGTCGCCCTGCGCCGCCGGCTCGGCTTCGGCAACACGAGCCTCGCCTTCCTGCTCGGCGGCGCCGTGGCCATCGCGTCGGGCGACCTCGCCGTCACGGCCTCCCACCCTTGGGCCGGGTTGCTGCGGCTGCTGCGCGGCCTCGTGTCGCCCGATGCCGTGGCGATCGATGGGCGGGCACTCTTGAACACCGTGGCGTTCGCGGTGCTCGGCGTCGGGCTCGGCGCGGCCGTGGGCTTCGCCCTGGCGCTGGTGTTTCCGCGTTTCCTCGCGGTGCGGGCGCTCTGCGCCTTCCTGCGCTCGATCCACGAGCTGTTCTGGGCGCTCCTGCTGATGCAGGTGCTGGGACTGGGGCCGCTGACCGGGGTGCTGGCCATCGCCCTGCCCTATGCCGGCATCTTCGCCAAGGTCTTCTCCGAGATGATCGAGGAAGCGGACCTGTCGACCTTGCGGGTGCTGCCCACCGGCACCGGCACGCTGCCCGCCTTCCTCTACGCGCGGCTGCCCGACCTCCTGGAGCAGTTCGGCCATTACACGCTCTACCGGCTCGAATGCGGGCTGCGTTCGACCCTGGTGCTGGGCTTCATCGGCCTGCCCACCATCGGCTTCGAGCTCGACGCCTATTTCAAGCAGGGCGAGTTCTCGCAGGCCGCGGCGCTGCTGTTCTGCTTTTACGGCCTCGTCGCGACGCGGCGGCTCTGGGCCAGGTCCTGGACCGCGCCGATCCTGCTGGTCGCGAGCCTGCTCGTGCTGCCGGCCGGCCTGCCGACCGAGCACGTGCTGCGGAACCTCGCCCGCTTCGCCACCCACGACGTCGTGCCGGCCCCGCTGCGCGGCGCCGACCTTCTGTCGGCCGCGCCCTGGACGGCCCTGGCGCGCTGGCTCGGCGACATCCTGGTCCACCAGGTCCTGCCCGGCGCGCTGAACACGCTGATCCTGTCGCAGATCGCGCTCATCGGCATGGCGATCCTGTCGCTGGTGCTGTTCCCGATGATCTGCCGCCGTTTCGCCGGGCGCTTCGGCCGTCCGGTCGGCCGCGCGCTGCTGGTCGTGGTGCGTTCCACCCCCGACTACATGCTGGCCTATGTGCTGCTACAGACGCTCGGCCCCTCGATGCTGCCGGCCGTGATCGCGCTCGTGGCGCACAACGGCGCCGTGGTGGGCTACCTGATGGGCCGGCAGGCCGATGCCCTGCCCTACCGGCCCGACGCACCGCGCGGCCTCGACCTTTATTGCTACGAGACCCTGCCGCGGCTCTACGGCCAGTTCCTGGCCTATGTGCTGTACCGCTGGGAGATCATCCTGCGCGAGAGCGCCATCTTCGGCATCCTGGGCGTGACGACGCTCGGCTTCTACGTCGACGGCGCCATCTCGGAACTGCGGCTCGACACGGCCGTCGTGCTGATCGTCGCGACCGCCGCCCTCTCGATGACGGTCGACGCCTTCTCGCGCTGGCTCCGGGCCGCGCTCCGCATCGAGAGCCTGCCGGTGCGGCTGTCCACCAGTACGGGCGCCGGGGTGGCGACCGCACCGGTGCCCATCGGCCTCTCGTGACGCCGTGCTCGGCTCAGGGCGGCAGCGGCCGGCCGGCGGTCTCGGGCACGAACCAGGGCACGACCAGGCCGATGAGGAAGACGCTGCTCATGATCAGCGCCGCATGCGACACGCCGCCGAGGCTCGTCACGATCTGGCCCGCGATGACCGGGAACACCCAGGCGATCAGGCGCGCGCCGTTGAACACGACGCTCGACGCCGTGGCCCGCACCGCCGAGGTGAAGAGTTCGGCGAGATAGATGGCCATCCAGCTGAACGAGAAGCCGAGCGTGAAGGCGCCGTTGAAGAACGCCACCACCATGAACAGCTCGAGACTGCCCGACCAGGTGTAGGTCACGAGCGTGGTGACGATGCAGCCCACGTAGGTGAAGAGCAGGAAGCGGCGCCGGCCGATGGCGTCGGCCAGGAAGCCCGACGCCAGATAGGCCGAGATGGCGCCGACGTTGTAGATCACGCCCATGCGGGGCCCCCACAGCTCCGGCGCCTGGCCGGTAGCCTTGGCGAGCCCCGCCGTATAGGCGGGCAGCCAGGACGACACCGCCCACCAGCCGACCGTGGTGGCGAACGACATGGCGGTGGCGAGCAGCACGCGACGGCGGCTCTCGGGCTCGCGGAAGATCTCGGCGAGGGTGAAGGGGCGCGTGGCCTGCCGGGGCGCCTCGCCCTCGATTTCGGTCGCGGCCCAGCGGCGTTCGCGCACGGCCCCGAGCCAGCGCTCGGATTCCTCCATGGCGCGGCGCAGGTAGAGGCACACGAAGGCCGGCAGGGCGCCGAGCGCGAACATGATGCGCCAGTTCTCGATGCCGAACCCATTGGTGGGGGGCAGCAGCAGCCAGGCGAGCGCGGCCAGGAGCGCGCCGCCGCCGAAGCCCGACTGCAGGAAGCCGCAGCCCTTGGGCCGGGCGCGGTTGGGCCAGGTCTCGGCCACGAGCGCGACCCCGGTCGACCACTCGGAGCCGATGGCGAGGCCGGTGATGAAGCGCAGGGCCGCGAGCGCGGCAAAACTCTGGGCGAAGGCGGTCAGGCCCGTGAACAGCGCGTAGCCCAGGATCGACAGCAGCATCATGCGCTTGCGCCCGATATAATCGGCCGCGACCCCGCCCGCGAGGCCGCCGATGCCCCAGCCGAGTAGCGTGATGCCGATGGCGAGGCCCACGTAGAAGGGCGTCGTCTTGGCCTGCTCCGGCGTCAGCAGGGATTTCAGCGCCGGCCCGAGCGCATAGACGAGCGCCACGGCCTCGTAACCGTCGAAGATCCAGCCGAGATAGGCGCCCCATAGGATGCGCCAATGCCGGCCCGTGAGCCCCGCGTACCAGGGGCCGGCCGCGGCTTCACGCGGGAGGGTGTCGCTGATCGCCATGGTGGTCTCCCCCTCGCCGACCCGCTCGCCGGGGCCGTTCGAGGGCGAACACACCACGGTCGGTGTTCAGGTGCAACTGGGGCGGGGCGGGGCGTAGAGAGTAGCGGCGGTGCCGAAGGGGCGCCACGCTCCGGTGCGGACCTTCGGACGGTATCGCTGGATGACCGGAGTTGGCCGAAAGCGGTCAGGCAGCTTGCGGACAAAAGCACCGCAGAAGCCGTCGCTCGTACCTGGTTCTATGTAGCCTGCTTCATCGCCTTCAGGCGGTATGGCTCTCAGAAAGCTAAGGCCAAGGCCATCGATATGGCTTAACGTCTTCTCAGCGAATGGCTGAATTTGCTTGCTTCCAGGTGGCTCTACCTCATGAACTGCGGTAAGCGCGGGGACGACTAGAGCCCCTCGAACTCGGCTTGCACTCGCCCTGCGAGATCCTTTGGGAAGCTGGCGGCCGCGATCGCGTAATCCGTCGCTGCCATGATGAACTGCCTCGCCCGCTTGTTCGCAGTCACCGCCGTTGAGAGGCGCTTCTCCTGCTGTTCCTCCTTCCCGCACGCAAGACGAATGGAGAGGTCGCGGCAGATGCTCGCGCAGCCAAACAATTCTTGCGGCGCGGAGATCACCAGACTCGCCAACGCGGTGAGCTTGTCCCAAGCCAGAAAATCCTGTGCTTGAATCTTCTTTCGCCACTCACAGACATCGAGGGCCGGCGTCCTACAGCGCCGGCCGATTGCGGGTCAGGCTGCCTTGATGGTGGCGGCCTCATAGGTTTGTTCGTGCCGTAGCAGCGCCCACACGATGCGCGCCATCTTGGCCGCCAGGGCCACCACGGCCGTGTTGGCGTGGGCTCGGGCCAGGAGCCCGCGCAGCCAGGCGCCGATCCGGGTCTCGCCGGTCTTCAGAGTCGGCAAGGCGGCCCGCGCTCCCTGGATCAGCATCTTGCGCAGGTACTTGCTCCCGCGTTTCGTGATGCCGAGGAGCTTGGGCCTGCCGCCGGTCGTTTCCTGCCGCGGCACCAGCCCTCCGCCTGCTGTCCCACGATGCTTCGCATCGCGTGAGCCTCAGCAGGCTCCGCCCAGCCAAGCCGCGAGGTCACGCCCTCGGGCGAAGGTGCGCGCATCGCCGATGGCCGCGACGAGCGCCGTCGCATTCAGCGGTCCGATGCCGGGGACGGTCAGGAGCCGGCGCGTTCTCGCATCATCGCGCGCCTGCGCGGCGAACTCGGCATCGAAGGCTGCGATCTGCTCGTCGAGCGCGGCCCATTGCTTGCGCATGTCCTGGATCAGGGCATGGATGCGCGGCGCCAAGGCAGGCTTTTCGCCGTCCAGCAGATCGACGAGACCGGCCGCCAGCTTGGCCCGCCCCTGCGGCACGACGTGGCCGCGTTCCAGCAAGAGGCTGCGGATCTGGTTCATCAACGACGTTCGGTCACCGACAAGCCCGTCCCGGACCCGGTGAAGCGTCTGCATGTCGAGTTGGGCTTCCGACTTCAGCTCGACGAACCGCATCGTCGGCCGGGTCGCGGCTTCGGCGATGGCTTCAGCGTCCCGGTCGTCGTTCTTCTGCGCCTTGACGCAGGGACGAACATATTCGGGAGACATCAGCCGCACCTCGTGGCCCTGCGCGGCCAGAGCCCATCCCATATGGTGAGCGCCGCAGCACGCCTCCTTCGCGACGACACAAGCCGGTGTCTTGGCGCAGAATGCCATCACGGTGTCGCGTCGCATGCGGCGGCGGAGCAAAACCTTGCCGGCTGCATCCAGGCCGACGAGGCTGCAGCTGTTCTTGCCGAGGTCGATACCGATCATCGCGAGTTGCACAGGTCCACTCCCTTCTCACCAAGTTGCAGCGGCAGCCTATCAGATGCCGCACGGGGAGGGGCGGGCCATCCATAAAGGGGGTCGCGCTTGGATGCGATTTGACAGCACGGGCGACGCCGTTGGCATGTGGATGCGGATCTGGGTCCTCGTGCATGGCGGGTGCGGCCTCCGGGAAACGGATCGGGTTGGCTTCAGCGCCCAAATCCTAAGACGTTCAGTACATTAGGCTACACTCGTCACCTCACAGTGAAATTTCCGGGCTAAATTGCGGCTGGTCGGTACAGCTTAGCGACCTTGCTACTTGGACCGCGTGTCGCGATGCCCTTCTGTGAGTGCACGGAAGGAACAAAAACGACGAACAGGGAAATGCATGAACAGCGTACTTGATTGTCACCAGCGGTTCGGCGCCTTTGTGCCGGATGACGATACGCGCCGGTTGGGGCAGCGCGCGGGAACGCTGCATGGGCTGACGTTTGCGGCCAAGGATTTGTTCGATGTCGCGGGCACGGTAACCGGATGTGGCAACCCGGACTGGGCCTCCACCCACGGGCCAGCGGCAAGCTCCGCGTGGGCCGTACAGGCCTTGCTCGACGCGGGCGCCGATCTCCTTGGCAAGACCATCACGGACGAGATATCGCTAGGGCTGCTGGGGATCAATCGGCACCAGGGAACGCCGTTGAACCCGCGCGCCTTGGATCGCGTACCCGGCGGCTCATCGAGCGGGTCGGCGTCGGCCGTTGCAGGCGAGATGGTGGACATCGCGCTCGGCACCGATTCGGGCGGGTCAGTGCGCGTCCCGGCGAGCTTCTGCGGGCTTTACGGGCTTCGCCCGACCTATGGGCAGATTTCTGTCGAAGGGCTCATGACCCAGTCGCCCAGCTTCGATACGGTCGGGTTTTTCACTCGCGACGCCGCCACTTTCGCGCGTACCGCTGCCGTTCTGCTCGGCGGGCGCGTGGCGCCCCAACTACCGGCCGAGATCGTTCTGGCCGCCGATTGCTTCGCGATCGCGGACCCGGAAGTCCAGGCAGCCCTCGACCCCGTGGTAGCACGCTTGCGGTCGACGCTCGCCCGCACGTCTGAAGTCCGGCTTGCCGAAAATGGCCTCGCCGAGTGGGCTTGCCAACAGCGACGGCTCCAAAGCGATGAATTCGGCCGCACTTTCGCGGCCTGGATCGATGCCTGCAACCCGCGTTTCTCATTCGAGGTCGCCGGCGCCCTCGCCTCAGCGGCCCACTTAAGCGCCGATGAAGCTGCCGCGGGCCGCGGCTTCCGCGAATACGCCCGGCGACGTATAGAAAGCATCCTTAACGGTCGCCGGGTCCTGCTGCTGCCGACGACGCCGATCCTGCCGATCCTTCGTGACGCGCGACTTTCCGAGATGATCCTCGCCGTCGATCGGTTGGTCGAGCTGACCTGCATTGCGGGTCTGACCGGCTTGCCCCAGGTCAACCTGCCGTTCGCGTGGGCGGGATCGATCCCTGTCGGGGTGTCGCTTATCGGATGGGGAGGATCCGATTTGCAATTGATCGGGATGGCGCAAGCGCTCGAACAGACGGGGTTCGCGAGCCCGCAGCCGGAAGGATGATGTACCAGGGCGCCGCCGCGCGACCGCGCCCGGGGCAGCCGCGTAATGGACTTTCCTGCGGCTGCCCGCATCTGGACGCGAAGGGCCGGCTCCTTGCCGAACGCGACCTGCGCCGCCAAGCCGACCACAGTGCCAAATGCGGAGGCGTCCGTCAGGGCTCCGGGATCACGCTGACATGGGCCGCGACCACCCGCCAGCCCTCCGGCATGCGCATCCAGGTCTGCATCTGCCGGCCGATCGTTGCGGGGGGCGGCTCGATGAACAGCGTCGACACCGTCGCGGCGTCCTCGCCATAGGTCGTGATCACCGTGTGGGCGAGCTTCCGGCTGGAGCCGAGCGGCCGGCGGCGTGCGTTGAAGGCCGCAATGGCGTCGTGCCCATTCAGGTTCTCGCCCGCCCCATATCGCACCGTGTGCGGAGCATTCCAGAACAGCCGATCGAGGAGCGGCGCGTTGGCGGTCCGCAGGCCTGACTCGTAATCGTCGAACGCGGCCCGCACTTCCGCGACCACCTCGGGCTTGTTGATGTCCAATCGACCCTCCGGGCTCCGTGAGCGTGGCTCACCCTTACGCCACGCGCGCCGGCGATCAAGCCGTGCGCAGCGGTCGGCCGGTGCTCATCCTTCAACCGCGAGCCCTACAAATGGGCAGGAATTGCCAAAAACATTCCCTTGCACGGCGCCCTGCATGTGGCAGTCTGTAAGCGGTTTACTAAAGCGGTTACACATGGCCGGCGGGATCGCGCGATTGATCGACGTAGCGCAGCGCTCGGGAGTGTCGGTGGCGACCGTGTCGCGTCACCTCAACGGCCGAATCCAGTTGCCGGGCCCGACCGTGGATCGCATCCAGCGCGCCATCGAGGACCTTGCCTACCATCCGAACCCGCATGCCCGCAGTCTCAGCCGTGGGCGCTCGGACACGATCGGCCTGGTCATCCCCGACATTGGCAATGCCTATTTCGCGCGGCTCGCCGCCGCCGTGGAGCGGACGGCCGACCTCCATGGGCTAGCGCTCGTGCTTTGCGCCACGCTCAACCAGCGGGCGCGCGAACGGGAATACCTGAGGCGGCTCGCCAGCAACCATATCGATGGCCTGCTCTTCGCGACCAACAGCCCCGATGACGGTTCGCTGGTCGAGCCGATCAGTCGGGCGAGCCGCCGTGTCGTCATCCTCGACGAGGACGTGCCGGACGCACGAGGGCCGAAGATCTTCAGCGACAACGAGCAGGGCGGCTACCTGGCCGGCCGGCATCTGGTGGAGGCCGGGCACCGCCGCATCGCCTTCTTCGCGGGCCCCGAGCGCATGATGAGCACGCGCGAGCGGCTGGCCGGATGCCGTCGGGCGATCGCCGCGCATGCACCCGACGCGCAGATCGTCACCACCTTCTACGGCGCCTATTCGGTCGAGGACGGACGCCGGTCCGCCGAGCGCCTCTTGGCAGGGGACGAGGGCGTCACGGCCCTCCTGGTCTCGAGCGACGAGATCGCGATCGGCGCCCTCGAAGTTTTCGCGCGTGAGCGCGTCCGGGTTCCGGAGCGCCTCTCGATCATCGGCTTCGACGACGTTGCGCCTTTCCATCTCTTCAATCCGCCGCTGACCTGCATCCGGCAGCCCGTGGAAGAGATGGGCCGACGTGCCGTCGAGCTCCTGGTCTCGGGCATGGCCGGCACCCGCATGAAGAGCGCGGTCGAGCGGCTCTCGGTCGAATTGGTCGTGCGGGGGTCGGTGGCGCCTCCCGCGGCGCGAAAGCGGAACCCGCCACGGCGAAAAGGTGAGACACATGCGCAATCAACATCTTCGTAGACTGGCCGGCACGGTCGCAGCCCTGGCCTTGATGGCGGGAGCGGCGCAGGCCAAGGGCAAGACCTTCGCCTTGATCCAGTACAACCAGCAGGTCTCGTTCTTCACGGACATCACGAAGGGCGCCCAGAAGGCGGCCGACGAGGAGGGCGACAAGCTCGTCGTGTTCGACGCCAACAATTCAGCTTCGGCACAGGACAACGCGTTCGACACCTACATCCAGCAGAAGGTGGACGGCATCATTCTCGTGGCTGTCGATCCCGACGGGATCATGGGTTCGGTCAAGGCCGCCGACAAGGCCGGGGTTCCCGTGGTCTCCGTCGACGCCGCGTTGCCGCCCGGGCCGCAGAAGGCCGGGATCACCGTGGACAACGAGGCGGCCGGCAAGGAGATGGGGGCCTTCTACGTCGATTACGTGAAGAAGAACATGGACGGCAAGGCGTCGCTCGGCGTCGTCGGGGCGCTCAATTCCAACCTGCAATTACTGCGGCAGAAGGGATTCGAATCGGTCACGGGGGCCGACGCCGGGATCACCAAAGTCGGCGTGGTCGACGGACGCAACATCCAGGATCAGGCTCTCGCGGCGGGGGAAAACCTCCTGACCGGGAACCCGAAGCTCGACACGATCTATGCGACGGGCGAGCCCGCCTTGATCGGCGCCATCGCGGCGGCGGCCAGCCAAGGGCGGGACAAGGTGAAGATCTTCGGCTGGGATCTCAGCGCCCAGGCGCTTGCGGCGATCGATGCCGGAACCGTGGTGGCCGTGGTCCAGCAGGCGCCGGACCAGGAAGGCTACAAGGCCGTCAAGGCGCTCGACACGTTGACGAGCGGCGGCAAGGTCGAGGCGACCATCAAGGTTCCGGTCGAGATCGTCACCAAGGCGAACGTCGACAAGTACCGGGCCGCCTACAAGTGATGTCGGTCGGGGCCTCGGCTCCAGCGCCGGCCGCTTTTGCGGCAGGAACGATGCCGCGCATGAGCGTGCGCGGCATCCGCAAGACATTCGGGTCCATCCAGGCGCTGCGCGGCGTCGACCTCGATCTCTGGCCCGGCGAATGCCTGGGGATTGTCGGCGACAATGCCGCCGGCAAGTCGACGCTCACCAAGATCCTCGCCGGCACCTACATCGCCGACGAGGGGACGATTGCGCTCGACGGCGAGACGCTCAACCTTTCCGGTCCGAACGAGGCCAGGACCCGCCACATCGAGATGGTCTACCAGGATTTGAGCCTGTGCGACACGATCGATGTCGCGGGCAACCTCTATCTCGGCCGCGAGCTGCGACGCGGCCCTTTCCTCGACCAGCGCGCGATGCTGCGGGGCGCGCACGACATGCTCCGGAGACTGGAGATCCGCATTCCCAACCTGTCCGCCAACGTGGCGCAACTCTCGGGGGGACAGCGGCAGGCGATCGCCATCGCGCGCGCGGCCTCCTTCGAGCCGCGCGTTCTCATCATGGACGAGCCGACCTCGGCCCTCGCGGTCGCCGAGGTCGAGGCGGTCCTCAAGCTGATCGACCGGGTGAAGGCCCGGGGTGTCTCGGTGATCCTGATCACCCATCGGCTGCAGGATCTGTTCCGCGTCTGCGACCGCATCGCCGTGATGTATGAGGGCGTGAAGGTCGCCGAGCGCCGCATCGGCGAGACCAATCTCGAGGACATCGTCCGCCTGATTGTGGGAGAGGTGGCTCACGCATGACGGCCTATACCGAACGCCAGGTGGGCTCGCGGCGGCACGACTTCTTCCAGTCGCACGCCCATGTGCTTTCCATCACCCTGTTCTTCGTCCTGTGCTGCGTCGTGTTCGCGTCGCTGTCGAGCGTATTCCTCGAACCGGGCAACATGCTGAACATCCTGCGACAGGCGGCGCCGAACCTCATCATCGGCATCGCCATGACGCTGGTGATCACCACGGGCGGCATCGATCTCTCCGTTGGCTCCATCGTGGCGCTCGTCAATTCGATGGCGGCGGTGCTCCTGAAATCGGGGTTCGACTGGCCGATCACGGTGCTCCTGATGCTGGCGTTCGGGGCGCTGATTGGTCTCGCCCAGGGCTTTTTCGTCGCCTATCAGCGCATCCCCGCCTTCATCGTGACACTGGCAGGGCTCTCGGCGCTGCGAGGTTGCGCCCTGGTACTCACCGGCGGCTTCTCCATCCTGATCCCGCCGAGCCTGTTTCTCGTCATTGGGCGCGGGACGATGTTCGGCGTGCCCTACCCGGCGTTGCTCGGGCTCATGGTCGCTATCGTCGGCTACATCGTGTTGAATACCACCGTTTACGGTCGCCGCGTGGTGGCGGTGGGCGCCAATACGGAAGCGGCGCGACGCGTCGGTATGCCGGCGCAAGCCACGATCGCCTCGGGCTACGTGCTGAGCGGGACCGCTTCGGCGCTCGCCGCGCTGGTCATCGCGGCCCGCCTCGGGTCAGGTTCCTCGAACGCGGCCGTCGGGGTCGAGCTCGACGTGATCGCCGCGGTGGTTCTGGGCGGCACGTCGCTCTCGGGCGGGCGCGGCACCATCATCGGCACCGTGCTCGGTACGCTGACGATCGCGGTGATCAGCAACGGCCTGATCCTGGCGCATATCAACCCCTTCTTCACCCAGATCGTCACGGGGGCCATCATCCTCATCGCGATCTGGCTGAACACCCGCATCTTCGATCGCCTCGGAACCACGAAACGCCGAAGCTGAGGATCACACGCCATGAATGAACGTTCGCAAGCCCACGTCCGCTCCGGCCAGGTCATGACCGTCCTTGGCCCCATCGCGGCCGACGATCTCGGCCCCACGCTGATGCACGAGCACATCCTCAATGACTGCCGGTGCTGGTGGAACAAGCCGAAAGTGCCCGAGCGTGAATATCTGGCCCATGGCCCGGTCGAGACCGACATCTTGGGCGAGCTGCGGATGGACCCTTTCGTCAATCGCGACAATTGCACGCTCGACGACGAGGCGCTGGCGATCGAGGAGCTCATGCCCGTGGTGGCGCTCGGCGGTCGCACGGTCGTGGATCCGACCTGCCGTGGCATCGGCCGGAATCCCTCGGCACTGCGGCGAATCGCGGCCGCGACGGGTCTGAACATCGTCATGGGCGCGGGGTACTACCTGCAGACCTCCCACCCCGACAGTCTTGCGCGAATGTCGATCGGCGCGGTCGCCGACGAGATCGTTGGCGAGGCACTCGACGGTGTCGAGGGTACGGGCGTCAAGATCGGGCTGATTGGCGAGATCGGCGTATCGTCGGATTTTACCGCCGAGGAGGAGAAGTCCTTGCGCGGCGCGGCGCGCGCCCAGTCGCGCACGCAATTGCCCCTGATGGTCCATCTGCCGGGTTGGTTCCGCCTCGCCCATCGCGTGCTCGACATCGTGGAGGAGGAGGGCGGGGATCCAGCACACACCGTGCTGTGCCATATGAACCCCTCGGGAGCCGATCAGCCCTACCAGATCGCGCTGGCCGAACGCGGGGCCTTCCTCGAATACGACATGATCGGCATGGATTTCTGGTATGCCGACCAGCAGGTGCAATCGCCGTCGGACGACGAGAATGCCGCCGCCATCAAACGGCTGATCGACGCGGGATTCGCGGCCAAGATCCTGCTTTCGCAGGATGTCTTCCTCAAGATGATGCTCACCCGCCACGGCGGCTTCGGTTACGCCTATGTGCAACGCCACTTCCTGCCGCGCCTCCAGCGGCATGGCGTGACCGCCGAGCAGTGCCAGACGATGATGGTCGCGAACCCGCGCGCCGTGTTCGCCGCGACATGATCTATCCAGGCGCGTCACAGCAGCGCGAAGACGCTCGCGATCTCCGGCACGGTCGGAAACGCCGACCATGTGCCGCGGCGCCCGACCGTGATGGCCGCGGCCGCCGACGCGGCTTTCATAGCCATTGCCATCGGCAGCCGCCGTCCGAAGAGCCCCGCCGCCAAGACGCCCATGTAGGTGTCGCCCGCGCCCGTCGTGTCGAGGACCGTCACGGTCTGTGCGGCGGCTTCCGCCGCTCCGCGGCCGCCGAAGGACATCGAGCCGCGCCCCCCCAAGGTCAACACCACGTCGGCGGCACCGGCGCGATGGAGATGGCGCAGCATGTCTTGAGGGGCCTGTGCTCCGGCGAGTTGGACCGCCTCGCCTTCGTTGACGACCAGGAGGTCGACCAGCGGAAGCAGGGTCACGAAGCCAGCCTGCAGGGGCGAGGGATTGAACGCCGTGAGGGCGCCACGCCGGCGCGCCTCGAGACACGCCGCTTCCGTCGCGGCCAACGACAGGTTGCCTTGAAGAACGAGAACGTCACCCGCCGCCGTGCCTCGCAGCGCCGCCACGGCGTCTTCGGGCGTAATGGCGGCCGAGCAGCCGGTGATGGATGCGATCGCGTTTTCTCCGTCCGGACCGACGAAAATGAGCGACCGATCGCTCGGCATCGGCAGGCGCAGCAGCGCGGCGGTGTCGAAGCGGTCAAGCTCGAGGGTTTCGACGATCCATTCCGCGAGGTCGTCTTGCCCGATGGCCGCAACGAAGCGCACAGCCTCGCCGGCGTGCCTCAAGACGAGCGCCTGGTTGGCGCCCTTGCCGCCGAGATCGCGACGCGGTTGTCCGACCACGACCGTCTCGCCGGGTGTCGGCCAGACGGGCGTCGTCATCGCCTCGTCCACCGTGACATTGCCAAGAACGATAAAGGCCATCGGCTTTCATGCACCTAGGAGGTTACCCTGTCGGCTATAGCTCAACTCAAGACAAATGCAATCGACACGATCTTCAGCGTAAAGGGAGCAATCATTGGTGTTGTTCACTGTCCTCCTCTGCCTGGTTCCCCACGTCATCTAGGGGAAAGCTTTAGCGCGACGCTGCAGATCGCGATCGATGATGCCAAAGCCTATGCCGAGGGGGGCGTCGATGGACTCATTATCGAAAATCACGGTGATATTCCTTTCCTGAAACCTGATGACATCGGACCGGAAACCAGCGCCAGCCTTGCCGTGATCACCGATCGGGTCGCCCAGGCCGTGCCTCTGCCGCTCGGCATCAATGTCCTGGCCAACGGGGCTATTCCAGCCCTCGCGGTCGCCAAAGCCAGTGGCGCGCGCTTCGTTCGGGTCAATCAATGGGCGAACGCCTATGTGGCCAACGAAGGTTTCGTCGAGGGCGAGGCCGCCCGCGCATTGCGCTACCGGGCCAAGATCGGTGCCCGGGATGTCGCGATCTTCGCGGACGCCCACGTCAAGCATGGCGCTCATGCGATCGTGGCTGATCGCTCGATCGGCGAACTCGTGCGCGACGTGGAGTTCTTCGATGCCGATGCCGTGATCGCGACGGGCCAACGCACGGGCGACGCGGCGACGACGGAGGAAATCGGGACGGTGCGCGCCGGAACCGCCCTGCCGGTGCTGGTAGGGAGCGGCGTCAGCCACGCCAACATCGACACCATTCTGCCGCTGGTCGACGGCGTCATCGTGGCGAGCGCCCTCAAGGAGGGCGGCGTTTGGTGGAACCGCGTCGACATCGCGCGCGTGAAAACCTTCATGATGCGGGTCCGGGCTCTCCGCCAAAAGCTCGGCGAGGCGGAGCCACACCGATGAGTGGTCGGTTCTCCGACGCCATTCGGGCCAGCAACGCCACCTCTTGGGACGCCATGCAGGCGCATCGCTTCGTGGCCGAGATCGAGCGCGACGCCCTGCCGCCGGACGTCTTCAAGGCCTACTTGGTTTACGAGTGCGACTTCGTCGAGACCGCCATGCTGATCTTCGGGCACATGCTGGTGAAGGCGCCGGGTCTCGCCGAGCGGCGGTGGCTCGCGGGTGTGCTCCAGGCGCTCGCGAGCGAACAGATCGGCTATTTCGAACGCACCTTCGCGGCCCTCGGGATCACGCCGGCCGATCGCGCGCAGGTCCCGCCGCGCAGCGTTCCGGCGTTCCGCGAGGGCATGCTCGAGATCGCACGGGACGGCGACTATCTCGACGGCGTCGTGATCATGATGGCGGCCGAGTGGATGTATGGGACCTGGTGCGAAAGGGCCGCCAGGGGCGCGATCTCGAACCCCGAGCTGAAACATTGGGTGGACCTCCATGCCGAGCCGGCCTTTCATGCCCAGTCCGAATGGCTTCGAGGTCAGATCGACGCGTGCGATGGTTTGAGCGAAGACAGGCGCCGCCATCTGTCGACGCTTTTCGGCCGGGCGCTGGATCTTGAAATCGCCTTTCACCACGCGCCCTTCGAGTCCACGGAACCCGCCGTCTAATGCGGGCGCCTGTGTCGGCTCATCCCCTGGTGGCGGCGCGAGGCGTGTCGAAGCGCTTTGGGGCACTCAAGGCCCTTTCGGACGTCCACCTCGACATCCGGGCCGGTGAGGTGCTGGCTTTGCTGGGGGACAATGGCGCCGGCAAATCGACCTTCATCAAGATCCTGGCGGGTGCCCATCAGCCCAGCGGCGGGGAACTCGTGCTCGATGGCACGCCGGTGGCCTTCGCGTCTCCTCAAGAGGCATCGGATCACGGCATCGCAACGATTTTCCAGGAACTGGCGCTGTCGGAGAATCTGTCGATCGCCGAAAACGTCTTTCTAGGCCGTGAGCTGGTTACCCGGGTGGCAGGTCTCCCGTTCCTTCGCCGCACCGCGATGAAGACCCAGGTCGCCGCGCTTCTGCGCGAGCTCGATGCCCATATCACGGACCCGGACGCGCCCGTCGGCAGCCTGTCGGGCGGCCAGCGCCAGGCCGTCGCGATCTGCCGCGCTCTCAACCTCGAGGCGCGCCTCGTCATCATGGACGAGCCGACGGCTGCGCTGGCGGTGGCCGAGACGCGCAAGGTCCTCAGCCTGGCGCGGCGGCTCGCGGAGCGCGGTTGCGCCGTGGTGATCATCTCTCACAATCTCGTCGACGTTTTCGAGGTCGCCGACCGCATGGTGGTATTCCGACGCGGCCGCAAGATCGCGGAGCGGCGGCGACACGACACCACCGCGGAAGAAATCGTGTCCCTCATCACGGGTGCCCATCCCGACGCGCGGGCGCTCGAGGCGATCGAATGATCAAAGCGCGCCGAGACGAAGGACTGAACCGATGATGCTGAAACAGCTCGGCGCCCTGTTGGCGGGCGCCGCTCTCCTGACCCTGGCTTCCGTTCCGGCGCGTTCAGCCGACGAGCACAACACCGTCGCCTTCGTGCCGCAGCTCATTGGCATCCCTTACTTCGACGCCATGGAGGCTGGCGGCAAGAAAGCCGCGGAAGCGCTGGGGGTGAAATTCATCTACAGTGGGCCGGTCGACACCAATCCGCTGGATCAGCTCCAGATCGTGCAGAACCTCGTCAACCAGGGCGTCGGCGCGGTGTCGGTCAGTGTGCTCGACGCGTCCAGCATCGCGCCGGTGGTGGAGGCCGCCAAGGCCAAGGGCGTGACGCTCTTCACGGCCGACAGCGACGCCCCGAAGTCGGGGCGGGCGGTCTACGTGGCCCAGGCGACCGACGAGGGCCTCGGCTTCGCGATCGTCGACGAACTGGTCAAACGCGTCGGGCCCGACGCCAAGGTCGGGATCGTATCGGGGGAAGCGACGGCGTCCAACCTCAATGCCTGGATCGGCTTCATGCAGCAGCGCGCCAAGGAGAAATATCCCAAGTTGACGCTGCTGGCGCCGCAATATGCCGGCGGCACGGCGGAGCGGGCGGCACAGGTCGCCAGCGATCTCATGACGGCCAACCCCGACCTCAAGGCCATCATCGGCGTGGCCTCCACGACCTGCCCCGGTGTGGCCCAGGCGATCGAGACCGCGGGCAAGATCGGCAAGGTGATCGGCACAGGCTATTGCAGCCCCAACACGGCGCGCAATTACCTCAAGAGCGGTGCCTTCGGCTTCAGTGTCCTGTGGGACCCTTCGGAACTCGGCTACCTCACCGTGTGGGCCGGCAAGCAATTGATCGACGGCAAGCCTTTCGCGACGAGCAACACCGTGCCTGGCCTCGACCATCCGGTGACCTATGACAAGGGAATGGGCGTGCTGTTTCTCGGAGCCCCGGCGGTCTTCACGGCCGAGAACGTCGACAAGTACAAGTTCTGACCGGGCTTCGGTGCTCTCGGGGACCCTTCCGCCAATCGGCCGGGCGCGCGAGCCGTTGCTGCTCGCCGCCTGCCTTGTCGCCGTGACCGTCTTCACGGTCGCGGCACCCAATTTCGCCACCACGGACAATCTCCTGACCGTGCTGCGCAACAGCAACGAACTCATGCTGGTCAGCCTCGGCATGACGCTTCTGCTCGCGATGGGCAGCATCGACGTGTCGGTCGGCATGGTCATGGGCCTCGCCGCCATCGCGATCGGGCACCTTCTGCTGGCCGGCTGGCCGCCGGTCCTAGCCGCGCTCGCCGGGCCGCTGGTCGGCGGCGCGCTCGGGCTCGCGACCGGTACCGTCGTGGTCCTGGGCGGCGTTCCCGCCATCGTGGGGACGCTGGGCCTGCTGGGGGTCTACCGGGCGGCGATCTTCCTCGTCCTCGGCGGGTCCTGGCTGTCCGGCCTCCCCGTCGGACTGACGGAACTGCTGAGTGCGAAGCCCGGCGGCATCCCGATCGCGCTGCCCGTGATCGGCGCGGCTTACGCCCTGATCTGGACGGCGCTTCGCCGCATGCCGTTCGGAATCCATCTCCTGAGCATCGGCAATGCCGAAGAGCGCGCCCGGCTTTCGGGCGTCGCGGTGGTCCGCACCCGCTTCATCACCTTCGTGCTCAACGGCGTGCTCTGCGGCCTCGGCGCCGCGTTTTACGTCGCCACCTACCGCAACGTCGCCACCACGGTCGGCGGCACCCTGGCGCTCGAGGCGATCGCCGCCGCGGTGCTCGGCGGCACGGGCGTGACAGGGGGATCATGCAGCCTGCTCGGTACCGCGCTCGGCGTCGTTCTGCTGCGGCTGGTTCAGAACGGTCTTCTCCTGATCGGGGTGCCCTCGCTTTGGCAGTCTGTCGTTACCGGCGTCCTTCTGCTGAGCGTGTTGGGTTTCGAAGCCGTGCAGGGGCGCCTGAGGCTTTTTCCGCGGGCCGGAGCGACATGAGCACCCTCGCGCGGCCGGGCCGATCGCCAACCTTGGTCATTCTCGGCCTTCTCTGGGCCGTGGTCGTGACGGGGTTGCTGGTTCTCAGGCCCGGCGCCTTCGCGGCGGAGACGGTCACGACCGTGCTGCAGTTTTCCACCCTGCTGGCGCTTGTGGCGCTCGGCCAGAGCCTCGTCGTGCTCTGCGGTGGGGCTGGCATAGACCTCTCGGTCGGCGGGATCGCCTCGCTATCGGGCGTCGCGACCCTCATGGCCTCCCGGGCCGGCATGCCAGCCTGGCTCGTGCCCCCGGTCTGCGTGCTGCTCGGGGTCGGGCTCGGCGCCCTCAATGGAGCGATCGTGACGCGGTTGCGCATCCTGCCCTTGATCGCCACGCTCGCCACCTTCTATGCCTATTCGGGGCTGGCGCTGGCGCTCACCAATGGCGCGGCCCAGGGTGGCGTGCCGACGTGGCTCATTCCCTGGGGGCGGGGCGTCGTCGGTGGGTTGCCGCTTCCCTTTCTCACCCTCGCCCTTCCGGCCTTCGTCCTTGCGGGAATGGTGCTCGCCACCACCTCCTGGGGCCGGTGGATCTATGCGCTCGGTCACAACGAACGAGCGGCCCGGCTCGTCGGCATCCCGGTCGACCGCGTCAGGTTCATCGCCTACGCGGTGAGTGGCCTCTTGGCCGGTCTGGCGGCCTTGGTATCGCTGGCGTGGCTCGGTAGCGGGCGCCCGAACATCGGCCAAAACCTCGAACTCACGTCGCTGACGGCCGCGATGCTCGGGGGAATCGGCATCTTCGGCGGTAGGGGCGGCCTCGCCGGCGTGCTGGCCGCCGTGCTGCTGCTCGTCACGCTGCAGACGGGGTTGCTGCAGCTTAACGTGAACAGCGTATGGCAGGTCGGCATCGTCGGCGCCCTGCTGATCGTCGTTCTGTTGATCGATCGCTTGTCGGCCCAAATGAGGTAGTGGGTCAACCGACCGACGAGATTCCATCCAACACGGACCGAAGCCGTGCGTCCCGTTCTACCGGGTGGGGCCGCTCCGTTTCCAGCGCACCGCAAGCCTCGACCACATAGGAAGCCGAAACCGTTCCCATGGCGGCGCATTCCGTGAGGGGTCGGCCGGCGACGAGTCCGGCCAGGAAGCCGCCACAAAAGCCGTCGCCCGCGCCCGTGGTGTCGACGACTTGGGTCGGGAAGGCCGGGACATGGGTCAGGGCTCCGCTCTGGGCGTCGCACACCATCGAGCCTTGCTCGCCCAGCTTGACTCCGATGTGACAGCCGTACTTCGCTGCATGGCGGCGGAGCCAATCCTGAACATCGGGCGGATCCCAGATCCGCGTGATCTCGGCCTCGCTGGGCAGGAACGCAGTCACGGCGTCGAGGAACCCCAGGTCGGCATAGAGCCTTCGATCGATGAACGCGTCGGAGAGGAGATCGAGCGTAACCACGGGGCGGCCCGGCAGGCCGTGCAGACGCGCAGCGTTCTCGATCGAGCCGACCGGGCTTTGGGGCGCGATGTGAAATCCTCGCGCCTGCGCATAGGCGGCTGGCATCGGGCCTCGGCCTCGGTCCATCTCGTCGGCGCTGGAGGACGTGAGTTTCGGCACCTGCTGCTTGTCGGTCTTGCTTTCGTGCAACAGCCAGAGCTGCAGGCCGTTACCCTCGATCGAGCCGATGCCTGCGGTGTCGAGGCCGCGCCGTCCGATCGCGTCCCGCACGCCGTCAAGGAACGGCCGTCCGGTCACCGAATGGATGCCGACCTGGGCGGCCCAGATCTGCGCGCCGACCGCGGAATAGAGGGCGCCACCACCCAGCACGTTCGGGCGGCAACGATGGTCGGTCAGCACGATGTCGTCCATCGTGAGCCAGCCGACCGTCACAACGTCCATCATGGCTCACCTGCGAGGAGCGCCCGACGGCGCGCCGTGAACACGGGCCGTAACGCCGCCACGTAGACGAGCGCTTTGGCGAGGTGAACCACATCGTCGAGATGGGCGCGCGGTTCGCCCCGATCATAGTGGCGGTTCAAGCCGGGGAAGCCGAGAAGCAGGATGTTCGGCGTCTTGAGCATGACGCTCACATCGTCGCTGCGCGACGAGTAGGCATTGTTGGATTCCTGGATGCGGACGCCGACATCGCCGAGCAACTCGGCCATGTGGCGGGCCAGCACATAGAGGTCGGGGGGCGTCACGGCCCCGCGGCCCAGGCTGGCGAACTCGGCCAGGACGGCCCCTTCTCCAAGCCGCGCGGAGTTGACGATGCCGCCCCGCGTGTCCGCGTCGGGGTCGCCGCCGCCTTGCTGGACATCGGCCACGATCGCCAGTTCGGGTGCAGGCAGGAGGCCGATCAGGCGGCTGCCGCCGCGTCCCATCATCTGGTTACCGGGCGCGACCGGCCCTTCCTCCTCATCCGGAAAAGCCAGCAGGGCCTCGATTCCGGCCTGTGCCAGGACGGGTGCAGCGACCGCCAAGGCCGCGACCCCGCCGGCATTGTCCATTGGTCCGGTGAAAAGGCCGGACGCAGGACTCTCGCGGTAGGCCGACACCATGGCGACGCGGTCCCCAGGCCCCAGCGGCGGGGCGGAGCGCTCGGGTTGAAACGTCGGCGTTCCGCTCCGCGACACGAGCAGTCCTTCGGCCACGGGGCGGAACGCATTCAGGCCCAGGTCATAGCGATAGGCCCGCGCGGCGCGCACCCCATCCGCGATCATGTGGGCGCAGAAGGGCACGAGCGGATAGGTGGCGCCGTCGCCCGGCTGGACCAGATAGCTGATGGTGTCGAGGTGGGCGAAGTACCAGAGCGGCTTCGTGGGCTCCGCCGAGCCCGTGAGGATCACCGGGCTGCCGGTGTGGGCGTAGTCGCCGTGAAGGTGGAGGCTTCCATCGTCCAGCGCGCCATCCTCGGCAAGGAGGCGGTGAAGCACCGGAACCCGCATGGCGGCGGCGAAGGTCGAAGGCGCGGGCGTGTCGATGAGGGCGGAGAGATAGCGCCGCACGCGCTCCCGCGTGACGTGCCGATCGACGTCCTCTCTGAGAGCATGCAGCGCCGGAATGAGGTCGTCGAGACCGCTCACGTGCGGCGGCTCATGATGAACACAGCGACGATGATGAGCGCTCCCTTGAATAATTGCTGCACGAAGGGATCGACACCGGTGAGATTGAGGATGTTGGCCAAGACGCCGATGATCAGCGTGCCGAGGAACGTGCCGGCGACCGAACCTTTGCCGCCGAAGAGCGACGTGCCCCCGACCACCACGGCCGCGATGGCGTCGAGTTCATAACCCTGGCCGGCGATCGGCGTGCCGATGCTGAGTTGGGATGCATAGACGAGCCCGGCGAGGCCCGACATCAGGCCCGAGATCACATAGACGATCGTCTTGTAGAGCCGTACCGGAACGCCGGACAGGCGGGCGGCCTCCTCGTTCGACCCGATCGCGTAGACCGAGCGTCCGAACGGCGTCAGTGCCAAGATGAAGCCGCTCACGATCAAGGCCGCAAGCAGGATCAGCGCCGGGATCGGAATGCCGAGCAGATAGCCATTGCCGAGGGAGTAGAAATCTTCGCTGATGATCGGAACCGGCGTTCCGCCGGTCTTGATGAAGGCGAGCCCGCGCACGAAGGACAGCATGCCGAGCGTCATGATGAAGGCCGGCAGGCCCGCATAGGCGATGCCGACGCCGTTGACGAGGCCGGCCAGCGCCGCCGCGCCGAGGCCCAGTGGGATCGCGACCGCCATGCCGCGGCTGTCCATGGAGCCTGCGAAGAGCACCACGGCGATGCCGAGGATGGAGCCGACCGACAGGTCGATGCCCCGCGTCAGGATGACGAAGGTCATGCCAGTGGCCAGGATGCCGACGATCGAGACCTGCCGCAGCACGTTGAGCAGGTTCGGCACGGAGAGAAAGCGCGGCGACAGGAACGAGGCCGCGATGACGAGTAGCACCAGGGCGGCCAGGACCCCCACGCGCTGCCACCCGCGGGTCAGTGTGGCAAGGTGGCGGCGCGGGCTGGGCGCCGTGAGCCCCTCAGGCGGCAAGGGCGGCGGCTTTCATGATGGCGTTTTCCGTGGCCTCGGCCCGTGCGAGCGTGGCGGCGACGCGACCGCGCCGCAGCACCACGACTCTGTCGGCGAGACGCAACACCTCCTCCATTTCGGACGAGATCAAGAGCACCGCCATACCCTCCCTGACGAGCCGTTCGATCAAGGCGTAAATCTCCTGCTTGGCCCCGATGTCGACGCCTCGGGTCGGCTCGTCCAGGATCAGGATCCGAGGGCCGACCGTCAGCGCCCGACCGATCAGCACCTTCTGCTGGTTGCCGCCGCTGAGCGTGCGGATTTCGACGCGCGGCCCGGCGAGGCGGACATCGAGGCTCCTGATCAGTTTCCGGACGTAACCGGATTCGGCGCCGAGCCGGAGGATGCCGGCGGTCGCGAAGCGGCGCAGGTTGGAGATCGTGGCGTTCTCGCGCACGGAGCGGTTCGGCAGCAGCCCTTGCGTCTTGCGATCCTCGGTGACGTAGGCGATGCCGAGGCGCGCCGCCTTGTTGGGATTGCGGATCGTCACCGATGCGCCGAACAGCGTGACGTGCCCGGCGCTCGGGCGGCTCAGGCCGACGATGGCGCGGGCGACCTCGGTGCGCCCCGCGCCGACAAGGCCCGCCAGCCCGACGATCTCGCCCTCACCGACCGCGAGACTGACGTCCGTGAACTCGCCGGGCACCGACAGACCTTGGATCGCGAGCGCGGGACGTCCGGCAGCACGGACATGCGGGGAATGCGCCGGAAAATCGCGGCCGATCATGCGGCCGACCAGCCAGTCCTGGTCGATGTCGGCCACCCTGGCGCTGCCGGTCACGCGCCCGTCGCGCAGCACCGTGACCCGATCGGCGATGCGAAAGATCTCCTCGAGATGATGCGAGATGAAGACGACGCCGAGCTCCTGGCCGCGCAGGCGCTCGACGGTGCCGAACAGCGTGGCGACCCGCTGCTCGTCGAGAACCGCCGTGGGTTCGTCCAGCACAAGCACGCGAGCGTCGACCGAGATCGCCTTGGCGATTTCCACCATCTGCTGCTGCGCGATGCTGAGGGTGCCGATCGGGCGATCGGGCTCGATCGCGATGGCGAGTTGCGCGAAGAGAGCGGCGGCGCGCTTGCGGATGGTCCGTCGGTCGACGGTACCGAAGGCCGTGCGGGGAAAGCGGCCGAGGAAGATGTTCTCTTCGGCCGAAAGGTCGGGCGCGAGCGAGAGTTCCTGGTGGATGACCACGATTCCCGCCGCGAGCGCGTCGCGCGGCGAGCGGAGGCGCCGGGGAACGCCGTCGACGATCACATCACCCATGTCGGGCTGGTGGACGCCGCCCAGGATCTTGATCAGCGTGGACTTGCCGGCCCCGTTCTCCCCGACGACGGCGTGGACCTCGCCGGCCCGAACCTCGAGATCGACGTCCGCCAGCACTCTGTTGCCTACGAAGGACTTCCCCACGCCTTTGGCGTGGAGAAGGACCCTGCGTTCGTGACCATCAGCGGCGCGCGTCACGAGTATCGCGTCTTACTTCTTGCAGGGGTCCGGTGTGGGCTCGAAATCGCCCCAGCCCCGCCCGATCCACTGATCGGCGTTTTCGGCCACGACGGTCGGGCTGTCGGGCAGCACCAGCTGGTGGCCGGGGAACTTGTAGGCGGCCTCGCCCGGAATGGGCTTCTTCATCAGCGAGTAGAGCGCCGCACGTAGGCCGATGTCAGCGATGAAGGGTGTATAGTTGCCGTCCGCCTGGAACCCGCCCGCTTTGACGACCTTGAACCCGGCGTTCGAGCCGTCGAACGTATATTGCTTGATGCCGTCCTTGCAGCGATTGGCCCGCGCCACGGCGAGCTGGGCGCCCCAGGACGATTCCTCGGCATGCGAGAAGACAGCGTCGATCTTCGGATAGGCGGTGAGGAAATCCTCCATGATCGGCACGGCCGGGTCGCGGATCCACTGCCCGTCACCGGTCGCCAGGACCTTGATATCCGGGTATTTGGCGAGGACGTTCTTCATGCCCTGGTCGCGGTCGACCGCCGGGGAGGAGCCCTTGAGGCCCGTGATCACGACGATGTTGCCCTTGCCGCCGAGGTCCTTGGCCATCTTTTCGGCCACGCCCTCGCCCATGGTCACGTTGCTCTGCCCGATGAACAGGGTCTTGTCGGCCGGGACATCGCGATCCATCACGATCAGCGGGATGTTGGCCGCCATCACGGCGCGGGCCGCCGGCACGAGGGCGGCCGACTCGACCGGGCTCAGCAGCACCGCATCGACGCCACGCGCCAGAAGATCGCGCACGTCGTTGCTCTGCTTAGCGACGTCGACATTGCCGTCGAGCACGATGAGCTTGATGTTGGGATGGCGGCAGGTTTCCGCCTGAAGAGCAGCCAGCATGGCGACGCGCCAGGGATGATTGAAGGCCGTCTGCGAGAAGCCGATCGTGAGGTCGCCCGTCTTGCCTGGGATGCTGACCGGGCCTTCGGGGATCGGGAGGACGTCGGTAAAGGGGAGCGATTTGTAGGAGGACAGCAACTCCGTGCAGGTCTTCTGCGTCACGGGCTGCTTGTCCTCGGCCCAGGCCGGCCCCGATGCGGCGAGCGCCGCGGCCACAACGAAACCAAAACGCTTCGACATGATCAATCCTCTGTCTCGACGAGCCACCCGCTACAATGTAGATGTTACGCTATTCACATTTTCAGGGCTGTCAAGCTGCGCTCTTCGGTGCTGTGCGCAAGACGTAGGTCGTCAAGACGACTTTGTAGATCGAAACGACAGACAGGGTGAAGCCTGGGCAATTCATGTGAAATAGGTCACAAAATTGGGCGGAGCATCGCCATTGCGGAAAGGGGATCGACGTGGGCGGCAAGACGGACGGGCGCGTGGCGCGCCTGCTCAACAGGGTGCAGGCAGGCGGCCTCATCGCGCTGAGCGAGGCCGCAACTCTGTTCGATGTGTCGGAAATGACGGTTCGGCGCGACATCGCGGGCAGCAACGGGCGTCTGGCGATCCTGGGCGGTCATGTTATCGCCGCCACCGACCCCGAGGCCCCCTACACGCTCGACAGCGAACAGGACAGTCATCTCGACGCCAAGATCGCGGCCTGCGGCCATGCCCTGCCGCTCATTGAGCGGGACGACACGATCTTCATCGACAGCGGAACCACGACCTGCCACATCGCCAGTCGGCTGCCGGCCGATCTCAATCTGACAGTCGTCTGCTTCTCGATGAACGTCGCATCGATCCTTGCCCGCGTGCCAACCATCCGCTGGATGCTGACCGGGGGCCACTACGAGAGCAGCACAGCCTCATTCTCGGGCCCGCACGGCCCTGCCATCCTGAAGGACGTCCGCGTCAACAAGGCTTTCGTCTCGGCCGGCGGCGTTCACCCGAGACTTGGCGTGAGCTGCGCGAATTTTTCCGAAATCGGCATGAAGCGGGCCGTGATCGACAAGGCCGCCGAGAGCTACCTCGTGATCGACTCGAGCAAGCTCGACAAGGTCAAGGCCGCCTATTTCGCCGATTGCTCGGAGTTCACGGCCATCCTGTCGGAGCGGGGTCGTCTGCGCATCGAGCCGTCGGACGGCGTTCCCTGAGCAGCGGCTCGCGGCGCTCGTCTTCGTTCATCGTGCGGTTGCACAAATGGCCGGGCGGCGCTGGATCCACGGCCGGGCTTCCTCGACCTGCGCCGCGACCCGCAGGATCGTCGCCTCATCGCCGTAGCGACCGACGAATTGCACACCGATGGGCACGTCGTCCTTGGTCCAGCTCCCTGGCAGGGACATGGCCGGGAGACCCGAAACGTTGAACGCGAACATGAAGGCGGCGTCGGACCATTTGGCATTGTAGCGGTCGACGTCTGGGTCGGTCATGTCCCAATAGCCGACGGGGCGCGGCGGCTGCGTGAGGGTCGGGGTCAGGAACAGATCGTAGGGCTGCAGTTCCAGCTGGATCTGCTGGTTCGCCTTGCGCATGGCATTGATGGCGGCGGCATGCTCGGTGGCCGAGAGCGAACGCCCGCGCTCGAGCAGCGCCCAGTTGAAGGCGAAAAGGTCGGACTTCTGCACCGGACGTCCGACAGTCTTGGCCAATTGATCGAAGTCAAGAACGGTCTGGACCGCGTTCATCTTGTTGTATTCGAACCAGGGCGTCTCGATGTCGCTCGTGAACGGATGTTCCTCAACATGGTGGCCAAGTTGCTCGAGGAGCGCCGCGGTGCTCTTCACGGCTTCGATCACCTCGGGCGCGAAGGCCGGTCCCCAGGGCGACGTGAGCGTGAAGCCGATCTTCAACCGTTTTGGCGGATCGGCGAGCGACGCGAGCCAACTCGAATCCGGTTTTGGCGGCGTATAGGGATCGCCCGGCAGATTGCCGGCCGTTACGTCCAGAAACGCCGCGGTGTCCCGCACCGTACGGGTCAGCGCAAAGAAGTAGACGCTGCCAAACCAGATATCGACGGTTTCGGGTCCATAGGTGATGCGCCCGCGCGAGGGCTTCAGCCCGACCAGCCCGCAGCAGGCCGCCGGCACCCGGATCGAGCCGCCCCCATCCGTGCCCTCCGCCATCGGCACCATGCGGGCCGCGACCGCCGCGGCCGCACCGCCGCTCGATCCCCCGGGTGTGACGGCCGTATTCCAGGGGTTGAGCGTCGGGCCGTAAAAGCGCGGCTCGGTCGCGATGCACCAGCCGTTCTCCGGGACGTTGGTGCGTCCGAGGATGTTGAGGCCAGCGGCCTTGATCTTGCGGACCATCTCGGAATCGGCGGTGCTGACGTAATCCTTCAGGTATTCGAGCCCGTTGGTCATCGGCAGACCCTCGCATTGCGAGCCGATGTTCTTGAGAAGGTAGGGTACGCCCTCGAAAACACCGTCGCCCGGTGGCTGGGCGGCGCGGGCCCGCGCCTTGTCGAACGATCGGATCACGACCGCGTTGAGCCTAGGATCCACCTCTTCGATGAGGCCGATCGCGACTTCCGTCAATTCGGTCGGTGTAACGGCCTTGCTGCGCACCAGGCCGGCGAGCCGCAGGGCGTCGCTGTCCAGGTAGGTGCGAACGAGGTCGGGCGTGATGGTCGTCATGTTGGTTCCCTCGATCGCACCCCGGGCTCAGGAGCCGAGGCTGCAGTCGCTTCTGTAGTCGCAGCGATCGGCCTTGGCGGTCTCGCTCGCCTCGATGGCCACGAAATCAGCCCTGGCCGTCACGTCGACCAGCCGCCCGTCGAGAAGCTTCTTGGCGATCTCGACGTAGGTGATGCCCGGCGGCGAAGCGAGAATGCGAGCGTGACACGCACCCCTCCCGATCTGTTCGGGTAAGCCAGACACCCGACCATCGTGATCGGCTAACCGTTTCAGAAACCCACGACGCCGGCAAGCCAGGTCGAAACTGACGGTCAGCCTGAGATGGAATGCCCGGTTTCAGGCCCGCGACGCCGAGATCAGCGCCGGCGCCCAAAAGTTGGTCTCGACAAACCTGTCATGACGTTCCTACCATACGCCCATGCGTTGGAACGACGATCTTTCGGCTTCAAGTCCCACACCCCTGTGGTTCCGAATCGCGGAGCGCCTGCGTGCGTCGATCACGACGGGCGAGTTCAGGCCCGGCGACGCCCTGCCGTCGGAAGCCGAGATCAATGCCGCCTTCAAGGTCAGCCGGACCACGGCACGGGCTTCGCTCGACCGGCTGCGGCACGACGGCTTGATCTCCCGGCAATCCGGGCGGGGCTCGATCGTGCTGAAGCCCAAGGTCGAACAGCCCGTCAACCAGCTGGCGAGCTTCTCAGAGGACATGCGCCGCCGCGGACTCCTGGCGTCGTATGCCACGTTCAGCGCGGCGCCGTCGAAGATTTCAGCCGAAGCCGCGAAGGCACTCGGCCTCGATCTCGACGCCACGGTCTTCTTCATCCGACGCCTGCTCCTCGCCGATGACGAGCCGATGGGCATGTCGGAATCCTGGCTCGCGCCGGCGGCGCTCGGCGACATGTCCGGTCCGACCCCGGAGGACCTCGACGCGGGCTCGCTCTACCATTGGCTCCGTGGCCGGTGCGGCATCCAGATCGCGGGCGCCAAGGAGTTCGTCGAGGCGGCGATCGCCAATGCCGACATGGCGCGCCGGCTCGACATCCCGCTGGGTGCCCCGGTGCTGGTGGCCCGGCGCCGCTCCCACGACGCGGACGGAGCCCCGATTGAATATGCGATCATGCACTATCGAGCTGACCGCTACCGCTTCAGCATCGACCTCGCCGGCCAATAAACAAGAACGCAGGGGCCGGCCCTGTCAGGGACAACGAGACAGAATGGCAAAACCACAAGTCCTTCCGCCGAAACAGAACGCGCTCGACGCGCTGTTTCCGGTGAAAAAGCCCATCATGGGGGTCATTCACCTGCAGCCGCTGCCGGGAGCGCCCCGCTACGCGGGCCAAGCCCTCAAGGAGGTCTATGCCGCGGCCGTGACCGACGCCCGCACGCTGAGCGAGGGCGGGGTCGACGGCATCATTCTCGAGAATGCGAGCGACATGCCGTTCTCGCGCCCCGAGCATATCGGACCCGAGACCGTGGCGGCACTCACGGCCGCCTGCCTGGCCGTGCGGGCAGCGGTGTCGACGCCGATCGGCATCACCTGCGTGGCGAACGGCGTCATCCCGGCGCTCGGGATCGCCAAGGCGGTCGGGGCCGGCTGGGTGCGGGCCAATCAATGGGTCAACGCCTATGTGGCCAATGAAGGGATTCTCAACGGTCCCGCCCCGGAAGCCATGCGCTACCGCTCGCGCATTCGCGCCGACGAAGTCGCGATCTTCGCCGACGTCCACGTGAAGTTCGGCGCCCATGCGATCACGGCCGACCGGAGCATCGCCGAACAGGCGACCGACGCCGAATGGTTCGACGCCGACGTGCTCATCGCCTCGGGCACCCGCACCGGCTCCCCGACGGAACCGCGCGAGGTCGACGACGTGCGTAGGGGCACGAACCTACCGGTCATCGTGGGCTCCGGCCTCTCGGCCGACCAGGTCCCGGCGCTCTTCGCATCGGCTGACGGCGCGATCGTTGGGCAGTGGCTGAAGACTGACGGGCGCTGGTGGAACCCGGTCGATCCGCGCCGGGTGGAACAACTGATGACGGCCGTCCGCAAGGTCAGGGACGCGCAATGACGCTGCTGACGGAGGCGACCGACGTCTTCGCGGCCGCGGAAGGCTCCGGGCGCTGCGTAGTGGCGTTCCTCTGCAAGCGACGCCCGTCCGTTCAAGGGCGCGAAAGCGAGAAGCTTGCGGCAACCTGTTTGTCATCTCCGCCAGCGAGCAGTTCTTGGCTCGCTTGACTTCGCCAGAACGATAAGAGAGCGCCAACCAATGCCGAGCCCTGTCAAAGTCCTCTTCGCCGGCGAGTCGTGGATGACCCACAGTCTCCACATCAAGGGCTTCGATTCCTTCGATATGTCGTCCTACCATGAGGGCGGCACCGCAATGATCGCGGCCATGCGGGATGGCGGTGTCGAGGTGACCTACCAGCCGAGCCACGTCGCGATGAACGACTTCCCCTACGAGCGGGAAGCGCTGGACAGGTTCGATGTGGTGATCCTCAGCGACATCGGCGCGAACACATTGTTGCTGCCGGACCGTGTCGCGATCCGCTCGGAAGTCTCGCCCAATCGGCTGCACCTCATCCGCGATTTCGTCGTGGGGGGCGGCGGTCTCCTGATGGTGGGCGGCTATCTCACCTTTCAGGGCATCCAGGGCAAGGGCAACTACAAGGGGAGCGCCGTCGAGGAGGTGCTGCCGATCGAGTTCTTCGCGCATGACGACCGCAACGAGCAGCCGCAGGGCGTGACGCCGACGATCGTCGAGGCGGGCCATCCCGTGCTCGCCGGCCTGTCGGACTGGCCGCGTTTCCTCGGCTACAATCGATCGACGGCGCGACCGGACGCGACCGTGCTGGCGCGCTTCGGCGGCGACCCGTTCATCGCGGTCCGTGAACCTGGCCAGGGGCGCAGTGCGGTGTTCTCGTCCGATTGCGGGCCGCACTGGGGCCCACCAGCCTTCGTCGACTGGGCGGGTTACGGACCGCTCTGGATCAATCTCGTGACGTGGCTCGCCGGCCGAAAACGCGCAGTTTAGACGGCGGCCTGGCACAGGGCGTGCCTTTGCCGCGTGTACAACAAATCGGTTAGCCGAAGGCTTCGGCCTTCAATCTTGGAGCATCATACCATGCAAGCGCGCCAACTCACTCCGCTCTGGTCGGCATTGGACCGTATCAGGTTCCTCGCCCTCGCCGGCACCCTCCTGGCCGGCTCGGCCGGCATGGCGCGGGCCGCCGACGGCATGGTGGGTGGCGAGTTCGCCCTCAAGGGCCAAGTGACCTCGACGGTCGGGCCCAACGGTGCGACGGGCGAGCCTGCGAGCGTCCTGACCTTCACGGATGAGGAGATCAAGAAGCTACAGGCGGGCAAGTACTCGGTCGCTCTGCTGTTCCAGACGAGCTCCGATTGGGCCAATGCGGTGACGCTCGGCGCGCAGGATGAGTTGAAAGCGCTCGGCATCGAGGTCGCCGGCCTCAGCAATTCCAACTACAGCGCCTCCGACCAGGCGCATGCGGTCGGGACCATGCTGGCCAAAAAGCCCTCGGGCATCGTTGTGTGGCCCGTAAACCCGGACGAATTGAAGCCCGCACTCCAGAAGGCAGCCGATGCCGGGGTCAAGCTCGCGCTGATCAGCAACATGCCGACGGGCTTCCAGCAAGGGAAGGATTATGTCGGCCTCGTCGGCGACGACCTCTTCGCCATGGGCCAGAAGACCGCGCAGGGGCTCGCTAAGGCGATCGGCGAAGAGGGTGACATCGGCTTTCTCTATTTCGATGCCAATGCCTATGTGGTGAACCAGCGCGACGCGGCTTTCCGGACCACGATCGAGAAGGAATTTCCCAAGATCAAGATCGCGGCCACGCAAGGCTTCTCCGACCCGGCCCGTGCCGTCCAGATCGCCAACGCCATGATCCTGCAAAACCCGAAGCTGAAGGCCATCTACGCTCCCTGGGCCGAGCCTGCGGCCGGCGTTCTACAGGCGATCCGCACCGCGCATCGCACGGATATCGCGGTCGGCACCATGGATCTGTCGAACACGGTGGCGGTCTCGCTCGTCCAGGGCGCCGCCGTCAAGGCGCTCACGATCGACGATCCCTATTCCATCGGCAAGTCGCTGGTCGCCGAGCTCGGCTATGCCCTGATCGGCAAGAAGGCTCCCGCCTACATCCAGGTGCCGGCCATTCCCGTGACCAAGGAGAGCATCCTCGACGCCTACGCCAAAAGCTACCACGCGGCGCCGCCGCCCGAAGTCACGCAGGCCTTGGGCAAGGAGTGAGCGACGTTCGTTCCCTCGAGGACGGCAGATGCCCATCTTGATGCTGAGCCGGCTGTGTGGCGACCGAGCCGAAAGGTGACAGGCGGATGGAATGCGGGACGAGATGGGTCGATGCAGGCTCGTTGATCCGATGATCGATCAGCCCACCATCACGGCCGACAAATCGGCCGCGGCGCGAACGGCCGGCCTGACGGACCGTCACGGCTTTCGCTGGGCTGATCTGACCGTCTACCTCGGCTTCGTGCTCGTCTTCGCCTTCTTTGCCGTGACGCTGCACGACAAGGGCTTTCTCAGCACGCAGAACGCCACCTCGATCGTCTCGCAAGTCACCCCGATCGCCCTCATGGCGTTCGGGGCGGTCTTCGTTCTGACTGCGGGAGAGATCGATCTGTCGATCGGCTCGGTCGTTGCCATGTCGGCGCTCTTCACGGCTTTGGGGCTCCGCCATTTTGGCCTGCCGGTGGGCATTGCCTTCGGTGTCCTCACGGGCGTCGGCGCCGGTCTGCTCAATGGACTCCTGATCGTCGGCCTAAGGGTGCCGTCCTTTCTCATCACGCTCGGCACCATGCAGCTGTTCAGCGGCATTGCCCAGATGTCGACGCAGTTGCGGGACGTGCCGATCCTGAACGAGACCTATGCGACCCTGTTCGGTTCGGGCACTATCGGTCCGCTATCGGATGCGGTCGTCTGGCTCGCGATCGGCGCCGTCGTGGCTCAGATCGCCTACCGCAACCTCGCCTTCGGCTGGCGCGTTATGGCGACCGGCAGCAGTGGTGCGAGCGCCCGGGCGCTCGGAGTCAACACACGGCGGGTGCGGGTCTCCGTCATGGTCATCTCGTCCTGCACGGCCGCGCTCGCCGGCATGCTCTATGCGGGCGAGGTGCAGGGCGCCGTCTACACGCTGGGCTCCAGCGATCTTCTGACCGTGCTGGCCGGCGTCGTCATTGGCGGCACGAGCCTGTTCGGCGGTCAGGGCAGCATTCCCGGCGCACTGATGGGCTCGATCCTGATGGCCATGATCGTCAACGGACTCGTGCTCATGGGCGCCACCGTGCAGCAGCAGATCGTGGTCCAGGGCATCATCATCGTGATCGCCGTCGCGGTAAGCCAAAGGCAGCCCGCCGAATGAGCTCAGACGACAAACCGGGCGAGCCGCCGCTCCTCCGCGTCTCGGGACTCGGTAAGATTTTCGGCGGCCTGCGGGCGCTCGAGGGGATCGAGATCGCGGTCTGGCCCGGCGAGGTTGTGGGCCTCGTTGGCGACAATGGCGCCGGCAAGTCGACGCTCGTGCGGTGCATCGCGGGCGTCTACACGCCCGACGAGGGCGAGGTGGCGGTCAGCGGCGTCGCCATGGGCCACGGCGGTCCGAAGCGCGCGGCAGAACTCGGCATCGAGGTGGTGCATCAAGACCTGTCGCTCGTGATGCACGGCGATGTCGCGCAGAATCTCTACCTCAACCGCGAGATCCGGTCGCGCATCCCCGTGCTCAGGCAGATCGGATGGCTCGACAAACGGGCCATGCGAGCCGGCGCTCGCGCGATCTTGAACCAGGTCGGCATGGGCGGCACGGTCTCGGTCCGCCAGCGCATCAGCGATCTCTCGGGCGGCCAGCGCCAGTGCGTCGCGATTGGCCGCGCGGTTGGCTGGAGCCGGAAGATCGTGTTTCTCGACGAGCCGACTGCCGCGCTCGGCGTGCGCCAGACCCGCCATGTGCTCGATTTGATCGCGCATCTTCGCGAGCAGGGCATCGCGGTCGTTCTGATTACCCACAACATGGAGCAGGTGCTGGAGGTTTGCGACCGGGTCGTCGTGCTGCGGCTCGGGCGCAAGGTGGCGGACGAGCGGGTCTCAAACCTCGATGGACCGACGCTTGTCGGTTATGTGACCGGCCTGCGCCGGGCGGAAGCCTGAGCGATGCGCCGCGAAATCCGGATCGGGCTGTGCGCGGGCGCAGAGGCCCTCGACGGCTGGATCCGCGTGCTACGCCAGGACCGGCTGCCGTGGGACCGGGTCGATGGCCCGGATCGGCCCATCATCGTCTTCGATGGCGCGCTCCCGGCGTGGTGCGGGGGCTTCGTCGAACGTGGCGGCGTCGGGGTGGTGACGGGCGCGCCGAAAGCCGACGCGCTGCTTGGCCCGAGCGTTACCGCAACCCTGACCCGGTTCCGGCCACCCGATCGCGACCGCGAAGCCGTCCTGCCCTGCCTCGCCCGGATATTCGACGGCAGCGGCGCTGGCGAGATTCGCCTGCACGAAAACCGCAAGGCGCGCAGCGGCAACCTGGCGGATATCCGCCGCGCTGTTGTGACACGCCGCCATGGCCAGGGCTGGCTGATCTTCACCGGCCTGCCGCTTGCCACCCACCTTCGCGCTGTCGGCGACAGTCTGAGGAGCTTCACCGAGGCCTCGAACGTCACCGAGCGGGTCGCCACCGTGGACAAGGCCGAGATCGCCGACACCATGACCTGGATGCTCGGGCGAGCCTTCGCCAGGCTCGAGCTGCCCTTCGTCCGCGTCGCACGCTATCCGAAGTCGGCCCCCTCGATCTTCCTCTTCCGCGTCGACGTCGACGGCCTGTTTGGCGCGAACTGCCGCGCGATCGCCGACGTCGCCGCGGCACACGGCATCCGGGGCTCATTCTACTTCAACAAGGCGCTCTGCACCGCCCATCCGGGCGAATTGTCCCGCGAGTGGCTCGCCGCCCATGAGGTCGCCCACCACGGCGATGTTCACGACCTGTTCGACGCGGTCGAACGGAACACGGTCAATCTACGAGGTGGCATGGACTGGGTCGAGCAGCGTCTCGGCGTCAGGACGACCGGCTACGTGGCCCCGCGCGGCCTTTGGAACAATTCGCTGGACCAGGCGATGGCCAGCCTCGGCCACGTCTATTCGTCCGACTTCGGGCTCGATTTCGATTCGCTGCCCTTCTTCACCGAAGCTGGCGTTTTGCAGATCCCGGTCCATCCCTTTTCGCCGGAGCGCTTCGCGGTTCATCAGGAGGATGCCGGCCTCGGACCGCCGAGCAGCCGCGCGGTGCTGCATCACTTCCTGACCGCGCTCGACCGGCAGGTCGCCTTGCGCCGGCCCACCCACCTTTACGGACATCCCGAAGTGCTCGGCCGCATGGCACAGGACGTCTTGCCCTCGCTCTTCCTTGCGGTTGCCCGCCTGGGCCTACCCAGTATGGCTGTGGCCGATTTCGCCGCCTGGTGGATCCAGCGGGACCGGACCGAGCTCGCCCTCTTCACGGACGGCGACGGAAACATCGCGGTGGAAACGACCGGCGAGGCTCTTGAAGCCTATTCCGAACCCGGCGGACGCGTCATCCTCGATGGCGCGACGCACGTTCTGACACCCGCATCCTGGACGGTTCTCCCGCGCAACAAGGGCCAAGCTTGAAAAAAAGGCAGCCCCATCGCTTCCTCTGCATCGGCGATATCGACGTCGATATCCTGATCGGCGTCGATCGCTTGCCGACACGCGACGGCAAGGTCAACGGGGAACACCTGCAGCGCGTCCCCGGCGGCATGGCCGGCAACGTGGCCGTGGCGCTGGCACGCCTTGGTGGCGCAGTGCGGATCCTGGGCCGCGTCGGCGACGATGACGAGGCCGCCTTTGCGCTCGACGGACTTGCGCGGGCGGGCGTCGACGTGGCCTGTGTGGTTCGGCTCCAGGGCGTGCGCACCTTCAGCTGCATCGGACTGATCACGCCTGACGGCGAGAAGTCGCTCGTCAAGCTGATGACGCCCGCCTATCGGCCGAGCGCCGGGGAGATGACGGCGGAGGTCTGCGGGGGCGTGACCCATGTCCACCTCACCTCCTTGGGCGACCCGGCGCTATGCCGTCGCGTCCTCGATGTCGCACAGGCGTGCGGGGCCACCACCTCGGTCGATGTCGAGCGCGCTGATTGCCCGGCGGACCCTGCCGAGCTCGGAGCGGCGATCACGGGCTTCGATCTGGTGTTCTGCAACGTCGAGGCGCGGGCCTTCCTGGACGAACAACTCGATGAACAACTCACCGCTCTGTCCCCGACGATCGTTACGACACTTGGCGCGGCGGGGGCGCGTGTTGAGGACGGCGCGGAGTGTTTCGAGGTCGCGGGTTTCCCGGCCGACGTCCTCGACACCACCGGCGCGGGCGATTGTTTCGCGGCGGCCTGCCTGCACGCGCGCGTCGTGCAGCGTCTCCTCTGGCCGGAAGCCCTTCGCTTCGCCAACCGGGCCGCAGCGCTGTCCACACAAGGTTACGGCGCGCAAGCGGCTTTGCCGAGCCTCAGCGACATCGAAGCGGCACTGACGCCATGACGTTGGCCGGGGAAGCATCGGAACACGGGAGGAAGCCATGTTTCTCCAGACTTTGAGACGTCGAAACCCGGGTCTCCTCGAACAGGCGATCGCGCTGCATCAAGCCGGCGCTATCCCGGCCAACACCTATGTGATCGATCTCGATGCGGTCGCCAGCAATGCGGCGCTGATCCGGACCGAGGCCCACGGGGCCGGTCTCAAGGTCTTCGCCATGACCAAGCAGATGGGCCGGAATGGCGATTTCTGCCGTGCCGTGAAGGCGGGCGGGATCGGCAAGGCGGTCGCGGTCGACATGGAATGCGCCCGGGCCTGCGCCCGCGCCGGGCTCGGCATTGGTCACCTCGGTCATCTCGTTCAGGTGCCGCGCCACGAAGCGCGAGCCGGCGGGGCCTTGGCGCCGGATTTCTGGACTGTGTTCAATCGGGAGAAGGCTGGCGAGGCTGCCGGCGCCGCCCAGAGCCAAGGACGACGCCAAGCACTGCTGGCGCGAATCCATGCTGCTGGAGACCGATTCTACAACGGGCACGAGGGGGGCTTTCCCGCCGAGGACATCACGGCCGTTGCCGATGAATTGGATCGGCTGGAGGGGGGAAGCTTCGCCGGGATCACGACATTTCCGGCACTGCTCTTCGAAGATCGAAGCGGGACGGTCGGCCCCACGCCCAATCTCGCGACGCTGGCCCGCAGTGTCGAGGCGCTGCATAAGGCGGGTCGTCGCGATATCGAAGTCAATGCGCCCGGCACCACCTCGGCGGTGACGATCCGCATGCTGGCGGACCATGGGGCGACGCAATGCGAACCCGGCCACGGCCTCACCGGCACGACCCCGCTTCATGCGGTTCGCGACCTCCCGGAGACGCCTGCCGTCTGCTACGTGAGCGAGGTCTCCCACCGGCATGCCGGCCGAGCCTATTGTTTTGGTGGCGGCCTCTACATCGATCCGGTGTTTCCCGACTATGATGTGAAAGCCGTGGTCGGTCACGCGCCGGAGGCTGCGGCGGGTCACCTCCGCAGCGTGGATATTCCGCCTCCTGCCGCCATCGATTATTACGGAATGATCGACGCCTCCGGCCCGGGAGCGCCCGAGGTCGGGGACACCGTGGTGTTCGGCTTTCGCCCTCAGGCCTTCGTCACCAGGGCCTACACGATCGGCCTTTCGGGCATGGAAACCGGTCAAGTGCGGGTTCATGCGATTCACGATGCCTTCGGGAGGCCGATCAACGTTCTTCCCTGACCGGAGCCATAGTTTCCAGAGCTATGCGGGAGTTCAAGTAACGCGGCGGTTAGGCGGCATGTCGTCCAGGTCGCCGACCGCTGGCACCTGATGGAAAACGCGAGCACGGCCTTCCTCGATGCCGTTCGCAAATCCATACGTCCGATCCCTGCCGCGATCGGCGCTACGGTGATCAACCCCAAACTGCTCACTTCCGCAGACCGACTCCAGTACGAAGGCTTTCTTCGGCGCAAAGACACCCATGCCGCCATCCTGGCCCTGGCGAAGACGGTGTGCCGATTTAGCAGATCGTGAAGCGAACGGGACATAGCCGCAAGCTCGTCAGATAGATAATCCGAGGCGAGCGGCCGGTCGACCTTGGAGCCGCATTTGCCTCTGCTCTATGAGCAGTGGAGAGCGATGCTGCCGCGACGGACGGAAGGCTACAGCTCACCTAAACAACCCCCTTGCTTTGAGTTCTGAACCCACACCATCGAGGTGCTCTTGACGCAGCGCAATGGATTCCCTGGGCCTACAGGCGGCATAGGCACCTTCTGCAATGGGTCGACCCCATCTGGTCGCCGATGTCTGCCTCGTCCCGTTCGTTGGCCAAAGCGGACCGGCAGGTTTCGGCCAACTCCTGTCGCGACACGTTAGCGCCTATCGTCGCCGCTCCTTGGCTCGGTGCTCCATTGGGAAGCGGTCGGTCGGGCAGGTGTCGGCCTGCGCCGTAATCGGCTGCATCTGCGCTGCCGTCGCCTTACGGCTCGGAGTGAATGTCACCGGTGTCCGCACATCATCCCCGCCCCGGAACCGAGGGGGACACGAGTGCGGTCCCCCATCAAGATGCTTGAACGATGCGGAATCCCTCGATCTCCCTGACCACAGGCCGCCTCTTCCAACGTTCCGCATCGTGCAGGATGATGAGGCGGTCAAGGTCGCCATCAATGGCCTTGTTGATGCGGTCGATGGTTTTCAGCTGGTCCCAGGCGGCGCCGATTGCATTGGTGAGCGGCACATAGACGCCACTTTGGTTGTGGCCGCAGATGTTGCGGCTCGAATAGACGCAATCGCCCGACACGACGAGGTTACCGCGCCCCGTCTCGATGATAATGAACTGCTGGCCCATGGTGTGGCCTTCGCCGAGCCGGACATGGACGCCGGGGAGAAGATCGTCGACATCGCCGTCGACGAGGTTCAGGCGGTGCTCGACGGCGGCATCGAAGGCGCTGCGCAAGTCGTCCGGATTGATGATCTCCGTCAGGAAACCGAATGCGGGTGGCAACGCCATCGCCTCGTGCCAGCTCAGGATTTCGCGCTTCTGGATGTGCAGCCGCGCCTTTGGAAATTTGCCGATGGAGCCCATGTGGTCGAAGTGGGCGTGGCTGAGCACGATGTCGGTCACGTCGTCGGGCCCGACGCCCATCTCGGCCAACAGGCGAAGGGGCGAGATCCAATAGGGCACGTCGAACTTGATGCTCATGGCCTCGCCGGTGCCTTCGCGCATGAAACCGGTGTCGCAGAGCACGATCCTGTCGGCCCGGCGCGCCAGGACGAACGAGAAGGGCAGGTCGTGCACCTCGTCGAGGGGTGCGCCGTGGATCAGCCCGGCCATGCGCTGCTGCCGCGAGCGTGCGAATTCCAAGACGTGGACATCCCACGTGTCGGTCGATGTCTCGGTCATGGTCTCAGCTTTCTGCGATGGAGCGGCCAAGGCTCGAAAGGCCGACCGCGACGATCAGGATGGCGCCCTGCAGCATGTATTGCGAGAAGGTCGGCGCCCCGAAGATGTTCAGGCCATTGAACCCGAATGCGATGATGAGGGCGCCGATCAGGGTGCCGAGCACATGGAACTCGCCGTCGCGCAGCGTGGCCGAGCCGAGAAACACGGCCGCGAAGGCGGTGAGCAGGTAGCCGTCGGCCGCACTCGCGGTCCCGCTGCCAAGCCGCGAGGCGAGCAGGATGCCGGTGAGCGCCGCGCAAGTGCCGGACATCACGAAGCCCAGGATCTTGATGCGATCGACGTTGATGCCGGCCAGCCTGGCCGCCGCCGGATTCCCCCCGACGGCCTGGATTTCCTGGCCCAGAGCGGTGCGCTCGACCAGCACCCAGAGCCCGCCGACGATCAGGACCATCACGACGATATTGTTCGGAATGCCGTAGAGCCAACGGCCCAGCGAGAGTTGCAGGAAGCTTTCCGGCACACCTGCGACGATCGGCACGCCCGCCGAATACGCGAAGGCGAGGCCGGTCAGAATGGTGCCGACGCCGAGCGTCGCGATGACCGAATTGACCCGGATCTTGGTCACGATCAACCCGTTGACGAGGCCGATGAGGGCGCCGGCCAGGAGCACGATCACGATGGCGACAGGACTCGGCAGCTTGTTCGAGACGATGAGGCCCGTGACCAGAATGCCGTGCAGGCTCGCCGCGAAACCGATCGAGAGGTCGAGTTCCCCGACCACAACCGCGAGCGTCAGGCCAGCCGCGATGATCATGGCGAGCGAAGCCTGGTTCAGCACATTGGTGAAGTTGTTGACGGTCGGGAAGGCGCGAGGCGACAGCACCGCGAAGGCGACGATCATCGCGACGAGGCCGAGGATCGTGGCATAGCGGGCGAAGAAGCCCAGGGACGCCTTGGCGCGGGGCGACAGCCGGCGGTTGGAGGCCAGGATGGCGGTCATGGCGTCGCTCCTGCGAGAGCCGGTTCGGCGTAGCTGGCTTCGATAATGGCGTTGCGGCTGACGGCCGCGCCATCCAGTTCGCGGACGATCCGCCCTTCCGCCATCACGAGCACGCGGTCGCAAAGATCGGGGAGTTCGTCCGGCTCGGACGAGATCACCAGCACCGCCATGCCCTTGGCGGCGAGCTCACGGATCAGGCGATGGATCTCGCCGCGTGCCCCGACATCCACGCCCCGGGTCGGTTCATCCAAGATCAGCACCTTGGGACCGCGCAGCAGCCAGCGGCCGATTACCACCTTCTGCTGGTTGCCACCGCTGAGCCGCCCGACCGGTGTCTCGATGTCGGGGGTTTTGACGGCGAGATCGCGAACGGTCGCGAGCGACAAGGACGAACGCCGCCGACCATCGATCAGCGGCAGGGCCGGGCCGTGGACGATGCGGGCGAGGTTCGAGAGCTGAAGGTTGAAGGCGACGCTCTTCGTCAGCAGCAGCCCTTCGGCCCGCCGTTCCTCCGGTACAAGCCCGAGCCCGGCTTTGACTGCCGCCGCCGGCGAGCGTGGCGCGAAAGGCTTACCGTCAAGCGTCATGGATCCGGCGTCGGTCTTGTCGGCGCCATAGACCAATCGGGCGAGTTCGGTCCGGCCCGCGCCCACGAGGCCGCCGATGCCGAGCACCTCGCCGCGCTTGAGATCGAAGCTGACCCCCTTGACGCGCGGATAACGGGTCAGGCCCCGCACGCTGAGGGCCGTAGCGCCGGCCGTGGCTCCGGTTGGCGCCTTGGAGAACCGCTCGACGTCGCGGCCGACGATCGCTTCGACCAGAGCCGCCCGGGTCAGGCGGGTCCTGTTGATCTGGGCGACCGAGCGACCGTCCCGGAACGCCGTCACGCGATGGCAGAGCCGCAGCACCTCCTCGAGCCGATGCGAAACGTAGAGGATCGCGACGCCCGACCGGGCCAGATCCTCGATAATCGCAAACAGCTTCTCGCCCTCGCTGGCCGAGAGGGACGCCGTCGGCTCGTCCATGACGATCAGGCGCGACTTGCGGATCAGAGCACGGCAGATGCTGATCAGCCAGTTCTCGGCCGTCGAGAGGCCCTTGACGTTGGCGAACAGCGGCGCCGTGATGCCGACCTGCGCGGCCACGGGAGCGACGTCGCGCGCGATCGCAGGCCAGTCGATCAAGCCGAACCGTGTCGACTTCGGCAGGCCCAGCATGATGTTTTGAACCACGTTCATGCTGGGCACGAAGGCGAGTTCCTGGTGGATGAAGTTCATGCCGAGTTCGCTGGCACGATGCGGCGTGGCGATCGCAACCATCTGCCCATCGTAGAGGAGGCGGCCGCGGTCGGGCTGTGCCAGCCCGGCCAGCACGCGGATCAGAGTCGACTTGCCGGCACCGTTGGCGCCGACGAGGCCATGAACCTCGCCGGGGTAGAGCGACAGCGACACGCCCTTCAGGGCCTGCACGCCGCCATAAGCTTTTGCGATGTCTTCGGCGACGAGGAACGGCTGGGCCGTTGAGGTCGCCGCAGCCGGAGGTTCGAACACCGACATCGAACGGTCCGATGTTTATTTGCCGGTGGCGTCGCGATGATCCTTGATGAACCGGTCGACTGTCTCCTTGGTGACCAGTATGGCGGGGACTTCAACGCCCTTGGCGGTCCAGCTAGGTCCCGCGGCTTTGATGTCCTTGAGGAGCTTCACCATCTGATAGCCCTCCTTGTAGCTGTCCTCCCAGGCGGTCGCGGTCATGTGGCCATTCTTGATATTCTCGATCGCCTGGGCATTGCCGTTGACGCCGTAGACCCCGACGTCGTCGCGGCCCTGTTGACGCAGCGCACCGATGGCGCCGACCGCGGGATCGTCCCAACAGCCCCAGATCGCCTGCTTGCCGTCGCCCGCCGGATGGGAGGCCAGCCAGGCGTTTGCGTATTGTGCGCCGTCCTCGAAATAGCCGGGGATGCGGACCTCGTTCTTAGTAATCTTGACGTCGGGGTGCTTGGCCAGGACCTGGTCCAGCAGTGTCTCGCGGTTGCGACACACCTCGCCCGTCCGATAGGTGAGGGCCAGCAGGTCGCCCTTGCCATCGAGATCCGCGAGCATCTTGTCGATTACGGGCTGCGCGATCGGCGCACCCGAGCCGTTGGTGGCCGCCACCGATCCGCCGAGCCCGCCACCCCAGGTCACGACCGGCACGCCGGCGTCCTTGGCGGCAGCCAGCCCCGCGCCGATTGATGACCAGGGGAACACCATATCGACGATAGCGCCGGCGCCGCGTCCGGCGAAGTTCTGGATGGCCGAATTGGCCTGATCGGCGCTGCCTGACGCATCGATCACCGAAACCGTCCAGCCCCCTTCCTTCGCGGCGGCCGTCGCGCCCGCGATGTAGCGCGCGTTGTTGGCCTCGTTGGCCGAGATCGAAACGATGCCGAGCAGCGGCTGGTCGGCGGCGTGAGCGACACTGGCCGCAACGATCAAGCCCGCTACGAAGCAGGCTTTGTCGAGATATCGCATCGATCCTCCCTTGGCTGTCGTTTGGCGAACGCAGTCTAATCGTTTCGCCATCTTTTCCCAAAAAGGGGGGCGTGGCAAGAGCCCTGAGTGCAGAGCGGTTGGACTTCTGAGTCGACTTCGGCCAGCTTACATCGGCTTATCGGTTCGCTGAGTGTTGGTTTGGCTACAATCAAGGATGTTGCAAAGGCCGCCGGGGTCTCGACCGCCACGGTGTCGGCTGTAGTCAACGAGAGCACATTCGTGAGCCCCGAGTTGCGGGCGCGCGTCACCGCGGCCATCGCCAGCCTCGACTACGCGCCGCTGTCAGCAGCCCGCAACTTGAAGAAGGGGCGAAGCCAACTCATCGCCCTACATCCTCTCGAAACTCACCCGACCGAACATGGTGGGGCTGCGGTTGCAGGCCCCGTGCCGCCATCGCGGCCAGCAGACCGTCCAGACGTCCGCGCCCCGTCGTCAGGTGGGTCGGGCCGGTAATGGTGGCAATGGTGCGATGTCCGAGGTCGAGAAGGTAGTTGGTGACCTGCCGGGCGGCCGACACGTTGTCGATCGTCACGCTATCGGAGCGGCGGTCATCGGCTATTCGGCCGAAATGGACCATCGGAATTGCGCTGCCGTCGGAATCGCGCTGATCGAGCCGGGGATGGGTGTCGACGGGTACGAGAAGGATGCCGTCGCATGACAGTGCGCGGATGCGAGCCAGGATCCGACGTTCGTTCTCGGGCTTCTCGTCACTGTTGAAGATGACCAGTGAATAGCCCCAGGCCGCGACCGCGGCCTCGGCGGCCCACACTACCCGGGCGAAGAACGGGTTGGAGAGATCCGACACGATCAACATGACCAACGAGTCCTTGCGGCTTCTGATCGACAGGATTGCCCGCGGCAATGGCGCGGCACCGCGTCACGTCGTGTTCCAGCCCTCACTGATTCTCGGCGACAGTTGTAGGCCTTTGCATGGAGCCCCGCGCCGCGTCGTGTCGGAGGGCGAAACCGAGCATCGATCCTGAGGCATGGGCTTGGAAAATGGGCGCCCGTTGGATGGCAACCTGCTATTTCGACAAGCGCCTGCCACGAGTGACCTCGATGCAACGCGAACCGCGACAGCTTGAACGGCCTGCTTCAGCTCTGGCTGTTTCGCGCCCACTGACGAACCCGCTCGCGCGGGAAAGGGTACCGACGAGGTAGAGCGCAGCCGCTTCGAAGGCCGCACACCATGGCGTTTGCACCCTATTCGCCAGCCGCGACCTGGAACGAGCATTACCCCTGGGCACCAATGCGCATCAGTGCCGGGTGTTGGAACGGCCAGCGGGCATCGACCCGGCGTGGCCCCGTGCCCGTCATGCCGAGGCGCCCCGGCTGGTGACGATATACTCCGCCACCCGCCAGGCATTGGCCATGATGGTCAGGGTAGGGTTGGCGCCGGTCGCGGTGGGGAAAGGCGAGCCGTCGACCACGTAGAGGTTGCGGACTTCGTGCGTGCGGCACCAGCGGTCGAGCACCGACGTGTCGGGATCGTCGCCCATCCGAACGGTACCGTGCTGATGCGAGCAATTGCCGGTGATGCGATCGGCATAGACCTTCGAGATCGACCTTGCGCCGCTCGCCGCGAGGACATCGGCGCCCCGATCGATGAGGTAGCGGCCCTGGTCGAGATCGTTCCGGTGCGGCTTGAGCGTGATCCGCGCGACGGGAAGACCCCAGGCGTCGACCACGCTCTCGTCGAGGTCGACGCGGTTGCGATGCTGGGGCATGTCGTGCAGGACCATGGCGACCGCGAGCGAATGGTTGAAGGCATCGCGATCGATCCGCTTTGCCTCGGCGCCCCAGGTCGGCGTGCCGGGAAGGCGCCAATTGATGGGCAGCGGAATGCCGACCCCGGCCACCGCGATATGACCGCCGCTCACGAAATTGCGCTTCGGATCGTGTTCGTAGTGCTCGAAGCTCGAGGCACTGACATAGCCACCGCCCGCCCAGGCGTAGATCGGATCGTCGTAGACCCCGACCGCCGCCGAATATTCGTGGAACGTGACGTTGCGGCCTACGAGATCGTTGCCGTTGGCAAGCCCGTTCGGAAATCTGGCCGAGCGCGACAGCAGCATGAGTCGGGCGGTCTCGACGGCGCCGCAGGCCAGGATGAAGATGTCAGCTTCCTGCTCGATCGTGTCGCCCTCGGCATCGTCATAGAGGGCCGCCGTCACCCGGCCGTCGGGGTCGGCCACGAGTTCGCGCACGGTGCAGTCGGGCCGAAGGTCGTACCGGCCCGTTCTGACCGCATCGGGCACGAAAACGTTGAGCGCCGAGGAGCGGGTGCCGGTCGGGTCGCCATGCTGCTGGGCAAAGGCGCTGACGACGGTCGCGGGCCGGCCGTTGAAGGGGCGCGAGAGCGCAGCCTGCGGCAGGGGAAATGAGTTCCAGCCCAAGGCCGCGCAGCCCTTGTGGAATTTTTGGGCGTAGCGCGACACCGGCATCGGCGGGCATGGATAGGCCTTCGAGCGCGGCCCTTCGAATCGATTGGCGCCCGCCTCGCCGGACACCCCGAACGCCCATTCGACCTTAGTGTAGTAGGGTTCGAGTTCGTCATAGGTGATGGGCCAATCGGCCAGGGAGGCGCCGGGCAGGTCGCCCGCGATGGTGCGCAGACGAAAGTCGTTGGGCGTGAACCGCGGCAGCCATCCCTGCCAATGCACCGTGCCGCCGCCCACCATCTGGGGCACCGGGCAGAGGAGCCCGGTGCGGGCCGGCTCGCCCTCCGTTTCGCGCCAGGTGCGCGGGTTGAGAATCGGGTCCGGCCACAGATTGTAACGGTTGATGTTGGCGAGTTCGTCGCCGCCGAAACTCTCGCGATGCCGCCAGGGGCCGCGCTCCAGCGCCACGACCCTGACCCCCGCCTCGCACAGGACCTTGGCGGCCGCGGCGCCGGACGCACCGGCGCCGATGATGCAGACCTCGGTCCGGTCGGGCTTGCGCTTAGAGGCCATGGTGGAAGGCTTTCACCTTGTCGGCCTCGCCTTCGGCGAAGTAGCAGAGGGTCGAATAGCGGCCGGAATGGACCTCGGCGAGATTGGCCGGCCCCGGAAAGCCGATCACCTGCCAGCCCACCTGCCCCTTGTTGCCGCCGTAGATCGGGTCGGCATAAAAGCCCTGGCGCGTGTGCGTGACGAGCAGCGGGAAAAAATCGAGGTCGACCTCGGTCAAGGTCTGCTGCAACGCCGGCGCGGCCGAAACGGGACCGGCCAGTGCGTGGGAGACGGCCATCGTCGTGGTCTGCCCGGTTCCAGCTTTTTCGACGGCGCGCAGCACGTCGTCCTGTCGATCGGGCGTCAGATCGACGAAATCCGCGGCGGCGAGTGCTTGGGCACGGCGATCGAGATCGCGGAGGCCGTGGCGATAGCGCGTCCGCAGGATCGCGATGCGCTGGCGCCAGGCATCGGCCTGCTTGCCCTCGAGGGTTTCGAAGCCGGAGCCGTCGGGCCGGGCGTAGATGTAATCGAGACCTGAAAGATAGCGTTCGAGGAAGGTGATCGTGTTGGCCTCGCGCGCGCCGGGCGTGTCGTCGCTCGGGATGATCCGCGCCATCGCCGCCTCGACCGTCCGGCGCTCGTGCGGGGTGAAGGACCAGATTTCGGTCATGCGGTCACCTTTCCTGATCGACGCCGGTAACGTCTTCGGACCTCAAAGACGCGCCACCCGCTCCTTGACGAAGGCAAGGCTTTCCTTTGCCCCCGCGAGGGGATCGGGCCAGGCGTCGAGCTCGTTGCAGATCCAGCCCCGGTAGCCGATGTCGGCGAGCGCCCCGATGACGGCGCCGTTGTCGCAATCGCCCTGCCCGACCGGCAGGAAGGCGAAGGGGTCGCGCCGCAGCCCCTTGAGATGGACATAGGAGATCCGGTCGCCGTGCTCGCGCACCATGACGGCGACATCGGCGCCCGCCGCGGCGAGATGGGCGGTGTCGGGACAAAAGTCGATCGCCGTCTTAGCGAAGATGGTCCGCACCTCATCGGGGTTCTCGACGATGGTCGACAGGTGCGGATGGTAGTGCGCGCGAAGCCCGTGTGCCTGCGCGATGCGCATGACCTGGTCGAGCCCGCTGGCCAGGGCATCGTAGTCGGAGGGTCGTGTACCGTCGTGGCGGCGCGCCCCCCCGCCGACAACGAGATGTTCGGCCCCGAGCGCGCGGGCGGCCCCGGCGGCCTTGGTGATCCGCGCGAGCTCCTCCTCCAGCACATCGGCGAAGATGAAATTGGCTCCGCTATAGACCGCGACGAGCGTCAGCCGGGTCTCGGCCAGGAGGCGCCGCATCGTGGCGAAATCGTCCGCTGCGCCGTCGAGCAGGTTACCGTCGAAGAACTCGATCCCCTCATAACCCGCCTCAGCGATGTCCTGCGCGGCCCGACGCATGTCGCCGAACGTGCGGTAGGCGAGCCGGGTGATGGAGGTGACGCCGACGGCGTCGCCGCCCAGCGGACCCCAGCAATTGGCGTGGTAGGCCAGCTTCCATGTCGGCATGGGTCACCTCCGGTTCAGCGCGACCGCCAGGATGATGATGGCGCCCTTGATGATCTCCTGCACGCTGGTGGTCAGCCCCATCACCAGCAGGCCGAAGCCCAGAATGCCGATGAAGATGGCGCCGATCACCGAACCGGGTATGTCGCCCTCGCCGCCGAACAGGCTGGTGCCGCCGATGATCACGGCCGCGATGACGTCGAGTTCGAGCCCCGTGCCGAGGCTCGGGTTGCCGGAAGTCGAGCGCGCCGCGAGCAGCATGCCAGCCAGCACTGCCGTCATGCTGGAGAAGACGAAGGCGAGGATCTTGATCCGATCCGACTTGATGCCGGAGAAGCGGGCCGCCGTGAGATTGCCGCCGACCGCATAGACGCGGCGGCCGAATACCGTCATCTGCAGCAGGTAGAAGCCGATCAGGACCACCACGATCGTCCACCAGATGGGCGACGGCACGCCAAGGTAGCTCGCATTCCAGAAGAGATTACTGAATGTGTCGTCGATGATCGGCACCGGTTCCGTATTGGTGATTGTCAGCGACATGCCGTCGAATACGCTCAGCATGCCGAGCGTCACCAGGAAGGACGGGATCTTGACCTTGGTGACCAGAACGCCGTTCAGGAGGCCGATCACGGCGCCCATGAGCAGCACCAGGATCGGCGTCACGAGGGTCGGCGTGCCAGCTTGGTAGAGCAGGCCGGTGACCATCGTCGACCAGCTCGCGACTGAGCCAACCGAAAGGTCGATCTCCGCGCAGATGATCACGAAGGTCATGCCGACCGCCATGATCGAGACGAGCGCCGTGATCCGCAGGATCGCCTCGGCGGTCCCGAGGGTCGCAAAATTCGGCGCGAACATCACGAAATACGCCGTGACCAGCACGAAGATCAAATAGGTCGGCCGCAGCGTCACGATGCGCCGGAGGCTCCGCCCCATGCTCTCGCGCTCGATGGGGGCACTTGCCTGGATGGTCACGCGGCTCGGTCCTTCTTGGCGCTGGCGAGATCGGCCTGGAGGCTGGCGCGCAGCGCGGCCTCGTCCTTGACCCCCTTGAGTTCGCGGGTGATCCGGCCGTCTACGATCGCGAGGATCCGGTCGGCCGCGGCGGTGAGTTCGTCGAGTTCGGAGGAGATCAGCAGCACGCCGACACCGGCCTGCGCAGCGGCCCGGATCACGGCGCGCATGTCGGCTTTGGCGTTCACGTCGACGCCATTGGTGGGCTCGTCCAGGATCAGCACGCTCGGCTCGGTGGCGAGCCATTTGGCAAAGACGATCTTCTGCTGGTTGCCGCCGCTGAGTTCCCCGGCGCGCTGCCCCGGCCGGCGCGCTACGATCCCGAGCCGTTCGTGAAATTTCGCGTAGAGCTTGCCGATCCGGCTTCGCGAGACGATCGGCAGGATGCCCCCGCTCAGCAAATTGTCGAGATTGGGCAAGGCGATGTTGGCAGTGAGGGAGTGGTCGAGCACGAGGCCTTCGAGGCGTCGATCCTCGGGCACGAAGGCGAGGCCCGCCTTTACGCTGCGCGCGGGATCGCCGAGCTTCAACGGCTTGCCCGCCACCGCGAGCTCGCCCTTCGCGTCGGGCAGCAGGCCGAACAGCGCCTTGGCGAGCGTCGAGCGGCCGGACCCGACGAGCCCGGCGACGCCCACGATCTCGCCCCGGCCGACCGAGAAGCTGACATCCTGCAATTTGCGCGCGGTGGAGAGCCCCCGGACGTCCAGCGCCCGCGCGACACCCTGTTCATGCGGAGCAGCGACCGCCTGCGTCAGCGGCGCGTCGGTCGCGGCCTGCTTGGTCTTCGACATCATCTGCGACACGGCCTGGATCGAGGTCGAGGCGGGGTCGAGCGGGCCGATCAGCTTGCCGTCCTTGACGATGCTCAGCCGGTTCGCGAGCCTGAAGATCTCGGCCATGCGGTGGCTAATGTAGATCAGCCCCATGCCACGTGCCTTGAGCTCGTCCATGATCGAGAACAGCTTTTCCTCCTCGCGGAGGCTGAGGGAGGACGTGGGTTCGTCCATGATCAGCACCCGCGCGCCGCGCGAGACCGCCTTGAGCACCTCGACCATCTGGCGCTGGGCAAAGCCGAGTTCGCGCACCCGCTGGCCGGCACGAAGGGGAAACCCGTATTGGTCGATGATCGCCTGGGCCTCGCGCCGCAGCCTTGTCTTGGCGATGCGGAAGCCGAACCCACGGGGCTCGCGGCCCACCATGATGTTCTCAGCCACAGTCAAGTTCGACATCAGGCTGAGTTCCTGAAAGATCATGGCGATGCCATGGGCCAGATGGTCCTGCACGGAGGTTCCGGCGATATCGACACCGTCCAACGTGATGGAGCCGGCGTCGGCCTTGTAGACGCCCATCAGGATCTTCATCAGCGTCGACTTGCCGGCGCCGTTCTCGCCCAGCAGGGCATGCACCTCGCCGGCGCGGACGTCGAAATCGACGTCACGCAGCACTTGGTTCTCGCCGAAGGACTTGATTATCCCCTTCATGGCGACGAGCGGCGGGCGGCCGACATCGTCCGCTGGCCGGAGGGCGGCGACGAGATCCCGTTCGAGGACGTCCACCGAATTGACCTGTCGTTGTTCCATTCGCAACCTGTTTGGCGCGTGGCGAACCTCAGGGGCCCGCCACGCGAATCGAGATCAGAAGCACTCGTTGTTGCAGACCTTGATCACCGAGGCCGGCGGCTCGTCGTGGGTGACCGCCTTCAAGGCGCTCAGCAGGTTGATCTTCTTCACCCGCAACGTCGGCACCGACAGATATGGGGGCACCTTCTCGCCGATCAGCGCGAGCGCCGCCGACTTCGCCTCCGACACCCCCTGGTCGTAGGGTTGCTGGGCGCCGACCGCTAGGAAGTCGCCGCGCGCCACGTAGAGTGCGCTGTCCTCGGCGATGTCGTTGGTGACGATCAGAATCTTGCGCCCGAGCGCCTTGGCGGCGGCCACCACCTGCTCGGCCGGCGTATCCCAGGCCACGAACATGCCCTTCAGGTCGGGATGCGCGGTCAGCATCGCGGTCGCCACCTGATACGCCTTCTCGGGCGACTGGATCGTGCCGATGTCGTCCAGCTTGATGCCGGGCGATTCCTTGAAGGCCGCGAGCGCGCCAGTTTTCCGTACCGCCACCGAGTAGTAGTAGTCGTAGACCAGCGTGATGATGCCGACCTCGCCCTGGCCGCCGAGCGCCTGCGTCAGTTCCTTGGAGGCGTAGTAGGCGTTCTTCTCGTTGTCGGAGGCGGTGACCGAGACGTAGTCCTTCCCGGGCGCCATGCCGACTGGAACGTTGTCCATGAACACGAGCTTGATGCCCGCCGCCGCGACTTTCTTGTAGGCCTCGGCCTCGGACTGCGGGTCGATCGGAATCGAGAAGATCACGTTCGGCTTGCGGGCCGTGAGCTGTTCGAGGTCGGAGATCTGCTGGCCGGGCTTGAAGTGGGCGTTGGTGACCGCGACGACATCGATGCCGAGGTCCTTCAGCGTGTTGGTGATGCCCTCGATCTGCAGCTTCGGCCAGCCGGCGTCCATCGTGTGGATCGCGATCGCGGCGGTGAAGTGCCCGGCCTTGATCTTATCCTTCTGGTCCTGGGTGAAGGTCAGCGTGTCGGGGGAGACGGCGTCCGGACCGTCGGGAAAGCCGGGCACGTGCTGGCCCTTGGGGGTCAGCGGCAGCGGCTTCATCAGATCGGTCGCCTCCGGCGGGATCTTGTCGGGCCAATGGTAGTCAGCGGCGATCGCCGCGCGGCCTGCCAGCGTGAGCGCGAGCGCCGCCGTGCCGACCTTCAAAAGACGCGAGACTGAAGTGGTCATGAAATTCCCTCCGTTGATCCTGAACCGATCGATTGAGCCGGCTCATCCGCATTTGCGGTTAGGTGTTGTTTGTGGCTGCCTTTTGGGGCGGCAACGCGATGCTAGGATGCCGGTGCCGTCCGAGGCAACCTCGATGGCGAACGAGCAGCGCTAGCCCGCTTTCGTCCAGAGATTCGGCTCAGGCGCAGCTGTTGTACATGGTCTTCTTGCGCAGATAGCCTTTGAGACCGTGATGGCCATCCTCGCCGCCCAGCCCGCTCCTACGATAGCCGGTGTGGAAGCCGTGGGGGCCAATTCCAGGTTTACACGGGCTGGATTTTGGTGAGTATGGCGCTGCCCATCCGGCCATCTTGCGGCGGAGCCTGATGCTGACGGGCCGTGGCGGGGCTTAGTTCCTGGGCGGCCGTCGGAAGCCAGTTGGCTCGGGCGGCATGGTCTCGGTATGTCGGACGAGGTTGATGGCGAAATGGCAGACCACGGCCATGTTCCTTGCGCCGTGTCCTTTCCGAAGCGGGCCTGGTCTTCCTTGAAGACGACGTCGAGAACCCGGTGGAGCGGGTTCTCGATCGCCCAATGGTCCCGGACGGCTTCGGCGGCCTTCGAGGCCGTGAGGGAGGCTGAGGAGGTGTAGTAGCGCGTGTAGAACCGGCAGCGCCGATCTTCTGCCGATCCATCGTGACAAAGACCGAGAGGACGAGCACAAAGCCCTTGATGATGTTCTGGGACAGGGATCGACGTCCGGAGCAGCACATTCTTCTCCCCACAACGTTGGTTGAGCGGGCGCACCAGCCTGGTGGTAACCGGCGCGCCTCAATCGGTTCACCCGAGCGGCGTGCCCGGTCAGGTCTGTACGGACCGCCCCTAGGCCGCGGCCAGCGCGATCGCGAGATCGATGGCCTCGACCAGGCTCGTCTCGCTCGCGATGCCCTTGCCCGCGATGTCGAAGGCCGTGCCGTGGTCGACCGAGGTTCTGATGATGGGCAGGCCGAGTGTGACGTTGACGCCACTCAGCGCATTCCACTTGCCAGTCGTGGCATCGACCGAGAAGCCGAGGAGCTTGACCGGAATGTGGCCCTGGTCGTGATACATCGCGACCACCGCGTCATATTGGCCGGCCCTCAGCTTCACAAACACGGTGTCGCCCGGCACGGGGCCTTCAAGATCGAAGCCGTCGCGCTTGAGTTCGGCAATGGCGGGCTCGACGATGTCGATGTCCTGCCGCCCGAAGAGACCGCCCTCCCCCGCATGGGGGTTGAGCGCCGCGATCGCGATTTTCCGTCGCCTCAGGCCGAACGCCTTGAGCGCGTCGTCCGTGAGGGCGACGACGCGGCGCAGGCGCTGGGGCGTGATCTTGCCCGGCACATCCTGCAGCGCCGTATGGGTCGTCATGTGGCTGACGCGCATGTTGCCGTGCACCAGCAGCATCACCGAGGCCCGCGCCTTGGTGAGGTCGGCCAGCAGTTCGGTGTGGCCGTTGTAATGGTGTCCCGCGAGGTTCAGCGCCTCCTTGGAGATGGGCCCGGTGCAGATGGCGTCCGCGACGCCGTCGAGCGCCAGACGGACGGCCCGCTCGATCGCGTCATAGGCGATCTGCCCACTGGTCGCGGTAGATTTTCCGAGCGGCACCCGCTCGTTGCTGGATGCCACGTCCACATACGACAGCGGGGCGGACGATGTCGCGGCGTCGGCGAAGGTCATGTGGTTGAAGGGGTCGGCCAGCCCGAGGTCCGCGGCAACGGCACGATGGGTGGCGGCCGAACCCAGCACGGTCAGCGAGAACGCGCCATCCTCGATGCGGCCCTGCAGGGCGTGCGCAGCCTTCAAGATGATTTCGGGACCGATGCCGGCGGGGTCGCCGGTCGAGATCGCGATGCGGGGGCTGGGCAAGCTTTTCTTCCCCCAATCATTTTTATTGCGGCCAGTCTACCCGAGGAAACTCACGCACGACAAGCCATAAACGTTCAAGACCTGTCACAAAACTTCAGGGTCGTCTGCTTCAGGCCGCGCCAGCAAGCAGACGGCTGAACAGGGCCTCGTCGCCGAAGGCGCCCGATTTCGACAGCACCGTCGTACCGCTCCAGGCGCCGCCGACGAGCCGCGAGATCGGCAGGCCGGGCGCGTGTTCACCCAGCAGGTCGAGATGATCGACCGCGAGGCCCCGGCAGAGGGCGAGAAACGTCTCGCCGCCACCGATGGTGAGGCAGGCGGGCGCAGCCAGGCGACCGAAGACATCGCCCAGCCATGTCGCGATGAGGGCGGCGGCGGCCCCGCGGTCCACGGTGGAGGGAAGGTCGGCGGTGGCGAGGCAGGCCCCCGTCTTGGCGAGCACGGCGGCGATCCGGGCCGCGCCGGCTCGCGCCGCGTGATCGAAGGGCTGCAGAAGATCGGGCGCAATCCTTCGCAGATGCGCGATCTGCCCGAGGCTGACGGGATTGTTCGTGCCGACGATCGCCAGATGCGGCCGTGCCCCGAACGACGCCGACCGCGGCGGCACGCCGGACAGTGCCCGCGCCAGCCCCGCGCTGCCGCACCAGAGCACCGGCCCCGGCAATCCACAAGACATTGCGGCGATCCGATCAAGGTCATCCTCGGTCTCGGCATCGCATACCATCACGTTCCCGCGAGCGGAGGCCCGCGGAAGGTCCTTCGGCGCGGCGAGGCGGCGGCACGGCACGCCTTCGGCGGCCAGCGCGGCCCTCGTATCGACATCCACCATACGCCAGTCCTGGCCGGGAAAGCGGACCCACTGCCGGCCGCCCCGCGTCGCGCGGTTTTGGGCGGGAAAGGCGGGCGCGAGAACGATGGTGCCGAAGAGGCCGGAACGGACGCAAACGGCGAGTTCGGCGGCCCAGTGGCCGCGCAGCAGGCTGTCGATCTTCTTGAACCCGATGCCGGCCCCGCGGAGGAGCGGCAAGGCCGCCTCGGTCGCCGCCATTGCCTCCGCTGGCGATCCGTCGCGGCATCCCAGGTTGACCGCGAGGGCCTGTCCATCTGGCCATTCCCGCATCGGGCCAAGGCTGCAGACCAGCGGTCCGTGCGTTTGCGTGAACTGGGCGCCGGCGTCGAGCGCGCCGGTCAGATCGTCGGCGACGAGCCTGACCGGGCTCATGCGGCGCGGCTCGCTGTCGCCTCCGCCCTGGCGAGGCTCACGGCAACGCCGAGATCGCGCAGGCGCTCGACCTCGGCGGCGGGGGCGCCCTCGTCCGTGATCAGTTCATGGACGGCAGTGATGTCGCAGATGCGGCTGAATGCAGCCGCCTGGAACTTGCTGGAGTCGGCCAGCAGCACGATGCGCCGCGCCGCCGCAATGATCGCACGCTTCATCGCGGCGATTTCGAGCGAGGTATCGCTTAGCGTCGTCTCCGAAATGGCATGTGTTCCAACGAAGGCAACGTCCGCCCGAAGGCTCTTGAGGAAGTCCTGCCCCGGCTCGCCGGTCAGCGTGAGCGAGCCGGGGCGCAGGCTGCCCCCCAGCACCACGAGATGGACCGCGCGCGCATTGGCCAGCACCTGGCCGATGCCGAGATCGTTGGTGACGGCGGTGAGCGGGATATCGCGGTCAACGGCGGCCTGGGCCGCCATCCGCACGGTCGAGCCGCTGTCGAAGATGACGCTCTGCCCCGGCTTAAGACTGGCGGCAGCGAGACGCCCGATCGCTGCCTTCTCGTGCCGCGCGAAATGCGCTGAGAAGTCGGCCTCGGGCTCAAAGGTCGAGGCGGCCGGCCGGTTCTGGATCAGCGCGCCGCCGTGCGTCCGCTCGATATAGCCCCGCTCCTCTAGGTGCTCGAGGTCCCGGCGGACGGTGGAAGGCGAGGCGCCGCTCGCTTCGACCAGTTCCTGAATCGATGCCGCGCCCTTGCTTTTCAGATGGACGAGCATGAGGGAGCGCCGATGTGCGGGAATTAGTTCGGGACGTAATCCGTTCATTGCTCGCCAAATCTTGTCAAACTGTTTCACATCAGACCGGGCAGCGTATACAGAGTCAACCGCGCAGCACAGGGTGTCGATCGTGACAACATGGCAGTGACTCTCCCTCTCTGAGGGGGCCTGTCGCAAGGGCGGGATATGGAGCTGCGAGGTCTATCGCGGCCGGCTGCTGCGCTTCACGCCGGACGGGGTGCTGGACCGCGTGGTCGAGCTTCCCGTGGAAAGTGCGACTTCCCTCATCTTCGGCGGCCCGAACCTCGATATCGCCTACGTGACCTCGATGGCGCGGCCGATCGGCGGCGTGCCGCCGCGGGAGCTCGAGGCCGGGATGCTCTTCGCGGTTCACGGATTGGGCGTGCGCGGCGTGCCCGAACCCCGCTTCGCCGATTGACGCAAGGACACCGACAATGCGAATCGAAATCTTGCTGGATGTGAAAACGACGCTGGGGGAAGGCCCCCTCTGGGACGCCGGGCAGCAACGCCTCTACTGGTTCGACAGCTTCGACGGACGCGTCTTCCGCGTGACGGCCGATGGCCGGGAACTGCGCGCCTGGGACGTGCCTCAGAAGATCGGCTCCATGGCGCTGCGTCGGGATGGCGAGGGCGCGGTCGTGTCGCTGCAGCGCGGCTTCCACCTGCTCGATTTCAAAACTGGGGACGTGGACCTCATCCACGATCCCGAGCCCGATCTGCCGCACAACCGCATCAACGACGGCAAGGTCGACAAGCGCGGCCGTTTCGTGGCGGGTCCATGGACACTAAGGAGCAAGGGCAGAACGGCGCCCTCTACAGCCTGTCGACGGACTTCAAGGTCACCCTGCTCGACCAGGGCATCATCTGTTCCAACGGGCCGTGCTGGAGCCCGGACGGGCGCACCTTCTATTTTAACGACACCTGGTCGGGCGAAATCTGGTTTTACGACTACGATCTCAAGACCGGCGGCGTCGCGAATCGGCGCACCTTCGCGAAGGTCGATACGAGGGGTGGCGGGGCGGCGGACGGCTCGACCGTCGACGCCGAGGGATGCCTGTGGAACGCCCTCGTCTACGACGGCAAGCTCACGCGCTACGCGCCCGACGGATCGGTCGACCGCGTCATCGACATGCCGGTCAAGAAGGTGACCAGCGTAATGTTTGGCGGCCCGAACCTCGACGTGCTGTATGTCACCTCAATGGCGAAACCGCCGCTGCCGCGCTTTCCGGGCGACGGCGTGCTACGCGGCAGCCTCTTCGCGATCTACGACCTCGGCATTCGCGGGATCCCCGAGCCGCGCTTCGGCGCCTGACCCCACCGCGAGGAAAGGTCCGTATCCTTCACGATCGAATGCGTGCTCGAATGCAACAACCACCTCGGCGAGGGTCCGGTGTGGGACGTCGAGGAGGGGCGCCCCTACTGGGTCGACGGCACGGGCCGGCGCTTGGGAATCCCTCGCTGTTCCGCTACAACCCGCACAGCGGCAAGGTCGAAACGTGGTCGCTGAAAGCCTGTGGCCGCTGGCGCCTCGGGCCGGCCCAGGTGTCGAGAATGAACAGCCCGATCACCGACACGTCGTAGCGCATGGAACTCCCCTTCAGCCGGCGATCCTCTGGCCGTCCGCGTATAGCAGGATCTTGCCGGTCTGGGCCGCCAGATGGACCGTCTGGCCGAGAGCCGCGGGCGGGCGCCCGACCGTCTTTACCTTCACGTCCACCTCGCCGAACGACACCCGCGTGAGGTAGCGGCCCGCGATGCCGATCGTCTGGTCGGTGAGGATGCCGGGCACCGTACCCGTCTGGGGCGCGCCATACATGTCGATCCACTCGGGGCGAATGCCGATCTTAAGGGCGGTATCGGCCGGGATGGATTGCGTGATTCGCAGCGGCTCGGCCAGGAGCGGGGCCATGACGGCGCCCGCGGAAAAGGTCGCGGGCACGAAGTTCATCCCCGGATTGCCCATGAACCAACCGCCGAATTCGGTTGCGGGCTCGTTGTAGAGCCGATCAGGACGGTCATATTGGACGATGTTGCCCGCATACATGAGCGCGATGCGGTCGGCGAGCGTCATCGCTTCGGTCTGATCATGCGTCACATAGACCATGGTCTGCCGCGTCCGCTGGATCACGGTCTTGATGGCGCGGATAAGTTGCAGCTTGGCGTTGACCTCGACATTGGTGGTCGGCTCGTCAAACAGCACGATGTCCGAGCCGCGCGCGATGGCGCGTCCGACCGCCACCTTCTGCCTGGCGCCCGCATCGAGTTCGTCGATGAAGCTGCGGCGCTGATCGCACATGTCCAGCACCTCGAGCATGTCGGACACGCGGCGATCCCGTTCGGCGCCCGAGATCGCCCGATCCTGCCGCATCGGCAGGGCGATATTCTCCTCTACCGACAGGGTCGGATACATGACCGGATATTGGAACACCATGCCGACGTTGCGCGCGTGGGTTGGCAGCCGCGTCACGTCGCGGTCGCCGAACAGGATGCGGCCCGAGGTGGGCGTCTCCAGCCCGGCGATCATGCGCATCAGGGTGGTCTTGCCGCAGCCCGAGGGCCCGAGCAGGCAGGCGACCTCGCCGTCGCCGAAGCGGATGTCGAGGTCCTTGACGGCCGTGAACGAGCCGAACTGCTTGGTGATGCGGTCAACGACGATCTCGGCCATGGATCAACCTTGCGAGCGCGGGGCCGGGAGCCTGCGTCCGTCGACAGCGTCGAACAGCATGATGTCGGCAGGATCGATTGTGAAGGCGATGTCGCTGTCGAACGCCGGCGCACCCTGCGCGGTTGCCGGAAAGCCCATCACCAGCGGCGTGCCCTCGGCTTCAATATAGACCACGAATTCGCCGCCGAGGTTTTCGACGAGACGCACTCTGGCCCGCCCCACAAGCCCGCCTCCGCCGCCGAGCTGGATCGCCTCGGGCCGGATCCCGACCACGACCGGGCCGTCGACCGACTCCTCGCGCGCCACAAAATGGAGCGGCCCTGCCGTGACCATACCCCTCGACACCAGCCCCGGGAGCACATTGGCCTGCGGGAAGCCCACCAGTTCGAGCGAGCGCAGATGGCGCGGATCATGGTAGAGTCGCACGGCCTCCTCGTGCTGCACGACGCGGCCGGCGTCCAGCACCACGAGGTTCTGGGCCATGGTCAGGGCTTCGAGCGAATCCGAGGTGGCGTAGAGGAAGGTCGCCTTGAGATCCTCCCGCAGGGCTTTGAGTTCGTCCATCAGCCGCTCGCGCAGCTTGTAGTCGAGCCCGACGAGCGGATCGTCCAGCACGAAGAGATGCGCGTCTTTGAGCAGGCCCCGAGCCAGCGCGGTGCGCTGTTTCTCGCCTCCCGACAACTGGTCCGGGGTCTTCTTGAGCAGATGCGTGATGGACAGGATGGCGGCCGCCCGGTCGACCCGCCGCGCGGTCTCGTCCTTCGGGGTGCCGGCCAGCGTCAGCGCATAGGCGATGTTGGCGTAGACGGTGAGGTGGGGATAGAGCGCGAAGCTCTGCGGCACATAGCCGACCGCGCGGGCCGCCGGAGGCAGGGCCGTGATGTCCTGGCCCATCAGCTCGATGCGCCCGGCGTCGGGCTTTTCCAGCCCGACCAGCAGGCGGAACAGCACCGATTTGCCCGAGCGGGGCGGCCCGCACAGCACGGTGAAGCTGTGCGGCTCCACATCGAGGTCGAACCGGTCGAGCGCGCGGCTGTGCTTGTAGACCTTCGACACGCCCTTGAAGCTGACAGCCGACATCATCGCCCAAGCCGCGACAAGGTGGGGACAAGGAGGACGCCGATCGCGAAGATCCCGGCGATGACGGCCACAATGACGAGGATCCGGACCAGGCTGGCCGCGACCCCGCCCGCCTTGGGAATGTTGCCGACCGCGATCTGCAGCAGGGTCGAAACCACCAGCACCGACAGCCCGGCCTTGTACATGTCGAGGCTGAGGCGCTGCATCAGCAACACGATGCCCACCAGCATGCCGCCGATGAGCACACGTTCGGCGCGCTCGGGAAAGGTGGTTTTCGCCATCAGACCTCGCCCCGAACGGTGCCGAAGGTCATGCCGACCAGCAGGTATTTTTGGAAGAAGTAGATGAACAGGATGGGCGGGATGACGTAGATGGTAGTCATCGTGGCGATGAAGGTCCAGTTGACGCCACCATCCGAATAAGTGCCGACCGCCAGCGCATAGGGAATGTTCTGGGTCGACACACCGCCGATTATGAAATTAAAGAGAAATTCGTTCCACACGAAGATCATGTTGAAGATGAAGGCGGCGATCAGGCCGGGCTTCACTTGCGGCAGCACCACCTTGAAGATGACGTGGAACCACGACCCGCCATTGACGATGCCGGTCTCGTCGAACCGCACCGACACGCCATCGAGAAAGCCCTTCAGGATCCACACCGAGAAAGGAATCGAGAACATGGCGTAGAACAGCACCAGCCAGAGGTGGCTGTCCTTCCAGCCGAAGCCCGCATACATGAGGTAGACGGGCAGGATGACGGCCGGCCCCGGCAGCATGCGGATCGACAGCAGCAGGAACATCAGGAAGTCGGTGCCCTTCGGCTTGAAGCGCGAGAAGCAGAAGGCGGCCAGGAACGCCACCACGACCGCGATGCAGACCGCGGTGACGGACAGGAATACCGAGTTGGCGACTTGCAGCAGCAACGACTGACGATGGAACAGGTCGACGTAGTTGGCGAAGGTCGGCATGAAGACGAGCTTCGGCGGCACGGCCAGGATCTGGTCGCGCGTCTTGAACGAGGCGAGAACGATCCAGGCGACCGGCGCCACGAACAGCAGCGAAACGACCCAAAGGGCGCTGTAATAGAGCGTGCGCTTGAAGGCGGGGTTCACGCAGGCCTCCTGCGCCGCAGGTTGAGGATGAAGATGAACACCGACGTCATGGCGATGGAGATCAGCAGCAGCAGCACCGAATAGGCCGAGGACCAGCCCATGTTGAAACTTTCGAAGGCCTGCTTGTTCACCTCCATGGCAACGAGGCGGGTTTCCTGGCCCGGACCGCCCTTGGTCATGGGAATGATGAGATCGAGCGTCTTGAAGCTGTCGATGGTGCGCAGCAGGATGCCGAGCATCAGGATGAACTTGCCATGGTGCCAGATCACCAGCGTCAGGCGCTTGCGCCACGGCAGGCGGTCCACCTCGGCGGCCTCGAGCTCAGCCTTGGGCACGGAGCCAAGGGCCGCGAGCGTCATGAGGGTCATGAACGGCGTCCACATCCAGCAATCGACGGCCAGAACCGCCCAATAGGCGAAGCCGGGCTCGCTCAGGAAATTCACCGGCCGCGTGCCGAACAGGCTGTGCAGGATGACGTTTAGCACCCCGAAATCGGGATCGTAGATGAAGCGCCAGAAGGTCCCGGTCGCAACCGGCGTCAGCACCATGGGGGCGAACAGCATGGTGAGCGCAATCCGTCGCCCTGGCATGTCGCGTGAGCCCCAGAACAGAAAGCCGAGGCAAAGTCCCAGCGTGGTCTGGATTCCGACCCCGTAGAGCACGAAGAAGAAGGTGCGCGACAGATCGGACCAGATGTTGTTCCGGTTGTTGAAGATCTGGATGAAATTGCGCAGGCTGACAAATTGGGGCGGCGAGCCGCTAGTCAGCGAGTAGTTGTAGAACGACAAGCCGAGCAGCCACAGTGTCGGAATCGTGTTGAAGACGATGAAGAACACGAGGACCGGCGCCAGCAGCGTCGCGATCAGCGTTCCGCGGTCGTCAAGCGCCCGGGAGAACACCGATCGTCGAGCGATGTGGGTTGATCTGTCGACGATGCTGGCCATGGGGCGTCTTAGCGGTCACGTGACGAAGGCGGGGCCCGGGTCGGCTCAAACCGACCCGGGCCGATGGGATCGGGCCTGCTACAACGACACGTTGCCGCAGACGCCCGAAGGCTCCTTCTTGGCGGTCCCGGCGTCGTAGAGGATCTGTTGCTGGCCGCAGGCGATGTAGTCCAGCACGCCCTTGGCGTCCTTGGACTGGCCGGTCATGTACGAGGTGAAGCCTTCCTGCTGCAACGACAGCATCTCCGAATATTTCGGGTCGTGCCAGAAATCCTGCGAGGTGCCCGGCTCCAGCATGTATTTATAGGCTCGGTTCCAGGGATTGATGCCGTTGAAGGCCGCCGATCCCATGGTGGCCTTGTCGCAGGGGTTGCCGCCGCGCTTGGAATATTCAAGCGCGGTTTCGGGCAGATACCACCAGTTCATAAAATCGACGGCGACGCGCATCTTGGCCTCGTCGTTGAAGGCGTTGATGACCCAGGGCTGCCCGCCCATGCAATAAATACGTTTTTCGGCGCCGGCCTTACCGAACTTCGGCGGCGGCACGACCATCACCTTGTCCTTGTTCTCCGGTGTGATCATGGCGAGGCCGACTGCCGCCCACTGTAGGCAGGTGGCGACCTTACCCTGCGTCCACACATCGATCTCTTCCGCGATGCCGTAATTGGTGGCCCCCGGCGGCATATATTTCAGCCAGGACTTATACAGCTCCATCGCCTTGGTGTTGATATCGCTGTTCAGCACACCCTCGATCTGGCCGGTCTTGGGGTCCCAGATCTGGCCGCCCGAACTCCACATGACCGAGAATAGCGGGCAGGTGCAGAAATCATAGACCCGGCTGTACTGCCAAGCGGCGCCCCACAGGCCCTTGTCGGGGCGGGTGAAGAACTCCATCACTTTTTCGTAGTCGGTGGCGTTGAGGTTTTCGTAGTCCTCGAAGGTCGAGGGCAGTTTCATGTTATACTTGGCCTGGAAGGCCGCCTGTTCCTTCGGGTCTTCGACGAGGTCCTTGCGGACGTAGAGTGCCTTGGTGTCGCCCTCCTGCGGCAGTCCCCAGATGTCCTGGCTGCCATCCGGATATCGCATATAGGTGTCGATCACGGTCTGCGAATACCACTCGAGCTGCAGGCCCTTGTTCTTGGTGATGATGTCGTTGAGCTTCAGGATCCAGCCGGGCTTGGCCAGTGCGCCGAGCCATTGCGAATCCGAGATGATGATATTGTATTCCTGGCTCTTTGTGGCGAGCGAGGTCGCCGCTTTCTGGAATAGATCCGAGAACGGCGCCTCGGCGAAGCCGAAGGAGACGTCATATCCATAACGTTGCTTGACGTAGTCGGCGAACAACGGGGACATTTTCACGCCGAGCGATGAGGGCAGCCAACCCGCAATGCCGAGGATGTTCATGTCGATCTTCTTGCCGGCGAGGGGATGTGCCTCCATCGCCTTAAGGCGATTGATGAACGGCGTTCCGATGACCCCCGAAAGGCCGGCCGAGGCCGCACCTTTCAGAAGCGTTCGACGCGGAATGCCGAGTGGATGACCCAGATCAGGCTTGTTCGGATTGCTCATGTTGTCCTCCCAGACATCGCGATGCACGGCTGACTTCAGGCCAGGTTGTTTCCCAGGCTCAGGAGCGTTGACGATGCCCCGATTTTCTGGCGGCGCCATTGCATTCTCCGCTCATTGCGACATAATTCAAAACAAACCTGACAAATGTCAATGCTGAAACGATACGCTCACAAAACTAAACGCAACGGGAGGGACGAGGAGGATGGCGGGCTCGCCATCCCGCTGCGTTTCCGCGACGATCCTCTGGTCTGGGCCGGCTGGCTCTATTTCCAGGACGGCCTCACCCAGAGCGAAATCGGCGCCGTAATGGGGGTGTCGCGCGCCACCGTGAACAATTACCTGGCCGAGGCGCGAGCGCGGGGGATCGTCCGGGTCAGCATCGACCCGGGCCGGCTGCGCTCCGTAGAAGCGGCCCAAGCGCTCAAAAGGCGCTTCAGCCTTGCCGATTGCGTGGTGATCCCGGACGACGATGGCGGCCGGCCGTTGACCCAGCGGCTCGGGGAGGCGGGCGCGGGCGTTCTGCGCAGCCTGTTGCGCGCCGGTGACAGTCTTGGTGTTGCGTGGAGCCGCACCGTCATGGCGGTCGCCGACAATCTGCAGGACGTGACCTTGCCTGACCTCTCCGTGGTCCAGGTCTCGGGCGGAACACATGCGGGCTTCGACGTCTCGCCGGAGATCTGCGCCTCGCGTATGGCGTCCGTCCTCGGAGCCCGCTGTGTCAACCTGAACGCACCCGCGCTCGTTTCGAGCGCGACGGTGCGCGACCTGCTGCTCGCCGAACCCGTCATCCGTCAGTGCTTCGATCTGATCCGCGCGGCCGACAAGCTGATCTTCGGCATTTGCACGACGCGGCGCGACAGCCTCATCTTCACCAGCGGGCTATTCGACTCGGCCGCCGCTAAACCGTATCTGGTACAGCGCGCCACGGCGGTGGTGGCGGGCCGTTTCATCAGTCAGGCCGGGGTGCCGATCCATGGGGCGCTCGATGATCGCATGATCGGCCTGACGCTCGAAGACTTCCCCAAGATCAAGATGCGGATCGCGGTCGCGGGCGGGCTCGACAAGATCCCGGCCATTTTGGCCTGCCTGCGCGGAGGCCATGCGACCGTGCTGGTGACCGATGCCGCGACCGCAAGGGGAATCCTCAAGGCGGATGGCGCCCTGGAAGAGTCCCGGGCGCTCGGCCAGACAACAACCAGCGTGACACAGGGAGCAAGCGCGGTGAAAACCAAGAAGCTGATCAACGACCCCAAGGTCATCATAGAGGAGATGCTTGACGGCATCCTGGCGGCCCATCCCAAGCATCTGCGGCGATTGCCCGAGCATCCGCGGTCGATCGTGGCCGTGGACGGGTCGCGCAAGGGCAAGGTCGGGCTGGTGGTGGGGGGCGGATCGGGCCATGAGCCGAGCTTCCTCGGATTCGTCGGGCGCGGGCTGGCCGATGCGGCCGCGGTGGGCAATGTATTCGCCTCGCCGCCTCCCGATCCCATCTACGAATGCGCCAAGGCGGTCGATGGCGGCGCCGGCATCCTGTTCCTCTATGGCAATTACGCCGGCGACGTCATGAATTTCGACATGGCGGCCGAGCTCGCGGCCATGGACGGCATCGAAGTCCGAACCGTGCTGTCAACCGACGACATCGCCTCGGCGCCGCGCGACCAGCGCGAGAAACGCCGCGGCGTCGCGGGGAATTTCTTCATCTTCAAGATCGCGGGCGCGGCCTGCGACGCCCTAAAATCCCTCGACGAGTGCGAGCGCCTCGCCCGCAAGGCCAACGACCGCACCTTCACGGTGGGGGTGGCGCTCGCGCCCTGCTCGCTGCCCCAGACATTGAAGCACAATTTCGAACTCGGTCCCGACGAGATGGAACTCGGCATGGGCATCCACGGCGAGCCGGGCGTCGCCCGCGAGCCGATCAAATCCGCGGATGCGGTGACGGATGAGATCATGGACCGCATCCTGGCCGAGATGCCGCACGGTCGCGGCGACAAGGTCGCGGTGCTGATCAATTCCCTTGGCTCCACGCCCTTGATGGAGCTTTACGTGTTGAACCGCCGGGTGCACCAACGGCTCGAAGCACGCGGTATTGCGGTCCACGCCACCTGGGTGGGCAGCTATTGCACGTCGCTGGAGATGACGGGCGCTTCGATCACGCTGATCCTGCTCGACGACGAACTGACGCCCCTGCTCGATCGTCCCTGCGATTGCGCCATGTTCCGGGCCGGCTGAACCTTCAACCCATCGAGGAGCCGCCACCATGAACGACGTGACCACGCCCGATCTGATCCGACTCTTCGACAGAGTTGCGGACGCCATCGAGGCCGACAAGGACCGGCTGTGCCAGTTGGATGGCGTCATCGGGGATGCGGATCATGGGGTAACCATGTCGATCGGGTTCACGGCCGTACGGGCCGCCCTGAAGACGCTCGATCCCGCCACCGCCGAGCCGACCGCCGTATTCAACCTGGCGGCAAAATCCTTTCTCAACGCCGTGGGGGCCTCGTCGGGCCCTCTTTACGCCACCGCTTTCATGCGGGCCGGCGCGGCCGTGAAGGGCCGCGCGACGCTCGATCGCGACGCCATGGTGGCGGTGGTGGCCGCCATGAGCAAAGGCATCCAGGACCGTGGCAAGGGCGAGCGCGGTGACAAGACCATGCTGGACGCCTGGATTCCCGCCGCGGAAGCCGCGGAAGCGGCTGCGTCCGCAGGCAAGGACCTTGCAGGCTGTCTCGAAGCCGCAGTGGCGGCCGCCGCGAGCGGCGCCGAGGCCACCAAGGCGATGGTGGCCTCCAAGGGGCGCGCCGCCCGTCTCGGTGACCGGGTGCTGGGCCACATGGACCCCGGGGCCGCCTCGGCGGTGACGATCCTCAAGGCGTTGGCGAAAGCTTAGCGCGATTGATCCGGAGCGAACCGCCGGAGGCGAACGCATTAGAGTCTGTCAGACAGTTTTAGAGCCATACCCTGTGTGGCGCAGATAGGCTGCGCACTCTGTGGGTGGGAAGAGGTCGAGGAGGCTGCCGATCTTGCGCCAGGCCTCTTCGATGGTGCGCATGTCGGCCTTTCGGAAGAGGGCTTTCAGCTTGGCGAAGACCATTTCGATGGGGTTGAGGTCGGGCGGAGCTGGCCAGGGGCCATATGTGGACGGCCCCCGCTTGCAAGGGTCTTGGTGCGGATTTGGATGCGATCGCTTGCGGTCATATGTCCGGCCTTTCGGGTGCGGTCGCACACGACCGCTGGCCAAGATGGTATCCGCCATGCGAGGTCCGAACACGCCAGCGGCGTCGGAACGCCAGTGGCCCCTGCGGTGTGCCTCGCGTCTCGGATCGATCG
>JAABUL010000719.1_pt1 | contig 69264 bp, 74 predicted proteins | sample 5559151 | NCBI WGS metagenome assembly JAABUL01 (sample SAMN10711876, study PRJNA513368) | rock metagenome | isolation source: Antarctica rocks | place: Antarctica: Victoria Land, Pudding Butte sud | reverse complement strand
GAGAAGATATTGAAATTGTCGCTGAATTTCATCATAGATATTCATTTGACTCAGTCGTTCTGCATGTAATTGCAGTAGGTTCTAAGTTCGCGTTCAACGTCTTGATTGACTCGTTTCGTCTGATCGTTGATCTTTGAATGATAGACTGTGAATAGACTAGCTGTGATTCTCAGTCGCTTGCAAAGACTCTTTCACATAGTCGATATGAATTGAGAGTTTTTGTTCGAAACAATAGAACTGAGTAGATCATGCAGTCGATAGACGTTTCATAGCATGATTCAAACCGTTTCTTCGACTGAGATGTCATCGTCTTCTCAATGACAGAAAACATAGTGACGTTCTTTGATGAGACAACATATGATTGTGCAAATGACGTTATAGTCTTCTGACAGAGATAGTTCAGTGATGAAGTTCATAGCTATATCTTTTCAGCGTTTCTGTGAAATCGAAAGAGAATGATGAAGTTCATTGATGCTATTTCTAGAGACTTTGCTTCGCTGACAAGCATGACAGTTTCAAATGTATCATCGAATAGTAGCTCGATGACCTGATCAATAGTAGAAACGCTGAACTAGATTGATGATTTGTTTATTGTCGAGATGAGAGGTTGAAGATTGATCATGCACTTCTTGTAGCAGTTTCGTATGCATATTCTCGAGAACTCACAGTAAGTCTTTTCTAAAGAGAACGCTGTCAATGATTTCGCAGTTCTTCAATTTAGTGATATGAAATTTGAGCTTGTTCTCGTTCATAGCTTGTCTATATTCATCGCAGAGCTCATTCATTTGATTGATCATACATACTCACTGATAGAGATTTGCTTTCGGTTCAACGAGTAGAACATCGACTCTATCGAGAGTCAAAATAGTCTGAAAACGATCTTCAAGTCGTTGAGCTGATTCAGAGACGTTCGCTAAAGACATTCGAGTTAAAGCATCGACTTTAGTATTCATTTTGCCTGATCTAAAGATGATCTGAAAGTTGAACTTCGACAGAATGTTCAGATAGTTGACTTGTCATCGACTCAACTGTTTATTTTTCATGAAGATCTTCAAAGCTTGATGATCGATGAATATCTGAATGAGTAGTTCAGTGCACTTCAGCTCGAGTCGTCAGTGTTCGAAGCATCGAATAATGGCTAGCAATTTCTTGTCATAGATGTGATAATTGATTTCAGCGAGAATCATGCTTTTACTGTAGAAGATCATCGAATGAAGAACTTTCTCGTCATCGTACTGAGATAGTATTTCACCTTTTACATAGTTTGAAGCATCGATCTTTAGAATAGCTTGTCGTTTGAGATTGAAGTGACGAAGTACTGAGGTTGAGCTGACTTGTTTCTTTAGATTGTCAAAGACTTGAACACAGATCTCGTTTCAAACAAAAGACGTGTTCTTTCTTGTCAGCTGAGTGAACGGTTTGACTAGCTTCGAGAAGTTCTTAATGAAACGACGATAGAAGTTAACAAATTTCACGAAGCTCTGAATTTCTTTTAGATTGATCGAAGTGATTCAGCTGACTATGACTGTCACTTTGCTGAAATTCATACGAAGGTCTAGTTCTGATACGATGACTTCTAGAAAGACAGTCTCTTCTACATCGAATTCGCACTTTCGAATATTCATCTGCAGTTCAGCTTCGCGTAGTCGACTCAATACTAGTTTGACGTGATTTCTATGTTTCTTTCTCGTTTTGCTATAGATGAGAATGTCATCTAGATAGGCTTGGCAAAAGTCGTTCAGAAAGTCTCATAGAACATCATTCATATATTGCTGAAAGAAGGTCGGTTCGTTAGTCAGTTCGAATGATAGCACCTTGTATTTATATGCTTCTAAAGCAGTGATAAAAGTGGTGTAATTCTCGCTATCGGGGTGCATTCGAAGTTTGTTGAACGCTGATATGATGTTCAATCTAGTCAGATGCTTGCAACCCACTATTTTACCAATGATCTCGTCTATCAGCGGTAGAGAATACCTATTTCTTTTGGAAATGGCATTTAGCTTTCGATAGTTCATGCAGAACCGAAGATCTTCATTTGCTTTGAGGGCGAATAGAACGGGGGAGAAATAGAAGGTCTGGCTAGAAGTGATGAATTTCTTCGACAGGTTCTCGTTTAAGTACTTCTTTACTTTCAGAAGTTTGGCAGGAAACATTCGATAGGCTCGGCAGCGAGGGGACGTTGAATCACTGGTGAGCTCGATTTTATGGTCGTAGAAGCGATGAGGGGGTAGCTTATTCGATTGAGCTCGATCAAAAACATCTAGAAACTCATGATATTTCGATGGCAGCTTTGCTTTAATATCTTTCAAATTCTGAGCCGTTTCATCGGTTGAAGAGACGTTTAGAGCGTTCAAATCGTTCTGAGTATTGTACGCGATTTCCCTATTGATGTTCGTCATGAATAGAGCAAAGACTTCGATCTTGTTCTTCTTTGAACGGTTCAACAGCGTTTTGAACGAAGCTGCGCCTATGCTTCGAATCGAGAATGACTCTTCCCGAACGGGTTGTTTGAGCATCATAGAGGCCTTAGTCTGAGTGGTTGAAGAAGGCGAAGTTGACTGCGGTCAACTTGGGTGCTTTGAATTGGGGAGGACCGGAAAAACCGAAATAGGAGTATTCAATTGGTTCGGAAAAACAATGACGTCGTTTCGCATATTCAATAATATTCCGTTTTTGTTCATTCAGAGCTTACTCAATATGACTTCATGATGATCGATATCAGCTATCAGCATTGATACAGTCAATTTCTTATGACTTTCGATGATGAGGTTGGGTAGGATTTTATGAGTGATGATCTTCTTAGATATCTTTCCATCATAACCTCTTATTAGCTTCTCTTTTGCCAGTGATATAGATTGAATTCCCAGTTTCTCGCATACTTTATCGACTAGGTTAGAATGTATGATCGTGTAGGCGGCTGAACCACTGTCTATTAGGGAACGAAGGCTGAAAGATCGGTTCTGAGAGGTGAGGTGAGCGTCAATTAGAAACGACTTTCCAAAGTAATTTTCTTTCGGTAGAATTTCGTCTAGTTTGCACAAAGATATAACCTCTACCCCTTCGATGACTTTTGAAGAGGTGGCTAGTTTTTTGAATCGGAATTCGAATCGAAATCGAAGCGATCATATTCATTGTTCACTGCATTGATTCTAGTAGGCCGGTCGAGACACTCTTTAGAGCTATGGCCTGATTTATGACATATGAAACAGCTTTCGACTAGAATGTCTGCTTCTTTGACGCTAGTTAAAACCGCGTCGCGCGGCTTTAGCTGGTCAGACTTCGAGTGATCGACTGGCTGAGTGACAACAGTCGCTCTATGAAAGGTAGTCTTAGAAAGATCATCGATGCGTTTGATCTTGTTCTTGATCTCTCGAATGGCTCGCTGATCATTATTCAAATGAATCAGGTAGGAACGAATTTCTTTTAGGGAATCAGGTTGAACTAGTTGACCTACTCAAACGAATCGAAGACGAGAGTGTATTTTATCTTTCAGATCAGCGATCAGTTGCTTCTCGTGATAGTCTAGATAGGAAGATAGACGTTGAAACTGAGTATAGAATTCACTGAATTTCTTGAATCCTTGAACCAAGTTGTAGTATTTTCTACGAAAGTTGACTTCCTTATTCGAATCATTGAACAACTGAGCTAGCTCTTTCAAAAGGTCGTCGACGATCTTATAGAGATTGGCACAGCCACGTTCGCGTCTAGCTTGGGTGACCTCAGCTGCGTCATCGAATAATCTAGAATGTATATAGCTCAATTTGACTCGTTCATTAGGAAAGAGGTCGACGTTGATCTCTAGTTTATTCTGAATTTTTCCGTACCAGTTCTCCCAAGTAGGGTTCTTTTCATCAGTAAACAGCGAAGGATCAGGTATTTTTTGAGACCTAGAACGCTCAGAGTAGGTGAAACCAGAAGAAGTGTTTTCTTTAGCTTGAAGCCTAGCCTTCAACTCTTTGATTTCGTCTTCTTGTTGTTTACCTAACTCGTAGAGTCGGTCTGTTTCTTCATCAAGGGCTAGGCTTCGAGCCTTCCAGGTTTCGTAGGACACGGGGGGTATTACCGTTTCAGCGAATGATTCGTCATCTTCATGAATGAATGATGCAGCACTTGGTGATTCCGTTCGTGGTTTCGATGAACCAGCATCAGGAGTTTGAGAGAAACGATTTCGGAATTCTTCGGAACGCTCTTCAGTGGGCGGACGGCTAGACATGATGAGGTTTGTTTTGAAAGAGGGTCGAACGGATGACGGTGCTCGACGATTGAAGAAGAAAGGCGTATAGAATGATGTTTAATCTTCAACAAAGAAGATGAGGTTTGTTTGTTGATTGGTTTGGTTGATTCTCTAGCAAACAACGAAGATTCTTTATCGTTGAATCTATCGATCGGTTTGATTCTTGAGCAATTCACGAAGATTCTTTATCGTGATTCTCGTAATCGGGTGAACTTTGCGTACTTAATGAGCGGTAAGTAGTCTAGCAATCCAAACAGCCTCGCCGTTGATTCTATTCAACCCTCTAGTGTTGTTCTATCTTTCGATTATCGTCGATCACCAGGTAAACGAATTTCTTTAGACTCGTTCTGCCTAGACGAGTATGTTAAATGGGTAATGAGACCAGTATCGTGTGGTTAACGAATTCTTAATATAATGTCAGAATCGTGCCTAGGTGAGTCAATCAGCGAAAGTCAGGGTTGAATAGTGCTTGATCTTTAGAGGTAGCTATAACTGAATATTAAGAATACAGAAGAAGGTGAGTACAAGAGCTTCTATTTAAGTAATATTCAGAGGCTGCGCTAAGCTCGAAGGGGATGTGTTTGTGACACGGGTAGAATGTGATGTAGGAAGAAAGATGATGTTGAACAAAGAGATGTTGGTGAAAGGAAATAGGGGCTGGGCCAGATCTGAGCTAGAGGCACTGGCTAGCCCTATTCAGCCTTGGTACGCTCGTAACACACGCTGATATACTGAGAGAACTTGAGTTCACCTTCTTTACTTAACGTCAAGTCATTCATCTATTCACGTGGAAAATCGAGAGCTCAAGAGAACGATCAGAACGCATTCTCTTTCATCAATCAGAGTCAAACATCGAACGATTGCGATCGCACGTCTATACTAACAATTCATTCAACGTCTACGTGACACAAGTCAAATCAAGAGAAGAAAAGAGTTACTCAGTACAATCACACTCTATCTTCTCATCGTGTGCATCTCTCTTTCATCACATATTTCTCTGCTCAATGAATGACAATCATTGAGTAAGAGAACACAGCTCTACGTACGTTACAATCATGAGCATCACGAGTGCAAAGAAAACGTCTTTCGTCTTCGAATCAAGAATCGAATCGAAACATCGTTGTATAGAATATCGTCAATGAAGAGCAGAGCAAAGATGATGCGTCATAATCAAACAGCACAAACACTCTCATCAAGAGTTTACTCGAGCATCACGTGTTGAATAGAAGCTATAGATTCATTACTTGGTAACACAGTGTCAATCTCATTGTTTCGACTGCGCAAAGCAGTCGTATAGACGACGAGTGATTTTCTCTCTCAGAGAGTTTTGTTCACTCGATATAAATAGCATAGAGTTTCTCATGAGTCGAGTCTAAATCGATGTCACAAGAATGTATGAATTACAATTACAATTACAATTACAATCACGAATTCAACTTCAAAAAGTCATTTAGCTCAGTCATCTTGCATGTAGTTGACATAGACTCGAAGATAATGCTTTATGACAGCATTGAATCTTTCAATTTGATCATTGATCTCAAAATAATATGTTGTGAATAACTTGACATTTATCTTCAACATTTTACATATGTGCTTTCAGACATCGAAGATGAATTGTGTATCTCGATCAGACATGAAGAACTTGAGTAAATCGTGATGTTTTCAAACATGAGCATAGAAACTGTTGATAACTTCTTCAACTTTCATAGAAATGATGAAAACTAAATGTCTCATTTTGCTAAAACAATCAATGAAGACTAGCATATATTTATATGTAATATTCATGAAGATACTGAGCGATAAAGAATCTACATAGTTCATGAAAACATCACGTCAGCGATGTTCAAGAATTGAAAGAAAATGCAATCATTCTTGAGTTCATTATTTAGAGAGCTTAAAACATGTACATACGTGAAAGACTTATATGAAGCACTGAACATACTTATATATGTTGAGTCATCAATAAACTTGACTGATCAGTTTATAACTCTTGACTCTTTCTGAATGATCATCAATGACATTGTCATGAGCGAGCTGAATAATACAAAGACGTAGTTTATCAAAGTTGAATACATATCTTCTCTCTTAAAAGTACAGATGATTCTCATGTTCTTCACACTCAATTAGAGAAATCTTGTTATGATGACGTGCTTCACTGCAAAACACTTCAATTATCTGAGCTGCAAATGTGTCATTGACTTTGACTTGTTCTCACAGTGTCTGAATGAAAGTATCAGCAAAATCTTCATCAAGATTCAAGATGTCTTGATCTAGCTGAGATTCTAGATGAGATTCAACGTTTTCAACATTGAATTCTTCGACCTTTAGATTCATGAAAGCTAAAGTCAGCGAAAGAATTGAAAAAACTGAAGACAGATGTAACTGAATTGAATTTAAGACGATGATTTGTGATTGAAGCATTATGACTTTGATATCAAGAGCATCAAAGACGAGATTCTTAACAATCTTGAAATCTAAAACATGAGTTTTCAGAATTGTCTAATGTTGATATTGATGTTGAGAATCGAATGTATTTTTCTTCTTAGAAAGATCTTTTGAGCAACATGTCAAAGCATTCAATTTATCATCAATCTTGTCGAGATGATATGTGATGTGATAGTTGAATCTAGACAGAAACTCACTTTAATGAGCTTGATGATGACTCAACTGCTTAGTTGACATGAAATACTTAAGATTTTTGTGATCTATGATCATCTTGACAGAACAGATAAAGTTTTCAAACTCTGAATGTCATTTTTTGAATGCACAAACAATGATCATGAGTTCTTTATCGTAGATCTTGTAGTTACATTCAACTGAGTTATGCTTCTTGAAAAAGTAAGCGACTGAATGAAGAACTTCGTTCTCATCATATTGAAAGAGAATGTTTTTGAACACATAGTTTGAAGCATTGATTTCTATCACAATCTTGTGATCTGAATTGTAATGACATAAAATAACATCAAAAGTGAATGCTTTCTTAAGAATGTTGAATGTCTTTTGACATTTCTAAAATCAGACAAAGAGTTCGATCTTTCTGATGAGATGAGTGAGCGAGTTAGTTATTCTGCTATAGTCGTAGATAAATTTTCTATAGAAGTTCATGAAATCTAGAAAACTTTGAATGTCTTTAACGTTGATTAACGTAAGTCAGTTGACAATGATGTTTATCTTGAATGAGTTCATCTTGATTTCTTCAATGATGATTATTAATTCTAGATACAAGACTTGAGTGACATGAAACTTGCATTTGATTATATTTGTCTGAAGATCTGCTTCTTACAGCTTTTGCAGAATGAGTTTGACATGAATCTTATGCTTGAGTTCATTGTTTGAATAAATCAAGATATCATTCAAATAAGCGATATAAAACTTATTTAAATGCTTATGAAGAGTATTGTTGATATACTTCTGAAACAAGATGAGTTCATTGCATAAATCAAAGAGCATGACTAGATACTTGAATAATTCAAATCGAGTGCAAAAGATGATGAAAGCTTCGTCTTCTTCTTTGATTCAAAGACGATTAAATGCAAAGATGATATCAAGCTTGATAAAGATTTTGACTCAACTTAAATGATTCAGCGTTTCTGAGATCAGAGACAAAGAATATCGATTTTTAATGATGATAGCGTTCAAATCTTGATAGTTCATGCAGAAGCAAAGTTCTTTTTCGAGTTTCTTGATGAAGAGAACAAAGATGATCATCTGAAAGCAATTGATTTGAATGAACTCTTTGCTCAGATTCTCATCTAGATAACATCAAAGTTCTAGAATTTCATCACAACTTATGTCATACAAAGCAAAGACTGAGAATTGAGCATCTTCTTTAAAATGTATGACATGATCGTGAACTCAATGCAAAGACAAGATATCAATGTTCTTCTTGAAGAAGATGTCTAGAAACTTGAAGTATCTGAGTGAAAGAATTGTGACTGAGTCGACGTTTTTGCTTTATCAATAAATCTCAAGATCTTCTTGAGTCATGAATGTAGTCAAATGAATTTTCTTTTTCATTTAATGAAGACTTCAACTGTAATCTTTAACATAGATGCTATTCTTGAAGCGAGATGAAGACTGAGCTGACAAATTTGCATCACACAACTTTGACTTATTAGACGAGACTGAATCAAGATTCAGAAAGTCATCAATTTTCTTTAAAGTAATGCTAAATACTTCAATGTCTTTGTCGCGAGTAGCTTGATCAAAGCATTGAGCTCTCAACTCGACTATGTCAAGTTGTGTAGAAGATTAATTGCATTAATTTGCTTGAAAGACATTAGAAGTTCTAGAAGAGAAAGAATTGCAACACTTGATTTTAAAGAAGTATTCTTTTTGAATGACTTGAAGAATACAACTAGAGACTTCTTGTTCTAGATGATGAATGAGACTGAATGAGATTTGTTTCTTGTGAATAGACGAGAAACTGAGTTGCTTCTTCTGAGTGAATTGAGAGCTAGATTGCTTTTTGTAAGTGAGCTGAGTACTGAATGATTCTTTTTGAACAATTCGTGAACTGAATTGCTCTTTAAGAGCGAACTGAGAACTGAATTGCTTCTTAAGAGTAAATTGAGAACTGAATGATTCTTCTTGAACAATTCGTGAACTGAATTACTTTCTAAGAGCGAACTGAAGATTGAATTGCTTCTTACGAGCGAACTGAGTTGAAGCTACTTCTTTAGCTTCGAACAAGATATTTTCTTCTGATTGATTGAGATCATAGATCTTGATGAAGAATTGACAACAATGACTAAGACAGAAGAGCGAGAACAAGATGAAAGTATTGTGTTCAAAATTGATGTACACGAAGTGATGATGAAGTCATGAAAGACTCATAATGATGAAATACTGATTTAATTCAGTGACATAAAAGAATAGTTTTTCAACATGTTCATCGAGAATCATTGTGAACTCAATGACATGAGTAATGTCATCGATTAAAGCGACTTGATCATCAAACTCTTGAAGTCTGCAAGAATGAATTAACAGATGCAAGAAAAGACGATGTTGTTGCGCAAATGATTTATTCATAAAGACATAAGCAGAGACATCACTGTTAATCAGAACGAGAACAGAAACTTTAGATTAAGCTTGATGAAAAATACAGAATACTATCATGTGACTATCTTTGAATGTTGAATTGAATTCAAAGAGTTTCAAGACAGATTTAGCGAAAAACTTTCTATATGATTGAAGTGAAGACAAAAAGATTGATGTTAGTAAACAAGATGATATGTATACAGATTTCTGAACGCAACTTAGCTCAGAAACTAAACTTTTCTTAAATACAACGAAACTTCTTCATTTATGTTGATGATGTTGCTGTTGTCAACGTCTATGATACGCAAAGTGAAGAGCTTTTTATTTGAGCATTCTTTAGTGATTTTGCTCAAATGTTGCAACTTGCAGTAGTAGCACAGCTTTCACTTATTGCAGATTTTCTTGATCTTAAAAACGATTAAAGTCTTATCTTGAATGATGACAATGACGAAGCTTAAATTCATTAACTCATTGATGAACGAAAGAGAAAAAGATGAGAATACTGTTGAAACAACAGTCACAGAGATGATAATTCTAGAACTTAAAGAGTTACTAGTTGATGCAAAGATGCTCTTGACTTTGATGAGTGAGATAAAGAAGAAAACGATGAAGTGAGATTGATGATGCTTAAGCTGTTAAAACTTTTCGTCGATTTTGAAGAATGCTTGAACTCATTGATGAAAGATGAATGATCAAGTCTCATTGAGATTTTGTCAGAAGAAGATAACAACTTGAGTGATATAATTGACATTGCGTTTCATGCAGTCAATCAACAAAAAGTCTTTCATCAAGAAACATTCTTTCTTCTGATAAAAGAGATTGTAGTAGTTGACAAAGCTATCTGTGTCTTGCTTCAGAGTTTCACGAAAATATAATTAAACATCTTTCAACTTGAAAGAGTTGTCACAGCAATGATGCAATTTGTATCATCAATTTGCAAAGATGAGAATGATACAAAAATCATTGACTCAATATTAACTCATTAGATTATAAATCTTCTTATCTATGATGAGTCATGACTCAACATAGATGATCTTGACTTGATGAAAGAAATAATGATTGTCGTTTATGTTCATGCGCTGTATCAAACTCTGCTCTCAAACATTCAAATGATTTTTGTCTCTCTCATATTCAGATATGTCAAAAAGCTTTTTGAATTTAATGAAGATTGAAGCAGTGACAGAGTTTGCAGAAACTTGAACGATGAAAAAAAATTAATTGTGCAGAGTTTGTATGATGATCTGAGCTATCATCACGAGAGATTGAGAATTCAATTCTTGATAGACTGAAGAACTAGAAGTGATGAACAAGAATAAAGTGATGATGTCATGTTGTTGAACTTGATTTTGAAGCTCACGCATTGCGTGAAAGACTTCAACTGAGTTTTCGATCATACTTTGAGCAAACTGTTCAACAGTACGCTCGTCATTGATTAAAAAACGATGAGATTGCTTCATTTGAGCAAGAAGATAACTAGACGAGATTTCAATGTATAAAAACGTTGCAAGAAGTGTAAATCTTTTGTAATGTCAAAGATTAGATTAAACTAAAGATTTTATCAATATAAAGAATTGATTATTATATTACTTGAACTAGATACAGAACAATACATCAAATAATGTATAAGACGAAAGACAAGAAACGAAAGAAAAGAATGAGAACTCAACTTTTATATACATGAATTGAGTAATGTCAGAACTGAGCAGCAGTTCTATGACTTAAGATTGCAAAGACATGAAACAGATTTTGATGTGACTAAATTAAGATGATGATGACTAGATTAGTGACTTAATTCAATGAATCAAGACTTTCTAAGATATTGATGATATTAAATCAAGTTGACAATATATTTTATGCTTTGAGCTGAAATGATGATCTGACATCATGACATAGAAAAATTGTCTATAACACTTAATGCAATCTAAATGTTCTAAACGTGTTCTTTACTGATGAAACAGCTCAAAATCTAAAAGACATTAAAGTTAAGCTTTCATCAGAATATCAAGAGTTTCTAGACGTCTTCGATTGAGCTTAAGCAGACAAGCTATCTTCTCATCGCTTTTATGATCATAAAATAAAGCTTACTAGTGATGCTGCGTTCTTTTGATGTTGAGCATATTGAATGTCTTTCTACAAGCTTCAGAAAGTAAAGAAATATTTGAATGAGAATCTTTTCAAAGAATTTATAATCTTTAGCAAAGTCTCGTATTTCTCACTTGTTCTGTTCGCTCTAAAAGCAAATGAAGATCTACGATTCTGTATTGACTATCAAAAGCTCAATGCTATTACGAAAAGAAATCGTTATTCTTTATCACTCATAGATGAAATGATTGACAAAATAATTGATTGCAAGCATCTGACTTGATTGAATATCATTTCGACTTTCAACAAACTATGAATGCATCTCGATAGTGAGAACTATACGACTTTCATTATTGCATTAAAAATGTACAAATCAAAAGTGTTATTCTTTGATTTTATCAATGATTCTGTCTCGTTTCAACAGTATATGAATGATGTTCTATGAGATTTTCTAAATGACTTTTGTTAAGTCTATCTAGATGACATTCTTATCTATAGCAAAACTCAACAAGAACATAAACAACATGTCAAGATAATATTAGCTCATCTACAAGAAGCTGATCTACAAGTAAACATTCAAAAGTGCAAATTCGATGTAGAAGAAATGATCTTCTTAAAAGTCATAGTGTCAGAACAAAGTCTTTATATGAACTTTATCAAAGTGAAAGTCATAGTCAACTGAGTCACGTCGATCAATCTAAAAGAAGTACAAAGCTTCGTGAGATTTGTTAACTTCTATCGTTGTTTCATTAAGAACTTCTCGAAGCTAGTCAAATCATTCACTCAGCTGACGAGAAAAGACACGTCTTTTGTTTGAAATAAAGTCTGTGTTCAAGCTTTTGATGATTTAAAGAAACAAGTCAGCTTGATCTCAGTTCTACAACATTTCAATTCAAAATGACAAACTATTCTGAAAATTAATGCATTTGACTACGTCAAAGATGAAATACTATCACAGTACAATGATGAGAATGTTTTTCACTCAGTAGCATTCTACAGCAAGAGCATGATTCTCGCTGAATGCAATTATCACATTTATGACAAGAAATTGCTAGTCATTATTCAATGCTTTGAACACTGAAGACTTGAGCTAGAATGCACAGAGCTGCTCATTCAGATGTTCATCAATCATCAGACTTTGAAGATTTTCATGAAAAACAAACAGTTAACTCGACGTCAAGTCAATTATCTAGACATTCTATTCAAGTTTAACTTTCAGATCATTTTTCAATCAGGCAAAATGAACACTAAAGTCAATGCTTTAATCAGAATGTTTCTGATTAACGTCTCTGAATCAACTCAGCATACTGAAGATCACTATCAGATCATTCTGACACTCAATAAAGTAGATATTCTAGCTGTTGAATCTGAAGTTGATCTTTATCAGCGAGTAAAAGATGTCAACAAGACAAATGAGCTTTGCAATGAGTATAAACAAGCTATAAGCGAAAAGAAGCTCAAGCTACATAGCACTGAATTGAGACACTGCAAGATCATTGACGACGTTCTGTTCAGAAAAGATCTACTGTGAGTTTCTGAGAATATGCATACGAAATTGCTAAAGAAAATTCATAATCAGTCTTTCATCTCTCACTTTAACAATCGAAGAACTACTGATCTAGTTCAACGTTTCTATTATTGATCAAATCATTGAGCAACAATTAAACGTTACATTCGAAACTGTAATGTCTGTCAACGAAGCAAAGCATTTAGAGATAGCATCAATGAACTTCTTCATTCTCTTTCAATTTCACAGAAACGCTGAAAAGATATAGTTATGAACTTCATCACTGAGCTATTTCTATCAGAAGATTATAACGTCATTTGCACAATCATATGTTAACTCATCAAGAAACGTCACTATGTTTTCTGTCATTGAGAAGACAAAAGCATCTCAGTCGAAGAAACGGTTTGAATTATGCTATGAAACGTTTATCGACTTCATGATCTATTCAGTTTTTTTGTTTTGAACAGAGATTTTCAGTTCATATCAACAATGTGACAAAGTCTTTGCAAGCAACTAAGAATCACAACTAATTTATCAACAGTTTATCATTCTGATATCGATGATTAATCAGAGCGAGTCAATCAAGACGTTGAACGCAAACTTAGAATCTACTGTAATTACATGCAGAACAACTGAGCAAAATGACTTTCAATGATGAAATTCAGCGAAAATTTCAATATCTTCTCGATCATCTTAATGATCTCATTCTACTTCAATAAAGAGTTTCACTCTTGAATGAGTTTCGATTCAGATACAACTGACTACGAGACAATTTGCGAACGTCTTAAAGCTAGAAAAGTTGATGATATTATCATTCAAATGAAAGAGCTTCTTATTTTTGATCGTCAGCAATTGAAAAAGACGAAGCAGATCATTGAAGCTCAGGTCAATAAACATAGATGAGACATCAACTATGAAGTAAATGACTGAGTTTGATTATCTTTCAGAAAGTCAAAACAATGAGATCATGCAAAGATTTGAAAGACAAACAACTAGAACTCTATCAAATCATGATCAAAGTTGAAATCTTCTATCATCTTCGTCTATCAATAAGCATGAATCAGCTGCATTCAATGTTCAGCTCAAAGCTATTGTGTTCTTATTTCAATGATCTCTTATCAGAACAGCATTCAAAATCTCTCAGATTGCTCACTATTAAAGACGATGATCATTGAAAGATAGATGATATTTTGAACTCTAGACGCTATTGAGATCGAATACAATACAAGGTCAAATGAACAGAACTAAATCGAGATGACGAATGATACTATGTCAATAAAGAAGAATTCAAGAGCTTGAAAGAAGTTCTAGTTGAATTTCATAAGCTCTATTCAGACAAGTCACACTAAATTGAAAAACAGTGAAAATTTGCGTTTCATTTTGTTCTATTCATGCAAACATGAATTTTCGAAGAGAGAAGTAATGTTACGAATGTGTCAGAATTGATTAGAACTAGTCAATGATTTAGTCGAGATCTGATCTAGATCTGACTCAGATTTGACTCAGATACAACTCAGCATCTTTTTTCTTTTCTAGCATCTTCTAATCAGCTTCTATTGTCTTCTATGACAAACACACTTCTTTGTGTTATGAATGATCAACAGATTTCTATGACAAACACATTTCTTTGTGTCACAAACATCTTTCAAATCAACATCTTTCTTGTGTTTCAACACGTTTTCTTTGAGACCAACGTCAATCTGAGTAACTACTATATAAAGCGTATTCTTCTTGTCTTTTATATCTTCTTTCTTCTGTATTCTTAAAGTCTTAGTTATAACTATCTCTATAAATCAAACATTCTAGTCACGCATGCACTCTGATTAGTTTCTAAACATGATCTCAACAGTTCTTGCTATAGAAGACAATTGAATGTAGTACTTCTTCGTCATCATATTGAGAGAGAACTTCATCATTGACGTAGTCAAATGAGTTGATTTCAAGAATAGTCTTATGAGTTTGATCAAAGTGACGTAGTATAGAAGTCTCGATCATACGTCTCTTCATATGATCGAAGACGATCTGACAGACTTCATTTCATTCAAATATGATTTTCTTTTGAGTGAGTTGAATTATTGAACGAACAATCTTCGAAAAGTTCTTGATGAAGCGTCGATAGAAATTGCAGAAGTCAATGAAGAACTGCATCTGAGTGAGATTATTGAGTGTAGATCAATCAATGACTGCTTGCATCTTTTGCGAATTCATCTTCAATTCTTCTATTGATATCAAGAGTTCTAGAAAGATAGTTTTCTGAACATGAAACTTGCACTTGTTGATGTTTATCTGTAAATCAGCTTCTCGTAGTCTATCTAAGATCAATCATACATGTCGCTTGTGTTTCTTCAAGATCTTGCTGTAGATGATAATGTCATTTAGATAGATCTGACAAAACTGATGTAAATACTCAAACAATACATCGTTTATATAGTGTTGATAAAATGTTGATTCGTTGATTAATTCAAAGAGCATTACATGATATTTGTATGAATCAAAGAAGATAATAAAAATAGTCAAATCTTCGCTATCTGAATGCATATGTAGTTTATTGAACACAACAATGATGTTCAATTAAGTCAGATACTTGCTTTCTTGTATATGAGCGAGAATCTCGTCTATCAATGACAAAAAGTAGCAATCTCGTTTGATCAAAGCATTAAGCTTTCTGTAATTGACGCAGAAACGCAGACTATCGTCTTTCTTTTCAATGAACAAGATGAGCGAGACGTATGATACAGAGCTGAAGAAAATGAACTCTTTGTTTAAATGATCAATCAAATACTTCTTTATCTTTTGAAGCTTGTGATTGAACATCTGATATAGTCTGCTTCAAAAGAACATTTCTTCATTGATCAACTCAATTTTGTGATTATAGAAACAATGCAATGACAGCTGATTGATCATTGCTCGATCGAAAACGTTTAAATAGTCGTGATATTCAGAGAAAAGCTTGATCTTGACTTGCTTGAGAGCTTCAGTGTGAGAAAGCTCATGCAGATTCACTTCTTCAGACTTGTTTTCAGCTGTAGTTATGAGTCGATCGATTTTCAAGACAATAACAGCAAAGATCTTGATGTCTGATCATTTGACTAACATTTTATATGTCGCTGTCTCTATCATTACTATGTTCATTGAACTGAAAGAGAATGATTTCAGACTGAACGTTGATTTAGAATTGATGCTAGTCAAAGTCACGTCATGCTGTTTTAACTGTTTGATGAACTTCTTGTTTTGACTGAATTGAGATGTAACGAAAGTGAAAGATCTCTTCAGTATATGAGTAGAAGTCAAGCTTTTTCATTTCGTGATTGATTTATTGCTTAAGAGTAAAGCAATTGATTTCTGACTAGTAGGGTTAAAATTCGAAAATCGAAGAGAATTGATTTGCATATCAATTACTAGGTCAATTTTGTTTATTCATGTTTTTTCAAGAATCATTTGATGTTGATTTAATCAAGTGATCAACATAGAAGCTGTGTCAATCGTATGATCTTAAACAGTCAGATTCAAATAAATGACATGAGCAATGAGTTTCTTAGCATAATGATCGTTGAATTCTCGAATTGACTTCGCTTTGATCAAAGTCAGAGACTCGATTTGCAACTGATCACAAACAATCTGCGCAGTCACTTCATTAATGAATGAATAGTCAGCAGCTTCAATGTCAATCAATGACTTCAATGAGTAACTAATTTTATTGCTAGAAAGTACACATTCAGTAGTCAAAGATTCAGAAGCAAAAGAGTCATCTGACATGCTTGTCGTTGAAGAAATTAACACATCTTTCATCACGTCTTTGATGAAAGTCTCTAGTTTTTTGCCTCGCTATTCTTGAAAGACATTTTCTCATTTTCTTTATTCTTCAAAATGATGATTTCATGTAGGCGAGAAGTGAAAGCTTAAGAAGCAGAGATGTTAATCTTGTTCTGAGAGCAATTCTTGAACAAATGTTTCAAAGTCTTGCAGATGTAGCAGATGATAGACGATTTCGCTCGATCAGACTCAAAGATAGAAAAGATGATAAACTTAACATAATCAATTATCAAAGTCATTACTGCTGACAAGAAAGTAGTAACGTGTTTGTCAGATACGACAGTGACTTTGATGATGACAATGCAACGTTCGCTGCGAAGCTGATAATTGACTCGTTGTTTACTATTCACATCTTGAAGAAAGATTCTTAAGTGAGTGAGCGAAGTAAAGTTCTTTGAACAGACTGATAAAGCGTTTTGCAAGCGATTATTGATTTTATTCTGAAGATTGTTCATCAAAGTGCAATCATCGTATTTGAGATAGCTGAATAGCTTCATAAAGTTGAAGTAGAAGACATTGAAAGACTTGTCTGCTTGTTTCAGAACGTTGTACTTGCGATGACACTTTCGATTCTTATTCAGTTCATCATATATTTCTTTCAGATGCTCAAATAGCTCGTTGATCGAGATGTATGAATGCAAAGCATCATGTTGACATCAAGCAAAGATGTGCTCAGCAGCATCATCTTCTAGTCTAGATATCACATAAACAATACAGATATTCTTATTATTGAAGTGATCAACATTTGTCTGAAGCTTGTCGTCTATCTTGATTCTTCAGCTGTTTCATGTCGATTCATCTTCATCAGTGAATATAAATGAATTCAAAAACTTGAAGAACTTGTGATGATTGTTGTTGAATAAAGTGAATGATTCTCGTTGAGTATAGTTCTCGATAGAAGCTCAAGACTTCATAGATTGTTGAGATTGAGACTGATTCGCTGAACGTTGTCTCTTTTTAAGACTCAATACTTTCTCTCATAGTTTAATGATAGTCTTTTCTTAAGTATTTATTGTCGTTTGATTAATCTTTAGCTTATCAAGTCTCTTGATGTGATCAACTTGTAGATTGATTCATTGCTCGTTGAGTTTCAAAGTCATGTCTTGTTGACTTCTTAACTCATTTAACATCTTGATAATCTCGTTCGAGTGATCAATAGCTCACTGACGAAGTTGTTCTTCGATCTTGATGTTTCATGAGGTCGCGACATTCTGAGATTCAACTGAGACATTGAAAGAAAGAAGAGACACTCATTTACTAGCAATGCTTCTAAGCAGATGAGCTGTTCGTGACTTGACTGATTCAGAGTCGCGTGTTATTGTGAGAAAGATAAAGATAGATAGATAGATTTAATTATGATAAGATTAAGTGATTGATTTGATAAATTTGAGTAAATTTGAATGTGTGTTTTGATGAAAGTAATTCAAAGAATTTCTTGCGAATTTTCTGAATAGAAGTAAATTATTTCATATCATCTACACGTTGATAGCAAAGTTGATTAGCATTTATCTACTGTTAGAGATCGACATAAAGTGAGTCATATGAATGTCATTTAACTAATAGATAAATGCTAAGAAAGAAAAGTATCTACAGAAAAGAACTCGATTCTTATATGTATGTTTCTCAGCTCTGTGCTAGACTCGATTGAGTTGACGTCTTACACATATGATGCAGAGTCTCAATGACATCATCTCTAGATTAGATTCTCGCTAGACTTGATTAGAATGAAATCAGGCGAAGACTAGACAAAAAATAAACGAAGACTAGAATCGTAACAGTATCAATCTCAAACTCATTCTTCAAAGTGATCTGTGAATTCTCGATCTTATTGATTTAAATTCGCTTAGTTTCTTTATTTCTTTTGAGTTCAAGAAGCTTAAAGAACAAAGAGAACTTCATAAATTTTAAAGATTTTATGAATGAAGATTTTGTAAAGTTGACTATCTGAATGAACTTGAACAATTGTCTTGACGTGAAGAACTTGATGAGATTTATGAGATTGAAGATGAATTTGATAAATTTTTTTGATTTTATTAAATTCATCACGTTGAATCTAGTTTTAAATTCAACTAATGTAAAAAACAATGAACTTCTCTTTCTGATCTTTCATTTCATAGTTCTTATAAGTTCTGTCTTGATTTCTTTCATGTTTTTTTAAATTATTTCATTAAATTTAAAAGAATTATTCTTTTGAACTAAAGTCTTGTCATTTAGAACTAGTTCTTTATTCATAATTCAACTTTCATTCTTAATGATTTTTAAATTTAATTTCTCAGTTTCATGCAATTGATATTATTCAGCAGTGATAACATATCATTATACTTCATTCTTATTTTCTATCTTATACAAAGTTTCTTTATTTTTTCAAAAGATCAGAATATATTTTTTAAAGCTGAAATCTTCAAATTAATATTTACATCTTTGTTTTATCATTAAAAAACTTTGAATGATTCTTTTGATTCATCAATTCAAAAGATATACATTTTTGAAGAAAAATGTTGATTCAATTAAACTTGAATTTAATATATAGCTTTCATTTGCATTGAATAATCTTCATTCAAGAACTGTCTGAGTGAAGAGATTAAATTCATCATTGAACTTTCATGACTTCAGATCTTTGTTCTCATTCTTTTTATTTCTGCTCTTTGAATCTTCTTTCAATTCTTTTTCTGATGATCAGCGATGAAACTCATTTGTATGCAATGCTGATTACGAATCTACTGTTTAGCTACAGTAAAGTTTAAAAATTATCAAAAGTTTGAATGACATTGAGATGCTGTGTGATGATGAAGCGCTGTGTGTTGATTACATGCAGAGTTTTCGCAATCGCGTAAACTTCAATAATCTCAATACGCATGCTACAAGCAATCTGCACGCAGATGAGAAAGTCAAATAGAACGCAGAACTACGAGAAAAATCGCTTATGAAAATCATTCAATTCAGTATCTTGTCATCATAACAACAAGAATTGAGACAGAACATTCTTGCATTTGATCTGTTGAGAGTGATTAGCAGAAAGAACTTGAATCATGAACATTCTTTAAATTTACATGCTAACTATGTATAAATCTTGTTAAGACTGCATGTCTGTTACTACAACATAAACAACTCACAAGACTTGTTAAGTTTGACATGAGCAAACTTGAGAGTCTCATTAATATCGTTTAACAGACGTTCAGATACAGACATTCTATACATGAGTGATACGCTGATGAGAAGACTTTGTTAAAAGAAAAGAAACATAAGCGAGTTAATAAAGAATGATTGAACTACGCTGTTTGATTAGAAGTGTAGCATATGAACATTTTTGCAAAACATGATTAATCTGCATGAGAGAGATCTTTACAGATAACATGAAACAGATGAGTTGCATGTCTTACAAGCGAAGTGAGCGTCTGCAAGACGTGATATACAATGATGATGATTGTTGATCTTGAGAATCTCATCTCTTCACTGAGCTTTGACTCTTAAATGTCTTGATGATAGAATCAATCTCTAGTTGAAGACATCATCTGTATAGTTTAAGAGAACAGTAGCATATGTCAATGTGATTAAAGAAGAAATCGACTGCGATATGCATGCGTATCACAGACGAAACGTTTGCAATTCATGCTTAAGAAGTAAACTGTTGAAATCTGAGCAGTGAGAAATCTCGTTTGTCTTGAACTGTAAATCTGCTGCAAGAAACTACTTCTTGCTAAGAAGAAAATCAGCATAGAGATCGTGTTTTATGTATGTTGCATGCAACGTATGCAACATATTTTCGATAAATCGACTTGAAGTTTTCACATGAAGAGCAATCTTCACAAAAGCAGAACAAATATACTCAGCAGTAGTAAGATTAGAAATTGCATTTGAAGCATCAGTTTAACATCAGCGAGAAAAAGAGAAAGAACTGTCAGACAAAGAATGCAGACTTGAAACATTACAGAATCAGACTCTGCATCATGTTGCAAAGATATTCAAAAGAGTAAGCATCAAGACTCTGAAAGCAGAAATGTACATAAGCTCGCTGCATGTTCATTTGAACATGCTGCAAGACAAGATCATATTACGCAGTTGAGTCAATGATTGTACACAGAAAATCAAACAAGCATGTGAACTGATACACGTTCATTTGATGAATGTCAATTACATCATTTCTCGCTCTTTCATCATCAAGAAAGTGATGCTTCTGAACAACTTAATTCAAGAAGACGCGAAAATACAGTCAAGATGCGAGTGATTAGTTTTCGCTGCGACGATTTCAACTAGTGACAGCATCGCAATAATGCAGTATCACAGAAGTCAGTGAAAGCAATGATGGGAAAAATATAGAAAATGCATTGCAGATGTTCACGTCATCTTGACACAAAGATTGCATTTGTTCAACAAGATGATAAAGATGCAAAACAATCTTCAGAAGATCAAAAGCACTCTTGTCATTCACATCAGAATCAAACGCATAGATCTGAATGCTTATCTGCACTTCAGAAACGTTTCAGACGCAAATAACATATGATGCGACTGCAGCTGAAATCATCAGATGACGAAACATGTACTCATGCATTGCTTGAACTGATTGCATCTGCGATCAAGAATGTTACAAAACGTTAACTTCTTGAACTATTGAATAATCGTTGCTATCATGAAGAGTCTTAAAGCAGCTGCAAGAATGATGATGAAAACAAAGCTTCTGAAGTAATTTAAAGTGACTGAGTTACTCATTTTCTAACGTGCGATCAACGTGAACTAATTTGATACATAGTCTTATAATGATAGTTTCAACTGCGTGAAGCAGTCATATAAACAGCGAGTGATTTTCTATCTCAAAGAGTTTTGTTCACTCAATATAAATAGCATAAAGTCTTTCATGAGTTGACTTAATTGATGTCACAAGAATGTATGAATTTATTATTATTATTATTCTTTTTCTGATTCTTCTTTCAGTTTCTTTTCATTCTCACTTTTTAATTTCTTTGAATCATTATTTTCAACAATTTTCTTAATTTCTTCACTTTGAATTTTTATTATCAAGATATTTTGCAATTAATCTTAATGAATTATTTTCTTAAAAACTCTATTTTTTGCTTTTATTTTCTTTAATAGTTTGATTTCTTCTTACTTCTTCATCTTTTGAAATCATTCTTTAATCTTGTTTGAGATTTCTTCTGTATTATGATCTGAATCAAACACTAAATTTTTCTGAACTTTCTTAATTATGACAATATCATTCTGAATCAAAACTGCAACAAATAAATCTGAGATTAAGTTGTTTCACAAAGAATTGAATTCAGACATGTTGATTTGATCTTTAAGATATAATATGTATCTTAAGCTTTGATGAATTTCTGAAATGATTTTCAAGAAGTACTTAATCTGAGTCTCTTAAAGTTCATTTGTCAAGCTCTTTAACAAAATTGACTAAATATCAATACATGATGCTGAGTATGTTTTTGTAGCTGTAGAATAACGAAAATGTGATTGTTTAACAAAAGAAAGATTGAGATAAATGAGATAAATGAAATAAATGAGATTGATGAGATTGTAAATCAAATACATCTCATCTCACTTTAAATGTACTAGCGTTGTAAAATGAAAACAAACAACTGAGATAAACAGAAAGAAATTACTTTGCTTTGTTTAATGTCTTTTAGCTTGACGTTTGATCAATCTAAATTGAGTCTTTCGCTGATTTTCTTTTCTCTTTATTTCTAGACTTTTTAATAAACTGACTGATCAAATAGAATGTATTTGAATCTTTGATCAGATATTCAAAATGAAATACAAATTATTTTAAATCATTATCATGAAATGAATCTTTTATCTTTCTTTTGTTGATTTGTTTAAGAATGTAGAATTTTTCATGAATTTCTTCATGATTCTGAATTCTGAATGAATCTCTTCATTTAGATTGTAGCTTATCAAAGTTCTTCTGATGCAACATGATCAAGTCTTTAAGTTGATGATTTATCAAACTAACGTCTTGATCATACTTATAAATCATATCTTTTCATCGTTTTTGTGATAATGCTTTTACATAGTCATGAAAATTCAATCTAAATTGTATATATTTTTTTATCTTTTGAATATAAAAGACAGATGAACAAAGCTCAGCTACTCAGTTGAAAATGTCTCGTTCAGATAGCGTCAATAAAATAAAGAAAGTAGACGTAATCTTCTGAATTGAATCAATGATAATGTTGATAGAAATCATTTCTAAGTAGTTGATGATTCTGAAATTGATGAACTTAGTGACTTGATTCAGAGTCTGATTTTAATCAACATTTTTGTATGACTTTCTGAGCACATTCTCTAGTAACTTGTTAAATATCTCTATCATGTCAATGCTTCTTGAGAAATCAGAAGAACTATATGATATTGAGATGCTCTTGAAGCTCAAAAAGACTCTGACAATGAGATTGTCAAAATGCTGTTCTCAATCACAATATATGACGTAAAATCTTTGAAATCAGATGAATATCTTTCTTAAAGACTCAACAACATTAAATGCATTGATCAAAAATGTAGCAAAAGATACTATCTTCTTACTGAAGTAACAGATCACATTGAAGATGTATTTATTGTTTGCTTTTGTTTCTGTCAGCAAATCTATAAAGTTCATATTTAGAAGCTGAAATGAAAATAATACTTTCATTGAATTTAGTAATTGCAATCTAGTTGCAGATTCATGATGAGCATATTTCAGACAATCAGCAATATACTTCTCAACGTTTTCAAATTGATTGAATCAATAACACAATTCTTATAGTCTTGTTAATGTATTTGTTTTGACTCAATGATCAGCTTGATCGTGTGCTTTTAATAGTAATAAACATACTTTTGTCTTAAGAACACACGACAGATATTAATCTTTATAATGAATTCAAAGAACTTCGTTTATCACTTGATAGTTCATAAAACTTCTCATCACTTTAGCGAGAGAAACAGAAGTAGAGTCTGTAAGAAATCTGTAGATGTTTTCAAATCATACAAAGTGCTTGTAAGTCTGTTCTCAAAAGATGTTTTCAGACGTAATAGTCATAATATTCAGATCAAAGATGAACATATCATTGATAGTGCTTTGTTCTATGATCTTTTGTTGAAATCGTGTTTAGAATCTAATCACACTGCAGCGAGATAGTGCGTAGCTGAATAGAATGTTTGATCAATAGAGGTAGCTTTAACTAGAAAACTAAGAATACAGAAGAAAGAAGACGATTTCGAGCTGTATCTATAGTAGAGCGAACAAAGAAACGAAGTAGCCGATTTGTCAGAGCTTGAATAGATGAAATGTTTCAGCATATTTCGATTCGAAACATTGTTGTTTCTTGTTCACATATCGAAATCTCTAAAGTCTATTGACTAGGTTCTATTTCATTTCGACACGCTTCGTAACATTACTCTCTTCTCTTTAAAAGTCATGTCTCTATGACTTGTAGTGTAGTTCATAGCACTGACGTAGAGCTCAACGCTCGTCTTTCTATCAATCTTTCTATTGATCTTTCAGACCATCGAAATGCCTATTGTAGCAGGCTCACTATGAGAGGGAAAGAGCAATCATTGTAGCAGGCTCACTATTTGACGTAGAAACACGAGGTAGGCCGATTCACTGATAGGTAGAGCGATGTGAGTAGATAGATCATCGCATTGACAGCGTCTTTGTAACAGGCTCACTAGAAGAGAATTGACTAGCTCATCAAAGAGGTTGATTCTGATCGTGTCATTGAAGCAGACTCACTAGTTGACACAGGAACACGAGATAGGTCAATTCATTGATAGATAGAGCGATGTGAGTAGGTAAATCATCACATTGACAGCGTCTTTGTAGCAGACTCACTAGAAGAAAATCGACTAGCTCATCGAAGAGGTCGACTATTGACTTGTCTTTGTAGCAGACTCACTAAATTGACCTGAATTCGAATCGAGTCGAATTGAATTTGATGACACAGATTATTTTAACTCGACTGATTCACAAGCTTTTTGAGAAGAAAGGGAAAGAAGGTTAGTGATTCTCTAGCAATCAACGATCATATGTTCCCGTTGATTCTATTGATCAAGTGAATCGATGCTACTGAATGAGCGATAGATTCTCTAGCAATTCAACAGCCTTGTCGTTGATTCTATTGACTTTCTGATGTTGTTCTGTCTTTCGAAGTCGTCAATCACCAGGTAAACAAATTTCTTTAGACTCATTTCGTTGTTCATCGAGTGTCTTGAATGAATATTGATACTCGTATCGTAGAGTTAACGAATTCTTAGTTTAATGTTGAGATCGTGCCTAGAATCTAACCACACTGCAGCGAGATAGTGCGTAGCTAAATAGAATGTTTGATCAATAGAGATAGCTCTAACTAGGAAACTAAGAATACAGAAGAAAGAAGACGGTTTCGAGCTGTATCTATAGTAGAGCGAACAAAGAGACGAAGTAGTCGATTTGTCAGAACTCAAATAGATGAAATGTTTCAGCATATTTTGATTCAAAACATCGTTGTTTCTTGTTCACATACCGAAATTTCTAGAGTCTATTGACTAGATTCTATTTCATTTCAACACGCTTCGTAACATCTTTAATCATTCATTTAAAGTAAGCTTTGTTAAAAGTTCTTCAAATTTCTCTTTTTCATCTCATCAGATTCAATATGAGCTCTGTTTCATCAACTTGATAATCATTTTCTGTGTCATGATGTCAGATCATCAACTCAATTTAGAACATAAATAGTTGATATCTTAAATAATCTCGATTCATTGAATCTGTTTCACAGTTCAATGAATCAAGTCATCAATCTAGTCATCATCATCTTAATTTAGTCTCAGCAATTCTGTTTTGATCATCTCAGTCGTGTATGCAAATCTTTGCAATCTTAAGTCATAAAACTATTGTTTAGTCTTGATTCTGCTTAATTCATGTATATAAAAGTTGAGCTTTCATTCTTTTCTTTCACTCTTTGTTTTTCGTCTTGTACATTATCTGATGTATTGTTCTGTATCTAGTTCAAGTAATATAATAATCAATTCTTTATATTGATAGAATTTCTAGTTCAGTCTATTCTCTGACATTACAAAAGATTTACACTTTCTGCAACATTTTCATATGTTGAAATCTCATCTAGTTATTCTTTTGCTCAAATAAAGTCATCTCACAATCTTTTGATTGATGATGAGCATGCTGTTGAACAGTTCACTCAAAGTATGATCGAAAATTCAGTTGAGATCTTTCATGCAATGCAAGAGCTTCAAAATCAAGTTCAACAACATGATGTCATCATTTCATTCTCATTCATTGTTTTCAGTTCTTCAATTTATATAAAGTTGAATTCTCAGTTTCTTGCAATGATATTTTAGATCATTACATAAATCTTGAATAATCAATCTTTTCTTGTTGTTCATTTCTCTGCGAATTCTGTCACTGTCTCAATTTTCATTAGATTCAAAAAGCTTCTCAACATATCTGAATATAAGAGAAACAAAGATTAATTAAATGTCTGAAAGCAGAGTCTGATACAGCGCATGAACATAAATGATGATCACTACTTCTTTCATCGAGTCAAGATTATTTATGTCAAATCATGATTCATCATAGATAAGAAGACTTACAATCTAATGAGTCAATATTAAGTCAATAATCTTTGTATCATTTTCATCTTTGCAGATTGACAACATAAGTTGCATCATTGCTGCAACAATTCTTTCAAGACAGAAAATGCTCATTTATATCTTTGTAAAACTTTGAAGCAAGACATGAATAGCTTTGTTGATTATTACAATCTCTTTTATCAAAAGAAAGAATGTTCTTTGATGAAATATTTCATGTTGATTAACTGTCTGAAGCGCAATGTCAATTATTTCACTTAAGTCATCATCTTTTTCTGACGAAATCTCAATGAAACTCGATCATTCATTTTTCATCAATGAATTCAAGCATTCTCTGACATCAATAAAGAGCTTCAGCAGTTTAAACATCATTAATCTTGCTTCGTCTTTGTCATTGTCTTATTCATCAAAGTCAAGAATGTCTCTGCATCAATTAATAACTCTTTGAGTTCAAGAATCATCATTTCTGTGACTGTTGTTTCAACAGTATCTTCATCTCTTTCTTTCTCATTTTTCAATGAGTCAATGAATTTAAGCTTTGTCATTATTATTGTTCAAGATAAAACTCTGATCATTTCTGAAATCAAGAAAATCTGCAACAAGTGAAAGTTATGCTACTATTGCAAATTGCAACATTTAAGCAAAATCACTAAAGAATGTTCAAATAAAAAGTTCTTCATTCTGCATATCATGAACATCTACAACAATGACATCATCAATATAAATGAAGAAGTCTCGCTGTTTATAAGAAAAGTTTAGTCTTTAAGCTAAGTCACGCTCAAAAATCTGTATACATATCATCTTGTTTACTAGTCTCAATCTTTTCATTCTCACTTCAATCATATAGAAAGTTTTCTGCTAAATCTGTCTTGAAACTCTTTGAATTCAATTTAACATTCAAAGATAATCACATGATAGTATTTTTTATTCTACATCAAGCTTAATCTAAAGTTCTTATTCTTACTCTGATTAATAATGAAGTCTCTGCTTATATTTTTATGAATAAATTCTTCACGCAACAACATCATCTTTTCTTGCATCAATTAATTCACTCTTGCAGACTTTAAGAATTTGATGATCAAGTTGCTTTAATTGATAACATTATTCATATTGTTGAAATCACAATGATTCTCAATGAATACATTGAAAAACTATTCTTTTATGTCATTGAATTAAATCAATATCTCATCATCATGAGTTTATTATGACTTCATCATCACGTCATTGATGTTAATTTTGAGCACAATATTCTCATTTTATCTTTCTTCTTTTGTCTTAATCATTATTGCTCATTCTTCATCAAGATCTATGATCTTAATCAACAAGAAGAAAATTTCTTGTTCGAAGTTAACAAAGTAGCTTTCTTTCAATCTTATTCTCAATTCACTTAAAAGAAGCAACTCAGTTCACGAATTGCTTACAAGAAGCAATTCAGTTTACAAATTGTTCACAAGAAGCAATTTAGCACTCAGTTTGCTTGCAAGAAGCAATTTAGTTTCTCATTCGCTCAAAAAAGCAATTCAGTTTTCAGTTCGCTTGCAAGAAGCAATTTAGTTTCTCATTTACTTGAAAGAAGTAACTCAGTTTTCAGTTCGCTCACAAGAAGCAATTCAGTTCTCAATTTGCTTGCAAGAAGCAATTCAGTTTCTCGTCTGCTCACAAGAAGCAATATAACTCTTCGTTTACTCACAAAAAGTCAATTAATACTTAGCTCATTTACAAGAAATAAATCTTGTTCAGTCTTGTTTCTTGTCTGAAACAAGAAGCTTCTAGTTGTATTTTTCAAGTCATTCAAAAAGAATACTCATCAAAAATCAAGTGTTGAAATTCTTTTCTTTCTAAAACTTCTGTTGTTTCTTGAGCAGATCAATTCAATCAATCTTTTATACAACTTAACATAGTTGAGTTGAAAGTTCAAAGCTTTGATCATGCTGCTTGTGTCAAAAACATTGAAGTGTTTAACATCATTCTAAAGAAAATTGATGTCTTCTTGAATCTTGAATCAATCTCATCTTTTAGTTCAGACTCTAATGAGTCAAAATTGCATTATGCAACTTTGATTGTTCATTCAAAAAACAGTTCAACTCTTGCTCAGTTCTTGTCTTGCTCTCAAGACAGTACATATGATAAGAATCATCATTTGAATCTTTGTCAAATGAAAAAGAAATTTCATTTGACTGCATTCACGACACAAGAAGATCTTGAAGTCTATCAACAAAGTAAGAATGTTGATTCAGTCACAATTCTATCATTCAGATATTTTAAGTTTCTAGACATTTTTTTCAAGAAAAACATTGATATCTTGTTTTTGCATCAAGCTCATGATCATGTCATACATTTTAAAGAAGATGCTCAATTCTCAGTCTTTGCTTTGTACAACATGAGTTGTGAAGAAATTCTAGAACTTCATCATTATTTGAATGAAAATCTGAACAAAGATTTCATTCAAGTCAGTTGCTCTCAGACAATCATCTTTGTTCTCTTCATCAAGAAACTCGAAGAAGAACTTTGCTTCTGCATGAACTATCGAGATTTGAATGCTATCACAGTTAAGAATCAATATTCTTTGTCTCTGATTTCAGAAACGCTGAATCATCTAAGTTGAGCTAAAATCTTTATCAAGCTGAATATCATTTTTGCGTTCAATCAACTTCAAATCAAAGAAGAAAATGAAGTTTTCATCATCTTTTGCACTTGATTTGAAATATTTGAATATTTAGTCATGCTTTTCAATTTATGTAATGAGTCTGTCTTGTTTCAAAAGTATATCAATAATATTCTTTGCAAACATTTAAATAAGTTCTGTACAGCTTATCTGAATGACATCTTGATTTATTTTGACAATAAACTTGAGCACGAGATTTATGTTAAGCTCATTCTGCAAAAGCTGCAAGAAGCAGATCTTCAGATAAATATAATCAAATGCAAGTTTCACATCACTTAAGTCTTGTATCTAGAATTGATAATCATCATTGAAGAAGTCAAGATGAATTCTTTTAAAATAAACATTATTGTTAATTGATTCATCTTGATCAACGTTAAAGACATTTAAAGTTTTCTAAATTTCGTGAACTTCTATAAAAGATTTATCTATGACTATAGTAAAATAACTATCTCGCTCATTCATCTCATCAGAAAAGATGTACTTTTTGTCTGATTTCAGAAATGTCAAATTGCATTCAACATTCTTAAGAAAGTCTTCACTTTCAAGATTATTCTTCATCATTATAATTCAGATCATAAAATTGTGATAGAAATCAATGCTTCAAACTATGTGTTTAAAGACATTTTCTTTCAGTACAATGAGAATGAAATTTTTCATTCAGTTGTTTACTTTTCAAAGAAGCATAATTCAGTCAAGTGTAACTATGAGATTTACGATAAAGAACTTATGATCATTGTTTGCGCTTTCAAGAAATGATGATCAGAGCTTGAAGACTTTATTTACTTTATTGAGATGATCATGAATCACAAAAATCTTAAGTATTTCATGTCAATTAAACAGTTGAGTTATCATTAAGCTTGTTGAAGTGAGTTTCTGTCTAAATTCAACTATCACATCACTTATTATCTTAACAAGATCAATGATAAGTTGAATGCTTTGACACATCGTTCAAAAGATTTTTTTAAAAAGAAAGATACATTCAATTCTTGACATCAATATCAACATTAAACAATTTTGAAAACTCATGTTTTAAATCTCAATATTATTAAGAATCTCGTTCTTGATGTCTTTGACATCAAAATCATAAAGCTTCAATCACAAATCATTGCTTTAGATTTAGTTCAGTTACATCTGTTTTCAGTTATCTCAGCATTCTTGCAAATTTTAGCTTTCATGAATCTAGAAATTGAAGAATTCAACATTAAAAATGTCAAGCTTCAACTAAATCAAGACATTCTGAATCTTGATGAAGATTCTGCTAACACTTTCACTCAGACATTGTGAAAGTAAGTTGAAATCAATGACAAATTCGCAGCTCAGATAATTAAAGTGCTTTGCAATGAAGCACGACATCACAACAAGATTTTTCTAGTTAAGTGTGAAAAACATGAGAATCATCTGTACTTTCAAGAAAGAAAGTACGTGCTCAACTCAGATAAACTATGTCTTCGTATCATTCAGCTCGTTCATGATAATGTTGTCAATGATCACTCAGAAAGAGCAAAAAGCTATGAACTGATTAGTTGAGTTTACTGATGATCAAACATTTATAAGTATGTTCAACACTTTGTACAAAACTGTTACATATGCACATGTTTCAAGCTTTCTAGACAATGAACTCAAGAATGATTGTATTTTCTTTCAATTTTCAAACATTGTTGACGTGATGTTTTCATGAACTATGTAGATTCTTTATCGCTCAGTACTTTCATGAATATCACATATAAATATGTTTTAATCTTTATTGATTGTTTTATCAAATAATAATAAATTCATACATTCTTGTGACATCGATTAAATCGACTCATGAGAAACTCTATGCTATTTGTATCGAGTGAACAAAACTCTCTGAGGTAGAAAATCACTCGCAGTTTACACAACTGCTTCACGCAGTTGAAACAGTGAGTTTTGAGACTATGTATCAAATTTGTTCACGTTAATTGCATGTTAAAGAATGAGTGTTCTAGTCACTTTAAATTGCTTCAAGAGCTTCGTTTTCATCATCATCTTTGCTACTGCTTTGAGACTCTTCATGATGACAACGATTATTCAATAGTTTAAGAAGTCAGCATCTTGTAGCATTCTTGATCGCAGATGCAATCAGTTTAAGCAGTGCATGAGTACATGCTTCGTCGTCTGATGACTTCATTCGCAGTTGCATCGCGAACTATTCATGTCTGAAACGTTTCTAGAGTGCAGATAAGCGTTCAGATCTATGCGTTTGATTCTGATGTGCATTGCAAGAGTGCTTTCTGCTTTCTGAAAATCATCACGCATCTTTATCATCTTATTGCTCAGATGCAATCTTTGTGCTGAGATTGCGTTGACATCTGCAACGCGTTCTCTGTACTTTTTCCATCGTTGATTTCATTGATCTTTGTGATACTGCGTTATTGCGATGCTATCGCTTGTTGAAATCATTGTGAAGAAGAGAGTGCATCATCTGCATCTTGACTGTATCTTTGCATCTTCTTGAATGAAAACATTCAGAAGTACTATTTTCTTGATGACAAATGAGCGAGAAATGACACGATTAACTCTCGTCAAACGAGCATGTATTAGTTTGCATGCTTGTCTGATCTCTTGCGTTCAATTGTTGACTCGACTGTGTAGCGTGATCTTGTTCTGTAGCATGTTCAAATGAACATGTAGCGAACTCATGTATGTTTCTGTCTCTAGAGTTTCGATGTTTACTTTTTTGAATGCTTCTGCTACGTGATGCAGAGTCTGATTCTGAAGTGTTTCTAGTTTGTGTTCTTTGTTCAACAGTTCATCTTTCTTGTCACGCTGATGTCAGATTGATGCTTCAAATGCAATTTCTGATCTCACTACTGCTGAGTATACTTGTCTCGCTTTTGTGAAGATAGCTCTTCATGTGAAGACTTCAAGATGACTAAGTGTCAGCATTCTTGTGACGTGATTCGTCTCTATTTATCGAAGATGCGCGTCTCATTGCAGTTTTATGTTCAGTTGCATCTTCAGAACTTGTACGTCTGATTTCAATTTAATAACTGAGCTTTCTATTTGTATGCTAGTCATCATGTTGAATCTTTTCGATTTTCTAGTGAAATGCGTGAGCTCGTACTTTTCTGATGCGAACGTTGCGTCATGAGTGCGAGCTCATTTCGCGCAGACATCATGTGCTTTGCTCAGTGTTCTGCAAATTTCTTCGATGAATCTGTCGTAGACTAGAATGTTAATATTATTTACGAAGTCAAACACTTCGATTTTAATTCTCAGTGCTTCGCATTTTTCAATTAGACTTGCGTTGAAGAATAGAAAGAGAATCGATGAAATGAGAAATCTCTGTGATATGTCTGCGTTTATCTCACGCATGTCGCTCATTTGTTCATCAAATATTAGCAACATCTCTTGATTCTTTAGAAAGCTGCGTGTTCATTTGATTATGTAGCTTGACGTTCTTTTCATTTTCAGCGTGTGCAGAAGTCTGACGTGTGAGACTCAATCAAATGCTTCGACAACGTCTAAGCTTAGCATGAAGATCACATATTTGATTTCACAGTCTCATACTATGTGAACTTGATCTATTAGTAGATCTAACGTCAAGATCATGAATCGCTTGCGTCTCACTTTCATTTGAGCATTTGATAGCATGTGATGAGTCTCGACTATGTCACTCAGTCTTTTGATCATGATCGACTTCAGCGCTTTGCTCATGATATTGAGCAAAGCAATGAGTTGATACGTCTTTGAATCGATATAGTCACTTTTCTTCAATTTACGTAGTACTATTGTCTGAGTCTTTTTGAACTGCTTTGAATGATACTTGTGTGTTACACATGCGTTGAATAAACTCGTCAGTACTGAGATCAGTTCTGTAAGACTCGCTTGAAGCGCTCTGTTTGAAATATTTGAAGCGCTCGACACTTTGTCTGCTTTTACTCATCTGATTGTCTGCTTCACTTCATCTTCTGTGATGCGTGAATTGAATGAGACTGTCAGAGATATGAATGATTCTGTGATATCGTTGACATTCATTTGAGAAGATGAGAAAAAGAACTTTTCTCGCAGTATCTCGATTTTTTCCTCGAACGTCGTTATCATATGATCGATGTCGCTTTGCTTCAGTGATGAAAACTGAGAAAGCTTTTTAAATAGCTGACTTTCGATTCTAGCTCATTTTGCAAAGCATCATATTGATTTAAGTGCTTCGCTCAGCTCATGCATTTATGTTCTGAAGTGTGCACATTTCGTTTTGTCACGATTCTAGCCTTGTCAGACTCAGTCTTCTAGTCTTGCCAGATTTATTCTCGCTTCATCATCTTGACTAGTTTCTATTGAGTCTAGCGTTGACTGAGAAACACACATATGTAGTCAGCTTCTTTCCTGTAGCTATCTTTCTTTCTTAGCATTTATCTTCTAGTTAAATGACACTCATATTGACTCGCTCTATGCTGATCTCTAACATTAGATAAATGCTCATCATCTACTACTCTGCTATCAACGAATAGATGATACGAAACAATCTATTCAGTAAGGAAAATTTGCAAGAAATTCTTCAAATTTGCATCATCATTTTAGATCGCAAGAAATTCTTCGGTTCTACACTCATTTTCATCAGTCTATTCGCAAGAAATTCTTCGAATAAAGCACTCAATTATTACCTGAAATTCACAAGAGATTCTTTGAATTTTCACTCACTAAAAAACATCTACTCTTACCTCAACAACTTCTACCTTCTCTCATCATGACATGCGACGTCAAGTCAGTTGAGCCTTGAACAAATCGCCTGCTCAGAAGCACTGTCAATAGAAGAGTTTCACTTCTACTCATCGATGCTTCAGTCGAAGCTGAGGAAGCTGTCATCGCATGAAACATAAACATTGAAGAACAACTGTTTCATTGAGTCAGCAATCAACTCAACGAAGTCATCAATATGCTGAACGAGCTTCGAAGTCAGCGCGACTTGACTCTACAACTCAATGAACACTGACTTCTCATACAAGAAGATCACAAAAAGAGAGCGAAACAACTAGAAGTTGCTTTTGATAAGAACGATGAGCTAGAGAAAAAGATTCATCAGCTACAAGGCGAGCGATTGAACTTCAGAGCGGAACAACGTCAAGCTGATCGACCTATGCCTCGTCAAGAGACTCAGCCAGCCGAGCATCGAGTCAATCAGAAAGAGATCTCATCGATTTCTGAAGTCAATCAACGCTCTCGACGCTCACAAGAGTCATTCACTCTATTCGATAATGAAAACGATCATCACAAGTTCGTCAAGCTTTCGAATTCACCCATTTTCATCGAAACAGATGACTTTACCTGAGAGACATGAAACATCAAAATAGCTGACAAGCTCGATGTCAACGTGAATCATTACCCTACTGAAAAGATTCGTATTGCCTATGTGATTTTCAGACTAGAAGGCAATGCTGATCAGCAAATCTATGCAAAGCATCATGTTGACGCTCTCTCACTCTATCAATCACTATCAGAGCTACTGAAACATCTGAAAGAAATTTACGAAGATCAGAACCTGATTCGAAAGTGTCGTCGCAAATACGTCGCTCTGAAGCAGCTCAACAAGCTCTTCAGCTTCTTCTATTCAGAATTCACTAGAATATTCAGCTTTCTGAACTACGACGATATCATTCTGATGAACGACATTCAGAATAAAATCAATAATCATCTTCAGAACGCGTTGTCAGTTTGCCTCATAAAGTTTAGCTCGCTTGATAAGCTCAAGACCTTTCTTCAAGGTGTGAATAACAAACAACGAGTCAATTATCAGCTACGTGACGAGCAACGAACAGTCAAATCGGTAGCAGCTTCGGAAAAACGTTTCGTTTCTTCGTCGACATCAGCATCAGTCTCGACTACTAGCTATGTTCGGCTCGCTACTTTTTTCACTCTCGAACCTGAATGATCAAGAATGTTAATCACCTGCTTCAACTGCAAAGTATCGAGTCACCTTTCAAAGAATTGCTCTCAGCTGAAGACTAGTACTTCGACATCTCGTGCATTCATCTCTCGCCTCAATGAGATCGTCATGTCGAAAGAAGAGAAGAAATTATTTACAGAGAAATCGAAAGATGAGGTAAAAAACTAGTGACTTTCATCAAAGACGCGATGAAAGATGTGTTAATTTCTTCAACAACGAGCAGTTCAAATGACTTCTTTGCTTCGAAATCTTTGACTACTGAATGTGTACTATCTAGCAATGAAATTAGTTACTCATTAAAGTCATTGATTGACACTGAAGCAGCTGACTATTCGTTCATTGATGAATTAATCGCGCAGAATGTTTGTGATCATTTGCAAATCAAACCTTTATCTTTAATCAAGCTCAAATCAATAAGAGGATTCGATGATCATTATGCAAAAAAGCTCATTACTCATGCGATTTATTCGAATCTAACTGTTCAAGATCATATGAAACGTTTCGTCTTTATGCTGATCACTCGATTAGATCAACATCAGATGATTCTCGAAAAAACATGAATGAACAAGATCGAAGTGACTATTGATATGAGAGACGATCGCCTTCAATTTTCTAGTTTCGAAGCTCATATCAAAGCTTCTACCAAAGCTCATTCGACTGTTCTTTCGAGCAAGAAAATCGCGATAGAACAGAAGAGTTCAATCTCTACTCAAATACTAAAGAGATCTATCTCTTCTGTCATCACTCGACTCAGTGAGAAGTCATCTTCATTCAGTAGAATCATGAAATCATCTAGTTCAGTCAACTTCGCTTCGTCTTTCGATTCAATGAACATAGCAATGATAGAGACTGCAGCATATAGATCACTAGTCAAACGGTCGAATGTGACTACTTTCACGATCATCGTCACGAAAATCGATCGACTTCTAAAAACAGCTAGAAATAAACTCGAAGATGTAAATCTACAAGAGCTTTCATATGAAGAGATCTTGAAAGAAGTCAAAGCTAAGCTTTCTTCGAAATATCATGACTATCTAGACGTGTTTGATCGAGCGATGACTGATCAACTACCCTCTCATCGTCTCTACGATCATAAAATTGAGTTGATCGACGAGAAAACGTCTTCTCGAAGCCGTCTCTATCATATGTCTGATTACAAGCTTCAAAAAATGAAGGATTATCTGATTGAACATCTGAATAAGAGCTTTATATCTTCTAGCTCGACCTCATACGCTTCGCTCATACTATTCGTCGAAAAGAAAGACGATAGTCTGCGTTTCTGCGTCGATTATAGAAAGCTCAATGCTTTGACCAAACGAAATCGCTACTCTCTACTCTTAATAGACGAAACTCTCGCTCGTATTCAAGATAGCAAGTATCTGACTCGATTGAATATAATAGTCGTCTTCAACAAACTACGCATGCATTTGAGAAGCGAAGATTTGACTATCTTTATTACCTCTTTTGATTTCTACAAATATCACGTGATGTCTTTCGAATTAATCAACGGTTCGACTTTCTATCAACACTATATGAACGACGTGCTATTTGACTATCTTCATCAGTTTTGTCAGACCTATCTAGATGACATTATCATCTACAGCAAAACACTGAAGAAACATAAGAAACACGTACGACTAGTTCTACATAGACTACGAGAGATCGATCTTCAGATGAATATAAACAAATGCAAGTTTCATGTTTAGAAGATCTTCTTTCTGAAACTATTGCTATTCATTGAAGAACTAAAGATGAATCTCAGAAAAGTACAAGCAGTAGTCGAATGATCTACTTCTACAAATCTCACTCAGATGCAGTTCTTCGTCGACTTCTGCAATTTCTATCGACGTTTTATAAAGAACTTTTCAAAGATTGTTCGTTCTCTGATTCGACTAACTCAAAAAGAGGTGATATTTGAATGAAATCAAGCTTGTCAAACAATCTTTGATCATATGAAGAAACGAATGACTGAAGTCTCTATTCTTCGTCATTTTGATCAGAATAGAAAGACTATTCTTGAAACAGACTCATTCAACTACGTCAATGATGACATACTTTCTCAGTATGACGACGAAGAAACATTGCACTTGATGATCTACTACAGCAAGAACCTGAGTCTCGCTGAGTGCAATTACGAGATCTATGACAAGAAATTACTAGCAATCATTCGTGTCTTCAAGCATTGACGATCTGAGCTGAAATTGACTGAGCTATTCATCAAGATGTTCACTGATCATCAAGCTTTAACGTCATTAATGAAAGATAAAGAGCTAAGTAGACGTCAAATGCGCTGAGTACAAAAGCTCGTTGACTTCAACTTCAAAATCATGTATCGCTCAGACAAATAAAATATCAAAGTCGATGCATTGACTCGTCAAGTCGATTCAGTTTCTAGAAGTCTTGAGAATGAACGATGTCGCTATCAGCGAACTACAATTCTCACGTCGAATCGAATGAAAATCGCTGATCTAAAAGAGAAAGAGAACGATGAATCAATTTATCGATTGATTCTAGAAGCTAACAGAATCAACGAGAATTGTATTCTACTTCGTGAGGTCATATTAAAAGATGAAGCTCAATACGAAGATACTAAATTAAGAAATTATCGAGTTCAGAACGAAATACTATATCGAGATGATCTTTTATGAGTTTTCTTCGATGAGCATCTTCAAATGAAGCTAATTCAAGAAGTTCATGATCAATCTTCTATTGATCATTTCGAAATTCTCAGAACGATGAAGATCATAAGAAGATACTACTATTGATCTTCAATGCGAAAGACAATAAATTGATATATTCAAAACTGCTACATTTGTCAGCGATCAAAGACTTCTCGAAATAAATTCAATGAACTACTACATTCTTTACTCATACTCGAACAGTGATGAAAGAACATAGTCATGAATTTCATCATCGACTTATCTTTTTCGAAAGGCAAAAACATCATACTAACAGTGATATGTAGACTGACAAAGAAATGACACTATATTTCTTGTTCTACTGATGACGAAGAAATCACAGCAGAAAAAACAGCTGAGCTAATGCTTCAGTGAATATATCGAATACACGATTTACTCGATTTCATTGTTTTGAATCGAGACTCTCAATTTACCTTCATTCTATGAAAGTTTCTTTGCAAAAGACTGAGCATTAACCTTCGATTATTCACTGTCTATTACTCTCAAACCGACGATCAAAGTGAACGAGTCAATCAGAACGTCGAAAGATATTTTCGATTCTTCTGTTCATACATGCAGAATGACTGAGCTAAGCTACTACTCATGATCGAGTTCGTCGATAATAATGCTCTGTTCTCAATCATCTTCTCGACCTCTTTCTTTCTAAACAAAGACTTTCATTCTTGTATGAGCTTTGAACTCGATGTCAGCGAATATGAAAGTTCTCGTGAACGCTTGCAGACGGCTAAAGTCGAGAATATATCTGAACATATGAACAAAACACTGAAGTTTGCTTGCGAGTCGCTAGTCAAAACACGAAAACAAATGATGAAACAGATCAATAAGCATAGAAAAGAAGTTAATTACAAGATCGAATCAAAGATGTTTCTGAATGAAAGAAACATCGTTACAGCGAGATCTTTCAAGAAGCTAGATGACAAAATGCTCGATTCTTTCACCAATCTAGGTTTCGTTGACTCTTCATATAAACTGAAATTATCAAAGTCTATGTGTGTTCATGATGTATTTCATTCTGATCTGCTTCGTTCTGCCGTCGATGATTTCTTGCCTGATCAAAAGAATGAACTCTCAGGTTCAATAGTGGTAAACGACGAAGACGAATGAAAAATCGACGATATATTGAATTTTCGTCGATATCGAAGACGACTTCAGTATAGAGTGAAATGAAATGACTATGACAATGATCTCAATTGATACAACGCTGATGGTGACGAATTTATGAACGCTCAGAAGGTAGTTGACGATTTTCATATTCAATATTCGAACAAACTGCGCTAGAAGCACTTTCGACTATTCAGTCAATCAGAATTTAATGAGTCTGAGTCTGTGAAATCATGATTGAGCAATCAATCGAATCGAGCAGAAAATACATTCATGCAAACATGAATCGTCAAAGAAGAGAGGTAATGTCACGATTCTAGCCTTGTCAGGCTCAGTCTTCTAGTCTTGTCAGGTCTATTCTCGCTTCGTCACCTTGACTAGTTTCTATTGAGCCTAGCGTCGACTGAGAAACACACATATGTAGTCAGCTTCTTTTCTGTAGCTATCTTTCTTTCTTAGCATTTATCTTCTAGTTAAATGACACTCATATTGACTCGCTCTATGCTGGTTTCTAACACGTTTGTCGAATGATCTTGTTTTTATGATCGTTGTGCTTCAGATATTCATTTCATGCTTCTAATGTGCCTTGCATTTTTCATATGATTCGCAGTCGTCTTGATTTCATTACTACTTTGAAGCAGCTTTGATTTCAAAAGTCTCTTGCTCAATTTGATGACTTTGTCAAGAGAGTAAATTTCTCGATGATCTTTTGTAGCACTCTGATAATCTTGCACACTCTGACATTCATCATAGTCTTGTCGTCTAAAGAGCATTTCAAAGATAGATGTATTCGCAGATAAGCATTCAATGCTTCTGTATTCATTTTCTTTCAAAGTTATCGAGTTGAGAATTGCATTGAGATTGTTTGTAGACATAGCTTTGTGATGATTGAAAGATGATTCGATCTCTGATGCAGATCGATTCGTACCTCGCACTTGCATGTCATGAACTGTATTTTCTCGCTGCTAAAGACTAAATCAATCGTCGTAAATTGATTGTGAGCTTCGCGAGTAATAGTGCCTGATTTCAGTAATAAATTCAGCCTTGCGTTTGTAATGACGTTTAGTAGAGTATCAGTCGTCGTATGATGAGTGAAGCATCTTCGTCTTTCTCAGTGAGAATGATGTAGATTGAAATCTTCTACAATCAGTTGTTTGCAGTCATTCTTGAGTAGTTCGTTCAAACGAGAAATGATTGAAGATCTCTCTGTGAATGTAGTAAACAATGAGCATGAGTTGTAGATGTTTAGAAGTCTTAGCATCTGCGTTTCGTCATCTGTGTTGCGAGTTAATATTCTGATTGAGCAAATGTCTGACTCAGCTGTTTCTACTATTCATTGATCGAGTCTTAGATGTTTGTTAACATATATGCATGTTCTTAATTGAGATGACGAGTTTTTCACTAGATGAAAGAAGTTATGTGCTGAGCTAAATGATTGCAAGTCATTGTTGTTGCAATCTTGCTTCTGTATAGCTACTATGTCAAATTCGCGAACTTCTCTGTCAATTAGAAATGATTCTTGAATTCTTAATGATTTTCTGATGTTGTACTGTAGAATTCGTAGAAAAGACTGTTCTGTCATAAAGTTATTCATAGCTGTTGTTGACTCTGCGATGAGAAGACTCTTTGTATGCTTTCGATCATCAATGATCTTTCTCACTTTCTGGTTGAACGTTTCTGAATCTGCTCAGGTGTTGTCTCGTCTGAGTCACTACTCACGCAAGAGAAAAGGTCGACTCGTCTCTTCTTGATCTTTACTATCTGTCAAGCTGATTCATCAGCGATTCAACTGCATGTTTTCAGCATGACTGTTGCTGAGCTTGAGAAGTTCGTTGAATCGAAAGAATTCATTGAACCTGAAGAGTTTGTTGAATCTAAAGAGTTCAGAGACAGCGAGAAGAATGTGCAATTGTATTTAGACGTCTCAGAGTATCTGAACGACCTGTTTCTATAGATTTCGAACGCTTGTTTCATCTGCTGTCGTCACTTGAGGCAGATGCATCTTCAGAGTTTATGATTTTCGTTGCAGTTGACGCAACGTCTTCTATTCGAAGACATCACACACTTCTCTATGTGATGCTTGCCTGCGCATTTTTCGCAGCGCTGATTCTTTCTGCAGATCTTAGTCATGTGATCAAATTCGTGACATCTGAAGCACTGTGTGATGTGACAGTTCTTTTTGAATATCGTTGTATGCAAAAGTCTGGTTCAGTTTTCGGGTTTTAGCGAATTTGGCGAGAAAAACACACAAATCAGCCTCAAATTTGGTAGCAAATAGAGCAAATACCTGAATATCATTCTCACATTCTCAAAACACTTTTCGACTTCATTTTTGAAGCTATACAAACCTCAGCCTTACACGAGCGTAATTCTAGATAGTCAGAATGCCTTTCAGACGTATCGAACGCAAAAGAACTTTCTTCAAGACTCTGCTTCACCTAGATGCACTCAAGACTTCAAAGGCACGCAAAATAGCCCTCGTATTTCTCGTACCTAAGAATTCTATCGTACTCTCTTCAGAGACAAAGATCTTCTCACTCTCGAAACTTTCAGATGCAGATGCAGATGTAGAAGATCTTTCTTTGCTCAGACTTAACTCTCTCAAGACTTCTCAGATCTTTCAAGCTGTCAACGCACTCACTTCAAGTGAGCTTGTGATTTTTGCCGCTCAGACTGCTGCTACTTTTGCCGCTCGAAGAGCGTGTGTGTCAACGTCAGTGAAGCTTGACTGGTTTGAAGATGAGAACGAGAATGAGAAGAATCTAGATGATAATCAGTCTAAGACTTAAGCATCAAAGCAATTCACGAAGCTCACTGCATCGATGAAAAGACGAGAATTGACGAAGTCAAAGTCATCGCTAGAATCGCTCAGATCATTCATGAACATGACAGTCAAGTATGAAGTCATTCTCATCATCAGTGACGTCTTGCAAATTACTATAGATGGTGAGAACGACGTCAATCTTCAAGATCTGCGTCAAGAGCAGATGCATAAATGCTCTGAGCATGTTGATTTCATCGATCTGAAGTGTGTGCTAGTATTCATAAAAGTCATCGTCGTCTGATATCTAATAAAGAAGAATGAGCGAATGACTCTGACACTGCACGATTTTTGAAAGAAAGTAGCTTCGAACGTTTGACAGAAGTACTCAGCAGGCAAAAAGAATGTAGACATTAATCTAGAGCTCGTCTTCGATCGTGATAAGACTGATATCGCGCCTTTTGCGTTCGTAGCTGAGCTTTCAGCGACAAAGATATCACTCACTCAAACAGCGAAGCTGAAGAAGAAAGTCGATGAGCATGATCGACTTCATGCAGACATTGTAGAACAGACGAAAGTTCTTCAGATGAGTCAAATTTGCAAAGAAAACTGTCACAACAAGGAAAAATACTGCTGAATCAACGAGTCAGACGTTCATCATCAACTGACTTCTGATCATATAAGATGCTGGTCAGAAGCAATCAGTGAAGACGATGAATCTGCATCACTTACTAAATCTTCAAGAACGCTGATCGAAGTTCTGATGACAGCGAGATCTCAAGTCAAGCATGTCAATTCTTTCTCAACATCTTCTTCAATCATGTCATCTATCTTTATACAGTCATCGCAGATCACAGATGAATCAATCAGCATAGCAGACGTATTGACGTTGCAAATGATACAAAGAGCAACAGTTGAAGAAGAAAGAAAGGTCGAAGAGCGAAGAATTAGACAAAAGAGAAAAGATCAACAAAAGCAGGTGAGTCGCAATAAGCTGAAAATGCTCGAGAAGACGAAGACTTCTTCTATGCTCGATTGACGTCGACATACATTGTCTGTTCACTCTAGCAGTTCTGTTCAGAGCGATGATCTTTGTGATTACATCTTCTGACATGTTTTCAGAGTTAGTAACACTTGAGCGCGTTCTTTTTGACACGTCTTTGATGAGCTGAATGCTTGATACTACAATCTACAAACGATACAAAGCTGGAAAGAGCGCGATGAGAGTCATTGAAAGAGCTTAAACATATCTGCTGACATTGACATACAGCTGACTCATGATGTCAGCAAGTATGCTCGCTCTAGAGATTCTGATTCAGGTGACAAATTGTCATTTGAATCAACGACTGAAGCAGCACGCTCTAGATCTTCTACATCAGCTCAGCAAGCTCGAGTGCAGACATGAAGTTATTTATACAATGCTCAAGCTTCAAGATCTGCTTTAGAGTCTCAAATCAAGATTTCAGCCTCGCAAATATTGATCGAAGACGAGAGCTTTGAGATGAAGAAGGTGAAAAAGACTTTAGATAATTATTCAGAGATAGCGAAGAAGCAACATGATGAGCTTAACTATGATGAGTCTATCTATATCTAGATATCATCTGAATATATGAACTATGTCAGTCAGGCGAAAAAGTGTCTCAGAATCATCAACTCGCTCTCTTTGTGATCTGACTGCTACTCTTAGAAATTCATCAAATTCTTTGTTAGATTCGTCATATCATTGAACAAGCTCATCGTTTCTTCTAATTCATGTCTTCAATACTGAAAACGAGCTTTCTATGAGATTACAGTCTGGCGAGTAGGGTGACAATTTGACAAGATGCATCTCAAAGCTTTCACATAGCTCATTGAGCTCTGCTGATTGATGAATTCTAGCATTATTCATGATCATCATCAAACGCGATTCTACCTCTTCAGAATTGCATATAGAAAGCATCTGTGATCACATGAAGTTCAGAAAGATTTCTTTTGTTATGAAATCGTGATGTATCTCTCATGCAATGTACTCATCAATGAAAAACGCTGGCAAAATGCTTCATCTCTTCGATCGTTTTAGACTTTGAATGACGTGCAGAGATAAGTCAATCGAGACTCAGTCATACTTTCGATCAGCTAACGAGCAAGCATTAGCATGACTAGATAGAGAAGAAAGTTGAGTCTATCTGTTCGCTCACAAGCAGCGCTTTCATCGAGAAATATCAGCTGATCTGAGGTTCAGCTCATAAGTCGTCGCTCTCATTCGCTGCAAAGCTTCTCATCACGCTCAGCAGCGACTCTTTGAGCAATCTTTCTGCTGTATCTAGCTTGTTTGAGCAGCCTGCTGATCATGCTTTGACTGATGACAATGTCAAACTCGTCGTACAGAAATCAGATCATGTCATTCTGATAAATGATGAGTCGTTGACTGAGAAAGCATAGAAGCTTCTGAGCATAATACTCACTCAAAACCCTCGATCTATCAATCGTATCAAGCGTCAACGTCACATCGCTGAAATGAAGATGTTTTTTATGCATATAATTGATCTGCTGAATGATAACATGAATGACTTTGTGTATGAACGCTGTGCTATCGTCATGAGCTAGATGAAATTGAATCTCGTCTCTAAGATTCTGAGTAAGAGCTTGAAGCATACTAGGTAGAACAGAATTGCGTCTGTGTAAGATTGAGATTTATATAGCTTCAAAAATGAAGTCGAGAAGTGTTTTGAGAGTGTGAGAATGATATTCAGGTATTTGCTCTATTTGCTACCAAATTTGAGGCTGATTTGTGTGTTTTTCTCGTCAAATTCGCTAAAACTCGAAAACTGAACCAGACTTTTGCATACAACGATAGCTCACATGCACATTCTTGATACGAGTTCAGCATGCTCACGTTCATTAGTCGATTCACCATCGCTTCGATCGCGATCTCTACAATGAGCGACGAATGAGCCTTTTCACTATCTGCTATCTTCTTGAACCAGACTATTCTTAGAACTTTCAGATCTTCATGAAGTCTCGCGTTATCTTTTATCAGTCTTTCAATGATCTTTTCTTGATTGCTCATGTCTATTGTAGTGTGTACTTCATGTGTCAGCACTGCGAAGGTTTGACGTGCTACGCGTGTCAAACTCGTGATTTCTTTTGCTCACGTCTGAGTCTTTTTCAGGTTTGCTCAAGCATCTGAGCTAACTGCATGAAGGGAAATGTCATCGCTGCTCAGCTTGCAAAGTGACACGATTAGATCTCTTTGACCTGTCGACACGTCTGCGATTCTCTGTAGAATCTGTTCAACCGACTTCTTCTGTACCTCTTTTATTTCTCTTCTGTTCATGACTTCTCATTTCTTGCGAAGCGACGACGAGTCGTCTCTGAAACGTTGCTTTCTCGTCGCTATTTCTTCTCTTGTCACGTTCGCTCATGACGTGATTTTCGTTGAAAGACGCGTGTTTCTCTGTGTATGCAACTGCTTGTTAAGCAGTTAAACTGATGCCTTCAGTTTCTGTACATTCTTCGCGATGAACGCGTTCTGATTCGCGTGATGTTTTTCTTCTGAGTCGAGTCGAAGACGTTGAACCAGCTTCAATGCTATCTCTTTTCACGAATGATCTTTGCTTTTCTCTTTCTCTAACGTTGATATCTTTATTAGTAAATCAATAATATTAGCAACGTTCTCTTCATCATCACGTGAGTGTTTCGACCTTGCATCTCTGTTTTCTTGCAATGAATCAACATCGCTTGTAATTGTCTTCAAATCAGCACTGCTGCAATTCATGCAATTCATCGTCGTTCAATTATCTTCTAGATTCACTCTGTCTTGTTTGTAGTGCTCTTTTTCAAAATTTGTGATGCGTGCGTTGTGATTGTTTTTCTTGTTTTATCAAAATGAAACATTTAGTTCTCATCACTTTTATGAAAGTTGAAGAAGTTATCAACTGCTTCTATGCTTATATTTGAAAACATCATGATTTACTTGAGTTCTTCATGTCTGATTGAGACACACAATTTATCTTCAATATCTGAAAGCATATGTGTAAAATGCTGAAAATAGATGCTAAGTTATCAATGACATATCATTTTGAAATCGATGATCAAATTGAGAAAGTTAATACTATCATGAAGCATTATCTTCAAGTCTTCGTCAACTACATGCAGAATGACTGAGTTAAGTGACTTTCTGAAGTTAAATTCATCATTAATAATGTATCATCATTAATCACTTTAACATCATTCTTCTTGATTAATTTGAGTCAGAACTTATGTTTAAACTTCAAGTTTTCTGAATCTCTGCTCAAAAATCTTATGTTTTAAGCTTGAAACAAGTTAATCAATGTAGAAGAGTTTATTAAGAAGATGAAGAAACTAATTGAGCATCTACATGATGAGATGCTTATAACTCAGATCATCTACAAATTCAATGTCAATCTCTCTTGTCATTCTTATTTTAAATACTTTGTCAAAGATGAAGTCTGATTGAATGCTTGCAATCTCAGCATCATTCATCTTGCTGTCAAGTTAAATGATCATAATGTTGATCTCTTTAAGATCAAGTATGTCTTCAAGAATAATTCTCTGATCATTGAGTTAAATCTTTCAACATTCATGAAAATTTATTCAATCTTTCATGTCATTCTTTTGAGTTATATTGCAAGTGACTTTCTTTCAAGTCAACGTCAGAAATCTCAAGAACTTATTATCATTAAGAATGATGAAAGATTTTGATATGTAAACAGCATACTAAACTTCAAGCATGATAAATGTTATAACTCATCTTTGCTCATGTTAAAGATCAGCATAGAGCGAGTCATATGAATGTCATTTAACTAATAGATAAATGCTAAGAAAGAAAAGTATCTACAGAAAAGAACTCGATTCTTATATGTGTGTTTCTCAGCTCTGTGCTAGACTCAATTAGAATGACGTTGTTGAGAGATAAAGTAGTGATGCAATATAGAAAGCTTCGAAATCAACAGAGCAAGCACAAACACATGTGATGATCAATCTAGTAAATAGATAGATTTAGAAAATAGACTAGATACAGATGACTAGATGAGTAGATAGATAAATAGATAAATAGATATGTCTCTATGTTGATGTCTTCGTTTAGAAATGAGGTGAAAAGATGAGTAAAAAGATAAAAGATAAAAAGATAAAGAAGAAAACTTCGCTCAAAAAACCTTTATAAATGATAGTCAATATTCTCATGAATTCTGAAGATGCAACTCAATAACTCTGCTTGAGAAATCTTTATGAATGATAGTCTATATTCTCATGAATTCTGAAGATGCAACTGAGTCATGCTCGAGAAATCTCTATCAATAGTAGCTAATATCTTCATAAACGTTAAATGCGATTGAATCAATGCTGTTTCATGAGTCATCGAGAAGTGAAACTTCGTCTCACGACAACGTCTTACACATATGATGCAGAGTCTCAATGACATTATCTTTAGATCAGATTTTCACTAAACTCGATTAGAATGAAATCAGACGAAGACTAAATGAAGAATAAACGAAGAATAAATGAAGACTAGAATCATAACATTATCTCTTTCTCTTGAATATTCATGTTTGCATGAATGTTGTTTCTTAGTGCGCTTTTCTTGAATATTTGATATGAAAGTCATCAATCATCTCTTGAGCGTTCATAAATTCGTCGTCGTCAGCGTTATATCAGTTAAGATCGTTGTCATAGCTCTTTCATTTGACTCGATATTAAAGTCGTCTTCAATATCGTTGAGAGTTCAATATATCATCAATTTTTCATTCGTCTTCATCGTTTATCACTATTGATTTCAAAGATTCATTCTTCTGATCAGACAAAGAGTCATTAACAATGAGACGAAGAAGTTCTGAATGAAATACATCATGTATACACATAGTTTCAAGTAGTTTTAATTTATAAAATGAGTCAACGAGATTAATGATCTGAAAAGAGTTGAGCATCTTGTCATTTAATTTTTTGAAGAGTCTCGCTGTAATGATGTTTCATTTATTCAAAAACATCTTTGATTCAATTTTGTAATTAATTTTCTTTCTATGCTTGTTAACTTGATTCATCATTTGTTTTCGTGTTTTGATCAGAGCTTCACGAGTGAAGATCAATGTCTTATTCATTTGTTCAGATATATTCTTGACTCAATCAATCTGCAAGCGTTCGTGAGTGCTTTCATACTCGATGATGTCAGAATCAAAGCTCATACAAGAATAAAAGCTCTTGTTCATGAAGAAAAGAGTCAAGAAAATGACTGAGAACAAGATGTTATTGTCAACAAACTTGATCATAAGTAATCACTTAAATCAGTCGTTCTGCATATATGAACAGAAGAATCAAAGATATCGCTTAATGTTCTGATTGACTTGTTCGCTTTGATCATCAATCTGAGAATGATAGATGATGAACAATCAAAGAGAAATGCTCAGTTGTTTGCAAAGAAACTTTCATAGTATAGAGATGAATTGCAAATCTCAATCAAATACTATGAAGCTTGATAAATCATGAATTCAATATACTCATTGAATCAGCATTTCAGCTGTCTTTTTGACAGTGATATCTTCATCATCAATGATGCAAGAAATATAATGTCTTTCTTTTAACAATTTGCAGATGATCATCAGAATAATGTTGTACTCGCTTGAATCAAATAGATTAAAAATGAAGTTCATTGCTATGTTTTATCATCGCTGTTCAGATATCGATAGAGATTGAAGCAAGTCATTTGATTTATTTCTAGATGTTTTTAAACGTTGACAGATATAACAGTTTTGAATATATCAATCTATCGTTTTTCGCATGAATGATCAATAGTAGTTTCGCTTTATGACTTTCACAATTCTAAGAATATCAGAATAATCAACTGATGATTGATCATGTATCTCACGAATCAGATTCATTTGTAGAAGCTCGTTGAACAAGACTCATAGCTGACTATCATGATACAAGATTTTATTCTGAGTTCAACAATTCTTTAATTTAATATCTTTATATTGTGTCTCATCTCTTGCTATTGCTTCGCGAAGTAACGTACAATTCTCGTCAATCTCATTAACTTCAAGAATCTGTTTATAGATTGATTCATTGATGTTCTTCTTTAGATCAGCAATTTTCATTCAATTCGAAGTCAGAATAGTGATTCATTGATAGCAAATGCGCTCATCTTCTGAATCTCTGAGCATGACGTCAGCTCAACAAGTTAATGCATCGATCTTGATGTTTTGTTTGTCAGATCAATACATTATTCTGAAGTTGAAATCAGCGAGCTTTTGAACTCAACGCATTTAACATTTGCTCAGCTCTTTATCTTTCATCAACGAGATGAGTGCTTGATGATCGATGAACATCTTGATTGAAATGTCAGTTAGTTTCAGTTTAAGTCATCAATGTTTAAATGCTCAAATGATGATCAGAAGTTCTTTATCATATATCTTGTAGTTGCATTCAGCAGAAGACATGTTCTTGCTATAAAAGACAATTGAATGTAGTACTTCTTCATCATCATATTGAGAGAGAACTTCATCATTGATGTAGTTGAATGAGTCAATTTCAAAAATAGTCTTATAAATTTAATCAAAGTGACGTAGTATAAAAGTCTTGATCATATGTCTCTTCATATGATCGAAGATGATCTGACAAGCTTCATTTCATTCAAATATGATCTTCTTTTGAGTAAGTTGAATCATTGAACGAACAATCTTCGAAAAGTTCTTGATGAAGCGTTGATAGAAATTGCAGAAGTCAATGAAGAACTGCATCTGAGTGAGATTATTGAGTGTAGATTAATCAACGACTGCTTGCATCTTTCGCGAATTCATCTTCAATTCTTTAATTGATATCAAGAGTTCTAGAAAGATAGTTTTCTGAACATGAAACTCGCACTTGTTGATGTCTATCTGTAGATCAGCTTCTCGTAGTCTATTCAAGATCAATCATACATGTCGCTTGTGTTTCTTCAAGATCTTGCTGTAAATGATAATGTCATCTAGATAGATTCAACAAAACTGATGTAGATATTTGAACAATACGTCGTTCATATAATGTTGATAGAACGTTGATTCGTTGATTAATTCAAAGAGCATTACATGATATTTGTATAAGTTGAAGAAGATAATAAAGATAGTCAAATCTTCGCTATCTGAGTGCATGCGTAGTTTGTTGAACGCGACAATGATGTTCAATCGAGTCAGATACTTGCTTTCTTGTATACAAGCGAGAGTCTCGTCTATCAATGACAAAGAGTAGTGATTTCGTTTGATCAAAGCATTGAGCTTTTTATAATTAACACAGAAACGCAGACTATCGTCTTTCTTTTCGATGAACAAGATGAGCGAGACGTATGATGCAAAGCTGAAGAAAATAAACTCTTTGTTTAAATGATTGATCAGATACTTCTTTTTCTTCTGAAGCTTGTGATTGAACATCTGATATAGTCTGCTTCGAGAAAGTGTTTCTTCATTGATCAACTCAATTTTGTGATTATAGAAATGATGCAATGATAGCTGATTGATCATTGCTCAATCGAAGACATCTAGATAGTTGTGATATTCAGAGAAAAGCTTGATCTTGACTTGCTTGAGAGCTTCAGCGTGAAAAAGCTCATGCAGATTCACTTCTTCAAGCTTTTTTTCAACTGTAGTTATGAGTCAATCAATTTTCAAAATGATAACAGCTTACAGCAAAGATCTTGATGTCTGATTGTTTGACTAACATTCTATATGTTGCTGTCTTTATCATTGCTATGTTCGTTGAATCTGACGTTGATTTAGAAATTTTGACGTTAGTTAAAGTCGCGTCGCGCGATTTTAACTGTTTAATTAGTTTAACTGACTTCTCATTGAACTGACTGAAAGAGAATGATTTCAGACTGAATTAAGATGTAGTGAAAGATCTCTTCAGTATATGAGTAGAATTCAAACTCTTCTGCTTCGTGATTGTCTTGTTGCTTGTGAGTAGAACAATCGATTTATGATTAAAAGTGAAATTCGAAAATTGAAGAAAATTGATTTGCATATCAATTACTAGGTTGATTTTGTTCATTCATGTTTTTTTGAGAATCATTTAATGTTAATCTAATCAAGTAATCAACATAAAAGCTGTGTCAATCGTATGATCTTGAACAGTCAGATTCGAATAGAGAACATGAATAATGAGTTTCTTAACATAATGATCGTCAAATTCTCGAATTGACTTCGCTTTGATCAAAGTCAGAGACTCGATTTGCAACTGATTACAAACAATCTGCGCGATCACTTCATCAATAAACGAATAGTCAGCAGCTTCAATGTCAATCAATGACTTTAATGAGTAACTAATTTCATTGCTAGAAAGTATACATTCAATAGTCAAAGATTCAGAAGCAAAAGAATCATCTGACATGCTTATCATTGAAGAAATTAACACATCTTTCATCACGTCTTTGATGAAAGTCTCTAGTTTTTTGCCTCGTTATCTTTGAAAGAAGACATTTTCTCATTCTCTTTATTCTTCGAAATGATGATTTCATGTAGGCAAGAGATGAATACATAAGATGCAGAAGTGTTGATCTTGTTCTGAGAACAATTCTTGAACAAATGTCTTGAAGTCTTGCAGATGTAGCAGATGATAGACGATTTCGCTTAATCAGACTCAGAGATAGAAAAGATGATTGACTTAACATAATCAATTATCAAAGTCGTCATTGCTGACAAGAAAGTAGTAATGCGTTTGTCAGATACAACAGTGACTTTGATGATGACAGTGTGATGTTTGCTGCGAAGCTGATAATTGACTTGTTATTTACTATTCACATCTTGAAGAAAGATTCTTAAGCGAGTAAGCGAAGTAAAGTTCTTTGAACAGACTGATAGAGTGTTTTGCAAGCGATTATTGATTTTATTCTGAAGATCATTCATTAGAGTGCAATCATCGTATTCGAGATAGCTGAATAGCTTCATAAAGTTGAAGTAAAAGACATTGAAAGACTTATCTGCTTGTTTCAGAGCGTTGTACTTGCGACGACACTTTCAATTCTTATTCAGTTCATCATATATTTCTTTCAGATGCTCAAATAACTCGTCGATTAAAATGTATAAATGCGAAGCATCATGTCAACATTGAATGAAAATGTGCTCAGCAACATCATCTTCTAGTCTAGATATCACATAGACGATACAGATATTCTCATTATCGAAGTGATTGACATTTGTTTGAAGCTTGTCATCTATCTTGATTCTTCAGCTGTTTCATGTTGATTCATCTTCATCAATGAATATAAATGAATTTGAAAACTTGAAGAACTTGTGATGATCATTGTCGAATAGAGTGAACGACTCTTGTCAAGTAAGATTCTCGATAGAAACTTAAGACTTCATAGACTGTTGAGATTGAGACTGATTCATTGAATGCTGTCTCTTTTTGAAACTCAATACTTTCTTTTGTAATTCGATGATAGTCTCTTCTTAAGTGTTTATTGTCGTTTAATTGATCTCTAGCTCATCAAGTCTCTTGATGTAATCGACTTGTAGATTGATTCATTGCTTGTTGAGTTTCAAAGTCATGTTTCGTTGATCTCTTAGCTCGATCAGCATCTTGATGATCTCGTCTGACTGATCAATAGCTCATTGACGAAGTTGTTGACTCATGTTGATGTCTCATGAGATAGCGACATTCTGAGATCTCGCTGAAGCATTGAAAGAAATAAGTGAAACTCATCTACTAATAGTGCTTTTAAGCAGATGAGCTGTTCATGACTCAACTGATTCAGAGTCGTGTGTCATTGTAAGAAATTGAAGATAGATAAATAAATTGTGATAAGATTGAGTGATTGATTTGATAAATTTAAGTAAATTTAAGTAAATTTGAATGTGTGTTTTAATGAAAGTAATTCAAAGAATTTCTTGCGAATTTTCTGAATAAACGAAGTAGGTTATTTTGTATTGTTTACACGTTGATAGCAAAGTAGTTGATCAGCATTTATCTACTGTTAGAGATCAGCATAAAGCGAGTCATATGAATGTCATTTAACTAATAGATAAATGCTAAGAAAGAAAAGTATCTACAGAAAAGAACTCAATTCTTATATGTGTATTTCTCAGCTCTGTGCTAGACTCGATTAGAATGACGTTTTACACATATGATGCAAAGTCTCAATGACATCATCTTTAGATCAGATTCTCGCTAGACTCAATTAGAATGAAATCAGACGAAGACTAGATGAAGAATAAACGAAGAATAAACGAAGGCTAAAATCGTAACAGCTTAAGTATTATGTTGATTGAAAAGATTACTTCTTCACTTGAGAGTTTTTTCATCTTCTGAATAATTATAAGCAAGCACTTGATAAATATCATCTCGTCAATTCTGTCGTCGAAGAATCACATGTACTGTCATGTGTGATATCTCAATGTCAATGTCAAGAACTTTAAGTTCAATTTTCATCATTTCAACTCAGTTCAAATTTGACTCAGATCTTGTTTAAATTTGACTCAAACATTTTGTTTAAATCTGACTCAGATGTGATTCAGATGTATTCTAGTCTCACTTATGCATCATCATGTTAAAATGCATCTCATCTCATCTTGTTCAGATCTGATTCAAATGTGACTCAGATTTATTTCAGTCTTGTCTGTGCATCATCATGTTAAACTATGTTTTGTCTTTCTCTTGCTCAAATCTAACTCAGATCTTACCTAAATTTGATTCAGACATCTTGTTTAAATCTGACTCAAATGTGATTCAAATGCGTTTTAATCTCATTTATGCATCATTACATTAAACTGCATTTCATCTTTCTCTTGCTCAGATCTGACTCAGATCTTGTCTAGATTTAATTCAAACATTTTGTTTAAATCTGACTCAAATGTAACTCAGATGCATTTCAGTCTCATCTGTGCATCATCATGTTAAAATGCATCTCATCTCATCTTGCTTTTCAGACATTTTGCTCAGATCTGACTCAAATGTAACTCAGATCTATTCTAGTCTCATCTGTGCTTCATCACATTAAAATGCATTCACATCAATTCTTGTTTCATTTCAGTCTTCATCTTCAATTCTTTCTTATTTTATTTTGTTTCTTCTCATCATTTTGCAGAAGCTCAGTCTTGAAGAGAAAAGTTACTGTCATGATGTCAAATCATCAACTTAATTTAAAACATAAATAGTTGATGTTTTAAATAATCTTGATTCATTGAATCTGTTTTGCAGTTCAATGAATCAAGTTGTTAATTTAGTCATCATCATCTTAATTTAGTCTCAGCAATTCTGTTTCAATCATTTCAGTTGTATGCACAAATCTTTGCAATCTTAAGTCATAAAACTATTGTTTAGTCTTGATTCTGCTCAATTCATGTATATAAAAGTCAAGTTCTTGTTCTTTTCTTTCACTCTTTGTCTTTCATCTTGTACATTATCTGATGTATTGTTCTGTATCTAGTTCAAGTAATATAATAATCAATTCTCTATATTGATAAAATCTTTAGTTCAGTCTATTTTCTGACATTCTGAACTTTTTTATTGTTTAAACAATCATCTGAATTGAACAACGTTCTTGACAATTCATTTACTACTTTATTTCAATGATTTGATATGTACACAATAAACACATTGAGTCGATGCAGCTTATCGACTCAATGTTCATATATTTTCTCATGAAGATCAAATTTTAGAAAATATGTAAGCAATTTGTGATCTGTATGAATCATCACTGAAATATAAAAATGCTTGCAGAGATAATTGTACTTTTTTACAAAAGTAATGATTGCACATAGCTCTTTTTTATACACAGAGTACTTTTGTTGCAAGACGAATCATAAGAAGAAATCATATAAGATAAACATTTTCACAAGCTTGTTGTTCTTTATATTGACATTAAAAAGTTCTTGTAATTGAATAATGATTAAACTTGCAGCAAAATTGCTTGCATTTGTGTAAAAATGAATTGATAGTGACAAGTTAATGTTGCATATGCTTGTTTTAATAACACATTTGATCTGCAATATTTCAAATGATAGTTGCTTCAACTGCTTTCACTTTTAAAGTACTTTTTTTGTAAATCAAGCAAGAAAATGAGATAGTTTCATGAAGTTCTTGACTCAGCAACAAGTTATATTTACTACTTCAAGAAAGAATCTTACTTTGATTTAATCTTTAAAAGCTTTTCACTTTAAGATTTTCTTGATATAAAACTTCAGAACGTTGACAAAGTCTTTTACTTTATAAATCACATTTAGAATCTTGATTTCGCTGATAAATAACTTAAACTTCTTGAATGATAGCTGTAATAAAGTTCATTCAACTCAAGAAAAGAAATGCTGACTTAAAAAGTTGTATTATTTCTTGAAACTTTTAAAATCATCAAAGAAGTCATTCATGTAAAAAATCATGACAGATAATTTCTTGAAACTATTAAAGTGCAGTAGTGATGATTCTTTATATGATGAAGACAAAGCTTCAAACGCTCAATACATGAGTTCAATCAGTGTAAATTCTGCTGATTGCAAGCTTTGCTGCATACGTGTTGACTGTAGTTGATCGATGTCAGATATCATAAAAGCAAAATAATATTTATCATTTGAATGTAAAAATATCTTCAGATAAGCGTGCTTTAAATTTGCAGAAAATAAACAACGATGTCAAGAATCAGCTAAATTGTCATGCATCTTGAAACTCAACTTCATATAAATATCAGAAAGTTTCTTTGTAACTTTACTATAGTCAAAGATGACTTTAGATTCGTTTTGAAAAGTGAAATTCTTCACTTTATTCACTATGACAGCTTAAGCATTTCATCAAGATAATCTATTATTGACAGTCTTTGTAAACTCATACACATGTTCTTTTATATCTTCTTGAATAATCTTACAAAGTCATCATTTAAAGTGTGCTGATTAGCATTTCTGAATCAAATTGTTAGCGAGTTTAGTTTCTGATGCTATTTGAACTCAATGTACAATTAAATCAATGCAGAATAAATTGATGAAATCTGTATCGTTTAAATGATGATAGTGATATAATAAACATAGTACTTTATGTATATCTTCTTCTATAGTAATTAAAAAACTCAGCTCAAGTTCAACTTTTATAGTTCAAGTCTTCAATTTTGTTAAAAATCAGCATAAAGCGAGTCATATGAGTGTCATTTAACTAGAAGATAAATGCTAAGAAAGAAAGATAGTTACAGAAAAGAAGCTGACTACATATGTGTATTTCTCAGTCGACGCTAGACTCAATAGAAACTAGTCAAGATGACGAAGCGAGAATAGATTTAACAAGACTAGAAGACTGAGTCTAGCAAGACTAGAATCGTGACATTATCTCTTCTCTTTGACAATTCATGTTTGCATGAATGTATTTTCTGCTCAACTCGATTGATTGCTCAATCATGATTTCACAGACTCAGACCTGTTAAATCGTGATTGATTAAATTGTTGATTAGCGTGATTTGTTCAAGTATTGAATATGAAAATCATCAATGATCTTCTGAGCGTTCATAAATTCGTCGTCATCAGCGTTGTATCAATTGAGATCATTGTCATAGTCATTTCATTTGACTCTATACTGAAGTCGTTTTCGATATCAACGAAAATTCAATATATCATCGATTTTTCACTCGTCTTCGTCGTTTATCACTATTGAACCTGAAAGTTCGTTCTTTTGATCAGGCAAGAAGTCATCAACGACAGAGCGAAGCAGATCAGAATGAAATACATCATGAACATGCATAGACTCTGATAATTTCAGTTTATATGAAGAGTCGACGAGATTTAAATTGGTGAAAGAATTGAGCATTTTGTCATCTAGCTTCTTGAAAGATCTCGCTGTAATGATGTTTCTTTCATTCAGAAACATCTTTGATTCAATCTCATAATTAACTTCTTTTCTATGCTTATTGACTTGTTTCATCATTTGTTCCCGTGTTTTGACTAGCGACTCGCGAGCAAACTTCAGTGTTTTGTTCATATGTTCAGATATATTCTCGACTTTAGTCGTCTGCAAGCGTTCATGAGAACTTTCATATTCAATGACATCGAGTTCAAAGCTCATACAAGAATGAAAGTCTTTGTTTAGAAAGAAAAAGATCAAGAAGATGACTGAGAACAGAGCATTATTGTTGACGAACTCGATCATAAATAGTAGCTTAACTCAGTTATTCTGCATGTACAAACAGAAGAATTGAAGATATCTTTCAACGTTCTGATTGACTCGTTCACTTTGATCATTGATCTGAGAGTGATAGACTGTAAAGAGTCGAAGATTAATATCTAGTCTTTTGCAAAGCGACTTTCATAGAATGAAGGTAAATTGAGAGTCTCGATTTGAAACAATGAAATCGAGTAAATCGTGTATTTGATATATTCACTGAAGCATTAGCTCAGCTGTTTTTTCTGCTGTGATCTTCTCGTCATCAGTGAAGCAAGAAATATAATGTCATTTCTTTGTCAGTTTACATATCACTGTTAGTATGACGTTTTTGCCTTTCAAAAGAGGTAAGTCGATGACGAAATTCATGACTATGTTCTTTTATTGCTGTTCGAGTATGAGTAGAGAATGTAGTAGTTCATTGAATTTATCTCGAGAAGTCTTTGATCGCTGACAAATGTAGCAGTTTCAAATATATTGATCTATTGTCTTTCGTATTGAAGATCAATAGTAGTATCTTCTTATGATCTTCATTGTTCTGAGAATTTCGAAATAATCAATAGAAGATTGATCATGAACTTCTTGAATTAACTTCATTTGAAGATGCTCATTGAAGAAAACTCATAGAAGATCATCTCGATATAGTATTTCATTCTGAACTTGACAATCTCTTAATTTGATACCTTTATATTGTGTCTCGTCTCTTGCTATTGCTTCGCGAAGTAGCGTACAATTCTCGTCGATTCTGTTAGCTTCTAGAATCAATCAATAAATTGATTCATCGTTCTCTTTCTCTTCTAGATCAGCGATTTTCATTCGATTTGACGTGAGAATCGTAGTTCGCTGATAGCGACATCGTTCATTCTCGAGACTTCTAGAAACTGAATTGACTCGACGAGTCAATGCATCGACTTTGATGTTTTGTTTGCCTGAACGATACATGATTTTAAAGTTGAAGTCAACGAGCTTTTGTACTCAGCGCATTTGACATCTACTTAGCTCTTTATCTTTCATTAATGACGTTAAAGCTTGATGATCAGTGAACATCTTGATGAGTAACTCAGTCAATTTCAGCTCAGATCGTCAATGCTCAAAGACACGAATGATTGCTAGTAGTTTCTTGTCATAGATCTCGTAATTGCACTCAGCGAGACTCAGATTCTTGCTGTAGTAAATCATTGAATGCAATGTTTCTTCGTCGTCATACTAAGAAAGTATGTCATTGTTGACGTAGTTGAATGAGTCTATTTCAAGAATAGTCTTTCTATTCTGATCAAAATGACGAAGAATAGAGACTTCAGTCATTCGTTTCTTCATATAATCAAAGATCATTTGACAAGCTTGATTTCATTCAAATATCATCTCTTTTTGAGTTAGTTGAATCAGAGAACAAACAATCTTCGAAAAGTTCTTTATAAAACGTCGATAGAAATTGCAGAAGTCAACGAAGAACTGCATCTGAGTGAGATTTGTAGAAGTAGATCATTCAACTACTGCTTGTACTTTTCTGAGATTCATCTTTAGTTCTTCAATGAATAGCAATAGTCTCAGAAAGAAGATCTTCTGAACATGAAACTTGCATTTGTTTATATTCATCTGAAGATCAGTCTCTCGTAGTCTATGTAGAACTAATCATACATGTCACTTATGTTTCTTCAGTGTTTTGCTGTAGATGATAATATCATCTAGATAGATCTGACAAAACTGATGAAGATAGTCAAATAGCACGTTGTTCATATAGTGTTGATAGAAAGTCGAGTCATTGATTAATTCAAAAGACATCACGTGATATTTGTAGAAATCAAAAGAGATGATAAAGATAGTCAAATCTTCGCTATCTGAGTGCATGCGTAGTTTGTTGAACGTGACAATGATGTTCAATCGAGTCAGATACTTGCTTTCTTGTATACGAACGAAAGTCTCGTCTATTAATGACAAAGAGTAGCGATCTCGTTTGGTCAAAGCATTGAGCTTTCTGTAATTGACGCAGAAACGCAAGCTATCATTTTTCTTTTCAACGAATAGTATGAGCGAAGCGTATGAAGCTGAGCTAGAAGATATAAAGTCTTTATTCAGATGCTTGATCAGGTAATTCTTCATCTTTTGAAGCTTGTAATCAAACATATGATAGAGATGACTTCAAGAAGATGTTCTCTCGTCGATCAACTCAATTTTATGATCATAGAAGCGATGAGAGAGTAGTTGATCAGTCATCGCTCGATCAAACACGTCTAGATAGTCATGATATTTCGAAGAAAGCTTAGCTTTGACTTTTTTCAAGATTTCTTCGTGTGAAAGCTCTTGTAGATTTACATCTTCAAGTTTATTTCTAGCTGTTTTTAGAAGTCGATCGATTTTCGTGATGATGATCGCGAAAGTAGTTACATTCAATCGTTTGATCAGTGATCTATATGCTGCAGCCTCTATTATTGCTATGTTCATTGAATCGAAAGACGAAGATTTGACTGAATTAAATGATTTCATGATTTTACTGAATGAAGATGACTTCTCGCTGAGTCGAGTGACAACAGAAGAAATAGATCTCTTTAGTATTTGAGTAGAGGTTGAACTCTTCTGTTCTATCACGATTTTCTTGCTCAAAAGAACAGTCGAATGAGCTTTGATAGAAGCTTTGATATAAGCTTCGAAACTAGAAAATTGAAGAAGATCATCTTTCATATCAATAGTCATCTCGATCTTGTTCATTCATGTTTTTTCAAGAATCATCTGATGTTGATCTAATCGAGTGATCAGCATAGAAACGAAACGTTTCATATGATCTTGAACAGTTAGATTTGAATAAATTGCATGAATAATGAGCTTTTTTGCATAATGATCATCGAATTTCCTTATTGATTTGAGCTTGATTAAAGATAAAGATTCGATTTGCAAATGATCACAAACATTCTGCGCGATTAATTCATCAATGAACGAATAGTCAGCTGCTTCAGTGTCAATCAATAATTTTAATGAGTAACTAATTTCATTGCTAGATAGTACACATTCAGTAGTCAAAGATTTCGAAGCAAAGAGATCATCTGAACTGCTCATTGTTGAAGAAATTAACACATTTTTCATCACGTCTTTGATGAAAGTCACTAGTTTTTTGCCTCATTCTTCAATTTCTCTGTAAATAATTTCTTCTCTTCTTTTGACATGACAATCTCATTGAGGCAAAAGATGAATGCATGAGATGTTGAAGTACTAGTCTTCAGCTGAGAGCAGTTCTTTGAAAGATGACTCGATACTTTGCAGTTGAAGCAAATGATTGACATTCTTGATCATTCAGGTTCAAGAGTGAAAAAAGTAGCGAGTTGAACATAGCTAGTAGTCGAAGCTGAAGCTGATGTTGACGAAGAAACAAAACGTTTTTTCGAAGTTGCTATCGATTTGACTGTTCATTGCTCATCACGTAGCTGATAATTGACTTGTTGTTTGTTATTCACATCTTGAAGAAAGATCTTGAGCTTATCAAGCAAGCTAAACTCTATGAGGCAAACTGACAACGTGTTCTGAAGACGATTATTGATTTTATTCTGAATGTTGTTCATCAGAGTGACATCGTCGTAGTTCAGAAAGCTGAATATTCTAGTGAATTCTGAATAGAAAGAGCTGAAGAGCTTGTTGAGCTGCTTCAGAGAGACATATTTACGACGACACTTTCAAGTCAGGTTCTGATCTTTGTAAATTTCTTTCAGATGTTTCAGTAGCTTTGATAGTGATTGATAGAGTGAGAAAGCATCAACACGATGCTTTGCATAGATTTGCTGATCAGCATTGCCTTCTAGCCTGAAAATCACATAGACAATACGAATCTTTTCAGTAGAATAATGATTCACATTGACATCGAGCTTGTCAACTATTTTGATGTTTCATGTCTTTCAGATAGAATCATCTGTTTCAGTGAAGATGAGTGAATTCGAAAGCTTGATGAACTTGTGATGATCATTCTCATTATCAGATAGAGTAGAAGATTCTCGTTGAGAGCGAGCTTCTTTCTGATTGACTCGTTGCTCAGCTGACTGAGTATCTTAACGAGACATAGATTGATCAGCTTGACGTTGTTTCGCTCTGAAGTTCAATCGCTCGCCTTGTAGCTGACTGATCTTTTTCTCTAGTTCATCATTTTTATCAAAAGCGACTTTTAGTTGTTTCGCTCTCTTTTTGTGATCGTCTTGTACAAGAAGTCAGTGTTCATTGAGTTGTAAAGTCAAGTCTCGCTGACTTCGAAGCTCGTTCAGCATATTGATGACTTCGTCAAGTTGATTGCTGATTCAATGAAACAGTTGTTCTTTGATATTTATGTTTCATGAGATGTCAGCTTTCTCAGCTTCAACTGAAGCATCAATGAGTAGAAGTGAAACTCTTCTATTGACAATGCTTTTAAGCAGACGAGTTGTTCAAGACTCAACTGACTTGACATCACATATCATGATGAAAGAAGATAGAAGTTGTTGAGATAAGAGTAGATGAGAGATTAATGTTTTGAATTAATGTTTTTTGATGAGTGAAAATTCAAAGAATTTCTTGTGAATTTCAGATAATAATTGAGTACTTTATTTGAAGAATTTTTTGCAAATAGAATGATGAAAATGAATGTAGAATTGAAGAATCTCTTGCAATCTAAAATGATGATGCAAATTTGAAGAATTTCTTGCAAATTTTCCTTACTGAATAGATTGTTTCATATCGTCTATTCATCGATAGCAGAGTAGATGATGAGCATTTATTTAATGTTAAAAGCCTGTCTAAAGCGAGTCAGATAGAAATGTCATTTAACTAGAAGATAAATGCTAAGAAAGAAAGATAGCTACAGAAAAGAAGCTGACTACATATGTGTGTTTCTCAGTCGACGCTAGACTCAATAGAAACTAGTCAAGGTGACGAAGCGAGAATAGATCTGACAAGACTAGAATCGTGACATAGATAAACTTGGCAAAAGTCGTTCAGAAAGTTTCATAGAACATCATTCATATATTGCTGAAATGAGATTGATTCATTAGTCAGTTCAAAGAGTAGCATCTTATATTTATATGCTTCTAAAGCAGTGATAAAAGTGATGTAATTCTCGCTATCGAGATGCATTTGAAGTTTGTTGAACGCTGATATGATATTCAATCTTGTCAGATGCTTGCAACTCACTATCTTTTTAATGATCTCGTCTATTAGCGATAGAGAATATCTATTTCTTTTGAAAATGACATTTAACTTTTGATAGTTCACGCAGAATCGAAGATCTTCATTTGCTTTGAGAACGAATAGAACGGGAAAGAAATAGAGAGTCTGACTAGAAGTGATGAATTTCTTCGACAGATTCTCGTTTAAGTACTTCTTTATCTTCAGAAGTTTGACAAAGAACATTCGATAGACTCGACAGCGAGAAAGCGTTGAATCACTGATGAGCTCGATTTTATGATCGTAGAAGCGATGAGAGGGTAGTTTATTCAATTGAGCTTGATCAAAAACATTTAGAAACTCATGATATTTCGATGACAGCTTCGCTTTAATATCTTTCAAATTCTGAGTCGTTTCATTGATTGAAGAGATGTTTAAAGCGTTCAAATCGCACTGAGTATTGTACGCGATTTCTCTATTGATGTCTGTCATGAATAGAGCAAAGACTTCAGTCTGATTCTTCTTTGAATGATTCAACAGTGTTTTGAACGAAGCTGCGTTTATGCTTTGAATCGAGAATGACTCTTTCTGAGCAGTGATTGAAACGAGTCGTTTGAGCATCATAGAGATCTTAGTCTGAGTGATTGAAGAAGACAAAGTTGATTGCAATCAACTTGAGTGCTTTGAATTGAGGGAAATTGAAAAAATCGAAATAGAAGTATTCAATTGATTTGAAAAAACAATGACGTCGTTTTGCATATTCAGTAATATTTTGTTTTTGTTCATTTAGAACTTACTCAATATGACTTCATGATGATCGATATCAGCTATCAACATTGATACAGTCAATTTCTTATGACTTTCGATGATGAGATTGAATAGAATTTTATGAGTGATGATCTTCTTAGATATCTTTTCATCATAATCTCTTATTAGCTTCTCTTTTGTCAAAGATATAGATTAAATTTCTAGTTTCTTGCATACTCTATTGACTAGGTTAGCATGTATGAGCGTATGAGCGACTGAATCACTGTCTATTAGCGAACGAAGACTGAAGAATTGATTCTGCAAGATGAGATGAGCATCAATTAGAAACGACTTTTCAAAGTAATTTTCTTCTGATAGAATTTCGTCTAGTTTGCACAAAGATATAATTTCTATCTCTTTGATGACTTTTGAAGAGATGACTAGTTTTTTGAATCGAAATTCGAATCGAAATCGAACTCAAAACGATTGTATTCATTGTTCACTGCATTGATTCTGATAAATTGATCAGAGCACTCTCTAAAGCTATGACCTGATTTATGACATATGAAACAGGTTTCAACTAGAACGTCTGCTTCTTTGATGTTAGTTAAAACTGCGTCACATGACTTTAGATGATCAGGTTTTGAATGATCAACTGACTGAGTAACAACAGCTTTATGAAAGATGATCTTTGACAGATCGTCGACGCGTTTGATGAGATTGACTTTGTTCTTGATTTTTCGAATGACTCGCTGATCATTATTCAAATGAATCAGATAGAAATGAATCTCTTTGAAAGAATCGAGTTGAACTAATTGATCTATTCAAACAAATCGAAGACGAGAGTTTATTTTATCTTTCAGATAGAAAGATAATTGTTGAAACTGAGTGTAAAACTCACTGAACTTCTTTGATTCTTGAATCAAGTTGTAGTATTCTTTACGAAAGTTGACTTTCTTATCTGAATCATTGAACAACTCAGCTAGTTCTTTCAAAAGATCATCGACGATCTTATAAAGATTGACACAGTCACGTTCGCGTCTAGATTGAGCGACATCAGCTGCGTCATCAAATAATCTGAAATGTACATAGCTCAGTTTGACTCGTTCATTTGAAAAGAGATTGACGTTGATCTCTAGTTTATTCTGAATTTTGCCGTATCAGTTTTCCCAAGTAGAATTCTTTTCGTCAGTAAATCAGAAAGAATCAGGTATTTTCTGAGATCTAGAACGCTCAGAGTAGATGAAATCAGAAGAAGTGATTTCTTTAGTTTGAAGTCTAGTCTTCAACTCTTTGATTTCGTTGTCTCGTTGATTACTCAGCTTGTTGAGTCGATTCATTTCTCTGTCGAGAATCATGCATCAAGCCTTTCAGTTTTCGATAGAAACAGAGAGTATTACTGTTTCAGCGAATGACTCGTCGTCTTTACTGATGAATGATTCAGCACTAAAGAATTTCAATGAATCAGCATCAGAGATTTGAAAGAAGCGACTTCAAAATTCTTTGAAACATTCTTCGATAAATGAACGTTTTGACATGGTGAAATTTGAAGAAAGAATGAGGTTGAGCGAATGACGATGCTCAACAGTATTAATGAAGACGTATGATCAAGTGTTTAATCTTCAGAGAAGAATGTTGTTGATTAGAAAGATATTTTTGGTTTGTGAGTTTTTTGAGTGATTCTCAAGCAATTCACGAAGGTTCTTTATCGTCAATTCTCTTAATCAAGTTGAACAGCTTATTTTCACTCATCTGTTTCACAAGAATGAGTTGATTCTCTTGATCGAGTGAACTTTGCGTACTTAGTGAGCGATAAGTTGTCTAGCGATTCAAACAGTCTTGTCGTTGATTCTATCAAACTCTCTAGTGTTGTTCAGTCTTTCGATTACGTCGATCATCAGGTAAACGAATTTCTTTAGACTTGTTCTGTCTGTACGAGTATGTTGAATGAGTAATGAGATCAGTATTGTGTGATTAACGAATTCTTAATATAATGTCAGAATCATGCCTAGATGAGTCAATCAGCGAAAGTCAGGGTTGAATAGTGCTTGATCTTTAGAGGTAGCTATAACTGAATATTAAGAATACAGAAGAAGATTGATACAAGAGCTTCTATTTATGTAATGTTCAAAGACTGCGCTAGACTCGAAAGAAATGTGTTCATGACATGAGAAGAATGTGATGTAGATGAACAAGATGTTGGTGAAAGAAAAGAGTGTTGAGAAAGAAAAAGAGTGTTGAGTCATATTTGAGTCATATCTGAGTCATATCTGACTAGCTCGCTGATTAGTTCTAATCATTACGCAGAGAACTCGCTAGCGTTCACTGCGAATTAATTAAAGCTTCAGCCTTGTTCAGTCTTGATACGCTTGTAACAGTTTCATACATTTAGTCTTTGAAGCTCATTTCTTTGTCACATATGTTCAAAGACATTTAAGTTTCTTGCATACTGCAGAAAATCAAATGATCAAGTTCATAAAGAAGATATTCACTTTGTTATGCTGTAATATCTCTTGAATAAATATTGAAGAATCATATCTTTTTAAGATATCATTGAACATATTTATTAGAGATTGAGATTTCATTTTCTTATTTACATGCTTTTGTTCTTTATGACATGTACAATTTTCTGCAGTCTGAAACTGAAAAAGTAGCTGCTGTACTTTCGTCTGAGAATTAAGAGTAGAAGATAAAGAAAGATCAATATGAGATCTTTTGTTAAATTCAAATTCTTCTTCATAATTGATCTTGATCAGCTTAACTTCAAATGTATTATTCATATGTAGATTTTCAACATCTAGTTCTATAAAGTAACTGTTAGCAGAATGTGAAGATGTATAAATGCTCATTGCTGCACTAAAGCTTGCTGCTTTGCTAAAGTCTGCTATTGCAAAATCAATGTTAAAAGACTGCACAGCATTATTATAGATTTCAAATTCATAAATAACGAATGATACTGAAGAAACATCTTCAAACATAATGCTTCATAGATACAACTATTTTCAGATTAATAAAACATCTTCTGTACATTTCTTACTAGTATGATTCTTATATTCATACTTGATACATAGCAATTCATCTCTTGAATGAATGTAATTTTTAATGTTGTTGATATAAAGATTTTTGAAGAAGATATGATTTGACAAGTCTCTAGATTCAAATCATGATTGATTTGCTTTATTAGAATTTGATGACAATAATTTAGTTGAATATGCTTTGCTAGTAGAATAAATAGAACTAGATTCTTTAGTACGAGACTCTGATGAAGAATCTTCATGAAACAATCAATCAATAGAAGAATTCTTCTTAAAGAAGTGATATAATGTCAACAAAATATTTATTTGAGCTTTGAACATGTTTTTTTGAATTAGTTTCTTATAAAAAATCAACTCTTTTAACTTTACTTTCTCATTGAATAACTTCTGAATCTTTGAATTCATTCATCTCACTTTCTCAGCTAAATTGTAAATAGATTTCAATGATTTATCTGTTGCAATCATGTTTCTTATGACTTTTCTCTGTACAATGTGATTCAATATTCTCTTTATGAATGTTCATAAAATGATATTCAGCATAGCTGATTTCAATAGTGTAAAAATAATGAATGAGCTGAATGTTAATTTATCTTTTGCTTCTACATGTTGCATCAAGTTTGTGACTTGCTTATAAAAAATGACTAAAGCTTCATCAGAATGCTGTTGTAACTTAAATAGTTCTACATTGAATGATATAAAAGATATTTCAATTGCTTTAAAAGAAAATCTTTTGCATAGCAAGAACTTAAAACTAGTCAGATTCAAAACTGTGAAATTCTTGATTGATAGCAAGCATATAGCATCTGAATGAGATTCTGCTCACTTGATGATGTCATTTGTAAGCAACATATTAAGTGAATTCAGATAAATAATGAGATTAATGACTTCATCAATTTTATATTTTGAGAGCTTATGTTTTAATTATTTCAGTCAGCAAGCTGTGAAAACATGATCAATATTTGAAAAAATATCACAGAAAAAGAAGATCGAGTCTGTCTGCTGATATGACATTTTAGTCAACGTCTGTGAAACAGACGTGTTGAGTGTGATTGATAAAGATGTAGATGCTTAAGACGAAGAAGAGCTATTCAAAAGAAATCAGAAACTAGAATATTGCTCAAACTCGTTCAAATGATAATATTTATCTAACTCATTGAGCAGATTTGTCAGAGTGTCTAATAGAAGATCTGAATAACTATGTCACGATTCTAGCCTTATCAGACTCAGTCTTCTAGTCTTGCCAGACCTATTCTCGCTTCGTCACCTTGACTAGTTTCTATTGAGCCTAGCGTCAACTGAGAAACACACATATGTAGTCAGCTTCTTTTCTGTAGCTACCTTTCTTTCTTAGCATTTATCTTCTAGTTAAATGACACTCATATGACTCGCTTTATGCTGATCTCTAACATTAGATAAATGCTCATCATTTACTACTCTGCTATCAATGAATAGATGATACAAAACAATCTATTCAGTAAGGAAAATTTGTAAGAGATTCTTCAAATTTGCATCATCATCATTTTAGATCGCAAGAAATTCTTCGATTCTACACTCATTTTCATCATTCTATTCGCAAGAAATTCTTCAAATAAAGCACTCAATTATTATCTGAAATTCACAAGAAATTCTTTGAATTTTCACTCATCAAAAAACATCTACTTTTATCTCAACAACTTCTATCTTCTCTCATCATGACATGCAACGTTAAGTCAGTTGAGCTTCAAACAACTCGTCTGCTTAGAAGCACTGTCAATAGAAGAGTTTCACTTCTACTCATTGATGCTTCAGTCGAAGCTGAGAAAGCTGACATCTCATGAAACATAAACATCGAAGAACAACTGTTTCATTGAGTCAGCAATCAACTCGACGAAGTCATCAATATGCTGAACGAGCTTCGAAGTCAGCGAGACTTGACTCTACAACTCAATGAACACTGACTTCTTGTACAAGATGATCACAAAAAGAGAGCGAAACAACTAGAAGTTGCTTTTGATAAAAACGATGAGCTAGAGAAAAAGATCAATCAGCTACAAGGCGAGCGATTGAACTTCAGAGCGAAACAACGTCAAGCTGATTGATCTATGTCTCATCAAGATACTCAGTCAGCTGAGCAACAAGTCAATCAGAAAGAAGCTCGCTCTCAACGAGAATCTTCTACTCTATCTGATAACGAAAATGATCATCACAAGTTCGTCAAGCTTTTGAATTCACTCATCTTCATCGAAACAGATGACTCTATTTGAAAGACATGAAACATCAAAATAGCTGACAAGCTCGATGTCAACGCGAATCATTACTCTACTGAAAAGATTCGTATTGTCTATGTGATTTTCAGACTAGAAGGCGATGCTGATCAGCAAATCTATGCAAAGCATCGTGTTGACGCTTTCTCACTCAATCAATCACTATCAGAGCTACTGAAACATCTGAAAGAAATTTACAAAGATCAGAATCTGATTCGAAAGTGTCGTCGCGAATACGTCGCTCTGAAGCAGCTCAACAAGCTCTTCAGCTCTTTCTATTCAGAATTCACTAGAATATTCAGCTTTCTGAACTACGACGATATCATTCTGATGAACAACATTCAGAATAAAATCAACAATCATCTTCAGAACGCGTTGTCAGTTTGCCTCATAGAGTTTAGCTTGCTTGATAAGCTTAAGATCTTTCTTCAAGATGTGAATAACAAACAACAAGTCAATTATCAGCTACGTGACGAGCAATGAACAGTCAAATCGATAGCAGCTTCGGAAAAACGTTTTGTTTCTTCGTTGACATCAGCTTCAGCCTCAACTACTAGCTATGTTCGACTCGCTACTTTTTCCATTCCCGAACCTGAATGATCAAGAATGTCAATCATCTGCTTCAACTGCAAAGTATCGAGTCATCTTTCAAAGAACTGCTCTCAGCTGAAGACTAGTACTTTGACATCTCATGCATTCATTTCTCGTCTCAATGAGATCATCATGTCAAAAGAAGAGAAGAAATTATTTACAGAGAAATTGAAGAATGAGGCAAAAAACTAGTGACTTTCATCAAAGACGCGATGAAAGATGTGTTAATTTCTTCAACAACGAGCAGCTCAAATGATCTTTTTGCTTCAAAATCTTTGACTACTGAATGTGTACTATCTAGCAATGAAATTAGTTACTCATTAAAGTCATTGATTGACATTGAAGCAGCTGACTATTCGTTCATTGATGAATTAATCGCACAGAATGTTTGTGATCATTTGCAAATTGAATCTTTATCTTTAATCAAGCTCAAATCAATAAGGAAATTCGATGATCATTATGCAAAAAAGCTCATTACTCATGCGATTTATTTGAATCTAACTGTTCAAGATCATATGAAACGTTTCATCTTTATGCTGATCACTTGATTAGATCAACGTCAGATGATTCTCGAAAAAACATGAATGAACAAGATCAAGATGACTATTGATATGAAAGATGATCGTCTTCAATTTTCTAGTTTCGAAGCTCATATCAAAGCTTCTATCAAAGCTCATTCAACTGTTCTTTCGAGCAAGAAAATCGCGATAGAACAGAAGAGTTCAACCTTTATTTAAATACTAAAGAGATTTATCTCTTCTGTTGTCACTCGACTCAGCGAGAAGTCATCTTCATTCAGTAAAATCATGAAATCATTTAATTCAGTCAACTTCGCTTCGTCTTTCAATTCAATGAACATAGCAATGACAGAGACTGCAACATATAAATCACTAGTCAAATGATTGAATGTGACTACTTTCGCGATCATTGTCACGAAAATCGATCGACTTCTAAAAACAGCTAGAAATAAACTCGAAGATGTAAATCTACAAGAGCTTTCACACGAAGAGATCTTGAAAGAAGTCAAAGCTAAGCTTTCTTCGAAATATCATGACTA